>Ga0206831_1256_pt1 | contig 10888 bp, 6 predicted proteins | sample Alteio_BWOrgCont_73_FD_152876 | JGI IMG/M metagenome (GOLD analysis project Ga0206831, IMG submission 152876) | Enriched cells from forest soil in Barre Woods Harvard Forest LTER site, Petersham, Massachusetts, United States -... | ecosystem: Environmental > Terrestrial > Soil > Temperate forest > O...
AATTTGGGGAAGAGAGCGGTGATTCATGTATGTGCAACCCATTATGTTTTTTGTTTTGATATCATTAAGCAATATGTGCCGACATCGACAACTTATGAGAAATCATTTCCCTTTCAAAAGCAGTTGTTAGCTCTATCATAAAACAGATCTATTAACTTCCTCATACTCTCATCTTGTATCATGAGATCCCAGATCACTGGAAAAGACACTTGTGCATTTCTTAATACTGTTAAAATTGGAGCAGGCTCAACCCGATCTATAATAAGATAACGCGCAATGTGTTTTCCCATCAATAAGCTGAGATCTTTAGCTGCTGTAACATCATTTCTAAGCAGAAAATTCGTATACCAAAAAGCTTCTTTAGCAACGATCTTTTTCCAGTTGCTCTCATCAGCTACAATAATATTAAGTTTTGCTCGCACTTCGGTATCTAAGAATTTTGTACAGCGATCAATTGCTTCTTTGGGTGATTTTAATTTATCAGATTCAGCACGCGCTTTTCCTTCGCCCTCTACCGATTGTATCTCATCTACATATATGCGCAGTTTTTCTAGTTTCGTCTTAATCTCCACTAACCTTAAATAACCATTTATATCAAGAATTCCTGTAGTAGAGCGAAGAGCATTTAATTCTTTTATAATTGTCTGGTATTCCTCTTCAGTTTTTTTAATACGTTCGCTAGCACGATCAAAATACGCTTTTCGCATTTCGTCAAGCCCTTTGATTTCCGGAGAAAGCCGCTCAAGACAAGCTCTACTGATTTTTCCATTCGCTTCAATTTCTTTTAGAGATCTAATAGCGTCACTGGCGGTACGATTTAACAACTCCAAATCCCTACGATTGCTTATGCGTGTAGATTGAATATTAGCTCTCTCTGCTTCTTCGTAAATTTGTGCATATCTAATCATGTTTCTAAGTTCTTCGATTTTCCCTTGAACTAGAATATGCGCCCCTGTGGAATTTGAAATGCGCCCTGCAAGTAATGCTAATTCTTGTTGAGGTCCTTGATAGTGAACTTGAGCCAAGCGTGCGCATAGCTTCATATCTGCTTCTATTCTCTCAAAGCATGCCAAAGCCTCAAGACAAACTTTGTGATGCGCTTGAGCTTTTCCTAAAGCAACATTTACTTGAATGCGCACATCATTCTTCAAGATTCTGTAAGAGTACAATGCTCGACGAGTTGAAGTGATGCTCTCCAAAAGTAGTGCCAACGATGTAGTGGCTATTTGCGTTTTATTAATAGCTTCTGTGAGAGCAGAAATGTTACCCATAGCCTGCGCATCATTTGCCATTCTTTTTGTGACGAAGTAGTTCCAACAGCCGTAGACAATCGCGATTAGGGCTATAGAAGATATCAGGGCTATCAGAGGCAATGCATGCACAGTTGCTAATAAAACGATTTCCTGCCCTTTCCATACCCCAATAGTTACAAGAGAGGCTCCTAGTGCAGAAATAATAGAACATGCGCAGCAAATTCGGCTGATGTTTCTTGTTTTATTTCTATTAGGTCCTGGAAGAGGAGGAACATCTGCCCTTAAGAGTGGTCTAGGAAGTGAAGTTGCTGCTGTGGAAGATGGAACTATCATAGGTTTACCGTTATTGATTATTATCTTTGCTTGAAAAAAAATAGGGGTTTGAAAAGCACTATAGATAAATCAAAAGATAAAATAAATAACAATTTTCATATAAAACTTTAAATTATTGTGTTGTAGTAAAATTTTTAGATTATTTGTAAAATATTTTTCTTAAAGGGTCTAGACAGGTAGCAAACCATTGGTTCAGCGTACGTCCTTAAAAAGTTATGGCAAAGGAAAGTATCCAGGTCGTCTCGACCTGGCTGTTGATACATTTAAGGCCGGACGGCCTTTTACCTTCTTCCTAATTACTTGCTGCTACGCACTAGAGCAAAGGCCTCTTCAAATGTTTCACTGAAAGGCTGATCCAGAAACTGACTATCTGATTTCGTCTGATAATAAAAAATCTTCCCTTCTTTCACTTTAACTTGGCTGACATAAGGCGGAGGATACCGATCCACATTGGCATCCCAAAAAGAGACTTTGATCCCTATTCTCTTTGGTGACATAACAGGATCGTACCAAGACGTATGCTTATGTGTCTCTTGCATGTATGCTTCAAAAGTCGGATCACTTTTCATCAGATTAATAAACTCTTGGACCATGCCAACAATCAAGGGGCGTGTCTCTTCAATAGTAAGCTTCTGCCGCCCCATCAAGCTGATCGCCAAGGCGACATCCCTATTGTCCACCAATATCCCTAGGCCCCGATTGAGATAGACTAATTGATTTTTTTTTGCTAGCTGCTGTCCGAATTTCTCTAAATTCCGGAAAGCCGTATCCCAGATATATTCGCTATGCAGACCATTTGCAGGCATCAGCCACGAAAAGGGAAATAACAGTACAATCAGCCATTGTTTCCAGCGCATCTTACAATTCCTTGGTATTTGTGTAGGTCATCAAGAACTCATGGCAATGTGTCGCCCCTCCCGAGCTTTGTCTGTGGGTTGGGTTAACCAGGCTTTGAATCACCCCTGAAAGGGGTGCGGGCATGTAAGCCCAGGGCAAGCGTCAGCGCAGCCCTGGGTAGCCTGGATTAATTGTTGCACCCCTGAAAGGGGTGCGGGCTGACTTGGTGCTGAAGTTTCCTTAGTCATATTTAATTCCTTGTAGATCTAGAAATTCAATAAATCATTACACTTTAGTCAAATATAGCCCGCACCCCTTTCAGGGGTGCATCAATTAATCTAAATTACCCAGGGCTGCGCTGACGCTTGCCCTGGGCTACATGCCCGCACCCCTTTCAGGGGTAATTTTAAAGCCTCATCATCTTAAAAAAGATGCGGGTAATAAAGAGCCCGAAAGGGCGACACATTCGCCATGAGTTTTCAAGAACTTACGTACTTTTCATTTTAATTTTTTCTTCTCTCACAATGCGTAAAGCCTCTTCATAAGGCTCCTGAAACACAGTTTCGAGCCTTCTTGTCGTACTATTATAAATGCTGTAGATAATGTCAGAGCCCCCTGCAGCAACATGAGCGATTTTCCCTTGTGTAATAAAAAGATCCGTCCCATTTTTGAAAGTTAGAGCTATGTCTATATTTTGTCTGGTAAAGGGGTAATCATGCAGAAAAGGACGAATCACTTTATCTTTATTAAATTTATATGCAAGTCCATCTACTACTTCAATAAATAATCTGCGCGCCTCATCAATGTTTAAAGATTGATAGCCTGCATAAGTAATCGTAGCAACTTGCATGTCATAGGCGGCAGAACCCCCACTCCCAGCTACTTCAAAGCTATGCTTTTTTCGCATCTCTTGAGAATATTCCCCCATGATCTTTTGAGCTAATTTCCAAAAATTGGGCAGCTTATCGCCTGCAAGACATGTTGGAATCCAGAAAAACAAGCTAATCGCTATTATAATACCTCTCATCGCCTTCCTCCACTTCGTCCATTGATTTGCTTGTAAGCGGTTTGAAAAGACTCTTCATAATTCTCTATCGTGTGATCAATAAAAGGAATTCCATTCGAATTAACGAACGTCACATGATCAGGTCTAGTAATCCATGCTTTGATATACCCTATCGGATCAGCAATAAAAGGTACAGCATCTCGTGTGTTGATGTAGTTCTGTGCTCCCATCAACCCAAACTTATTAGGATCAATAATGCGTGCTGTGCCGAAGGTATGTGCATATATCCGGCTACGCTCCTCAGGATTCAATTGCTCCAAAGCGCGCGCGAGGATTAATCCTCCTTGGCTATGAGCAATGACATCTACAATGCCATCCGGACCTACCCTTTCCGTCGCTGCGCGCAACTCACGTACAGCTTCATCTACAACGTATGTGGGCGCTCCAAGAGTTTGTACACCACATTCTCCAAGGTCAAAAAATGTGCCTCGGGTGGAATTATAGATCATTGAGACGCTTCGACCTCCTAAAGCAGCTGAGATGCTCAGGGACCATCCTTTTGCATCGTAATAAGAATTATTCATGCCATTTATAGTTACAGTCTCATGATGGGGATCCCTTCCTCCTGTACCTACTTGCTCACTGCGAGAATGAACCATCGGCTCCCAGGCAGGCCATTGACCGGCAAAAAAATTGCCAACAGCACTGACGAAGCCACTTACATAAGGTATAGGGATGAGATGTGTGCTGACAAAACTAAGAACCTTTCCCGGCAACACTAAAGCCTCAGAAATCCATCTTCCGGGATTACTCCACGATTGGTCAAACCCCCACGAAGTCCGAACATTTTCATTAGTACCTACAAGTCCATAGAGATCAAACAGCGTGAGGGGATTATTCAGGACATAGGCATAGAGGTTGGGTCCGCCATCAAAGCCGATAGGATCAGGCGTTACCCATCTGATTGTCTGAGGATCATAATAACGTCGACCAAAATAGACAAAACCCGTCTCCTCATCGACACGTTTACTGGAAAAACGCCAGGGATTTCCCACGGCGCTCCCATTTAGGACATTGTCCTCGGCATCAAAGATCTGTTCTTCGCCAAAAGCGCTAAAGCGATAGCTTTCCTGCACATTACCCGTAGCTAAATCTAACAGAATCACAATATTTCCATTCTGATCATGCAGAGGCACACTGACGGATAGCCCTATTTCAATCGCTGTCGTTGCCCCGATCTCGGCGCCTTTGCCTGTTCCCAGCAAACGAAATTGAGTCATCTCGCCTTCACTGTTGCATGACCCCACCTCATTTTGCCCTTGATACAGATACATTTCTATGACTGCTGCGCTGCCATCCGATTCTACCTGCTTGCTTATGCGCCGATTAAATGCATCATAAGTGTAAAAAACTGTTTGATTCGGAGCATTCACCTGGATCAACCGATCGAGGGCATCATAGGTATACTCAGTGACTTCGCCTTCTGCTGTTTTAGAAATTAAGTTGCCATTAAGATCATAGCCATAAACTGTCTCACCTTGACTTAACAGCTGGTTCAAGGCATTAAAGATGCGCACACTGCCATCTTTATTCACGCAGTTGTATAGGGAATCGCATTCATATACGTGTGCCTCTGCACCTGACTCTGATTTGAGCTGATATAAGTCATCATAGGCAAAATCTTGCTCTACCCCTTCTCCATCCTGCTGCACTGCTTTAGCAATCAAATTACCCACAGCATCATACGCATAGCTCTCCTCACGCCCTTGCGAAAAAGCCTGAACTAAACGTCCAAGAAGGTCATATTGATATTGTATGGTGCCTGCAGCTCCAGGAAGCTGAACCGTTATAGCGCGTCCTGTACCGTCATAAGCCAAATATTGATGTTCGTAACGTAATACCCCCTTACAGTCCTTACGGGAGATTTTTTTTAAATTAGATGCATCATAGAGGTATTCAACAAACGATTGATCAGGAAGGATCGTTTGTATCGGTCGTCCTAAACGATCATACGTGTATTGAACTGTAAGCCCAGAATCCAATATCTCTTTCTCCAACTGCTCAGAGGCATCGTAGACGCGAACCGTCTGCGTACCATGCAGATTATCTACTATTGCAATAGGTTTATCATTGCGATCATACGTGTATGTGTATGAGAAAGAATTGTCGGAGGCGGTGAAGTTATGCAGCCTGCCTAACACATCGTAGGTATGCAGAATTTTTGTTCCATCAGGCTTGATGATCGCCTCTTTCTGGCCATAATCGTTATAAATATATTGGGTATGCTTTTGCTCAGGGGTGCCTTCAGCTTCAAAAAGATCGCACAGCTGATGGTGAAAGTTATGCATGCAGCATGTGGTCACTGTGCGGTCAGAAGCACCCGGAGTAAATACCGTTTCTACCGTAGATTGACAATCGCCTATGCCATTATAGAAGAGCTCCTTCTTGGCAATGATGATATCAAAGGCATTTTTTTTGACGATGCTGCCCGGTTTACCTAACGTGTTATATGTAGTGATGGTCAAATTTCCTAAAGGATCCGTCTGTATCGTTTCCAGCACCTCTTGACCATAGGCGTTGCGTGCATGATACTTATAAACAATATGGGTCGTCTCTCCCATAGGATTTGTAATCTCGATAGGCTTTTTCAATGCATCATATTTCGTTAGCGTTGCCGCCATTCCTGCTGATGTCTTTTGAGAGAGACTAATGACATTGCCATCACAATCATATTGATACTTGGTGAGGCGCAATGAAACTCCTGGTTGTTGCCCATCTTCAACGCATTCTTCAAGCACACGGTCCAAGTAATCATATGTTTTAATCGTCGCACGAAAGGTGTTGTTGCCTGAGCCATACCATTCACATGTTTTGTATGGGCGTCCTAAAGCATCATATTCTAAAGTCGTCAACGCGCCCTCTTTAGCTGTCGCAATAAGACGACCGGCACCATCATAGCGATAGGTAGTCACATGACCTTCAGCATCTGTAGAAGATTTGAGATGAAACGCATTATATGTGGAAGAGGTCCGGCTAATGATTGTGCCATCAGGTGCACGTAATTCTTTGGATAATTGGCGTCCGAAGCAGTCATGCGTGTATAGTGCCATTAAACCATTTTTTTCGACGGAAGATCTTAGGGTGCCATCTAGATTATATGTAAACGTCTCTTGTGAACCATCAGGATATTTAATTTGCGTAGGCTTTCCATAGACATTATAGGAAGTCTCAAAGGTCTCCGACCGTTGATCTGTTAATGCGATCACATTGCCTTGCACATCATATTTTTTTGAGATTTTTGTCGGGATTAGCTCTCCTTGTTCATTGGGAATCGCAGGCGATGTGATGGAAGTCACACGGCCAAAGGCATCATATTCTGACTCAGTCACTTGACCGCAGGGATCTACGATTGCAAAGCAGTTGCCCTTAAAATCATAACGATATTTGGTAATGAGCAAGGTGCCATCTTTTAAGACATGCGTGCATTGTGTGCGGCGATTGCACAGATCATACTCATATTTTTTGCAATGACCGCTTCCAAGCAGCTCTTCAGAAGTCAGATTATTTCTTTTATCAAATTCCCTTACGATGATTTCGCCCAAAGCGTTGGTTTCACGCTCAACGTTCCCATGAGCATCATATTTCCACGTCAACCGATAGCGCTCTACCCTATCGCGATCCTGATGTATTTCTTCCAGTAGATAGCCTTCGACAGAATATTTTCGAGATACACTCTTGAGGAGTTTCTCTGCTCCTGTAGCTAAATCCACATAGAATTCCTCGATCTTTGTTGGAGTGCCAATCGGTGAATTATCGGGAGAATTTTTTACGTGAGCCAGTTTTGGATGGATGCGTGTAATGCGACGCTCTGTGACTCCTGTAAGATTATTCTTATCTGTTGTTGTTCCATCATCAATGATCGTCGTATTTAGCACTCCATTGGCATCATACTCATAGAAGTAGCGTACGCAGATCTTTTTATGCTCTCTGATAAACTTATGAGCTAGGCGATCGGAATTTTTTTCATAACCGTATTTAACGCTGCGTCCATTGTCTTCTTTTTCCGACTCCATGCGATGAAGCGCATCATAAGAGTATCTTTTAGCATATGTATCACAATTGCTGGTGTCATATCCGTTCCATACGATGGCGTTACCTGTCCCTGTGATATTCCCAAAGAACTTCTCTGTGGCGATATTAAAATGCTCATCATACTTAAATGCACGCCCTGATATCACTTTCGAGAGTCCATCGGTCAGATATGTCGATAAGAGATTTCCTTCATCTGTGCCGTTCTCAGCCCATTCATACTTCTCCTTTGAGAATAGAGTGTTTTCTTTTCCTGAAAAACGCTTAACGCTATCCAACCGATGCTTGCTATTGTATTTATAAGTGGTTTTATTTCTATAGAAGTCAAAGACATCGGTATATCCTGATTTCACCTCATCTTTTTCGTTTTTTTTCTTTTTTACATCATTGGCACGATACTCCACACTGTAGGCCTTATGCAGCTTATCATCGGTACCCAATGGTTCCCAAATTTCCTTCACACGATCGATGCGATAATTTTTCTCATCGCCTGGCTCCTTCTTGTAATAAACAACGTACTGAACACACTTGCCTTCGATACTTTTTTTAATAATGGCCTGTCCGGGATCCCCTGAGCGATCTGCATATTGAAATTCCTCTTTAGGAGCATATGAACGGTCTACTTCAGAAATATAATAGCGAGTGCGTTTCCCTGCAGGGTCTTTATGGCCGTGAAATTTCTGTAATTTATAGGTAATTTCCTGCCCGTTACTTCCTTGAACTTGCAAATTTCGCAGGTTTTCATGTTTCAAATGTTTGTTTTTCTGGTAATTCAACTTAATCCAGCTGTAGTCAGTGTGATTACCCCGTAAGGTAACTTCTTTGACTAGATCTATATGGCAGTCAAAATCCTTATCGAACTCATACTTATAAGATAAAAGCAGCTTATGGTTATTCGAGCGTTTTTCTTCGCTGAGGTGAAATAAATTTTCATAAACCCTATCGAACTCAAGACGGCTACCTGAGGGATGCGTCACCTCCATTTTGTTTTTTTTTGCCTCATAATGTGTCAAAATCATGTTATGGGGGTTAGTTCGTCCGCTGATAATTCCGCTGCCGCAATTAGTGTACCCGTTTGACTTACAAGTAATGGGCAATGGTTTTCCCACTTGCGGCTTTATCCAACGTGACCAAACTGCAAATGTGCGTCCCTGAAAATCGGTATAATTGGCTTTAAAAGAATTATCTAAGGGACACATATCCGTAAGAACAATGCGGCTGTCAAAGCTATGGCGCCAGCCGTTGTATAGACTGCGCGAGGCATAATCTGAACTTGCATAGGTGCGCTCAAAGGCAAGCGGTTCGGGACCTGCTACCACAAGATCCATGGAGGCTTGAACATAATCTCCACTAATGACATTCACGCAGTTATTGACAACAAGAGACAGCCCCAACTCAGTATTCACCATCGGCAGATCGGGGTTCTGCTCTTCGGATCGCACATCAAGAGCAAGCAACATGGATAAAAACCAGAAAAATGCCCATTTTTGAAGCATAATCATCTCCATAATTTTTTTTGGAAATGAGTAAATAAAAATTATTGTTTGCTGTCAATAAATTTTTTATTTTTAGGGCATTTTTACCACAGAGATCCCAGAGGACACTGAATAGAACTATCAAACTAAAAAAATAACTCATTTATTATATTAAAAAATAAAACTATGTTATAATAATATTAGTAATATGATTCAAACAAAGGCGATATATATGTCATCATCTCCCTCTGTTCACGAATCTGACTCCCTCTTTCCCCCTCCCGGATTACCAGCAGGAAGTGAGTTTGGGTTTGTTGCGCTAGAAGCTGGAAAATTGGAGGTTGAATCTCCTGTTCTACAGTTAGGTAACGGTCTAGTAAGTAAAGGGGAAGATCGCGTTGCTCTGCGAGGACTAGAAGCAGATCCTCGCTTTTTCATCAGAAAAATGGAAATTCCCAAAGATGAATCATCGATTAAGAAAATCTGGCGCTCCTTCTTTTGGGTACGAGTTACGGAGAGCAATGGAAAAGAAGTTTACTACAATATAAGAAGTATTGCTTCGAGATGTGGAATGGAGCACAGCGATATAAAGGAAGCAGCAGCAAAAGGGGATACTTTTGCCATGACATTAACTCAAAATGCTATAAAAGCTAGAGATACCGCAAAAGGAACCCGCATACTTTTTCTCAATCGCTTAGGCTCCTCCTCACTAACTCCTAAAGAGAAAGAAAATCTTGCTCTATTTGTAAGCAGTGACGAGCACCGTGGTGATCTAGCAGAGGGAGTTGAAGTCGAGGTTTCAAGTGGAAAATGGTTTTTAGTGAAAAAAGCAGAAGCAGGAAAGGTCCATGTCATTGATCTAGTTGTCAAAGAAGAAATCGCCTCGGGAAGCTTTGGAACAGTGCATAAAGTTAGAGATATTGTATCCGGAGAAGACTTTGCCATGAAGGTTGGCAAAGGCGTTAGAGTAGAAGCACAGAATCTAAGAGAGGTTCAAGAACGAGGAATTACAGGTTCTCAACCACCTCCTCATATAGTCACATATATTCGTGATGATAGTGGTCGTAAACACGAGGCTATGGTTGGTAAGCTTTACGCATTACCAGGTCATAAAGCACCGGATGCTTCTTCCTGGATCAAGTCAAATCCACCAGCATCTAAAAGGATGGCCTTCATAAAACAGCTCTGGGTGCCATTTCAACAAATGCAAAAAGCAGGCATAGTTCACAATGATCTTAAACCTGCAAATATTCTTGGACATATGGTTGATGAAGAGCTTGAATTTCACATAGGTGATTGGGCTGGTAAACAAGATTTGAATAAGGGAAAAGCAGAACCAGTAATCTGCACTCCAGAATACACACAACTTCAGGCAGCATCAGTACTGGCAGATCCACTCGCTTCTCGCGCATCTAAAAAAGTAGCAGCCTTAGCCCATGATCGATTTTCTATGGGATGTATATTTTTTGAAGTTCTCACAGGTGGTAAACATCCATATGCACATGGTGAAGACCGTTATCCAATTCCAGGTAGTTATAATGAGGAAGCGTTGAAGGATTACTCACCCAAATGCCAAGAGTTTCTACGGGAGATGTTAAGTCTAGACATCCCAGACAGTAAGGAAGAGTTTGAAGCCCAGCAGAAGAAGTTAGATGGTATGTATAACGAGCTTGTGGCTAGCGGCCAGCTGATGCCAGAGGGTATATGAATAATCTAAGGTAACCAGGCCGTCCCGGCCTTGAATGTATCAACAGCCAGGTCGAGACAAGCTGGTTACTTCTCTAAAATTTGCCACTATTCTATATTTTTTCCCCAATGACGCTGTGTGATATGCACAACAGGCATGTTCGGATTATAATACATCGAAAAGAGACTCAAATTAGAACTCGTTTTGA
>Ga0206831_1257_pt1 | contig 10858 bp, 8 predicted proteins | sample Alteio_BWOrgCont_73_FD_152876 | JGI IMG/M metagenome (GOLD analysis project Ga0206831, IMG submission 152876) | Enriched cells from forest soil in Barre Woods Harvard Forest LTER site, Petersham, Massachusetts, United States -... | ecosystem: Environmental > Terrestrial > Soil > Temperate forest > O...
CGGCCAAGATAATGGCGACAACGAGCCTCGGACCTTTCCACTTACGTATGCCAAAGAGCCCGGGGCCGGTGTCGCCCGGGATCTGAACCGAGCTAGTTGAATCGGAATTCTTGGCCACGATCGAGTCCTAGAGGTCCTGCGAGCGGAGTATACGAATCTCCAATGCGCTGAAGCCGAAGAGCACGACCGCGAGGAGTGACGCCAAGGCCGCCGCGTAACCGAAAGCGAAGTTCGAGAAGGACTGAGATCGATCGACGGGTAAAGGCCGCAGCGGCGGTACTGGGAATTACAGACTGGCTGGGCCAAAAGCCCACGCAACTCTCCGGCGGACAACGACAGCGGGTGGCTATGGGTCGCGCGATCGTTCGCGAGCCCAGTGCCTTTCTTATGGACGAGCCACTCTCGAATCTGGACGCCAAGTTGCGAGTGCAGATGCGCGCGGAAGTAGCCCGCGTACAGAAACGAATTGGCGTGGCCACCCTATTTGTCACCCACGACCAGACCGAAGCGATGACCCTCGGTCATCGCGTCGCCGTCCTGCGTTCCGGCGTGCTTCAGCAATGTGACACGCCACAGGTGCTCTATGACCGTCCCACCAATATCTTTGTCGCGGGCTTTATCGGCTCACCCGCGATGAACTTGCTCGAAACCACTCTGTCGGGCGATGGAACGCTCCTGACGATCGGAACTCAGACCGTCTCTATTCCCAGCGCGGTCTTTGCCACGCGACCTGGCCTGAAACGTTTCGTGGGTCAGCGGCTGGTCACGGGCATTCGGCCTGAAGATCTCTCCGTGGCTACGGGTGATCCTTCCAAGGCCTCGCTCAACTGCGATATTGAACTCGTGGAGGCGCTCGGTTCGGAGCTGCTGGTTCACTTTCGCACGGACGCCCCCATCGTTGATGCGGACGCGAAGAAGGACGCGAACGGTGAGATAGAGCCGGGTTCTGGGGGCGACGTCGCCGAGGACACGGACTGCGTGGCGCGTCTAGACCCCCACGACGTCGTTCGCGTGGGGGGAGCGCACGGTCCTCGAGTTCTCCGCCGAACGAGTGGAGTTTTTCGATCCCACTACGGGACTCGCGATTTGGGACTAATTCCTCGCGAGCGAGGTTGATGGTTATGCCGGAGAGATTTCGGCCGAAGGAACCACGAGCGGCCGAAACCGCAGAGCACTTCCAAAGACGCCCAGGGCGAGAATGGCATAGGTAGCGAGCACGAAGGGCACGACGTGAACCCCAAAGTGCGACACCATGAGACTCACTACCCCGGGACCCCCAACGCCGCCGATCATCATGAAGAAGATAAGAACCGAGAGCCCGTCGCTGTCGTGAGGACACAGCAGCGTGTACCAAATGAGCCCCATCGGAAAGATCGAAGCGATGATCAGTCCGAGCAACGGGTAGGCGTAGGGCGCGATCGGATCGGCCAGCGCGAAGAGGCAGATCGCGGTGGCGAGCGCCAGCCCGCCGAGAATGATTTTCTTTTCGGCCAACCAGTGATAAAGAGGCCCACCGACGGAACGACCTATGGTCATGCCGATCCAAAACCCCGCGGTGACCAGGCTGCCCACAGACTGGGAGTAGCCCACGCCGTGTATCTGAGTGGCCATCCAGCCAGAGGCGCTCGTCTCGAGGGCGACGTAAAAGATGAAGGCCGTCACGAAGGTGAGAAGGATCGGGCGACGCTGAGCCTTCATCTGAGAGATCTCGAACTGCAGTGGTTCAGTGCGAAGTGGCGGAGCGTGAACGCCACCATTGAGTGCCGAGAGCACCAGTGCCAGTACACAGAGTCCGGCAAAGAGCGTGGGGAAGTTCCTGGGGCCGAGTCCAATGATGATGAGTGGACAGATCACTGCGCCCACTCCGTATCCGGCGTTGCCCACGCTCAGTCGGTGAGCGCGGCCTTTTAGCGGGGTTCGCGCGAGCAACGTGTTGAGTCCGATATCGAGTGCGCCAAAGCCCAATCCAATTAAGAACACGCTGGTGAGAAAGAGGAGCCACGAGTGCGAGAGTGACGCTCCGGCAGCGCCCAGAGCGATGGCCGTGAGAGAGATCATGAGGACCAGTCGACCCTCCATTCGCTTCAGTCCGAACCAACCGGGCAGTACTCCCAGGGTGGCCCCGACGAAGTAGACGCTGAGGGCAACGCCGGCGCTCGGTAGCGATAAGTGGAATCGATGGGCAAAACTTCCAAGAAGCGGGCCGAAGAGCGATGTCACCGCGCCGATGAGTATGTAAACGCCAGTAGTGCTGGCGAAGGAGAAGGTGCTAAAGGAGACCTCGGTCGCGGGGACTGGGAGCGAGGGCGAGTTTTCGAAGTCCACGAGTACCCACGATCCTAGGTCGTTCACGTTTTTCGACGACTGGAGCGTTCAGCCACTACGGTCAAACTCGGGAGGACAAATGCCAACAGTATTTGAAGAAGAGATTCGCTCACAGGCGGAACTCATTCGAGGTCGCACAAAACTCGGCGCGGAGGAAGCGACCCACGTGGCAGTGACGTTTCGCGATGTCGACTACGTCCTTGTCGCCGCGCGAGGCTCCTCGGACAATGCAGCGGTGTTTTTCCAGTATTTCGCGGGTCAGGAATTGGGGCTTGTCGTAGCCCTGGCGGCCCCGTCGCTCTACGAAAGTGACACACCCATGAAACTGAACGGCGCGGGGGTGCTCGCCATCTCTCAGTCAGGGCGCACACCGGGACTCGTCAATGTGGTTGAGACGGCGAACGGACAGGGTCGTCCTAGCGCTTCCATCACCAATGACGTCACGTCGCCCCTCGGTCGTGCGAGCAGTCACGTCATGGAGTTGAGAGCGGGTCAGGAGCGAGCAGTTGCCTCGACCAAAACCTTCGCCACGACCTGGCACGCGCTGGCGCAACTGGTGGAGGCATTGAAGGGATCACCCCTCGCCGGTTTGGCGACGCTCGCCGACACGGTGGATCGAGCGGCCACCTGGGCGCTGTCGGCGACACTTCCCTTGGATCTCTTAAATGCAGAACGCGGGCTCACGGTTGTCGGTCGGGGCGTTGGTCAGGCCGTTGCGGCCGAGATCGCCCTCAAGATTCGTGAAGTGACGGGTCTGCGGGCCGAGGCTTACTCCGCAGCGGACTATCTCCACGGGCCCATCGGTGCCGATGGCAGTGGAACGGTGCTCTTGCTTGTTCTCACCGACGAGTTGAGTACCGATGTGGCTGAGACCCTCTTGGAGGACTGTCGTCGTCTTTCCATGAACACGGTTGTTTTGCGATCGTCGTCGCGAGGCACTTTTCTCAGCGACGCCGAGATCGTGGTGGAGGGGACGGAACCGAATTGGTGCGTCGCGCTCGCCGAGATCGTCGTGGGTCAGGTACTGGCCCTTCGTCTTGGTGAGCGTCGGGGGCGACCCATCGATACCTCTCCGGGATTGAACAAGGTGACACTTTCGGCGTAAGTACGCCGGTGTCCGGTCGGGGCGGCGGACGTACAAATGCAGGTCCGACGAGTGGTCCTCGGTGCCAGCGCATCTCAGCGAAACGCGAAGTTCGGGTCTAAAGGACGCCATCATGGTTAGGCTGTGCGCCCATGAGCGAACCGCACGTCATCGTCCGCGACGCCATCTTGGCCGTCGACATCGGTGCGACAACCACAAAGTTTGCCGCCGTCGACGAGCAAGGTCAACTCATCGAAGAGGTTCGGCGCGTGCCCACGCCCTACCCGTGTTCGCCCGAACGCTTGGTGGATTTCGTGCTGGAGTACGTCGAGCAGAGTGGATGCGCGCGTGTGGGCGTGGGTTTTCCGGGAGCCCTGCGCGACGGTCTCGTCCTCGAGCCGGGAAATCTGTCGCGCCCCGGCGGCTTCACGTCACCGATCGACCCCGCGCTTCACGAGGCTTGGCAAGGCACCGATATTGAGCGGACTCTTCGCGAGGCGAGCGGACTCGAAGTACGGGTGGTCAACGATGCGACCCTGGCGGCTCTTGGCTGCTGCGAAGGCCGCGGGCGAGAGTTGGTGTTCACTTTGGGTACGGGATTTGGCATCGCGCTGGTGGTGGATGACGCCAACGTGCGCATTCGCGACGTGGGGAACGAGGTTTTTCTCGAGGGCGCGACGTATGACCAGGTGTTCGGTGATCACGCCCGATCGCGGGATCAGGCGCTCTGGAACGATCGCTTGGTGGTTGCCGTGTTGAACTTCGTGGCGGAGTTCTCCGCTGACGTTGTCCATCTAGGCGGAGGCAACTCACGACGAGTTGACATTGCTAGCTTCGAGGGACAGCCCTGGCGCGTAGTGGTGAACGACAACGTCGCCACGCTTCGCGGAGCCGCCAAACTGTTTCACTAAGCGGGCCTTCACCCTCGCGTGGCGGTCTCTGCGCGACAGGACGTTACGTACTGGCGTCTCGAGAGTCGGGGAGAGTAGAACTGCCTGATGCACTACGACGACGAGTCATCGAACACGCCCCAAGTGCTGGCGGCCCGTCCGAGTTTGATGCGAGCTCTCAATGAGCAGATGCTCCTCGAGCAGATTCGACGATTTGACAGCGTGTCGCGCAGCGACTTGACCGCGGTTTCGGGACTCTCCAAGCCCACGGTGGCGGTGGCCCTGGCCACTCTCGAAAGGGAGGGCCTGATTCAAGTGGCTGGTCGAATCTCTGGCCGTCGCGGGCGTGCCACCGTGCTCTACCAGCTTCGTCCCGAAGCGGGCTTCGTCCTTGGTCTTGATGTGGGGCGTGAGTACGTTCGCGGCGCGATTGCCGACCTCTCGGGCGCGGTGAGAGCGCGGAGCCAGCGCAAGGTGCATCCAACAAGCAGCGCCGGGCGTGTCTCAGAGCTCGTCGCCCTCGCCGACGAACTGGTCGCGACGGTAAAAATCAAAAGGTCCACGGTCACTCAGACGGTGATCGGTAGTCCTGGCATCTACGATCGGCGTCGCGATGCCTTCTTCATGGCGCGTGGCCTCCCCGGGTGGCAGCGTCCCCAGGTTCTGGCGGAGTTGCGCCGCGCATTCGGCGAAGGCATGGTGGTGGAGAACGACGTCAACCTCGCCGCGTTGGCCGAACGAGACGTTGGCACCGCGCAGGGCGTAAAGAACTTCGGCTTCGTTACCGTCGGGACGGGAATCGGTCTGGGTCTCATCATCGACGGGAAACTGCATCGCGGCTCCCACGGCGGAGCGGGGGAGATTGCCTATATGACCCTGGGTAGTGACGCTGGCGTTGACCAAAACGATGCGCGTCGCCGCGGATGGCTCGAGGCAGCGGCGTCCGCGGCCGGCGTGGTGCGAGCGGCGAAGAACGCCAAGATGAAGGGCGTGGTCACGGCGCGACAGATTTTCATTGCGGCCGAACAAGGTGACGCGCTCTGCGGTCAAGTCGTCGCTCACGAGGCGAATCTCATTGCCCGAGCGATCGCCTCTATCACGGCCGTGGTTGACCTTGACTTGGTTGTTCTCGGTGGTGGCATTGGACAAGCTGACTATTTCGTCGGGCTCGTGAAGCGCGAGTTGCGTCCCCTCGTTCGTTTGCCGATTGAAGTGCGAGCTAGTGCGCTGGGCGAGGAGGCCATTGTTCAAGGCAGTCTCGCGGTCGGGGCCGAACACGCGTGGCAACGAGTCATGAAGCGCTAGGAGCCCTTCACTCATTTCACGCGTTCGTCCAGGCGCCTAAGCGTGGTGAGGTCCTTCCAGCGGTCGGTAATTGACACCCATCGACGAGAGTCGACGAAGATGCTTCGCGACCCGTCCCTCAAACTCCTCGTACGACTTGGGACTCTCGCTCGACCAGACGATCTCCGCGAAGGCGCAGAGCCGAGGGAAGTAGCGATACTCAGCCTCAGCGGGCGTTGCCACGTGCTCCGTCCACAACTGGCACTGCGCGCCCAGCACGCGATGACGATCGGCTGGTGGAATCCTCGAGGGGACGGGGTCGTGAAGGTAGACGTCTTCGAGGGTTGTCACGCCGGGGAATCCGACGGGCTCATCAGGGTCGGCGGACTCAGGCCGGTCGAAGTACAACCACTGCTGGGGGACCATCACTACGTCGTGGCCAGCCGCGACCGCCGCCGCTCCTCGTTCTTCGTCTTGCCACGCCATCAGGATGGCGTCGGCGCGTGCGCCACTTTCGAGAATGTCGTCCCATGCCACCACTCGGCGGTGACGCTCGCCAAGGTGCTCCGAGATGCGAGCGTTGAACCATCCCTGAAGTTGTATTTCGTCGATGTAGCCCTCGTCACGCATGATCTGTTGGGCTCGTGGACTCGACTTCCATTCCGTGGTGGGGCACTCATCCCCACCCACGTGCACGTAGGAGTCTGAGAAGGTGCGAGCGACCTCGTCGAGAACGTCGGTGCAGAAACGAAGTGTGTCGTCCTCGAGGTTGAGCACGTGGCTCGATACTCCCCACGTGGGGCGAATGGTCAGGCGTTCTTCGGTGTTGCCCAACGCGGGGTAGGCGGCAATCGCCGACACCATGTGTCCGGGCATGTCAATTTCGGGCAGTACACGGATGTGTCGTTCCCAGGCGTAGGTGACAATTTCTTCCAGATCCGCTCGCGAATAAAAGCCACCGGACAGCGACCGGTTAGCGTCGGTGTCCGGTTGCTCGCGCCGCCACGCTCCAACCTCGGTGAGCAGGGGATAGCCCTCGATCTCGATGCGCCAGCCTTGATCGTCAGTCAAATGGAGATGAAGCACGTTGCATTTGTGAAGGGCCAGTAGATCGATCAACTTGAGGATGAAGTCTTTCGGCATGAAGTGGCGTGCGACGTCAAGGAGAACCCCGCGCCATGAGAGTCGGGGCGCATCGACGATCTCCAGTTCGGGTATCGAGACGGGCTCAGCTCGGCGAGCCTCGCGAAAGGTGGAGTCGGGCATCAACTGGCGCAGCGTCTGAAGCGCGTAGAACGTGCCCTCTGCGCTCGGTGACGCGATGACGACTCGCCCCTCGAACGACGCAAGTCGGTAGGCGACGTTGCGAGCGCGCTCGTCCACCCTGCTCGCGAGTTCGGCGGGGAATTCAATCTCGTTGACGAGCCTGAGTTCGATGTCCGCGTGGGGCGCTTCGTTACGCGGCGCGAGACTCACGAGCCATCCCGTGCCGGTCTCGAGCACTCGACGAAACCATTGCGCTTCCCGAATCAGTTCGAGAGCGTACGAGATCACCAGTCCGTCGTTGAGCTCACACCCAATCGCGTCGGCGCGTCCACGGACGACGCTCAGCGGACGAGGGATGATGGAAAGACTCACCCTCGTCTCATTTGTCCCCTGGGCGCAGCACGAGCCCATCGTAGGGGCGGGGGTGGCGAGGCCGCGGAGTTCGCGGGGCGTGTGTCGGTCTGGCTCGGTTGACCAGTCGTCCATCCCTCGTCGCAGTCCTTGACAGGTTCGTTGGCTTGCGGTAGCGTGCGGTGAATTAAGACAATGATGTTTCTTTAATAGATCTACGCGGCAGAACTAGGGTGATTGCAAGTGTTCGCACCGAAAGGTGAGGATGCAGGTTGCGCCATAAGGGGGACTTATGAAGACCAAGACATGGGGACGTCGACTCACGGTGATTGGTGGTGCGGCAGTTCTGACCGCCGGCTTGTCAACCGCCGCCTTTGGCTCGCCGACAGCGAAATCCTCCACACCCAAGGCTGCCAATACCAGTTCGATCTCGATCTCGGACGAGTACGGAGTCGCCTGGAACTGTCAGTTCAACCCCTACAGCGGCGCCGAGCAGTTCGGCTCCTTTGGACCGATCTACGAAGAACTCGTCTATATGGACTCACTTAAGAACGGGGCCACCACTCCGTGGCTCGCTAGTTCGTGGGCGTGGTCCAACAACGACAAGACGCTCACGTTCACCATTAGAAACGGGGTGAAGTGGTCCGACGGCGTGGCTTTTAGCGCCAAGGACGTTCTCTATTCCTTCAACCTCTTGAAGGCGAACCCGGCCCTTGACCTCAACGGCGACTGGTCCGTGCTCAGTAGTGTGTCGGCGAAAGGATCAAACCAGGTCGTCTTCCAGTTCAAGCAGCCCTCGGTGACGTACTTCTATTACATCGCCGACGAGACGCCCATCGTGCCTGAGCACATCTGGTCGAAGATCAAGAACCCCGTCACCTACCTCGACCCGAACCCGATCGGCACCGGCCCCTACACCCTGCACTCGTGCAGCGGCGCCAACATTCAGTACACCAAGAACGACAACTACTGGCAGCCCGGACTTCCGAAGATCGAAACGGTGAACTTCCCTTCGTATCTTTCGAACAACGCCGCGAACGCCGACCTCGCGAGTGGTGTCGACCAGTGGGGCTCGCAGTACATCCCGAACATCAAGGCGTACTACCTGTCGAAGAACAAGAACTACCACATCTGGTTTGAGCCGACGTACAACGTCAACATGTACATCAACTTGAAGAACCCCATCCTCTCCAACTTGGCCGTTCGGCAAGCTATGGCCTACGCCATCAACCGCTCGGCCGTCTCCAAGATCGGCGAGTCTTCCTACGAGCCGGCCTCCAACCAGTCGAGCATCGTGACGCCGACCTACTCGAGTTGGTACGACAAGAGTCAGGCCGCTTCCTACGGGAACGCTTACTCGTACAACCCCAAGAAGGCGATCTCCATTTTGGAGGCCGCCGGCTACAAGAAGGGGAGCAACGGCATCTTCGCCAAGGACGGCAAGCAGCTTGCCTTCACCATCATCAACAACGGTGGTTACTCCGACTGGGTGGCCTCGGTAAACGTGATTGAGACCGACCTCAAGGCGGTCGGCATTGGGCTCACGCCCGACAACCTGTCGGCGACGACGTGGGAGTCAGACCTGGACACCGGCAACTACCAGTTGGCCTACAGTTGGGACTCCGGTGGCCCGACTCCGTACTACGAACTGCGCGCCATTCTCGACTCCGTAAACACGGCGCCGATTGGTAAGTCGGCGTCCGACGACTGGGAGCGCTACAGCAACCCGGCGACCGACGCGCTCTTCACCAAGTACGCCTCGACCACGAGCGCCACGGTCCAACACACCGTCATTGACGAACTGCAAAAGGTCATGCTCGCCGACGTGCCGGTCATCCCGGTGACCGAGGCCGTTGACTGGTACCAGTACGACACGCAGTCCATCGCCGGATGGGTGACGCCGAGTGACCCCTACGCGCAGCCCAATCAGTACGCCGTGCCCGACTGGGGCGTTGTGCTCTTGCACTTGCACGAAAAATAAAGTGACGGCTCTAGCCCGAGCCGCAAGGAAGCCCGAGTGAGAGCAATCGGTCGGAGGTTCGCCTTCTTCGCCATCACGGTCTGGGCCGCGGTGACGTTGAACTTCCTCTTGCCGCGTCTCATGCCGGGCAATCCGGCCGAAGCCCTCCTCGCCCAGTACCCCCACATCACCCCTCAGGCGTTTCGCGCCCTGACGACTCTGCTCGGCGGCGGGCAACACCAGAGCCTGATCGTGCAGTACGGGGAGTACTGGAAGAGGGTGGTCACGCTCAACTTCGGCATCTCGATCACCACGAGTTTCGGAACCCCGGTAAAGACGATGGTCTTAAACGCGCTGCCCTGGACCCTTGGGCTGGTCGGCGTGACGACGGTCATCGCCTTTGTCCTCGGCACCTTCATTGGACTGGTGAGCGCGTGGCGGCGAGGCACCTGGCTCGACAACGTGTTGCCGCCCATGGCCGTGATCGGCTTCGCCCTTCCTTACTTCTGGGTCGGGCTCTTGCTCGTCTATATCTTTAGCGTCACCCTCGGGTGGTTGCCCTATGAGGACGCCTACAACATCATCACCGACGTCCCGGCCTGGAACTTGGGCTACATCGGAGACGTGCTGCGCCACGCGATATTGCCGGGCCTGACCATCATCATCACTCAGATCGGCCTGTGGATTCTCTTTATGAGGAACAACACCATCACCGTTCTCGCCGAAGATTACGTGCGGATGGCCCGCGCGAAAGGGCTCAAACCCTGGCGGGTCATGTGGGCGTACGCCGGGCGAAACGCGATTCTTCCTAACCTGACTGGCTTTGCCATGGCGCTTGGTTTTGTGGTCTCCGGCGCGATCCTTGTTGAGTATGTCTTCAACTATCCCGGACTCGGAGGACTTCTGTTACGTGCGGTGGAAGGCCTGGACTATCCATTGATGCAAGCCTTGTTCCTTCTTATTACGCTCGCGGTCTTGTTCAGTCTCCTTGTCTGTGACGTGCTGACCGCCATCCTTGACCCCCGAACGAGAGAGTCTTCCTAGGGCCATGTCGACCTCAGAGCACACGAACCAATCGTCGACCGTCGTTGCCCCGACGGGAAGCGGCGTCACACGCTCGAAGAAGAAGGCCGAGCGATCGCGCGGTGACAATATGTGGCTCGGCTTGCTACGAAACCGCAAGGCGCAGATCGGTCTTTTCTTTCTTCTGTTCTTCCTCGTGCTCGCCGTTTTCCCCGGACTGATCGCGCCCTATAGTCCCAGCTCCGAGGGATTTCTGCCCAACCTCTCGCCCTCGGCGGCCCACTGGTTGGGCACGACCTCCTTTGGTCAGGACATCTTCTCCCAACTCATCTGGGGCGCGCGCCAGTCACTCATCATCGCCTTCGCGGCCGGCCTTATCGCCACCCTTGTCGCCGTAATTGTCGGCGTGGCGTCGGCCTACCTCGGGGGAATCACTGACGGCATCCTCTCAACACTGACGGACATCTTGCTCGTCATCCCCATCTTTCCGCTCTTCATCGTCATTGCCGCCTACCTCCATAGCGCCGGGCTTCTCGACATCATTATCATCCTGGGCGCCCTCAACTGGTCTTACAGCGCGCGGCAACTTCGTGTGCAGGCACTGTCGATGCGCAACCGAGATTTTCTCAAGGCGGCCAGCGTTCGCGGCGAGCGATCCAGCTACATCATCGCGGC
>Ga0206831_1258_pt1 | contig 10829 bp, 9 predicted proteins | sample Alteio_BWOrgCont_73_FD_152876 | JGI IMG/M metagenome (GOLD analysis project Ga0206831, IMG submission 152876) | Enriched cells from forest soil in Barre Woods Harvard Forest LTER site, Petersham, Massachusetts, United States -... | ecosystem: Environmental > Terrestrial > Soil > Temperate forest > O...
ACGTCCTACACACTATCATAGATGGGTACCGCCGCATTGGGTGCAGCGTCAGGGCAGATGGTATTTTGTAGAAGGGCACTGGAGATAGTAATGATCCATTATCCTAGAACCGGCGATTAACACTATGCAATAGCAGTTTCTAGGATAATTACGCTCTGGCAAAATTTATCCGCCTATACCGGTAAGCAAAGCTTGGTAGTTTTGTGATGCACGTGATGCCGATGATGTTTGTGTATTATGATGGTATTGCCAGTGCCTACAGGCTTTGCAGCCACACGAGTGATTGCAGTCACTGCGTGGTGGATATGATGGTGTCTATGTATGACTGGAGTGACGCCTACACATACCTCTGTAGCGGCCGTTGCTGTACTGACAGGAGGGACAAAAACATTAGGGAATGACATGCCGCCTACAGGTGCTGGGTGAAGAGAAATATTTGTAGCTATGGGAGCTAATGCAAGAGCTGCAAGTGTAATTCGGCGAGGAGAGGCAGGGATATTTTTTACCATAATATTACCGGGTGTTTGTGCAAAAACTACATCAGCCTTGCGTTGCCGTTCTTGTTGTGCATCTCCTAAAGTATCGGGCTGCGTATAATAAAAATTCTGCATCTGTGGAGGAGATGGTACGGTTGCCGGAGCATTCTCAGCCACGGAGGTTGTTGATTGTGATGGAACTATACTGATAACAGAGAATGGTGTTACTACAGGAGCAACAGAGGGTGCCTGCACAGGAATAGTCGGTGTTGCTGGCAGAATTACTGACGGCTGATTAGCACTATAAGTAGCTGCTGGTAATAAAGCAAAATTCGTATTAAATGCAGATGCAGCAGGTATAGGGGTGAATGTAGAGGTAGCATAAGTGGCAACTTGTGGCATGGGGGCACTACTAGTCAATCCTACGGCTAAAGCTGCTATAGGGGATACGGGTGCATTAATAGTCAGGGGGTGTCCAAGCGATGCTGTACTATTACTTGGTACAACTAAGGTAGAGGGTCCGATAGGAATAGAGCAATTACATGCTCCAGTATTAGCAAAGCCTGGCGAACTAACGGAAGAACATGCTGCGAGGCTACCATATATAGTTATTGACACAGCCTGAGAGGCGGTAACGGCGTTATTGGTAAAGTCTGCATTACCTGCTACATTGACTGTAACACCTTGGAGAGCGTTTAATATTCCGCTCGTACCATAATTATTTAACACTGTACCATTATTGTTAAAATCACCTGCACTGGTAATAGTAAGCTGACCAGCGGAAGAATATTCCCCACTGCTGCCATTAATTCCACCACTACCTGCATTGATAGTAATGTCACCACTATTGATGGTTTCAAAAAATCCATTAGTGTTGATAATAGCATTTGCCGTTACTAGTACATTAGCATTATCACTCATGATAAAGCCATTCGTATTATCTAACGTGTTGCTTACATTAAGCGTAAGCTTTCCATCTGCTCGCAGTACAGCATATTGAGTGGAGGTGCCTGAATTAGTTATATTATTTGCATTTATAGTGAGTGTCCCCGGTGCATATAACCACCCGCCTGTATTAGAAAATATAGAAGCAGTCAGATTAATAATATTGGCATAGATAGTGCTGCCATCTGTAAAAATACTTCCTACAACGGTTGCTGAAAGGAGATTAGCTGCTGCTAACTTTACTTGGTTAAAATAAATATTTCCAGCGGTGATATTTATTGATCCATTTGTTGCGATAGTGTTTCCACTAAAATCACCGTTATTATTTAATTGTATCGTAATGCCATTTTTGCTGCTCAATAGCCCTGTGCTGCCATTATTAGAAAATTGATTGGCACTCAAATTCAAGGTGCCATTCGTGATGTATTTACTATCTGATCCAGTAATATCTCCAATGGACGTAATAGAAAGATCACCGGCACTTGATAGGACGCCAGTATTGCTAACCATAGATCCTGTATTAAGAGTGATACCCCCTGTGTTCGTATTTACAATCCCATTGTTATTAGTAAATATGCCACTGGAAGAAAGCGTAATAGTGTTTCCTGCGCGAATGGTTCCTGCTGTATTATCAATATTTACACCGGTAAGGCTAATATTATTGTCTGATAACAGTGTGCCCGTATTATTTATAATATCAGCAGCACTTGTGATAGTGATCGTATTGGGAGAGTAAATATTGCTGTTTGAGGTAGTAACATTACCTGAAGTGCTCGTTATGGTAATATTATCCCCTGCTGCAATATTACTCCCTGTCAGGTCAACGGCGCCGGCATTGATAGCTAATATGCTTCCACTATTTACAAAGGCTCCTCCTGTAAGAGCGGTATTGCCTGTTGTAGTAATGGTCATCGTGCCATTGCTTATAATGCTGCCACCTGAGGCAATAAAGTTAGGTGCAGTGATCTGTAAATTACCACTTGTACTAATAGCGGCATTAGTTGCCGTAATATCCCCGCTTAACGTTTGCAATGTCATATTACCCGCAGCATTCATTGTACCAGAGCTAGTATCGAATGATCCTGCGGTTACATTTATTGCATCCGTACTGCTGGTAATACTACCTCCCTGCGTGTTAGTCACAGCACCATTTGCAGTAATATTGAGGGCATTATTTGCCTGCATCGTGCCAGCGCTATTATCTAAAGCATTCGTATAAGCAACCGTTAATGCACCGCCAGCAGTCATTTTTCCTTGGTGGTTACTGATATTTCCCAAGCTGAATAATATTAAATCTCCACCTGATAAAAATGTTCCATTCTGGTTATTGATGTCGCCACTAAGCGTATTAACTGAAAGGTCTGTACCCGATTGTACCTTACCCGTATTATTAATAGCGTTAGCGGTCAGGACGATATCTTTTACACTGCCGATAGTTCCACTGTTATTGCTTAAAGTAGCGCCAGCGGAGACACTCAGTGAATCATTGGACTGTATCGTTCCATTATCATTGATAGTAGAATTTGCACTGCTTATGGTAAGCGGTGCGATGGAAGAAATTGTGCCGGAAGTGTTATTAAATACATTGCCACTGGTGACGGTGGCAGCTCCATTAGACATGATACTACCATGAGTATTATCGATATCACCTGTATTTGAAGTAAAGGCTAAGTCACCTCCTGAGGTAATGGTTCCTAGGTTATTTACAGCAGATCCTACAGTAATATTCATAGCCCCATTACTGATAATGGTTCCTAAACTATTATCAAGCGCGCCTGTACTAGTAAGTGCAAGTATGCCCCCCGCTTTTATCTGACTACCGGCATTTGTAATAGTATTAGTGGTAAGTAATGTAAGGTTACCGGGGGTGCTGAGGGTCGCATTATTGCTTTGTTGTATGGTATTTGCCTGTATTGTTACGCTGCTCGCACCATAAAAGTTGCTTCCATCTTTATTAATTAAACTGCCAGCTGTTTGAAAATTTATATTTCCCGCTGCTAATATATTGGTGCTTTCATTCGTAAAGTCATCGCCAGCCGTAACATTTATATCCCCACCGGCTGTGATAGGCGCTGTATTGATAGTTTTCCCGGTCACAGTAAGGTTAGTATTCTGACCTGAGCTGATTTTACCAGCATTGGTATAGTTGCCCGGTGTGCTAACAGTAATATTATTATTGGCACTAAGTGTGCCCGTATTGGTTATATCACTACTGGCCGTAACATTCATATTATTGGCACTGTAAGCAGTTCCTGCATTATTGATGGTGCCTGCAGCCTGCATAGTCACTGCTCCTTGACTAGAGATATTTCCCGTGACAGCCAGATTACCATTGGCATCGAGTTCCACATCATTAGCATTAGTAGCAATATTTCCCTGAAGCCGCATAGCTGCATTATGATCGGTACTGATAATGGTGATTTTTCCTGCATTCATTGCGCCAAGTGTGCTTGCGTCAACTGCGTAACCGGATTGCGTCCCTGTTTGGGGGGTGACTATTCCCGTATCATGGTTAAAATTATTGCTACCAGCAATAATTTGTAAATTTGCTACCCCGTCAACAGGACCATTTACTGTCACAGTTTTTCCTACAAGATTAATATCGGTATTAGTATCGCCGACTAAACCATTTCCTTCTATGTCAACATTACCAGTGGTTACAGATACATTATCATTTATATCGGGTATACCCGTTGTGATAGTGACTTTAGGCGTATTAGAAAAACCACAGCCGTTACAGGTAATGCCATTGGGGTTTGCAACAATGACACTGGCTGCTGTCCCAAATACTTCGGTAGTGCCAGCCAACGTAGAAGTGTTCGTACTGGTTACTTCATTGATAATAACTTTTGCAGGAATAGTAATGTTAGGATTAGCACTGACTGTGCCCCCAAGCCCAGCGGTACCTGCCTGCGTGCTATTGTTAAGGACAACGCCTTGTGGCCCTACGTTATAATCTTGAAATTTATTTAAAGATGTTCCAGAAGCTGAGGGCGCAGCAATGGTTATTACAGGGACCTGAGTACTCGTTGCGGTGATAGTAGGCTTAAACTGAGGAGTAGTGGCAGGGGCTGCTACTATTCCCCCGGCAAGTACAGCGAAAGGGATAAAAGCGATGGTACACGTTACTGTATAAAGTAATGTTTTCTTCATGTTATACCTAATTGGTTTTGTTGCCCTAAGAGGGCATTGCGTTTAAAGCCACGCAGGCTTTCACGCCGAAAATGGCGTAACATCGCTTTCTGTTCTAATGTCCCTCAGGACATCAGGAATTAAAATACTTTATAGGATACTGATACATACGCGCCGTAGTTATCTTTCTCTTCAGGATTACTGGCATAAATCGGCACGGCAAGGGATAGATCGCCAATAAATTTATTGGTATTAAGTCGCACACCAACGCCTGAACCCACCAGTGTAGTATATTGATGATTAACGAAACTAGTGGTGTAACCTTCATCTAGGTACATATACGGCTGCAAGTTATGTCCAAGGTGAAACGGCACGCCTGCAGCAAGGGAAGACGATAGAGGAAAATCCAGCTCATTCTGGTTATAAAGCCCACTGTCACCTGTCACTAGGTTATCTGTAAAGCCTCGTACGGTAGTGACATCACCAAGGGTAAGCTGTTCGTTATTATAGAGGCTGTCAAAAGAATATTGACCATGCACAGTTGAGTGGAAAGTGGCAAAAGAAAGAGGCTGAGAAAGACTAATGCTCCCATCAATTTTTTTAAATTGAGCGCGTGGTGCATCCGTTGGTAGATTATCTGCATCATGTATTGCACCAAGAGAGGACAGCCCTTGTGAGTAATGTGCATCAAAATTCCACACAGTATTTCCCGTATGCAACAAATCTAGAGCTCCGAGACGAATCACTGTCAATTCTGCAGGAGTCAGCGCAGTATCGTTAATATTACGGGTTTCATCACTATGATTAAGAATTGTTTCCAGCGAGACTTTGTTATTGCTATCACGATATATAACACGGTTAAGCGTAAGGTTATTGTTATAAGCTTGGCCTGTGAGTGCTGCTATATTATTATCAACCAACTCAGAATATTGTGAGTAGCTGCCATCATAAGAAAGAGTCCAATACCCATAAGGAACACTAGCACTTAGTGCTACGGCATTTGTTTTGCTGGTGGCAGTATAATTCACCGCTACGGTATCATTGATACCAATCAAATTATCTTTTTCAATACCAGCATGAAAGCGACTAACTCCCGTATCTTTTTGTCCATAATTATCATAACCTACCGTGCCACGAAAGGTATTCTTGGGGGTGTTATCAACCAGGATTTGGCTGGTGCCGTTCGTATTTCCTGGTACAATTGTTACAGTGGCGTTATTGGAAGGTAACCGGTTGATCTGTTCCAGCCCTTGCTCCACATCTTTGAGGTTAAGGATTTTTCCTTTCATATTTGGAAAAGCAGTCGCTACCTCAGCTTTTTGCGTAGCCGTTTGATTATTATTAATTGCGATCTCTTCTACCTTTCCTTCCACAATAATCAGTTCTAATAGGCCCTGTTTTAAATTCTGTTGTGGAATGGTAATGCGTGTGGTGACGTAACCTTTTGCAGTATATTGACGGGTAATGTCTTGTGAAAGCTTATCTATATCATCCATTCCCATGCAGCTATGGAGATAGGGTGCAATCATAGCTTCTTGGGTATTTTGTGAAAATATTGTAGCCCCTTTTAATCTAATCACATCAATATTAAAGCAGCGCTTTTTTCTATTGGAAGCAGGACGAGTAAGCGCAATAGAGGAATCAATAGTCATTGTTGGTTTTTCCATTGTTTCTTCCTCCTGACGCCGTTTTTGCTCTTCCAGTAAAATCTGTCCGGGGTCAGCAATAGGTTGAACTAAGGCATAAGCGCTCATAGGGAATAGGGCACATAATAATAGGCCAGCAATATAAGTGTACTGTCTGACTATGGTATTTTTATAGAATGTCAAAAGCATTACTACATACCGCCACTAATGACATGTGAGGAAAGTTTTTTATCTGACAAAGATAAAATAGTAGCTTTGGATACTTCTATTAATAGACAAGGAATAATTGTTAGCAACAATGTGAAGCTTAATACAGGCATGTAATACTCGTTATATTTTAACCAATGATCATTAATAAAAATTGGTGCAATAGATTATATAGTTCTGATAATCTGTTTAGATTTTTCTTAGCATAAACAATATCATGACTAAAAATGTAGGCTCTCTATTATAATTTTTACCGCATCGCCTCCTAAGTTTTTTGCTTGCAACAATAAAAGGCATCTCTCATATGGTTTCTTTACGTAAAAAACTATATTATATGGAAAAATTCTAGCGCTACATCATGTGTAATAAGTAGGGTGTATCGAGTAATGAAGCGATGCAGAAAATCAGGAGGGGTGTAGTATTTCCGTAAGGATTGCTATTAACTGCTGCTAGGAGGTAATATTCTTGCCAGATTCGAGTAGCATGTCTCCGCTATTTTAGTGGTAGGGAGGCTGGGGGCATCATATTTATTTGAGAAATGGCGGTGCTGGCGGGATTTGAACTCGCTAGGCCGGGAAATCGATCCCGCCGATGAATGCGCTGGCCTCATGCAGATCGAGCCAGCCCACTTTGTTGAGAGCAATCGCCAGCAGCGACACCAGTAACGCAAAAACCATGTTTCCTATGGTCGCAGGCAACCGCATGTACCTGTAGTTGATATAACCCCCTGCGGCGGCAAAGGTCAGCATGACGGCGATAATCTGAAATAATGTCATAAGCGGCTATGAAAAGTGGCATGATAAAATGTGCGATAAACATTTATAAGCCATAAAGTTAAACTTACCCCACATAAGATAGGTTAATTATCAGCGGAACCACAAGGTTTTTTCAACACCGCTTGCGTGAAGCGCTTCTCTTTTAGGATCATTTACCAAATCCTTACGCAAAAAATATGTTCCGCGCAGGTTTGCCGCATCGATTCATTATTCAATAGGGAGCAGTCTCTACAATCGCTCCTATTCCACTTAACACGTAAAAGGGGGCTATTTTACGGCGAGCAAGCTGGGTGTTTGATTAGAATCAATTACTTCGCCTCCCCTTTCGTATTACGCATAATTTTACAGGAAGCTTGGCGATGAAGGCTCACGTTTGTAATATCAAAGAGGAATTACCGGAAACTGTAAATTGCGGCGTCGTTGCATCGGTGCGGGGCAGCGTGGTCGATGTGCGTTTTGAAAGCCGGTTGCCGCCGATCTACACTATTCTCCATGCCGGGCCGGAAGGCAAAGTCATCATTGAGGTGCTGTCGCAACTGGATGCGCAGCATGTGTGCGGCATTGCCTTGACCGCGACAGGCGGCTTGGCGCGCGGCATGCAGGTGAAAGATACGGGCGGCACGCTTAAAGCGCCGGTGGGGAAAGAGATTCTTTCACGCATGTTCGATGTTTTCGGCAACACGATAGACCGGCTGGAGCCGCTCCCCGCGATGCAATGGCGGTCGGTGCACCAGGAACCGCCGCCTCTGGCTCGGCGCTCCACGAAGTCGGAAGTCTTTGAAACAGGAATCAAGGTTATCGATATTCTGACGCCGCTGGAACGCGGCGGCAAAACGGGCTTATTCGGCGGTGCTGGCGTCGGGAAAACGGTGCTGCTCACCGAGATGATTCACAACATGGTCGGCAATCAGAAGGGCGTGAGCATTTTCTGCGGCATAGGCGAGCGCTGCCGCGAAGGCCAGGAATTATACCATGACATGAAGGAAGCGGGAGTGCTGGAAAACATGGTGATGGTGTTCGGCCAGATGAACGAACCTCCGGGTGCGCGTTTCCGTGTCGGCCACGCAGCGCTTACGATGGCGGAATATTTTCGGGATGACGAGCACCGCGACGTGCTGTTGCTCATCGATAATATTTTCCGTTTCATTCAGGCAGGAGCGGAAATATCCGGTCTGATGGGCCAGATGCCCTCGCGCCTGGGTTACCAGCCGACGATGGGCACCGAACTGTCGCGGCTGGAAGAGCGTATCGCCAATACCGATACCGGGGCCATCACCTCCATTCAGGCGGTCTATGTCCCGGCGGATGACTTTACCGATCCGGCGGCGGTGCACACGTTTTCGCATCTTTCGGCATCTATCGTTTTATCGCGCAAGCGGGCGAGCGAGGGACTTTTCCCGGCCATCGACCCACTGCAATCCAGCTCCAAAATGGCCACGCCAGGCATTGTCGGGCAGCGGCATTACGCGCTTGCGCAGCAAATCAGACAAACGCTCGCCGAGTACGCGCAGCTGAAAGACATCATCGCAATGCTGGGCTTAGAGCAGCTTTCGCCGCATGACCGTGATGTGGTCGGCCGCGCCCGCCGCCTGGAGCGTTTCCTCACCCAGCCGTTTTTTACGACCGAGCAATTCACCGGCATTAAGGGAAAATCCGTCAGCCTCAAGGACGCGCTGGATGGTTGCGAGCGCATTCTCAAGGACGAATTCAAGGATGCGCCGGAAAGCGCGCTGTACATGATCGGCGCTATAAGCGAGGCCAAAATACCTAAGAAGGAACCGCCCAAAAAGGGAGCGGAAGATAAAGGCGCGGGAAATAAAAAGGAGGTGGCAGATGCAGTCCAATCTCATGCGGCTTAAGGTGCTGCTGCCTTTTAAGGTATTCGCGAAAGTGGAAGACGTAAAACGCATCGTGGCAAAGACTGCCCAAGGATTTTTAGGACTCCTGCCGCACCGCCTGGATTGCGTAGTGGCGCTCACGCCGGGGATTCTGACCTGGGAGAGCGAGTTGGGAGGCGAAGTGGTTGTCGCCGTCGATGAAGGGCTTCTAGTGAAGGCGGGCGCGGAGGTTCTTATCTCCGTGCGTAACGCCATCGGTGGAACCGATCTGGATAAGCTGCACGAAGCCGTCAAACAGGAATTTATGAAGGTCAGCGAGCAGGAACATGATATGCGCCTCGCGCTTACCAAACTGGAGAGCGGATTCATTAGCCGCTTCGCGAAGTTGCAGCATGGTTGAAGAAACCAATAAGGCTTTCAGTGAGCAAGTGGCGATGCAAGCGAAGCGTAAACTAAAAGCACGGGCGGAGGGGAATAATGTCTGGTTCGGATTTGGCATGTTCGGGCTTATCGGCTGGTCGGTGGCGATTCCGACTCTTGGGGGCGCGCTGATCGGCATCTGGCTGGACGGGAAATATCCCGGCTCTCATTCATGGACGCTGATATTGTTAATCGCGGGCCTCTGCATCGGTTGTTTTAATGCGGCGCATTGGGTGGCTAAAGAAAGCAAGGATATGCTGGAAGAGGAGAAAAAAGATGACTGATTTATGGATTCTGGCACCGGCACTCGGTGCAGGCTGCTTGCTCGGCGCCATTTTTTACGGCGGCCTGTGGTGGACGGTTCAGAAAGGCATTTCCTCCGCGCATCCGGCGCTATGGTTTTTCGCCAGTTTCTGGCTACGGCTAGGCATCGCATTGGCGGGATTTTATGTTGTGGCAAATGGGGACTGGAAGAGAATGCTGGCATGCTTGGCCGGGTTTATCATCGCGCGTTTCGCTGTCGCGCTGCTAACGCGGGAGCGTGTCCATGCGCATTAGTCCCGATCAATTGATACTGTGGCAGCACGGTTTTTTCAAACTCAACAGCACGATAGTCACGAGCTGGGTGCTGATGCTCGTGCTCACCATAGGCTCCATACTGGTCACGCGCGGCCTGGCGCACGAGGCGAAAGTCTCGCGTTGGCAAAGTTTCCTGGAAATCATCGTCACCGGCATCAATACCCAAATTAAAGAGGTCGGCCTACCTAATCCGGAGAAATATATCGGCTTTATCGGCACGTTATTCCTGTTTATCGGCCTGTCGAGTATCTGCATTATCATTCCCGGCTATGAACCGCCGACAGGATCGCTTTCCACCACCGTGGCGCTGGCGCTTTGCGTATTCATCGCCGTACCTATTTTCGGCATCGCTTCGCGGGGCCTCGGCGGTTATCTCGCATCTTACGCACGTCCGACATTCATCATGCTGCCATTTAATATCATCAGCGAATTCTCGCGCACGCTGGCTATGGCCGTCCGCCTATTCGGCAACATGATGAGCGGCGGCATGATCGTCGGCATTCTGCTGTCCATCACACCTTTTCTTTTCCCCATCGTCATGACGGTGCTCGGCCTGCTCACCGGCATGGTGCAGGCTTATATCTTCAGCATCCTGGCGACGGTGTATATCGCCGGGGCCGTTCGCTCCCGCAAAGTTTCAAAAACCACCAACAACCAAGAGGTACAACATGGATAGCATGACATTAATCGCGATAGCTTCAATCGTTACCGCCGGCATTACCACATGTTTCGGCTGCCTAGGCCCAGCACTGGGCGAAGGCTATTCGGTCGCCACGGCGCTCAAATCGCTGGCACAACAGCCCGATGCAT
>Ga0206831_1259_pt1 | contig 10748 bp, 10 predicted proteins | sample Alteio_BWOrgCont_73_FD_152876 | JGI IMG/M metagenome (GOLD analysis project Ga0206831, IMG submission 152876) | Enriched cells from forest soil in Barre Woods Harvard Forest LTER site, Petersham, Massachusetts, United States -... | ecosystem: Environmental > Terrestrial > Soil > Temperate forest >...
GTGGGTGGGGCAACGGCCACGTTATGCGCGTTTGGTGCAACCGGTGATTCAGTTTTTAGCGGGTTTCCCGATGAATTTGTTGTTTCCTATTGCCGTGATCGTGATCACTTTTCTAGATTTAAATCCAGAAATTTGGGTGACGATGCTGATGATTTTAGGTTGCCAGTGGTATATCGCTTTTAATGTGATCGCCGGGACGACAACGTTGCCGCAAGATTATTATTATGCGACGCGTAATTTAGGGGTGCGGGGATTTTTGTGGTGGCAGCGTTTTGTATTGCCGGGTATTTTTCCGTATTATGTGACCGGTGCGTTAACGACGGCAGGTGCAGCGTGGAACTTGAGCATTATGGCGGAAGTGATTCAGTGGGGTAAAACCAAAATCGTGGTGCATGGTTTGGGCGCGTATTTGTCGCAGTATACCAGCAGTTGGGATGTGCATCGGATTGCGCTGAGTTTGATCATGATGTGCGTGTTTGTTGTGACGTTTAATCGGATTGTGTGGCATCCGTTGTATCGGTTGGCGCAGCGGAGATATGGATTATGATTTTTTTTCATTTTTTATTTACTGGAAGCAAGAGGGTATTGAACACAATTAATTATTTTTAAAATAAACCTGGAGGCATAATTTCGCAAACACGCCGTGAATACGTCCGTGTAGGCTTCACAACAACATCCCTGTTGTTGAGAGTTTGCTCAATTAACCCCCAGATTTATTTTAAAAATAATTAATTGCGTTCACCGCTCCTTCATTTTCCAGTAAATAAAAAATGAAAAGGTGACAACCCATCGCGCTGCTGCTGTGAGGTAGGTAAGAGGTGGGGGCAGTCGTCATTCCCGCGAAAGCGGGAATCCAGGCCCAATTTAAATGACGAGTATAAATATTATAATCTCGCGCCGCTGCGAGAGTGAGGTTAAGAGGTGGAGTGGGATTGGGCAATTTAAAAATTCCACCGTCATTCCCGCGAAAGCGGGAATCCAGGCTCAATTTAAATGACGAGTATAAATATTATAATTTCGCGCCGCTGCGTGAGTGAAGTTAAGAGATGGAGTGGTAGGATTGTTTTTCCCTCAATCCTCGTTCCTCAATCCTAGGAAAAATTATGTCAGAAACCATTATCAAATTAGAAAAAATTAAAAAGTCTTTTAGCAGCAGCGAAGGGCAAGAGTTGGTTGTGCTGGAGAATGTGGATTTCACTTTGCAAGAAGGGGAAATCGTGGCCTTGCTTGGGAAATCCGGTTCGGGGAAATCGACCTTGATGCGGATCATTGCGGGCCTTATTGCACCGAGCAGTGGTGAAGCACGCTATCGCAATCAAATTGTGAAAACGCCAGTGCGTGGTATTTCAATGGTGTTTCAAAGTTTTGCATTGTTGCCGTGGTTAACGGTGTTACAAAATGTGGAATTGGGACTCGAAGCTTTAGGTGTGCCACGCGATGAGCGGCGTGCGCGCGCGATTGCGGCGATTGATATGATTGGTCTGGATGGTTTCGAATCCGCTTATCCGAAAGAATTATCCGGTGGTATGAAACAGCGCGTCGGTTTTGCACGTGCCTTGGTGGTAGAACCGGATGTATTGTTGATGGATGAACCCTTTTCTGCGCTCGATGTGTTAACTGCGGAAAACTTACGCGGTGATTTATTAGAATTGTGGCAAGCGAAAAAAACGCATTTAAATGGCATTGTGATCGTCACGCACAATATTGAAGAAGCGGTGGCAGTGGCCGATCGCGTGTTGATTTTTGGATCCAATCCCGGTTATGTGCGTGCGGAATTGAGCATTGATATTCCACACCCGCGCGATCCGGAATCCTTGAAATTCCGCAAATTAGTTGATGATGTGTATCGTTTAATGACACAACCGGAACGTAAAGATGAAGCTATCGTACGACCTGGTCTCGGAAAATTTAAAAATATTGGCATCAGTTATCGCATCCCCGATGCGCCGGTATCGAAGCTCACCAGCTTGCTGGAAAATTTAGGTGCGGCAACCGGTAAAATCGATTTGCCAGAATTAGCCGAAGAATCACAATTAGATATTGACGATTTATTTCCGCTGATTGAATCGCTGGAAATTTTACGTTTTGCACATGTGTCAGGGGGTGATATCGAATTAGCTGATGAAGGCAAAAAATTTGCCGAGGCAGATATTCAAGAACGCAAGAAAATTTTTGCCGAACACTTGCGGCGTTATATTCCACTCGCGCAACACATCTGTAATGTGCTGGAAGAAAAGCGCAATCATAAAGTGTCTGAAGAGCGTTTCTTAAGTAAGCTGGAAGATTTCTTTACTGAAAAAGAAGCAGAGCGAGTGTTAACCACCGTCATTGATTGGGGGCGCTACGCCGAATTATTTGCGTATGATTATAATACTGGTGTGTTGAGTTTGGAAAATCCGGAGTAGATTTCCTTTGGAGGAGTTGATGATGCCCGCAAAAGATTTAAAACCAGCCCCCGTTTATACCTCACTTCACAAAGCTATTAGTGAAGTGCTACACCTCGCAAGGAATACAACCGTACGTGCTATTAACACGGTGATGACCGCTGCCTATTGGGAAATTGGCCGACAACTTGTTGAATTTGAGCAGAGAGGGAAAGAACGTGCAGAATACGGAAGTCAATTGATTTCTCGCTTAGCAAAAGATTTAACGGCTCAATTTGGTCGTGGGTTTAGTGCTGACAATTTAGAATTAATGCGGCTATTTTATATCACTTATCCGATTAATAAGATTTCCGAATCACCGATTCGGAAATTAAAAAGCTCGGGGATCCACGATATTTCCGAATCACTGATTCGGAAATATCATTTCGACAGTTTAATGAAGATGTTTCCACTGTCCTGGACACATTATATTCATCTCATGCGTCGCTGTAGTTTACGAGAAGAAAGAGAGTTTTATGAAGCAGAAGCTTTAAGAGGAGGATGGTCAGTTAGAACGTTAGACAGACAAATTGCTACTCAATTTTACCAACGCGGTTTACTCTCACATAATAAGGTAGCCACTCTGAAAAAAGAGGCTAAGGCGAAAACTAGTGAGATTATTGCGCCAGAAGAAGCAATAAGAGATCCTTATATTCTCGAATTCCTTGATCTAAAGGATGAATATTCCGAGTTGGAATTAGAAGCAGCTTTAATTAACAAATTAGAAAATTTTATGCTTGAGTTAGGTGATAACTTTGCGTTCATTGGTCGTCAACGCAGATTACGTATAGGCCACGAATGGTATCGCGTGGATTTAGTATTTTTTAATCGCCAGTTAAAATCATTAATAATTATCGATTTAAAATTGGGAAAATTTACTCACGCTGATGTAGGACAGATGCATCTCTACCTAAATTATGCAAAAGAACACTGGATGAAAGAAGGAGAAAATCCACCTATTGGTTTAATATTGTGTACCCAAAAAGATCAAGCTGTGGCACATTATGCTCTTGAAGGATTACCTAACAAGATCATGGCTTCTGAATATAAATTATCATTACCAAACGAAAAGAAATTAGCAGCAGAATTGGCTAAAGCACATAAATTCTTATCTCAACATAAAAAGTAAAACTCGCTTACGATTACAACACCGGTGTGTTGAGTTTGGAAAATCCGGAATAGAGGATAATTCGGTTTACTTGTCGGGGCGGGGCTGGACCCGCCCGAAAAGCGAAACGAACAAGCCGACAATAAAAATAATGTCGGCTTACTACACGTACCTGCACAAGTTTCGCTTACACCTATTTCAAAGTTCTTGATCCATATATAAGCGCTTAATTTCAGCCAACTCCTTTTCTCCGTAATTTTTTTCCATCAGTGTATTGATAAGCTTGGCCGTCGTATCCGTTATATATAGTTTACTGTGTACGCGTTCTGCAGTGGCTTGCATCAGTTGTAAATCCTTCATAAAGGTTTTTATATGTGCGATGTTATCGGGAGTTGAGCCATAGGCAGCTTTGCCCATAAACTGTAGTAATTTAGAATCAGCAAAACTTCCTTCAAAAGCCGACAAAACTTTATTGACATCCAAATTTTGATATTTGGCAAAATTAAGTGCTTCATGAACGAGGATGTGTGTATTTAGAACCATAACTTGATTACACATTTTCATTGCCTGTCCACAGCCACTCTCTCCCATATGATTAATTTTTGCTGAGTAAAGCGATAAAATAGGCCTTACTTTTTCAAGGTTACCTGCTTCTCCACCTGCAAATATAGTTAAAGCACTATTGATTGCACCGCGCACGCCGCCAGTAACAGGCGCATCAATAAAGTGTCGACCACTGGCTGTGACTTTATCGGCGATGGGCTTTACGGCAGCAGGCAAAATAGTAGAATGATCAACAATAATTTGCCCGGTACGTTTTGCTGCGAGGATGCCTGCTTCAGCAAACAACACAGCTTCGACAGCTATTTCATCAGTTACACATAATATAATAATATCAACTTGTTCTGCTAATGCTTGCGCTGAATCTGCGATGATAGCGCCCTGCTTAGTGAACGGTAATAATTTATCAGGGTTGCGCCCCCACACAAATAGTTTAAAATTATTTTTTAGGATATGTTCTGCCATAGGTGTACCTAGCAAACCTAAACCGATAAAACCGATGCTATTGTTCATTTGTTTCTCCACGCTACGATTTACTTTCTTGCGCAAGTGCAGCTGAAATTTCTTTTGTTTCACGGTAAATTTTTTCCAATAATTCCGCTGCGGTTTTCGACGCAGTATCAATATTAATGCCTTGTCCGCACCACATCGAAGTGAATTCTGGTTTGCCTTGTTTCACCGCTTCTTTGCGTATTGGCGCCGTCATGTAATGAGGAAAGGGATAAGCCGGGAACAAATCTTTTTTTCTATCGCGCATAAATTGTGTTTCAATCGCACGTGCCCATTTACCGGAATAACTTAAGGTTAAGGCGGTTGGATCTTGCGAAGTTTTTCGAGCCGCTTCTAAGCCACGTTTATAAAGGGGATTCGCACCACTTTCTTCAACTGTTAAAAAAGCAGTTCCCATTTGCACCGCAGCAGCGCCGAGCGCAAGTGCTGCTACCACACCGCGCGCATCCATAATTCCTCCTGCTGCAATTACAGGGCAATGTACCTTATCAACCACCGCAGCCACGAATGACATCGTTCCGGTTAATGCGTAAGATGAAGGAGTAGCAAATCCACCGCGATGACCACCGGCTTCATAACCTTGTGCAATCACGGCATCAATGCCCGCTTGTTCTAAAATAACAGCTTCTTCGACCGCAGTTGCTGTGCCAATCAAATAAACGCCTTTGCTTTTGAGCAGTTGAATATTTTTTGTCGATAAATTGCCGAAAGTAAAACTGACTATCTTCACATCTTCCGCTATCACAAGATCAATCAGTTCAGCGTGATTATCTTTAGGCAAGGTGGGGATGGCGGAAATATCTTCCTGCGGCAAACCTAATTGTTCCCGATAAACATTTAACTGCTTTTGAAAAGCTTGCAATTTTTCTGGTTCAACTGGAATTTCAGAGGGGACAAATAAATTAACGGCAAACGGTCGCGACGTTTTGACTTTAATCGCTTTGATCCCTAGGCTTGCAGCTTCAGTTGTTAAATAACCGGTTGCAAAACTACCCAGGCCACCCGCATTGGAAACCGCTGAAACTAATTCTGGCGTAGTAATACCACCTGCCATCGGCGCTTGAATAATAGCCGGATGTTGAAGGCCCCACTGCGCTGCAAATTTTTTATTAACTTTAAACGTTGACATATTTTCCTCCTTTAAACCAAATAATCTTGATAGTTCATAATCTTAATCGCTTGATGCGGTACCGCTTTACCACAATAAAGTAAGTAACTCGTCGCATCTTTTTGCTGTAAATCGCTTAATGCTCTATACATCTTTGGTGCGGCTGTTTGAGAAAATTTTATTTCAATCAATTCTTTGCTGTGTTTACGATCGACAATCAAATCAATTTCCACATTGTTACTGGTACGATAATAATAAAAATTTGCGTGACTGCCGGCATGCTTTTCCTTTTTAAAGATTTCACTCATCACATGGTTTTCAAAAATCGCACCGGACATGACATTATTTGCCAATTGTTTTTCGGTTTCCATACCCACCAAATGGCATACCAAACCACTATCCCAAAAATAAAGTTTAGGGCGCTTGGTAATTCGTTTTCCCAAATTGGAAAAATAAGGTGGCAATAGAAAAATGATATAAGACGCTTCTAAAAATGACAACCAGCGTTTAATAGTCGGAATGCTGACACCAATATCGGTTGCAAAGCGTTGCATGTCTAAGATAGTTGCAACATTGGCGGCTAACAAATTAATGAAACGTTGAAAATCATGTAAATCACTAACTCTTGCTAATTGTCGTACATCCCGTTCAAGGTAAGTGGTAATGTAACTGTCATACCATATTTCTGTATTTTTATAATCGCGTGTTACTAACTCTGGATAACCGCCTTTTAATACCATTTGCTTACGCAAACGTTGTGGGACTTCGCTTAATTGGAAAGGTAAAAGATCCAGCATACCAATACGGCCGGCGAGTGATTCGGTAATATTTTGCAACAAATGAAATTGACTTGAACCTGATAAAACAAATTTACCATAGCTTTGCCGATCTTCATCAACGGCTATTTTGATATAAGAAAATAATTCCGGGACTAATTGCGCTTCATCAAAAATAACTTTGTCACTATAGGTTGCCATGAAACCTTCCGGATCGGCATAAAATTGTTCGCGCAACACAAGGCTGTCGAAATTAATATAACGATATTCTTTGCCAAGCAAATGACGTAATAAAGTGGATTTGCCCGATTGGCGAGGGCCCGTTAAAGCAACCACAGGAAAACTCGCGAGATATTCGCGTAATAAAGGCTCTAATTGACGTTTTTTATACTTCATTTGTTTATGCAATTCTAATATGGCATGTTATTATTACATAAATTGAAAATTAGAACAAGTGGTATTTTATGTAATTCTAATATGTCATGTTAGAATTACATAAAATATTTTAGGCGTTTTTAGCTGCTCGAGGCTGTTTTAGCAGGACCATAAATATTATCGCAGCCACCACAGCGATTGCGCATAGCAACCACATCGCTGCATGATACCCACTGATAAAAGAACTCTGCGCACGAAACAAAGTTCCGGCCAGTGCCAAACCCAAGGCACCGCCCATATTTTGTAAAGTCCATAATGCACCCGAAGCGATCCCCGCCGCATTAGCGGGCAGTGCCGCAATAGCAGCATGGGTTGAAGGGCCAAATATTAAACCCCAGGCAAATCCAAACACGATGAAAGCGAATAAAATAACTAAAGTGCTGGTGTGAATGTGAAACAAAGCTTGTAAACAAGCAGTCATCGCTAATAAAAGAATGCCGCATAAAATAGGGATTTTAGGTCCGCTTTTATCAACCCAATGGCCAGCTATCGGCGCGATGATAGTAAATATAACGGTGATCGGTAATAACATAAAGCCAATGACGAAGGTCGATTGTCCATGCACGGTGTGCAAATAAAGTGGCATTAGAAAAAATGCTGCCCAAGCAAAAAATACTAAAGCGAAGTTGGCGATCATGGCCGCAAAAAATGTTTTATTAGCGAATAATTTTACTTGCAGCAAGGGCGATGCTTTATTGCGCTCTACATAGTAAAAAACGATTAATGCAAGTATACCAATGATAAACAAACCAATAATATAAACAGAATTCCAGCCCCAATCCTGCCCTTGGATAATGCCGATAATCAAGGCGCCGATTCCCACGCTCAATAAAATAAAGCCACTCCAATCTATTTTGGTGCCAAATTCTTTCGCATGCGATTCTTTAATGTTCATGATGGCAAGCGCGAGGCTAATAATAGTGAATGGAATATTGATGAAAAATATCCACCGCCAATTGGCGATGCCGACAATGATGCCGCCTAATACCGGACCGATAGCTAAACCAATGCCGATAATGCTGCTCCAAATGCCAACGGCTTTACCCTGTTCTGCTGGAGGAAATGCGTTAGTGATGATCGCAAGCGAACAAGGGATGATAATCGCGCTAGCCAAACCTTGTAAGCCGCGAAATACAATTAACCAATTAGGATCGGTTGCTAAGCCACATAATAATGAAGCGATACCAAATAAAATCACCCCGATATAATTGACCAACCGTCGGCCAAATATATCCGCGAGCCGACCTGCCATCACCAAGCTCATACAAATTAATAACACAAAAATATTCATCATCCATTGCAGTTGCAAAATACTTGCGTGCAAGCTCATTTGAATAGCGGGCAATGCAGTATTAACAATCGCAAAGTCCACCCCCGTGATAGCGGCACTCATGCCAACACTGATGAGTACCCACCATTTTTTGTTAGTAGTGTTCATAATTTAATAATTAAGGCCTTGCCTTTTTTCAAAGCTTTAGTGATATGACCGCTGCCGGTAGTATCCACTGTTGTGAAAATATCGCCAGCCACAAATTTTTTACTTTTGCCATTTTTTACTGTGATTTCTAACTCGCCTTCCAACATCACCATGTATCCTGATTGAGGAGGGTTATGCCAATCTAAAAAACTCGACTCATCAAATTCATAAGCCATAAGGGTTTCACATTTTATCGGTTGAGATAATAAAATGGTGTCTTTGCCAAATGGAACAGCTTCAACCCGCAATTCATCTATTACTTCAAAATCTGAATGGCCTTGCGGCGTGGTATAAACTTTAGTGACGTTCATTTTTTCTCCCGTTTGTTAATTAAGTGTTTACTTAATTAGTATAATACTGTAAAATGTCTGGCTAGTCAAGATGAGAAATATGACAAACAAAATGATTAAAACCCGCAATCCGGTTAAGACAAAGTTGAAGCTATTGAAAACAGCGGCAAAATTGTTTGCAAAACAGGGCTTTGCAGCCACTAGTACCTTGCAAATTGCTAAAGCGGCGGATTTAAATGAAGCACTTATTTTTCATTACTTTGGCTCGAAAGCCAAATTATGGGAAGCAGTGAAACTGCATTTGTTTGCGCAATTAAAAGTGCCGGCAATTCATCCTGAGCCCGAAAGTTTCGAGTTTTTTTTGGAGCAAGCTATCCATCAACGGGTATATGTTTACCAGCAATCACAAGAGTTGCGACAATTAATGCAATGGCAAAAGCTGGAAAAAAATGCCATGCAGATGAAAGCCGGCAACGTGATTGCGCCGAAAAATTGGTTTGTGCCTTTACGACACTTGCAGGGAAAGAAAATGATTCGCACTGACATCGCACCAGAAATGATCGCGATTTGGTTGACCGGTAGTTTAAATATTATGATTTTCGATCAAGTGACTTATTTTAAAGAAGCGGATGCATATGAGCGCTATTTACAGATGCTAAAAGAAGGGTTTAAAAAGATTTTTTTAGATTGATTTTTCGAACGATGTTACTAATGAGGAGAGAGAGATGAAATTTATTTTCAGTTTATTATTAAGTGTTATCGTGATTGTAGCTTATGCAAGCCCAGCGGCTACAGTAGTAAACCAGGTGCCGACTTCATTTCCCGTTGCAGCGATCCCTATGGTCGCTGGGCAAAAAATCCCGGCAAACACTTTTAAAGTAACAGAGATATATGCAAAAAAAGGAGTATCACATTTTAGAGATGTCTTGGTTCCAGCCAACAGGCCATTTTTTCCAAACTCTCCTAACACGTCCTATTACAGTACACCCCCTAGCATCGCGACTAGTTTTCTCTTAACGAGTTTTCCGGGATCCTATTTCTGGACTAAGCATAATCCTCCTGCAGGAAAACGTTTTCTTGAAATTGTTCTGCAAGGATCAGAAACCATTACGGCAGGAGATGGAACTACACGAACATTCACAGCTGGAGATATGGTGATTTATGAAGACTCAACGGGGAGTGGCCATACCGGCAGCGGAAAAAATGGAACATCGGTGATTATTGCCCTAAACTGATGATTATTTCACATGATAAATTTCTTTTGCGACAAGATCTAACTGATGATTATTTCACATGATAAATTTCTTTTAAACTTGCTCTAAAGCTGCTAAATAATGGCCAGCAATAGCGACAACCGCTTTCTTGAAACTGACTTCATTGTAAGTATGCGACATTACATTGCGATGATCCAGCATGTCTATCCAGGCTTGACCATCCTCGATGATTTTTGCAGCGAAGGCTGCTTTAATAACGTGGCGGGGAGTAATTTGATCGAAGCTAATACCAGTATGTTCTAAATAGTCTTTCAATGTTTTCCAGGCTAATTCAAAGGTGTATTCAAAGCGTCGTACTAAACCTTCTTTTTCCAATTCAGAAAATTCAGCTGGTTTTTTCTCTTCGAAAGCACTGCGCAACAAAATAAAAGCACGCTCAAAATTTTCGAAACGTTGTTGCCAGCGAGTGGGTTTCATATTAGGGCCGTTCGTCTAATTCCGCTTTCGGTTTCGGTAACAAATCAATGCGCGACAAGCCCATGGCAATCGCTAACGCACCGGCGATGTAGATGGAAGAGTAAGTACCGACGATAATACCAATTACCAAAGCGATTGAAAAACCATGCAGGGTAGGGCCACCGAAGATTAATAACGATAATACGGCGAGCAATGTTAAGCCAGAGGTCATGATGGTACGTGACAAAGTTTGGTTGATGGACGCATCCATGATTTCCAACGGTGTGCCTTTGCGCATTTTACGGAAATTTTCCCGCACCCGATCGAAAACGACGATGGTGTCGTTTAAGGAATAACCAATCACGGTTAAGACGGCAGCGAGTGAAATCA
>Ga0206831_1260_pt1 | contig 10733 bp, 10 predicted proteins | sample Alteio_BWOrgCont_73_FD_152876 | JGI IMG/M metagenome (GOLD analysis project Ga0206831, IMG submission 152876) | Enriched cells from forest soil in Barre Woods Harvard Forest LTER site, Petersham, Massachusetts, United States -... | ecosystem: Environmental > Terrestrial > Soil > Temperate forest >...
TTCTTCGGTGGCATCGAGGGCAGCGAAGAGATCAAAGGCCTCATCATGCACTTCATGCACACGGGCATCCGGGCGATCTACTTTATTGATCACTAAAATGGGGCGTAAGCCGAGCTTTAAGGCTTTGGTTAATACGAATTTCGTTTGAGGCATGGGGCCTTCGGCGGCATCAACCAAAATCAACACACCATCAACCATCGATAAAATACGTTCCACTTCGCCACCAAAATCAGCATGGCCTGGGGTATCAATAATATTAATACGCATGGTACCGATAATAATCGAGGTACATTTGGCGAGGATGGTAATACCGCGTTCTTTTTCAAGCGGATTGGAATCCATCACGCAGGTATCTACCTGCTGGTTATCGCGGAAGGTGCCGCTTTGTTTAAGCATCGAGTCAATGAGGGTCGTTTTGCCATGGTCAACATGGGCAATAATTGCAATATTTCGTAATTCAGTCATAATGTAGGGGCCAGTTATCAGTTGTCAGTTGTTCGTTGTCGGGGTATAAGGAAATCTAAATCTGTGTTACGATAACACATAAGTTAACGCTATATTAATATTTTGTGCATATACTTATACTAAAAAGGTCTGCGCGTAAATATAAACTATTAATTTCTCCATAATTTTTACTGTATTATCGTTATGAACAGGCTGAAACGGCATTTAATGCAACAAAGTGGGTTTAGTCTTGTTGAATTAGCCATTATCATCACTATTGCAGCATCACTTGCAGTCGCAACGATTACATGGATCATGCCAGCCGCTAAGACTGATTCTGATAAGGCGCTGTTGACACGTAATAAAATGATTGCGATCAGTAAGGCGATGGAAGCATTCCGCGTGAAAAATGCCCGTTTGCCCTGTCCAGCCCTTCCAACAATGGCAATGGGCCTGACGGGGCATCAAAATACCGGAGCGACCAATCTTTTTGATTATGACGATGAAGCGATGACCATCACCAGCGGAACTGGTGCAAGTGCTGCTTATTGCCCAAGTGCGACAGGCGCGCTGCCAACCCGTGCCCTTGGGCTGGATAGTGACTTTATGCTGGATGGTTGGGGGCGAAAGTTTTTCTATGCCGTCAATGCTAATTTTTGTGGGGATAGTACAGTAAATGGCTGTAATGCAAAAAGTTATTCGATTTTGACTACGGATACGGCAGGTAATAATGGTTTTACTGTTGGTTATGATACGACAAAAGATTTAGTAATAAAAAATAGTGCAGGAACTACGCTGGCTGCTCAAGCGGCTTATGTTGTGCTCAGTTATGGTGCAGATGGTTATTATGCTTATCTGCAAAGTGGCTCACAAAATGCTGTGGTAAGTACTAATAGTAACGAAGTTATTAATGGGAATAAGACAGCTGATCCGGTGACATATGTGCAGAGCCCTGCAACAATTTCGACAACACTTGCTAACCGTTTTGATGATATTGTATTATTCCGCACCAAAGCGCAGCTTGATAGCGATGTGACGGATGCTACTACTCCGCTTATTGATCAGGCAACGTGTGTGAAGAATAATCAGGTGATTGGCTTATTCACCCAGGCGATCGCCAATACTATGCGTGTAGACTTTACTGCATTACGGAGTGGTGGTGTAGGGGCTACCGATATGGTTACGACTACGCAAACTATTAATGGCGTACCTTCTCTTATTTTTAGTTCTACCAGTAATGATGCTATTTTTTCAGGCCTTGCAGTGGGGACGTTAATTACTACCGATATGCCAGGAAACACTGCTACCTATACTGTTATGAGCTTCACAGTAAATCCATCAACAAATACACTGACTGTCAGTAATAATACAAATACGCCAGCTATTGTTGCTGATGCAGCACAGGCTGGTAATGTTTTTACCTCCAATAATGGTGATGAAGTGGCGCTTGATATATTATACACGGTGCAGGATGCCTGTAATGATTATTATGGCACTATTTCGGCGAATGATATTGTCATAACCGGTGTCAATACATTGGCCATTCCAGCGGCATCGCTTGCAACGATAGGTTATCAGTCTACGGATATAACTACATTATTTCCAGCAGGTGTTAGCTCACAAATCATGATATCGGGATTTACCAATGCTGCGAATAATGGCGTGTTTACCGTGACAAGTGCCGCTATAGGTAGTCCAGATACGGTTACTATCACTACTAACAGTTTTTCTACAACCGCTCCTGATGCTAGTGCAGGGCAGGGGATTACGATTAAGAGCTATGTGTGTCCAGGTAATGCGTTAGTTGTTGGCAGTCCTGCTTATTATAATTATTCTACAAATCAATGTTATTGTCCTCGTACAGGCGGGATTTGGGGGGTAGGATGCTAAAGTTCACCAAACAATCGGGATACACACTGCTTGAATTGTCCATCTCACTGAGCATTATTGCCATAATGATTACGGCCGGGCTGACAGTGTTTAACCGTGTGGATGATGGAAAACGTACCAAGCTTACCATTGAACGGCAGGCAAAAATACAGGCAGCGTTGGCTAATTATGTGTTGGAAAATAATTATTTGCCTTGTCCAGCTCCTTCTGGTGCTTTGGAGAATAGTGCTATTTTTGGCGTGGCCACTGCGTATAATCCTACGATTACTTCTACCAATATTAAGGCAGTCGCAGTCGCTGGTGCCACGGGTCAACTGGTAGCGAGTGATACCTCATTTGCCGGGTTTGGTGCGGGTACGGTGATTACTGTTGCAGGCTTTACGAATGCTGCGAATAATGGGTCGTTTACCATTACTGCTGTTGATTCGCCTGTCACCACTTTGACGCTCAGTAGCACTACTGGAAACACAATGGTAGCTGAAAATTCTGGTGCTACAGAAACGATCACCATGACAACGCATAGCTGCTCCAGTAATACGATAGTTAATGAAACGGGCATGGTGCCAACGCACGATTTAAAGCTGACCGATGACTATGCTTATGATGGCTGGGATCGTAAATTTACCTATCGTATGGCAGATGGTATGGGTAAGAACACGGTGGTAGGGGATGCCAATAATAATCTGAATGACTTTATTAACCCTATCTTTATGGGGGATATCAGCATTACGGACATTAATGGTAATGAGAAAACCGATATTAATAGACCCGCGCCCAATAACATGGGCGCAGCCTATGTATTGATCAGCCATGGTCCGAATGGCTGGGGGGCATGGATGCGCAACAGCACGACAACACCTGTTGTTCCAGCAGCTGCCAATGATAGCAGGGAATTAGAAAATCTCAATCATGGGGTCAATAAAATCTATATCCAGAACCCGCGAACATCCAGTACCAATGGGATCACAGGGGCCAGTTTTGATGATATTGTGGTGTATAAGCGCAAAAGTGATATCCAGCCGCAAATACGTCAACAGGCGCCATTTAGAATAGCAAGTACGACGTGCAATAATGCACAGGCTATTGTGACGCAAGGGGAAGCCGTTGTGTCCCCTACTGCATGGTTGGGAGGATTTAGGACATCCACTAGTCCATCGATGACCAATGAAAATCTTACCTTTACGCCAGCTGACAATACCACTAATCCGCCAACGCCAGCTTTTTTCACTCTTTCCAGCACCACCAATATCAGCAGTGTTAATCCAGGAGATCTCATTAGTGTCAGTGATCCGGGGAATTCAGGTGTTGTGTTTAGTGTCATTAGTGCCACCACTAGCCCTCAGCAGATTAATGTTGTGGGGAATGTGAAGCAAACCCTGAATTGTTCCTCATGTAATATCACCGCTGCTAACACCAATAGGGCAACCATTGCCGATCAGCTATATGCATCGGCAAGGGCAGTGAATAATTTATGTAATAACCAGCCAAGTGCAGTACTTGCTGCCAATCAGGGGATTACCAATCAAGTATCTACCTGTGCCATGACGCCGTTTAGTGTACAGTCCCCCTATTTGCAATTATGGCTGGATGCTAATGATATTAATGGGTCAGGTAATTTACTGCCTAATGGTACAGGCGTTGGTACATGGTATGATAAATCCGGGAATGCTAATAATGTCACGCAAGGTGCTGCTGCTCCGACATTTGTCCTTAATGCCATAAATGGTAGGCCTGCTGTCCGTTTTAGTGGATCATTACAATATTTAGCTACATCAACAAGTGTGGGGGCAAATTTATTGCCGCAACTTGATAGCACAACGCAGAATGTGACCGGGGATGCAACAATATTTATTGTTGCTAGTAGTAAGACAGCTAGCGCTAATGAACCCGCATTGAAAGTGTCTGGAACCGGTTCCATTCCATTTGATGTGTATTTGCCAAAATCAGGGGGTGCTGCAGCTACTTGGGACTTTGGTACCGGTGACACTGTATCAGGGGCGTGGGGGGGATCCCTGAGTACACCTACCGTGTGGTCACTGCAGGTATCACACAGTAATTCGTCTACTAATCCAATGGCGATTTTTCGTAATGGTACGCAAGTAGTGTCTACGTTGAATCAAGCAGGAGCTTATACATATACTACGAATGCAGTGCTAAATGTGGGATTCGATGGTGCTGCGACCTATTTTAGCGGCGATATTGGTGAGGTTATTATTTATAGTGCCTATTTAGCGAACTCAGATAGGCAAAATATTGAGCAGTATTTAGAAATGAAATGGGGGACGGTAGCAGGGGCTGCATGTCCTAGTGGGTATTCGTATTAGTGACACCCGTCGTGGGAAAAGATTAATAATAAACTGGCCCATCAATTACCCGCTCATAATTCAAAAGAACCTACTATCTCCCAGGTATTAATAAATTAATACAAATGCTTACTCTAAGGTTTACGTTAATACTTTTTAGGTTTATAATAATAATTAGGAGTCCAATGTTAAACTATTTGTGTAACGCTAAAGGAGAGCGCAAAAAATGAAAAAACTATTCGCTCTTTTTGTTACAGTTTTTGTACTAGCATTGCCATCGGTGCCCTATGCACGAGATTGCCCGCAAGGCATGGTGTTTACTAAAGCAGCCTGGCTACCAATAGCTGATTGTATTGTTCCTGAAAATCAAAAAAGACAGCTTGATATTTCTCAGGGAATTAGTAATACGGGTACTACGCTTGGTCTGTATAATCTGCCTAATGGGGATGTTTGGCCGAATAGCAACCAGCTGACCTATGCATCCAATCTCCTAGTATGGCTTGATGCTATGGATCCAAATGGCAATAGTATACAACCTGTTCCCCCAGGTACTTCTAAGACGCCTATCATAACTAGCTGGTTCGATAAATCAGGTAATGGTAATAATGTTGTTTTATCTTATTCGAGTAGTTCTGCTACTCGAATAAGAACAGTTGGGGCAGTAAATAATATTTTTGGTTATGCCACTGGCAGCCAAGCATCGTGGGCGCCTACCTATATACAAAGTAATGTTAATAATGCTATTACTGGCACAAGCGGTCTTAATAGTCTGCCGGGAATACAGTTTAGTAGTAGTAATCTTCAATATTTTTTAACTAACAATATTGTTTCGCTATCAACTACTAACAAGGTAACAATATTTATTGTTTCTATGTCAACCTCTCCATCACTTACACTCACTCCTGCCCTCTTGAGTTCTCCAGCATCTCCCACTCAAAAACTTACTGTTGCTGCGCCATATAACAGTACAGGTGCTCTAAGTTTTGATGCAGGGGCAGGGGTGGCGAATGGTGGCTTAGGCAATACACTTCCTACCGGCGCTTCCTCCGTCACTCTTTCACATATTTGGACATTTGTTGCAGATGGTTCTGTGGGAGGCATGTCTGTATATGATAATTGTCCCAATCCCGCCGCCACAACTACTTCTGGCACTCCTATTGCGTTACTATCGTCATCTGGAACGCTGTTAACGGGCGCGGCGGCGACGGGTAAAACCATATCTCTGCCATCGAATATTCTCTATGCCGGTGCTAATAATACTTCTGGTAGTACACTCAATTATGCAAACAGTATGATTGGTGAAATTATTATTTATAATGCGGCGTTAGTAAGCACAACGACAGCTACGAATGATTATATGAAAGTCTGTCACTATTTAAAACATAAGTGGCATATTTATCCATAAATCTACCGGCATTTACCAATGCCATGAATAGCCGCAAACTTATTGTTGTTAGCAATAGTTTCGAGCGTTGTTTGTGGTGCTATTGCCTCATTTAATAAACGCCGTGTTTCAACACAGAAACTGTTATCTTGCCGGACTTTGGTACGATTGGCGTAGTTATTGGCCAGGCGGGTGACAAATTGATCAAGCCGCAGATCGCCTTCTTTGCCGTAAAGCCGACTAAAATAGCGATGTAGTTCTTTTGCTTGTAATGCAAGCTGCGGCTTAAATTTCGTGACAAATTGGCGATAGCGTGCCTGTTCGTTACAGCTAAGGGCGCCGACGGTTAATTCGCTTTGCAAGGTACGGGTATTGATGGCCATATATTCTGCAGGTGTCGCACAGTCAGGCCCAGGGGGAGGCAGCGGCACAGCAGGAGGTGCTGCTGCCTGAGGTGTTATTTCTGCTTTTGGTGGTATTGTAGGCGCAGGTTTGCATCCGAAAGTGATCAATAACAGCATAAATATTATTGATGAGAATTTTATCAGCATTTAGGCTGCATCTTCCCATTGTTCAATCTGACGGCGTGCTTCTTCTTCTCCAATGCCATAGCGTTCTTGCAGGTAACCTTCTAATTCTTTACGGTTGCCCTGGATAATATTGAGGTCATCATTGGTGAGTTTGCCCCAGCGACGTTGCACCATGCCTTTAAACTGTTCCCAATTGCCTTGGATTTTTTCCCAGTTAATAGGTTGTCCCTGGGCGCGATTCCAACTATGTACTTGTTGTTCGGCTTCTTCTGCTGAAAGTCCGTAGATTTTCTGGATTTTCCCGATCAGTAATTTGCGATTGCCTTCAATTTCATCGAGATCGTCATTGGTCAGACGTCCCCATTGGCGCTGGATCAATCCTTTTAACTGTTCCCAGCTACCGCCGAGATAATCCCATCCAGAGCGATCATGGGATTTTTCCCAATCCTGGACTTGTCGCGTGGCATCTTCTTTTGAAATACCATAGATGTCTTCTATGCAGCTGATTAATTTCTCGCGATCACCGCTGATCCTGTCCAGATCTTCGTCAGTGAATTTATCCCATTTGCTTTTAGTACGTTCTTTTAATTGCTGCCAATTGTCTTTAAGCTGCGTATCCATGTTGTCTACTCCTCTATTTAATCTCATAAAATTAAGAATAAACAGAAGAAGGTAAAAAAACGATACGGAGTCTAGTGAAGCAATTTATGCACTGCATCCACAATATTATCCTGCCTCATCAATGATTCACCGACCAGGAAAGCATAAACGCCATGTGTGTGCATACGGGTGATTTCATCACGGCTATAAATGCCGCTCTCACAGACCGTTATATAGCCCGCAGGGATATGTGGACATAATTGTTCGGTGACAGAAAGCGATACTTCCAGTGTTTTGAGATCACGGTTATTAATACCAATCAAAGGAGAATGTAGACGTAGTGCGCGTGATAGTTCTTCTTCATTATGCACTTCAATCAGCACATCCATGCCAAGCATCAATGCCTGTTGTTCCAGTTCAGCGGCATCCATATCACTCAGTGCTGCCATGATCAGCAATATGCAGTCAGCACCCAGTGCTCTTGATTCCAGTATCTGGTAGGGATCAAGCATAAAATCTTTGCGCAATATTGGTAATGTCACGGCAGCATGTACTTGACGTACATAATCATCGCTGCCCTGGAAATAAGGCGCGTCTGTCAATACCGATAAGCAGGTTGCTCCTGCCTGTTTATAATCACGCGCGATAGAAACTGGATCAAAATTAGCCCGTATGACACCGCGGCTGGGCGAGGCTTTTTTAATTTCGGTAATTAATGCCGTTTGTTGTTCATCCGCCTGTTGTTGCAATGCGGCACGGAATCCTCGTGTTGGCGGTAATGATAGTACAGCTTCTTGTAACTGCAATTCAGAAACATGTTGTTTCTGCCGGGCTATATGCTGGTATTTATCGGCACAAATTTTGGCAAGTATGTCGGTCATGATATAATAATGGATTGGTTAGTAATATCAACAAGTTGACGTAAAGTTTTGATCGCATTGCCGCTATCTATGGCATTGGCAGCCAGGGCAACACCATTTTTTAGATCCGTGGCGACATCCATTACCATCAGAGCAGCAGCACTATTGAGTAGTACAATGTCACGGTAAGGGGTTTTGCTACCCTGTAATAGAGTAAGCATTGTACCAGCATTATAACGGGCATCACCACCTTCTAAATCATCAAGAGTGGCGAGTGGTAAACCGGCATCTGCAGGGTTTACTTCAAAACAGCGTATCGAGCCGTTTTTGAGTTCGGCCACATGAGAAATACCTGTCGTGGTTAATTCATCCATCCCATCGGCCCCATGCACCACCCAGGCGCTTTTAGAACCAAGATTTGCTAGTACGTGGGCCAGCGGTTCTACCCATTCTTTGGCATAAACGCCAAGCAAATGGTGATTAGCACCGGCTGGGCTGCATAAAGGTCCAAGTAAGTTAAAGGCCGTACGCAAGCCCAGTTCTGCCCGGACTGGCGCTACATGGCGCATGGCCGTATGGAATTTGGGGGGCCATCAAAAAACATATATGCGCTTGACGTAAGGATTGTTCAATCAAACGCTCATCTGCATCGATATTAACACCGAGTTCTGACAATACATCAGCGGAGCCGGATAATGATGAAATGGCGCGGTTGCCATGTTTAGCTACGGGAATGCCGCATCCCGCCAGGACAAAGGCAACGGCAGTGGATACATTGAGTGTGCCTTTGCTATCACCACCTGTACCACAGGTGTCGAGCGTATTCTCCGGGGCGTTAATTCTGCCTGCCTGTGCCCTCATGGCCGTGGCGGCACCGGTAATTTCATCGATAGTTTCCCCTTTGACCCGTAATCCCATCAATAAGGCGGCGATGTGAGCAGGGCTTGCCTTGCCGCTCATGACGATCTCAAAGGCACGAGCAGCTTCATCTTTGGTTAAATTGGTTTTATCGGCAATGCGTTGCAGATATATCGCAATTTCGTTCATGCTCTGCCTAATGTTTCTAAGAAATTACCGAGCAGGCGATGCCCATATTCAGATGCAATGCTTTCCGGGTGAAATTGCACACCATGAATATTATAATCTTTATGACTAACGGCCATGATTGTACCATCATCTGTTTCGGCAGTGATGTTTAAACAGCTAGGCAATGACTCGCGATCAATAATCAGGGAATGGTAGCGTGTAGCGTTAAAAGGGGAGGGGATGTTGCTAAAAAGTCCCTGTTGATGATGGGTGACTTCACTAACTTTGCCATGCATTGGCTGCTCAGCGCGGACGATCTTGCCACCAAATGCCTGGCCAATAGTCTGATGGCCAAGACATACACCCAGTAACGGAATAATACCCGCAACTGCCTTGACGAGTGGTAAGCATATCCCTGCCTGATCAGGATCACAAGGGCCAGGTGACAAGACAATTGCTTGTGGCTTGGTGGCGATAATTTCCTCTACCGTACTGGCATCATTACGCACTACCGTTACTTCTGCTCCCAGTTCTTGCAAATAATGCAGCAAATTATAGGTAAAACTGTCATAATTATCGATCAGGATAATCATTGATTGAGACTCTCTTTTAATAAAGTTTCTATTATGAGTCACGTTATCATGGAAGCAAGTAAGTTGTCACCAGAAAACGTGGTGATATAAGGGGGATGTGCATTTCTAACATAATTTTTCTTTCCCCCTTCTTGACACTGTTTGCATCCATACTTATATACCCACTAGACCAATTTTGTTTAACTGTAAAATTATGGAGAGTTACTGATGACTTCTATCAGACCATTACATGATCGCGTTCTTGTTGAACGTATTGAAAGTGAAGAAAGAACGGCTGGGGGAATTATTATTCCTGATGCTGCCAAGGAAAAACCTATTCAGGGTACAGTACTTGCCGTGGGTAGTGGTATCCGCAATGAAAATGGTACAGTGACACCGCTCGATGTCAAAGTGGGTGATGTGATATTGTTTGGCAAGTGGGCAGGTACTGAAGTGAAGATTGATGGTAAAGACCTGTTGATCATGAAAGAATCCGATATTATGGGCATCGTAACTGGTGCTGCGTCTAATAAAAAAGCTGCATAAGGAGAATTAAATATGGCGAACGCAAAGGAAATTAAATTCGGTACAGAAGGCCGTAACAAAATGTTCAATGGTGTCAAAACTTTACATGATGCCGTGTGTGTTACCTTAGGCCCACGTGGCCTGAATGTCGTAATTGACAAATCATTTGGTGCTCCACGCATCACTAAAGACGGTGTTACTGTTGCAAAAAGTATTGAGCTCCATGATAAGTTTGAGAATATGGGTGCACAGATGCTGCGTGAAGTGGCAAGCAAAACTGCGGATAAAGCGGGTGATGGTACAACAACAGCGACTGTGCTTGCTTACAATATTGTCCGTGAAGGAGCAAAATCTGTAGCGGCTGGTATGAATCCAATGGACCTGAAGCGTGGTATTGACCTTGCGGTGAATGCAGTGCTGGCAGAAGTACAGAAAAAGAGCAAGAAAATCAGTTCACCGAATGAAATTGCTCAGGTGGGTACAATTTCTGCTAATGGCGATACTGAAATTGGCGAGAAAATTGCTGAAGCCATGCAGAAAGTGGGTAAAGAAGGCGTGATCACTGTCGAAGAAGCAAAAGGCTTTGAGTTTGAGCTGGA
>Ga0206831_1246_pt1 | contig 10697 bp, 7 predicted proteins | sample Alteio_BWOrgCont_73_FD_152876 | JGI IMG/M metagenome (GOLD analysis project Ga0206831, IMG submission 152876) | Enriched cells from forest soil in Barre Woods Harvard Forest LTER site, Petersham, Massachusetts, United States -... | ecosystem: Environmental > Terrestrial > Soil > Temperate forest > O...
AGGGCGTGGCCATCGAGCATTCGGCCATCGTGAATCTGCTTCTATCGGTGCAACGCGAACCGGGCTTGCAGGCAAGCGATACGTTGCTGGCGGTCACCACGCTATCGTTTGATATTGCTGCGCTGGAACTTTATCTGCCGCTGATCAGCGGCGGTCGAGTGGTCGTCGCCAGCCGCGAAGACACGCACGATCCCGTACGCCTGATGCAGCGAATGGCGGAGTCCCGCTGCACGGTGATGCAGGCAACGCCAACCACATGGCGCGCGTTGATTCATGCGGGCTGGAATGGGGCGGCAAACTTGAAAGCCCTCTGCGGCGGCGAAGGGTTCTCACGCGATTTTGCGGAGCAGCTGCGATCCCGTTGCGGCGAATTGTGGAACATGTACGGCCCGACCGAAACGACGGTGTGGTCCACGATTTGCAAACTCGATTCGGTGAATGGCGCGATATCCATCGGAAGGCCGATCGCAAATACGGAAGTATTTGTGCTAGACGCCAACCGTAATCCGCTGCCCATCGGCGTGCCGGGCGAGCTGTACATTGGCGGAGCGGGAGTGGCTCGCGGGTACTTGAACCGCCCCGATCTTACCAGTGAACGATTTGTGGACAGCCCCTTTCAGCAAAATGCGCGCTTGTACCGCACCGGCGATCTGGCTCGATGGCTGCCGGATGGCCGGCTGGAATGCATTGGACGCGTGGACAATCAGGTCAAGATCCGCGGATTCCGAATTGAGCTGGACGAAGTCGAAGCGATACTCAGCCGCCACGCTGCCGTGCGTCAATGCGTGGTGGTGGCCTCCGAGGAATCGTCCGGCGATAAGAAGCTGATTGCATACTATGAAGCTCAATTGAAAGAGCAACCCGCCGTCAGCGATTTGCGAGAGCACATGAAGAATAAGCTGCCCGAATACATGATTCCCACGTTGTGGGTGGCTCTGCCGACGATCCCGCTAACGCCCAATGGCAAGGTGGATCGCAAGGCGCTGCCACGCGTGGAGCAGCAACAGCTCTCTGCGTCCGGCAGCCGCGTGCCACCGCGCAATGAGACGGAAAAGATCCTGGCGAGAATTTGGGAAGATGTCCTGGGAGCGCGTGAGGTCGGAATTCACGACGATTTTTTTGAGCTGGGCGGCCACTCCCTGCTGGCCGTGAATCTGATCGGCGAGGTGGAACGAGCCTTCGAAATTCGATTTCCACTGTTGTCGTTGTTCCACGCGCCGACCATCGCGCAATTTGCGGAGGTGGTTGAGAGGGAGCGATTGTCGCGGGGAAATGGCCGCAGAAATGTCGATGCGGACACCATCGTGCAAGAGGTGCGCGGCTTCATTGTTGAAAATTACCTGGGCGGCAGCGGCCAGGATTTGAAAAACGGTGCTTCCCTCCTGGAACAGGAAATCATCGACCCCATGCGCCTGCATGAGCTGGTCGAGTTCCTGGAGGAAACGTACGGGATGATTATTGAGAGCGAGGCCTTGACGGGAAGCAATCTGGATTCTATCGACAGTATTTCCGGGTTCATCCAGCACAGGCTGAACGCCAACACCAAGGATGGGGCATCCGCGGATGGCGGGCAAACCGTGGAAGTAGGCCAATGAACAGCGCCCTGACAACTCGTTCGTTTATGCGGGCGATGTGCGTGCGGTTATCTTGAACTTGCAAAGGCATTTCGATGCATCACGGAAGCGTTGGAAGAAAATGAGTAGTGGGAACAAGCAGGAGCAAGGCCGGGAAAGGTAAAACAAGAACATGGCTCCATATTCTCGCAAGGGGCGCGCCCCATCGGAAGATCCGCTTTCGATCGTAGGCCGGACATTCCGGAAATTTTGCATTCACCTGATCAATTTGATCTATCCATTCGCAGGGAAGGGCCGCGACTTGCGGATTAATTACTCCGTTGAAATGGATCGATCGGCAGCGCAGCGCATGAAATTTGGAAATTGGATTCGCATACGCAATGACGTGCGCCTACAAGTTGTCGCGCCATACGATGAAGCAGGTGAACCCGTGATCGTCATGGACGACGAAACCGACATCGGCCCGCAATGCACCATCTGCGCCAGGAATATGATTCACCTGGAGCAGGAAGTCACTCTGGGTCAATCGGTGTTGATTATGGACCACAGTCCCGCGCACCAGGACATTCACACACCCATCAAGGATCAGGGCGTTTCGGACGGCGGCAGGATTCGTATAGGAAAGGGATCTTTCATCGCCCAGGGATCCGTAATTCTGTGCGATAAAGGAGAACTGGTAATCGGCCGCAATAGTATAATTGCCGCGAATTCGCTGGTCACCAAAAGTTTCCCGGCGTACTCATTGATTGCCGGAAATCCCGCGCGAATGGTGCAGCAGTTCGACCCCGTCGAAGGAGTGTGGGTTCTGGGAGGCACCCGATCCAAGAGCAACGGCGCCGCAAGGAAGATCTGAGCGCCTAGGATCGCTTTGGCCTGCAGGTTTGAATCTTTCCTTTCGCGCATTGGCAAATTTTTTCCCATTCATTCGAATATTTATTTTTGCAATATAACGGCGGCGTGTTGACGTTGCTGCGCGATTCCCCTATACTTCGGTTTCGTTTTACCCCGCTCCGATCACATTCCCGTTTCCATTTTTACCGGACCGAGAAGCGGCAAAAGTAGAAACACGAACCGATGGGCGGTTCCTGACGTATTTCGATCATCTAAAATGAAAATTGCGACTCTGAAGGCGTGACCATGACCGAAGCAACCTGCCGGCGCGAACTGGAACTTGAAATTCCCGCGGAAACCGTTGAAAAAGCAGTGGCTCGCGTGGCAAAGGAATTTGCGCGCGTGGCCCGAGTGCCGGGATTTCGCCCGGGGAAAGCGCCCATCACGCTGATCCGGCGCCGTTTTGCGGACGACATCAAGAGTGAAGTGCTGCAATCGCTGGTGCCCGAGCAGGTCGAGCGGGCAGTTACCGAGAGCAAGCTGGTGCCTGTTACGCAGCCGCAAATCGACAAGGTCGATTTCGCGGAGGCTGGCCCCGTGAAGTTCCGCGCCGTGTTCGAGGTACTGCCGGAATTCGAGCTGGGACAATATAAGGATCTGGAAGTCGAGATTGAGGACACCAAGATTGAAGACGCGGATGTCGACAAGGGTCTGGAGGAATTGCGCGACCGCGCCGCCACGTTTGTTCCCGTGGAGGGCAGGGCCATCGCCGACGGCGATTACGCGCAGCTTAAGTTGAAGGGCATCCCCATGGGCGGCGGCGATCCGCTGGAAGCCGACAGCGTCCTTTGCCACGTGGGCGGCGAGGAAACCATGGAGCCGTTCAATCAAAATCTACGCGGCGCGAACATTGGCGATCACAAAACTTTTGACGTGACCTATCCTTCCGATTATCCCGATGCAAAACTGCAAGGGAAAACATTTACGTATGCGGTCGAGGTTCTGGGCCTGAAAGAAAAGAAGCGCCCCGAGCTGAGCGATGAATTCGCAAAAGACGTGAGCGACGCGCAAACGCTGGACGAGTTGCGCAAGAAAATGCGCGACAATCTGGAAGCGGCGCGCGCGCATCGCCAAAGCGAGCAGCAGCGCGAAAAGTTGCTGGCGCAAATTGTGAAGACGCATGAGTTCCCCGTGCCCGAAGCGCTGGTCGAGCATCAAATGGATTCGCGCCTGGAGCGCACAGTGCGCTCTCTCGCGTCGCAGGGAGTCGATCCGCGCGCGGTAAATGTGGACTGGGTGGCGCTGCGCAGCCGTCAAAAAGATCGCTCCATAGAGGATGTGAAGGCCGAGTTGCTGCTGGATCGCATTGCCACCGCCGAAAAAATTGAAGTGGCCGATGAAGATGTGGATAAACAAATTGCGGCCATGGCCGAACATAGTGGCGAATCCGCTACAGTCGTTCGCGCAAACTTGACAAGGCAGGGAGCGCTGGATAGGATGAAATCTAAGCTCAGGAGTGAGAAAACTCTTGACTGGCTCTGCAGCAATTCCCGGACCCGGACGATACCCAGGGAGAATTGAAGACATTCCGGCCGGGCTCCCACGCGAAACTTAAAAAAAACAATGAACGATCGAGAGAATATGACTCCGTACGCAACAACGCTGGTCCCCATGGTCGTCGAGCAGACCAATCGAGGGGAGCGGGCCTACGATATTTATTCGCGGTTGCTGAAGGACAATATTATTTTCATCGGCACGCCGATTGACGACCACGTCGCCAATCTGGTCACCGCCCAACTGCTATTCCTGGAAGCGGAAGATCCCGAAAAAGACATTTCTCTGTACATCAACTCGCCGGGCGGCTCGATCACCGCGGGCATGGCAATTTATGACACAATGCAGTTCGTGCGCCCAAGCGTTGTGACCATCTGCGTCGGCCAGGCCGCGTCGATTGCCGCGCTGCTGCTGACCGCCGGAGCGGCCAAGAAGCGCTTCTCGCTGCCCAACTCGCGCATCCTGATTCACCAGCCGTGGATGTCTGGATTGTCCGGCCAGGCTACCGATATCGATATTCACGCCAAGGAAATCCTGCGCATGCGCACGGTCATCAACGGCCTGCTGGCGCAACACAGCGGGCACGATCTGGAATCCCTGGAAAAAGATGTCGAGCGCGATTTCATCATGTCCGCGGCTCAGGCCAAGGATTACGGACTGATCGACGAAATTATTACCAAGCACCGCTAGCGCGTTCCAATCAGTTAGTAACAAACAAACGCGGCAGTGTACGGAAGCCACAAAGGGGCCTAGAATAATCCGCACGGCAAGGAGTTGTTCCCCAATCCGGATTTGGCCGGCGTTGTGCGGCCCGGATTGGACTTGACCTGCGGAGGGCGACACACCGTTGAAAAAACTCAGCACTGACGAACCGTTGCGCTGTTCCTTCTGTCACAAAACGCAGGAGCAGGTCGAGAAGTTGATCAGCTCGCCCTCGGACTATCCGCGCGCCTACATCTGTAACGAGTGCGTGACGGTTTGCGAGCAAATCCTCGAGGAAGAAAAGCGCGAACAGGCCAACCCCGTCAACAAGCGGTTGCCGCGCCCTCCTGAAATCAAAGCGTTCCTCGATGGCTACGTCATCGGCCAGGATAAAACCAAAAAGAAATTAGCTGTGGCCGTCTACAACCATTACAAGCGCATCTTCCTGAACCGCCAGCCGGGCGACGTGGAATTGACCAAATCCAACATCTTGCTGATCGGCCCCACGGGAACCGGCAAGACGCTTCTGGCGCAGACTTTGTCGCGCATGTTAGACGTTCCCTTCGCCATTGTGGACGCCACCACGCTGACCGAAGCGGGCTACGTCGGCGAAGACGTTGAGAACATTATTTTGAAACTCTTGCAGGCAGCCGATGGCGACGTAACCAAGGCGCAGCAAGGCATCATTTACATCGACGAGATCGACAAGATTTCCAAGAAGGACGAGAACCCTTCCATCACGCGCGATGTTTCGGGCGAGGGCGTGCAGCAGGCCCTGCTAAAGATTCTGGAAGGCACCATTGCCAATGTTCCGCCGCAGGGCGGAAGGAAACATCCGCATCAGGAATTCACCCCCGTGGACACCACCAACATTCTGTTCATCTGCGGCGGCGCATTCGTGGGCCTGGAAAAAACCATCGAGCGCCGCATCGGGCAGAAGTCGCTGGGCTTTCATACCGATGCGCAGCCCACCACGGCGCAGCGCCGCAACATCGAGCTGCTCAGCCAGGCGCAGCCCACGGACTTGATCCGCTACGGCCTGATTCCCGAATTTGTGGGCCGATTGCCGGTTGTGGGAGTCCTGGGCGATCTGGACAAGAGCGCGCTGGTGCAGATTTTAACGGAACCCAAGAATGCGCTCATCCGTCAATATCAGAGACTCTTTGAATTTGAGAATGTGCGCCTGCGGTTTTCGGACGACGCGCTGGAGACCGTGGCGGAACTGGCCATGCAACGCAAGGTGGGCGCGCGCGGCCTGCGCATGATTCTGGAAGACCTCATGCTGGAACTGATGTACCACCTGCCGGCCCAGCGCAAACTCCGCGAATTCGTGGTCACCGGTGAAATGGTCCGCAGCCGGGAAATCAACTGGTCCCTGCTCGAAAAAGCGGGATAATGAAGGAGCAGGAGAAACTTACGGACCCCATGTTTAACAAAGAAAAAACCGATTCCAAACGCGTGCCCATGATGCCGGTCCGCGATCTGGTGATCTTCCCTCAGATGATGAACCCATTCATCGTGGGACGCGAAAGTTCCCTGCGCGCCCTGGAAGAAGCGCTGGCCACCGACAAGAAAATTTTCCTGGCCACGCAGCACGACGCTTCCGTCGACGATCCCAAGCCGGACGAAATTTTCTCCGTGGGCACGCTGGCCAATATCGTGCAAAGCGTTCGCCTGCCGGACGGAAACCTGCGCGTGCTGGTGGAGGGTGTGGAACGCGCCAAGGCCATTCAAATTTCCACCGACGAAGGCTTTTTCCGGGCCACGCTGAAAGTGATTCCCAACAAAGCCGAGCCTTCCCCGCAAATCGATCAGGCCGTCACCAAGGTTACTGGCCTCTTTGAACAGTACGTGAAGCTCTCGCAGAGCCTGAATTACGACACCATGATCGCGGCCACGCGCGTGGACGACCCCGCGAAGCTCTCCGACACCATCGCTTCCAACTTGCAGATTCCCGTGGAGGAAAAACAGGAACTTCTGGAAAATTTCGATCCGCTGGACCGCTTGACCCGCGTGGGCGAAATTCTGGAAAGCGAAATCGAAAAGCTCAACGTGGACCGCAACATCAACACCCGCGTGAAGCGCCAAATGGAGCGCGCCCAGAAAGAGTATTACCTCAACGAAAAATTGAAGGCCATCCACAAGGAACTGGGCCGCGGCGAAAAGAACGAACTGGACGAGCTGAAAAAGAAGATTGAAACCTCGGGCATGCCCAAGGACGCTCTGGAAAAAGCAACCCAGGAATTGAAGCGCCTGGAAATGATGCCGCCGATGTCCGCGGAATCCACTGTGAGCAGGAATTATTTGGACTGGCTCCTGGCGGTACCCTGGAAAAAGAGATCCAAGGAAATTCGCGATATCGCGCTGGCTGAAAAAATTCTGGAAGAAGAGCATTTTGGGCTGGAGAAGGTCAAGGAACGCATTCTGGAATTCCTGGCTGTGCGCCAATTGGTTAAGAATCCACGCGGCTCGATTCTCTGCTTTGTGGGCCCTCCGGGCGTCGGCAAAACCTCGCTGGCCATGTCCATCGGGCGGGCCACGGGACGAAAATTTATTCGCGTTTCCCTCGGCGGCGTGCGCGATGAAGCGGAAATTCGCGGCCACCGGCGCACCTATATCGGCGCGCTGCCCGGCCAGATCATTCAGATGATGAAAAAGGCCGGGACCACCAATCCGATTTTCGTGCTGGATGAAGTGGACAAGATGTCCACCGACTTCCGCGGCGATCCCTCGGCGGCGCTCATGGAAGTTCTGGACCCCGAACTGAACCACGCCTTCACCGACCATTATCTGGACGTCGAATACGATCTCTCCAAAGTCATGTTTGTGTGCACCGCCAACGTGCTGCACACCATTCCGCAGCCCCTGCAGGATCGCATGGAAATCCTGCGCATTCCGGGCTACACGGAAGCCGAAAAGGCCCAAATCGCCAAGCGCTTCCTGGTACGCAAAGCGCGCGAATCGACGGGGCTGACCGAAGCCAACATCACCTTCACGGACGAGGCCATTTCGTACATCATCCGCCACTTCACGCATGAAGCCGGCGTGCGCAGCCTGGAGCGCGAAATTTCCAGCATTTGCCGCAAAGTGGCACGGCGAGTGGTCAAGGAAGGCAAACAGTATTCGATCAATGTAACGCCCGAAGGCATAGGCGAATTCCTGGGGGTCATCAAGTACCGCGAAGTGTGGGCCGAAAAGAAAAACGAAATCGGCCTGACCACCGGGCTGGCCTGGACCGAAGTAGGCGGTTCGGTGCTCTCGACCGAAGCCACCATCATGCAGGGCAAGGGGCGCCTGACGCTGACCGGCAAACTTGGCGACGTCATGCAGGAATCGGCCCAGGCGGCCATGAGTTACGTGCGCTCACGCACGGCAACCTTTGGCCTGCCGCGCGATTTCTATCGCCACCTGGACATTCACATGCACGTGCCCGAAGGCGCCATCCCCAAGGACGGCCCATCGGCGGGAATCACCATCGCTACCTCCATCGTGAGCGCGCTGACGCGCATTCCGGTGCGCTGCGACGTGGCCATGACCGGCGAGATTACCCTGCGCGGCAAGGTTTTGCCCATCGGCGGCATGAAGGAAAAATTGCTGGCGGCGCACCGCGTGGGAATCCGCACCGTGATTCTGCCCAAGGACAACGAGAAAGATTTGGCAGACATCCCGGCGGAAATTCAGGCCGACCTGACTTTGCGCTTTGTCGAGAACGTGGACCAAGTTTTGGAAATCGCCCTGGAACGGCCCCTGACACCCGCAACACACGACGCAGGCCCGGAAGTGGCGGCAAAGTTTGAAACAGAAACCGAAAGCGATCAAGAATTGACCAATTGAGGGTAACCTCTGTTCCTCCATCTCGATGAAATACAACTGAATATGCCAGCGGGGTGTTTCGGGATGTGGGACGCGGCTGTAATTCGTATCACCCGTGAATTGAATTTCCAGTTTGGCTAACCCGGTCGGAAATCGAAAAGCACCTGAGCGGTGTCCGCCGATAGGCACAATCCCAGCCTGATCTTCAGGCTGATCTCTATATAGACTTAAGGAAATGAAAACGATGAGCATTAGTCTTGCGGAACTGAAAGACAAAAATATTACCGACCTGGCGAAAATCGCCAAGGACCTGGCCATACCCGGCTCCAGCGGCATGCGCAAACAGGAGTTGATCTTCCAGATCCTGCGCGCCCAGACCGAAAAGAACGGCTTGATTTTCTCCGAGGGCGTATTGGAATGCCTCCCCGACGGCTTCGGCTTCCTGCGCGCGCCGGAGTACAACTATTTGCCCGGCCCGGACGACATCTACGTTTCGCCGTCGCAAATCCGTAAGTTCGACCTGCGCACCGGAGACACGGTCTCCGGGCAAGTTCGCCCTCCCAAGGATGGCGAGCGCTACTTCGCGCTGATTAAGGTCGAAGCGGTTAACTTTGAAGATCCGGAAGTCGCGCGCAATAAAATTTTCTTCGACAACCTGACGCCACTGTATCCCGCTGGCCGCCTGAAAATGGAAACCACGCGTGAAAATTTGACCGGGCGCGTGCTGGATCTGCTCTGCCCTGTTGGAAAAGGCCAGCGCGGATTAATCGTTGCCCCGCCACGCACCGGAAAAACCATGATGTTGCAGGCCTTCGCCAACTCCGTGACCGCCAATCATCCGGAAGTCGCGCTGATCGTTCTGCTGATCGACGAGCGCCCCGAAGAAGTCACGGACATGCAGCGCACAGTGAAGGGCGAAGTCATCAGCTCCACCTTCGATGAGCCGCCGCAGCGCCACATTCAGGTCGCCGAAATGGTGCTGGAAAAAGCCAAGCGACTGGTGGAGCACAAGCGCGATGTGGTGATTCTGCTGGACTCGGTTACGCGCCTGGCGCGCGCCTACAACGCCGTCACGCCGCCCTCGGGCAAAGTCCTCTCCGGCGGTATTGACGCCAACGCATTGCAGCGCCCGCGGCGATTCTTCGCCGCCGCGCGAAACGTCGAGGAAGGCGGCTCGCTCACCATTATCGCCACGGCCTTGATCGACACCGGCAGCCGCATGGACGACGTGATCTTCGAGGAATTCAAGGGCACCGGCAACATGGAAATCAACCTGGACCGCCGCCTGGTGGACAAGCGCATCTTCCCGGCCATCGACATCAATCGCTCCGGCACCCGTAAAGAAGAATTGCTGATGCCCCCCGACGAACTCAATCGCGTGTGGGTGCTTCGCAAAGTGTTAAATCCTCTCTCGCCCGTGGAAGCCATGGAGTTGCTCTTGGGACGCCTCTCCAAATCGAAATCCAACGCCGAGTTTCTTGCTTCCATGTCCAGCCCCACCTGACGGGCATCGCAGTTCATCCCCCTTCCAGCAACGGCCGGCACTGAAACAGCCGGTTGAATATTTATTTCCCTGGGAGGATTTTCCAGATGCGATTTCTTGCCCGCCAGCCCATTCTTGACCGAAAACGGGCTTTGTTTGCTTATGAATTGCTGTACCGTTCGGGGATGCAAAATTCTTACGATGGCAGCGATCCCGAACAGGCGTCTCTGTCCATGTTCGATACTTCTTTCCTTATCGGCCTGCAAAGAGTGACCGGCGGAGAGCGGGCCTTTGTAAATTGCCCCAGGGAATTCCTGCTAAAGGACTACGTCTCGCTCTTTCCCCACGAACTTGTTGTTGTCGAACTCCTGGAAACCATCGTGCCCGATGCGCCGGTGGTCGAAGCCTGCCGCCGATTAAAACAGAAAGGCTATCTGCTGGCGCTGGACGATTTCGGCGACACCGTCGATTGGGATCCCCTGGTTGCCATCGCCGATTTTATCAAGGTGGATTTTCGCCGGGCATCCTCTAGACAGCGATATTCGCTTGGCGCGCGATTTGCCGGAAGAGGAATCCGCATGCTGGCCGAAAAGGTGGAAACGCAGGAGGAATTCGCCGAAGCCATGAGGATGGGCTATTCTCTTTTCCAGGGTTATTTTTTTTGCAAGCCGGAAATTTTGCAGCAGCGAGCCATCCCTTCTTCCAAGCTGGTCTACCTGCAATTGCTCCAGGCAGTCACC
>Ga0206831_1261_pt1 | contig 10694 bp, 11 predicted proteins | sample Alteio_BWOrgCont_73_FD_152876 | JGI IMG/M metagenome (GOLD analysis project Ga0206831, IMG submission 152876) | Enriched cells from forest soil in Barre Woods Harvard Forest LTER site, Petersham, Massachusetts, United States -... | ecosystem: Environmental > Terrestrial > Soil > Temperate forest >...
TGCACCAATCGCTTTAAATTCTTCTTTGGCTTTATATAGTTCTTCATGCATGATATTTTGCACACGCAAGTCAATGGATAGCTGCAGTGGGGCAATAGTATCCTTGGTTTTGCTATTATCGGCTGATAATGTTTTATCAAACTGCTTTTCAATGCCTGCCAGTCCTTTACCATCCAACCCAACATAGCCAAGCACATGCGCCAGTAAGTTACCATGCGGATAAATACGCTTTTCACCACGTTCAAAAAATAGTCCGGGAATTCCTAAGTTATTAACGGCATATTCCTCTTTGGGTGATAAATTGCGCTGTATCCAAACAAAGCTTTTACCGGAACGTAATTCCTTGACTAAATGGTTGTAATTGAGATCAGGTAAGATGCTGACTAATTTGCTGGCAGCAGATTTAGCATCGAGGATAATTTTAGGGTTAGCGTAAACAGAGGCGGTAGCAAGGTTTACGGCTAGCAATACGCCGTTACGGTCAATAATATCGCCGCGATTAAAGCTGGTCTCTGTGTTTAGTGAGGAAGGCGAGGGCGTATCAACATTGCTGCCAAATAAGGATACATCAACTAGACGGCAGGAAATAATAAGGAAACCAACAGCAAACATTACCACTACTATCAGCAATCGGAGGCGACTGAATGTTTCTGCTTCTGGCTCACACTCATTGGCAACAGCATGTTGCCCTCTTAGCAAGGGACTGCTGATGATTTTCTTTATGACTTCACTCCGCTGATAGTCAAAGCCTTTCATTCTCTTTCAGTCTGCAATGAGGTTAAGATAGGTTCCATTGTCGGTATGGAGGGCTGATGCTGTGGTAATTGTAATGTATGAGCAGGGGCATTCTTGCCTATCGCAGGTTTGAGTAATGCTAGTTGCTTGGATGTTGAGTGTAAAGCATGGCTAGTAGTCTTCGTCAAGGATTTTGAAGCAGCAACATGTTGAGGGGCAGCGTTACCTTCGTTGATTGGAGGTTCTATAGCTGCTACTTGTACATGCTTATTATTTTTTGTGTTGCTGTCATTGCCTGCATAAAATACAGCACGGTCAAGTGATGGAGCGATTTGGCCTACTTTCACCGGTACAAGTTCTAAGTGCCGTTCGGCAATGCTTCGTAGGCGATCAGGCTGGTTTAAATAAGCCCATTCTGCTTTCAATACATGAATAGCATCACGTTCTTGTTCCAATTGACGGTTGATTTCTGCCAGGTCTTTACGTAAATCCTGTACTTTGTATTTTACCTGAAAAAGGCAGAAGGCGCTGATGAATAAAATAAGCAGCCAGATGATGGTACTAGTGCGTATCATGCTGCCTCTCTTATGCGTATTGCTGCACGTAATTTAGCAGAACGGGAACGCGTATTGCGTGCGACTTCTTCGGCAGACGGGGTAATAGCATGTTTATCTAAATACTGAAAACTGGCGGTGGTTGCTATGTCTTCATATACGGGGGCATGACGGGATACGCCACGATGCTTGCCGGTACGCTCAGCGAGGAAATGTTTGACGATACTGTCTTCAAGCGAATGAAATGATACGACGACTAGCCTGCCGCCAGGGGTAAGCAATTTTTCAGCCGCTGCCAGTGCCCGCTCCAGTTCGCCAAGTTCGTCATTGACCCAAATGCGGATAGCTTGAAAGCTGCGGGTAGCTGCGTCAATTTTTTCATTATGGTGTCCGATAGCAGAGCGGATAATCGATGCTAATCTTCCCGTACGGCTAATCGGTTCTTTGCCGCGTTCATCAACAATTTTTCTAGCAATACGCCGGGATTTACGTTCGCCGCCGTATAAATAGAGGGTGTTGGCAATATCTTCTTCATTAGCGCTATTGATAAAATCAGCAGCATTGCGCCCTTCACGGCTCATACGCATATCAAGCGGTGCGTCATGCATAAAAGAAAAGCCGCGTTCAGCAGTATCGAGCTGCATTGAGGAGACACCTAAATCAAGGACAATACCGTCGACACTGTCAATGCCTCGTGTACTAAGCAGTGTATCCATATCACCGAAACTGCCCTGGATGAGTTGGAAACGTTCGCTGCCATACTGATGAATGATTTTTTCAGCAAAGGGTAAAATATCGGGATCGCGGTCAAAAGCAATAACACGGCAATGGGCGCTCTCAAGCAGTGCCCGGCTGTAGCCCCCGGCACCAAATGTACCATCAATGACGATATCGCCAGCTTTTGGAGACATAAAATGGATTACTTCTTTACGAAGTACTGAATCGTGGGATAGGACATCATCAGTACAGTTGTACATCAGCATTGCCCTCCCGTGGAATGTAAACGTAATGAAGCACGCTTATCTTTAGCAAGTGTGCGTGCTTTTTCCGCATATTCGTTAAACGTCACTGGTTCCCAAATTTCAAACGTTGCGCCCTTGCCAACAAATACAGCCTGTTCATTCAGTTTTGCAAGCACAATTAATGCCTCAGGAAGAAAAATTCGTCCTTCATTATCAAAGGGTAGCTGCATGCTTCCACCCAGGATAGCGGTAGCAAATGCATCCCTCTCGTCAGAGTAGGGGTCGAGTGAGTCGATGCTGCTACTAAGCTGCTCAATACGGTTAAGCCCGCATGCTTCAATACACGGATTGATAAAGGAGCCATAAGTCACAATACCGGCAAATTCCTGTCCAGCCAATACGGCACGAAAAGAAGCCGGCACCGATACGCGCCCCTTCTTGTCGATTTTATTGGTATAGGTGGATAAAAAGAGTGCCATAGGACGAACATTGATTGATAGGGCTGGTCTGTTGCTTAGGTATGGGATAAAATGGGATAAAATGGGCTTATATGGTAAAAATATCGCTTTTTAAGGGGATAGTCAAGTGCGGTTTGCTTTTTGATGTGAAATATTTTAGGGATGCGTGATGGTATGAAAGTATTTTTTATTGCAACAATATAACCCATTGGGTATAATTGTGGGGTTAGGGAGTGTATTTCTATTTCCCTAGTGCCTAGCCCTAACTCCTTGTTATGGATGCAGGGGGCGTTACAAATACTAACAGTTGACAGGAGAAGATGTATTATGGCAGCTAATATTGTGATTCCTGATAACGTGGATATAAAGGCCATACGTAAAAAACTTGGTATGACACAGGAGTCATTTAGTGAGTATTTGGATATTCCTCTTTCAACCATTAGGAAATGGGAGCAGCATCAGCGAGAACCAGAACGATTGGCTAGGGCCTTCTTCAAGGTATTAAGCCATTCTCCCCAAACTGTATTGGACGCATTACAGGATAATACAGCTATTCCCGCCAAAGAGGGCGCTAACCAATTGATAAATAATGATAGTCAAAGCGTAAATTTACAAAAAATAAATTCGCAACCTACTGTTTCATCATTACAAATTGAACAAAATGGCATCGCTGAGGATAATGCAAATATATGGTAAAACTCTGCTTGACAGCGTGTGCCAATCCCATAAGATTAAGGTATTATTCCCTTATCTAAGGAGTGCGTATGTCTAAGCGTTTTCGTCATTTGCAGTATTTGCCATTTATTGCCTGTATGGTTTTTCCAATTGTAGGGTGTGTGCCATTGGTAGTGGGGGGAGCCGCGACGACGACAGGGGTGGGAATTGCCCAGGAACGCAGTATGGGTGAGGCAGTGGATGATACAATCATTACTACGAAAATCAAAAGTGACTTATTACAAAAAGATTTTGATAATCTGTTTAGCCATGTGAATGTCAAAGTAACGGAAGGACGCGTGTTGCTGACTGGTAGTGTGCCCAAACCTGAAATGCGGGTTGAAGTGGTAAGAATTGCCTGGAACCAGAGCGGTGTGAAAGAAGTGATCAATGAGCTAAAGATTGAAGAACCCGATGGCAAGCTGGCAGTCAAAGATTACAGCACAGATGTGTGGATTACTACGCAGCTCAAGAGCAAATTACTGTTCAATGCCGACATACATTCAGTAAATTATAGTGTGGATACGATCGATGGTGTTGTCTATCTGATGGGGATTGCCCGCAGTAAAGAAGAGCTTGATAAGGTAACGAATATTGCCGGTACGATTAAATATGTACAAAGGGTGATCAGTTATGTGCGTCTGGAAGGCAAGCAATATCGTCCAGCTGGTCAGAGTCATTAACCTATGACATACTCCGTAGCCATTCAAATGGATCCGTTCGACAAAATTAATGTCGATAGTGATTCAACCATAGTGCTTGCCCTTGAAGCAGCGCGGCGTGGGCATCGGCTTTATTATTACCAACCACGGCAGTTATCGCTCGAAAATGGTATCGTTTATGCGCGTATACGCAGTTTAGCGATACGCCCTGGTAAGCAGGATTATTATACGCTGGGGGAGGAAGAAAAAATACCGCTTGCTGAGATGGATATTGTGCTGATGCGCCAGGATCCTCCTTTTGATATGCATTATATGACGGCTACCTATTTGCTTGAGCGCGTTCATCCGCAAACATTGGTGGTCAATAATCCTGCCGAAGTACGTAATTGCCCAGAAAAATTGCTGGTATGCCATTTCCCGGAATTGATGCCGCCGACATTGATCACCGAAGACCGCAAAGAAATCACCCGTTTTCGTCAGGAGCATAAAAATATTATTTTAAAGCCGCTTTATGCGCATGGTGGGCGGGATGTGTTTCATATTAAACAGGATGATGATAATTTTCCGGCAACGCTCGATGTCTTTGAAAAATTATATCATTGCCCACTCATCGCTCAAGCCTATGTGCCGGAGATTACGCAGGGTGACAAGCGTATTATCCTAGTGGATGGTGAGGCAAAAGGCGCGCTGAACCGTATTCCTCCTGCTGGGCAGATACGTTCTAATTTAGTGGCAGGTGGCACAGCACATTTTACCACTTTGTCGGAGCGTGACCTGGAAATTGCTGCGATCATCGGTCCAGAGCTCAAAAAACGTGGACTGATTTTTGCCGGTATTGATGTAATCGGTCCCTATATTACTGAAATCAACGTGACATCGCCTACGGGGTTACCGTCAGTCAATCGTCTGAATAACTTGTGTGTGGAGCGTGATATTTGGGATGTAATTGAAAGTAAGAAGGGTGTAGTGCGTTAAATTTTATCGTATTATAATATAAATACTTGATTTATAATTATACTATGTTAAACTACTAGGCCTTGCGCTACGGCAAACTGAACTGATAGGTTATAGACTATGAGTGCACATATCCTTGTTATTGAAGATGAAGCATCGACACTCTCGATGATCGAAATGATGTTAAAAAGCCGGAATTATCAGGTGTCATGTGCCAGCAACGGGCAGGAGGGTATTGATTTGCTCGAAGCCAGTGCGGATAGAATCGATCTGGTCTTGCTGGATATGATGATGCCGGTGCTGGATGGTTTAGGCTTTCTTAAAATCTGGCATGATCATCCCAAACTCAAATCCATTCCAGTAGTGTTGCAAACAGGTCTTAGTAACCAAAATGAGATCAAACAGGCCAAGAGTCTTGGAGTCGCTTGCTGCTTGAGCAAACCCTTTAGCCGTGCAGAGTTATATGCGACGGTAAAAGATATAGTTGGAAGCTAGTAATTTTTCTTATTAATTAGCCTTTAATAGTTTGCTAAAAATGGTTATAGTTCAGCAGGCTTTTATTAGTATGCCGCCAGGGTATAAAATTATTATAAAAATGCAAAAATCAACAGTGTTAGATAATATTAGTGAACTAGTTGAAATGCATAGCATTTTATCGATCATTAAATATTACTATGATCTTAATAAAGATGAGGAACATGCCAATGTTGTTGAAGATGTGTGTCAGAATATTAAGAGTATTGTTGCAATATGGGTTGATGATATTGATGTAAGCACCGCCATGGGAAGTAAGTTTGCTAATCATGTTGTAGGTAAAACGAATACAAAAAAAACAGAATAACCATAAAGATGCATTAGCAGGATTTGATAAGATAGCGCAGGGTTTAACGTTGCTGCTTACTGTGCGCCATCCTGCAGAAACACAGCATATTTTAGATAAAATCAATAGTGTAGCACAAAATTATAAAAAATATCTTATTAACAGAAATAATGAAATATCTTACTTGAATTTAAACAAAAATGATACTATGAAAAGAGTATATATTTTAACTGATTTTTTAGAGGCGTAAGGTAAATGAGTGCACAGAAGCATGTCCATAGGTTAGCAGTCCGGCCCGAAGGTGGTCAGGAAACTGACTTGCGTGCTGCTGTAAAAGTGTTATCTGAGAAAAAAGATACTCCAGGCATTATTGACTTATCCCAGGGAAATCCTGCCTGCGGTCCTGATGATCTTGCTGAATTAGTGATGGTGCGTGCATTGCAGCGATTGCCGCTTGGGAAATATAGTCAAGAGGTAGTAACTCCTGAATTTAAAATTGCGGCATTAAGATATTTTCTTAAACGGGGGGTGACGCTGGAGTCGTTGGTTGATAGCAGTGATCCAAATGTTTTGTTGGCACTTGATAAAATTAATGCCAATCTTAACCATGATGAAATTTCAGGCAAAAGTTTATTTAAACTATCGCTCACAGGCCAGGGAATTCTAAAAGAAGTAGTGAATGCAATTGATGAATTATCCATTATAGGTGGGACAGAAAATTCAAGGGCTGCTCTCCATAATGCAATGAGAATGTTTGAAGGGAAATATGTCTTGGGGGCTCGGGGCTTATATCACTCATTTTCAGGCGTTCCTGCCTTAGTTGGCAAAGAATGGGAGTTGTTGCCAACTAAAACAGAAGAGAATTACAAGCTATTGGCAGGTACATTAGATACGTGGTGCAAAGAAAATTCAGATAAGCTTCAGGAGGTGTCATGCTTGGTCATAGTGGACCCTTCCAACCCAAGTGGTGCTGTGTACACTAAAGAAGAAAAGAAGGCAGTAGCAGAGGTATGTAGAAAACATCAAATTCCTGTTGTTGAGGATATAATATATAGTGGCATTGTAAAAGATGCAGACAAAAGAGCAAATAATATTCCCATGACTGAATTTTATGCTGAAGCTACCCTTGCTTTTACTAGTATGGGAAAGTATTTTGGGGCACCAGGGTTAAGGGTTGGTTGTGTAGTCGGTACGCCCGCATTAGTAAAACAGTTTAATAAAGATACCCGAACCACAACAGGGTTTATTTCTCCGGTGATATGTGCAGCAGCAGCAGCAGCGCTTGAATTAACACCACAAGACTATTTTGATAAAAACAATAAAACTTATGCAGATCGCATGGACTGTGTAAGAGAGTGGGCAGAATATACTAATAAGCGTTTTGTTAATAATGTGGCTGCTTGCAAGGAAAAAGAATGTTTTGTTAAGGCAAATGATCCGGAAGGTGGTTTTTTTGTTTTAGTACAATTTCCTGGATTAAAAGGCCTGTACTATGAGTATGAGCATAATGGAGCCCCTAAAATTGCTCAGATTAAAGACAGTACTGATCTTACCCGTTTATTTATCCATTATACTGAAGGCGATGAACAAGGTAAGCCTGTTCCAAAGGGAGTGCGTATGCCTCCTACAAGTTCCACGGGCATACCTGGCTCAATGCTAGAATTACGGATATCAGTGGGTGATAATCCTGAGGCAGTATTAAAGCGTGCTTTTGGTTATATGTCTAATGCCCTTGAGAATGTGTTAAAAAACCAGGCACAATATAAAGCACGTTTTGACAAACAATCCAAAGGTTCATCACCGCAAATGGGACCAGTGGCAGCCTCGTCACGATAATAGGAGCTCAAGTATGTTCGGTAAGCGATTATCACTACATCGGGACTATATTATTTTCTCAGCCCTGATTGTAGTAGTGGTGGTCGTTTTATTAGTAGCTACCAGTGTTTCTATTTTTGTATCTCAGTCACGTAATCGAAATGCTGAATATGCTATGCAGACGGACATTATTGACCGTGTGCTTACAGAGTCGCTGGATTCTGTATCACAAATTTTGCGTTTTGTCGGGCAGCAAATTGTTCAAACACCAGCTGATGTTCAATCAATTACAAAAATACTGAAGAAAAATGCTGCGGATAGTAAAATTCAGACATTACTTTCATGGACAGTCTATGATTGGATTTCGCCGCAAAATCAGATTCTTATCAATAGTACGCATGGTATTTTAAGAGATCCAGTACTGTCTAATCGCTCTCATCTAAGTAAAACCAACCAAATTCAGGGCAAACTTTTTTTTTCTGATCCGAATATTGGCTTAGTGAGTAAGCAATTGGTGATTCCAGCGGGTATGGGGATTAAAAATAATAGTGGTCAATTTATTGGTACAATTAATATAGGGATTCTTGTTTCTGAACTCACCGAACGTATTGAACAAGCGCTTAATGCAAAAAAGATCAATTTTATTCTTCTGAGTAAAGATAATTATAAAATTATCGCTGAATCCTATGGTAATAATGTACCACTATTAAATACGGCTTCTTTTGCACATGAACTTGGTTATATAGCAAGTGATGAGAAGGATTCCGGTATGTTGCTTCATCCAATTCATTATGGAACAAGGGAATATAATTATTACCGTGATGCAACAAGCTATCCGTTTATTATTTTGGTGGGGACTGACGAGATCACGGCCAATGCTGAATTCTGGCAAGTAACATTTCCCCGTATGATAGAGATTTCTTTCATGGGGTTGTTTTCTATTATACTGCTGTATTATTTCCGTAAGCGTATTGTTAATCCGATTGTTTCGCTTGCTAGAACTGCTGAGCAAATTTCTAGGCAGCAGCTTCATGTTGATATACCTAAAGGCAATTATTATGAGGTGAGTTTGCTGGCTGAAAAGTTAGAAGAAATACAGCATACCAAGAAAGAGCTGACTGTGATGCAAGAGGCGGAGAAAATTGCTCGTATTAATGCAGAGAAAGCACAATTAGCACTAAAGAAAGCCAACGCCTCCCTCGAAACCAAGGTCCAAAAACGTACGGCAAAACTACAGGAAGCACTTAATAGTAAAGATGAATTTCTCAATAACATGAGCCATGAAATACGTATCCCTATTGGCTGCATTATGGGGCGGGCGGAAATGTTGTCTGAAGATTGGGACATGCTCGATAATGAAGCAAAAAAAAAGGAGCTGGAAGAAATATATGCTAACAGTAAGCGGTTGTTTGAGTTGTTGTGTAATTTGCTGGATTTAGCACGGTCAAAGGCCGGAAAAATGACCTATGATATGGAGCCTCACGATTTAGTGCAGGTGGTCAAGCAAGGGATTGATGAGTTGGAGATTCTGGCTGTCAGCAAGGGATTGGAAATTCATTTTGAGAATCAGGTTGTTAGTGCGACAGTGCTGATGGATACGATACGTATTGCCCAGGTCATTCGCAACTTGCTGGGTAATGCTATTAAATTCACTGCTGGTGGAGTATTAACAATTACACTGCGTAATGCACCGCTAAAAGATGTGGATGCACGTAATGTGCCGGGTATTATGTTTATCTTAGGTGATCAGGGGATAGGGGTTCCAGAAGAAGAGCTGGGGAGTATTTTTGATGTATTTACCCAATCCAGCAAAACCAAAACACGTGCAGGCGGTAGCGGCCTTGGTTTAAGCGTATGCCGTGAAATTATTACTGCCCATCATGGGATTATTTGGGCTGAAAATAATGGTGAAGGTCCAGGCTCAACATTTAGTTTTATTTTGCCCCTAATATTGCAAAATAGCCCTGTTGCGTAATTTTTACTAATGTACTTCAAAGCGCCCGTTGGCATAGCCGCAATGATAGGAAAATAAAGGTTCTTTCTTGACAGAATAGCCGACAAATTTACTCTTTCCTTAAGCTTGCGGGTAGGCTATGTTTGAATCTAGCGTAGCTGCCTAGTTACTGCATTATCAGCCCTCTATCCACGTATAAACGATACTTTATGGAAATATATTTACCTATTGCTGGGATGCCTGTTGATGTGTTCCTGTTGTTATTGCTTGGCGGCGTAACGGGGTTATTATCAGGGATATTTGGGGTAGGGGGTGGATTTTTAATGACGCCACTACTGATTTTTATTGGTATTCCGCCAGCAGTAGCCGTATCTACCTCGGCTAGCCAGATAGTAGGTGCATCATTTTCAGGTTTTTTAGCGCATAAGCGCCGGCAGAATGTCGATTTTAAAATGGGGACGTTGCTGCTACTTGGTGGGTTGATTGGCTCAACAGTCGGGGTGGCAATTTTTACGCGGCTCAAACAAATGGGGCAGATTGATCTGGTGATTTCGCTGAGCTATGTCGTGTTTCTTGGTACAATTGGTGGGTTGATGGCAATAGAAAGCATTCAGGCCATCCTCCGTAAACGCCGTGGTAAGTATATAGCTAAGGTCAAAAAAACGAACTGGTTTCAGTCATTGCCCTTGCCCTGGCAAATGGAATTTCCCCATTCACGCTTAACGATCAGTGCGTTATTGCCGATAATCATTGGCTTACTGATTGGCATACTGGTATCGATCATGGGGGTAGGGGGCGGTTTTTTTGATGGTTCCTGCCATGATTTATATACTAGGGATGCCTACGTCGGTGGTGATTGGCACGTCGTTATTTCAGATCACGTTCATTACGGCAAATGTGACGTTTCTGTATGCTATTAGAACGATGACGGTGGATGTGGTGTTAGCCTGTTTTATGTTGACTGGTTCTGTCATTGGTGCGCAACTCGGTGCCCGTAAATTTGCTGTCAATATTAATTAAATGGTCAGAAATATCCGTAATCAGCGACCTGGCTAGCAATGAGCAC
>Ga0206831_1262_pt1 | contig 10644 bp, 8 predicted proteins | sample Alteio_BWOrgCont_73_FD_152876 | JGI IMG/M metagenome (GOLD analysis project Ga0206831, IMG submission 152876) | Enriched cells from forest soil in Barre Woods Harvard Forest LTER site, Petersham, Massachusetts, United States -... | ecosystem: Environmental > Terrestrial > Soil > Temperate forest > O...
AAGGGAGCACAAAAGATTGACTTAGGTATTAAAGGCTTGACAGGAAACCCTTCCATTGCTAGCCCGCAATGGGAACTGCAGTTGCTCGGTAACACAAATAGCTTTATCATCGCCCAGAAATCGGGAGTGGCACCTAATATTCAATACGCTGTAATCCCCGAATCTGAGCCGCAAAGAAGAACGCAAGCATTACACGAAATTTGGCGACAAATACCGCCCGAACTGCTGATAAAAACCTACCTCATTAGCTTTGCTTATAAAATGCAAAATTCTAATTTAGTGAAACCCGGCTCAGGGATTGTGCTGCTTAGCCAGGCGTGCCGTCATTTGCAGATACCCTACAAGACTAATGTGAATGAAGAATGCCAATGCGAGTATCAACATGAGCGTGGTAAGCACATGCTGGTAGTAACAATTCCGGCTCTCAAGTGGCAATTAAAAATTGTTCCCACTCCGGGTGAAATAGATGTTGTTGTACTGCCTGTCGAAGATACTTCAACCATACTAGAAAGTATGGCGGCTTTTTTTCCGGAGTTAGCAGAGCTCTTTACTAGAAAGTATGGCGGCTTTTTTTCCGGAGTTAGCAGAGCTCTTTCCCCGTAATGTATCGACAGCTACCAGAACGCCCGTCTAGGGCGTGTCCCTAAACCTTTATCATGACTGCAAAAAAAGCCTAATCGGCTAAAATTTGTCAAAATGTTCGTCACATAGAATAACTATTATCCTCACATTTTGACGAAATTTTATCTCGATTATCTTTTTTTTCGTTACACGAAAAGGTTTAGGGACACACCCTAGCCATATACCGGAAACTGTTTACACAAGTTCAACACATTTTGTTTCACTGTGTGCAACATTTTTTCATCGTGAAGATTTTGTAACACATCGCAAATCCACTCTGCAACTTGTTTGGCTTCTGCTTCTTTAAAACCACGGGTGGTCATGGCAGGTGAACCGATGCGCAAGCCGCTCGTTATAAACGGCGATTGCGGATCGTTAGGCACGGCATTTTTATTGACGGTGATATGCACGCTATCTAAAACATTTTCTGCTTCTTTCCCGGTGATTCCTTGCGCAGATAAATCAACTAAAAATAAATGATTGTCGGTGCCACCGGAAACGACTTTGTAGCCACGCTTTAAGATCACTTGCGCCATCGCACGCGCATTAGCAACCACTTGTTGTTGATAAGCTTTAAATTCGGGTTGCAAGGCTTCTTTAAAGGCTACCGCTTTGGCAGCGATCACGTGCATTAACGGGCCACCTTGCGTGCCCGGGAAAATCAGCGAATTAAATTTCTTTTCAAGCTCGGGATTGGCTTTACAAATAATTAAACCACCGCGCGGGCCGCGCAAAGTTTTGTGCGTGGTGGAAGTAACCACGTCGGCAAATGGCACGGGATTGGGATACACACCAGCTGCAACGAGACCTGCCACGTGTGCCATATCGACCATTAAATAAGCCCCAACGCTATCAGCAATGGCACGAAATTTTTGCCAATCGACAATGCGAGAGTACGCCGAAAAACCGGCGATGATCATTTTCGGTTTATGTTCCTGCGCGAGTTTTTCGACTTGGGCGTAATCAATTTCACCCGTCGCATGATCTAAACCATATTGAATCGCGTTATACAATTTGCCGGAAAAATTCACTTTCGCACCATGCGTTAAATGCCCACCTTCGGCTAAGCTCATGCCTAACACGGTATCGCCGGGTGCACACAAAGCCATATACACCGCCGCATTAGCTTGCGAACCCGAATGCGGTTGCACGTTGGCATACGCCGCACCAAATAATTGTTTGACGCGGTCAATCGCTAATTGCTCGGCAATATCCACATATTGGCAACCGCCGTAATAACGTTTACCCGGATAACCTTCGGCATATTTGTTGGTGAGCACCGAACCTTGTGCTTCTAACACGGCGAGGCTGACATAATTTTCGGAGGCGATTAATTCAATGTGATCTTCCTGGCGTTGCGCTTCGTTTAATAAAGCTTGCGATAATTCCGGATCAAATTCAGCGATGGTGAGTGATGTTATGGACATAGGGGTTCCTTGGTAAAAATGAAGTGTAATGAGTATAGCAACGGGAAAAAAAGGTTAGCCTCCACCATCATTACCCATTGGTGGGAAAAATGGGTTATTTGGAAAAGGTTGCGGAACAAGTTGAAGCCTGCAACCTGTCATCATACAAATGTGGCCTGGTATACCGTGCGGGGGATTTGCAACAGCTATACGGGGCCCTCCACAAACTGAGGTACAGACGTGACCTGGCATACGGTGAACTTGTTGTTCTAGGTGGTCAGGAACTGGATTAAAATAGGGGCAAGCTGAGTTGCAATTATGCAATAGTGCACCATGTACTGGATTAAACATATTTATTAAGCCCCATAAATTTAGTTAACCGCGCACTTAAGCAACCGTAGACACGCCTTATATACAGGTGTCGAATCTTTTGGTGCGTTTGGCTGTTTGGGTTCTTGGTAAAAAACTTGTGTGCAAAGTATAACCGAAAAAACTTAATAAAAATTTAAAACGCACATCTGTTATCAGAGCTCCCCCCTTACCAACCAAATAAAAACAGAATATATCAAAAAAACTTCAAACATTAACTTTATTTGTAAAAATTTTTGTTTTAAAATTGACTTTTAACAAAAAAATGTTATAATGTAAAAATGTTATATAAAATTGCTATTGAAAATTTCTTCTCTATTGCGGATCGCCAAGAGCTGACATTTGAAGTCCCTGGAAATGCTCCTGACTTAGATTGCTTTCGACTTTCACGATCCAATGGTGTTACCCGTTTGCCTACAGTGATAGGATTTTTTGGTCCAAATGCATCCGGCAAATCAACCGTATTGCGCGCTGCTGTTTCGGCAATTCTATTTGCCGGCAACAGTTTTAACTGGACTGATGAAATTGATCTTTTATTTCAGCCTTATAGGCATCAAAACTGGTGGGGAAAACCAACCAAAATTCTGCTGGAATTTGATTCTCAATTATCGCCTGATGCGCCACAGACGATCTTTCGTTACGAACTACATATAGCTCATAAAGCAAGGAATTTTAGTAACAAAACAGTCGCATATGAAGCCTTATCTTATGCCCCTAAAGGAAAGTTTCGTTGTCTGTTTGAGCGTAACAATCAACAATTCCATTTTGGCAAAGAATTTGGCATTCCAAATACCAGTGATTCAAGAAAAGACAGTATTCGTGAAAATGCCAGTGTGATTAGTACTCTCGAAAAATTTAATCACTCTCTCTCTATCTTCCTTAAACGTTTAATAGCAGCTTCGCAGTCAAATGTGATAGGCGTTAATAGAATTCAACCCACTATTTCTCAATTATTAGGCACTTATGCAGCCGATAAAATGTGTTTGGATAACTTGAATCATGAATTAAGACGCTTAGATCTCGGCTTAGAATCTATGACGATTGAGCAAAGCCCGCAAGGTTGGTTTGCTAAATTTAAACATATAGGGCTTGATGATTTTATTTTTTTACCGGAAGAATCAGCTGGTACACGAAGATTTATCGAAATTTTTCCACGATTACATTATGCCTTAGCGAACGGTAGCATTGCCTTCATTGATGAGTTAGACACAGAATGTCACCCACTTTTGTTGCCAGAACTGTTGCGTTGGTTTAATGATCCTGAGCGGAATCCACATGGAGCACAATTAATTTTTACCGCTCATAATTCTAGTTTGCTGAATGATCTTGAAAAAGAGCAAATTTTCTTGACTGAAAAACTGAGCGGTCAATCTACTCATATTTACGGCGCACGGGATATCAAAGGCTTACGTCGTGAACCTAGCTTGATGAAAAAATATCTCTCTGGTGAACTAGGTGCTATCCCTCATATTGGATAAATTATGATCCAAAAACGTGTTAGATATTTCTTAGCGGGAGAAGGCCCTGGCGATCAATCTTTTATAAGATGGTTGCAGATACTTGCTGATAAAAATGGATTGCACATACATTTGGATTGCGAACCACTAACAGGTGGCAGCTATGAAACCATGCTTAAGAAAGCGGTCTATTTGAAAAAGCGTAATGATAAAACCAAAACTAAAGCAAAGGCCTGCATTTTACTAGTAGATAGCGATCGCGCCACACAAAGAGATGATGGTTGGTCTTTAGCCCAGTTAAAAGAGGCAGCAGAAAAAGAAAATTTTATTGTCTGTGTCCAACGTCCCAATCAAGAAGGAATTCTATTACGCCTGCTAACAGGCAAAGCAAATTTAGAGCTCAATACAGTTAAGACCAAAGAAAAATTAAATCAAGCATGGCCAACCTACAAAAAACCTGTTGATGCTTATACATTGAGTGCAAAATTTTCAATAGAAGATTTGGCACGCGCTGCCAAAGTTGATCCAGAATTAAAAATTTTGCTACTAAAGATAGGGCTAGTTAAATAGGGCTTATAGATTTTGCCCAATTGTACTAACACTCTTAACGAGGGTTAATACTTGAGATTCTCTAAATTCTATACCCAAACCATTGCATTGCTTACCAACAATTCACTACTTGTTTAGCTTTATCAGCAGCGGCTTCGTTAGGATAAGGGCCTCCAATAGCTTGTGCTGTCCACTGCACCAAATGGCCTTCCACAGTGATCTGCTTGCGATCGCGATAGCTGCACATACCCGCATCAATATATTTACCCACCACAGTATCTTCATGATTATCATCACGATACTGCGCTACTGCCGCCGCCGCACTTTTATCATAAGGTGTACCATAAGCATAACCATAAATAGTGCTCGCACCATTTTGCACTTCATAACGCGCCTCCACTAACCAGTAAGCATTGCTTACTTTATTTGCCGGCATGGGTACAGCGGCAGCAGGTTTGGGTTTGGGATTAACGAAATCGGGGCCTTCATAACCACGTCGACCATTGACTGTCAATTCCAAAGTATTACCTTTCAAGAAACCATGCGCACGCATCACTTTAATCGCTGCTTGCCCGCTTAACATGGCATTACTGCCATCTGGATATTGCACCACGATAGTAATGTGATTGGGATCTAAAATAGCTGGTTTTGAAGTATCGCTCACATCGCCGCTTTGCAATTCAAACATTGAGAAAATAATTTTTTCACTGTTAGACTGTACGGGTGCGTTACTCCGTTGTGTTAAAGGCAATGCCGTTGTCACAATCGCTTTATTATTATTTTTCAGGGTTTTTTCCAAACCATCAACAGTAGGCGGTTGCTGCTGACCACTATTACCGGTACTCACAATCGTAGTACCTGCCGATTGATTGGAATAATCGACGCCTTGATAAGCCAAATCCATATCTTGATCAGAAAGCTTGGTAACAAATTTTAGCCCTAACACTTTAGTATAAAGTGGATCCACAATTTGTTCTGCATCCGCTTTTTGGGGTTCGACCACCACGCAATTAGCCGCTACACGATCTTTCATATCTTGCGCAATGACACACACGCGATGCGTTTCACCCGCCGTTAAGTTAGTGGCATAAAACACATCTTGCGAAGTATTGGTTTTTTCAATTGTTTGCGAATCTAAACTAATAGATAAAATTTTAAAGAGAGTAACAGGATGCTCTGCATCAACATCGGTAATAATTACTATTAAGTTATAACGCTGAGCACTTTCCGGCTTTTCTAATTTGACAGGCACCGTTAAAGCAACATTTTTTGTGCCCGGTTTCACTTCGACACGATGAATGCCATATAAACCATAATCCGATTCATAACTGGCATAGGCATAAGCAATCGTATCGCGGGGAATCAAAGCGGATTCAACCGGAAAAGTGGTCGGATCGGTAATATGTTGATCCGGTAAATATAAAACCGCTTGGCCTTTGCTTTGATTACGATATTTTTCTGCCGCGGGATCAAATTGCAGTGTGACGCTGTTCACATTAAATTGCCATTGGTCAAAATCGATTTTAACGGTGATCACATTTTCACCCGCTTGCAGGCGCGCGGTTTGCAAGCCATGCAAAGTAATAAAGCCATCATTGCTGAGCGCGCGGTTGATGCGAATAATACAATCTGAGCCTTGCCGAAACGGCCCAAAGGTATTGCCACTCCCCGCCGTCGCGCTGGTTTTAATGGTATCTAATTGCACGCCATCACGGTCGCGGACAATAATTTGATAGTTTAAAGAACTGATTTGCTCACCGCGACTCCCTTCGAATTGCAAACGGACTGTCGCATAATGTTGCGCACCGGGATCAGCATGAAGAATGGGAGTTACTAAACACAATAATAACAAGCTTAAAATGCAGCGGACCATGGCATCTCTCCTTGAGTTTCATGAGTACTTCAGTATAGCAAATTATCTCAGAATTGTTTATAGTGGGTAGCGTATAGATAGCTACCAAGCAACTGTAGAAACATCTTTGACAGGCATTGATTCCTTCAGTGCTTACGGCTCTTTCGACTTTTTATAAAAAATCTTGTGGCCAAAATATAAAATAGCAAACAAAATCACCGACGAGTAAATCGCCACTAAGCCCCAGAAAGTACGGCCATCGCTACCCACCGTTTCAAATTGCGCAATCACGATGAATAAAATAAACAACATCGAAATGATTTGTGCGAAGGGATAAAATTTGGCTTTGTAAGTTAAGCTTTGCAAACCACCATGTGCAGGCAAATATTTGCGGCGAAATTGATAATGGCTTAACGCGATACCAAACCAAGCAATAAAACCAGATAGCGAAGAAATTTGTACTAAATAATTAAACAAAGTGCCATTGCCTACATATGAAGATACAAACACTACGCAACCGATCACCGCCGTGATGATCAAGGCTAACATCGGTACCCCCTGACGGTTTACTTTTTGCAAAGCAGTAGGTGCTTGTTTAGTTTTGCCGAGATACCACAAAATCCGCGTCGCTGAATACATGCTGGCGTTGCCGGCTGATAACACCGCAATCAAAATAATGAGATTGATAAAACTAGCGGCATAATGAGATAAATAATTTTTAAACACAATGGTGTAAGGACTCATCGTCACATCACTTTGATTAGCTAAATTCGGATCCGTGTACGGAATCAACAAACTGATAATGGCAATCGAAATAACGTAAAACAAACACAAACGCCAAAATACGCGCTTAATGGATTTAGGAATATTGATATGCGGATCGCGTGTTTCTTCCGAAGCCACACCGACTAATTCACTGCCCTGAAACGAAAAACCGGCAATTAAAAATACCGCTAGAAAGCCTATAAAGCCCGCATGAAACGGCGCATCGCCAACATGCCAATTGATGGTGCCAAATTTCGGTGTATGGAAAAGTGCGATAATCCCAAACACAATAAACAAAATGATTACAGCCACTTTCATTAAAGAAAGCCAATATTCGGTTTCACCATACACGCGTACTGAAAAAATATTAAATAAAAATATGCCAATAAAAAAAATCGCCGAAAACAGCACGCTGCTGACATGCGGAAACCAATAGGAAATAATAATCGCTGCGGCAGAAATTTCTGCCGCAATGGTGATCGCCCAATTGAGCCAATAGTTATACCCCATCGCAAAGCCAAAGGATTTACCGACATACATATTAGAATAATCACAAAACGTTCCAGCGCTCGGTTTATAAGTACTCATTTCGCCAAGGCTGGTCATCAAAAAATACACGATAACAGCCATGATGATATAGGCCAGCAAAGCACCGCCCGGACCACCTACTGTAATCGCATAGCCACTGGCTAGGAAAATACCCGTACCAATCGCGCCACCGAGCGCAATCATATTAACGTGTCGGGAATGCAATTTTTGAGCAAGATTATTCATAATAGTAGGGATTCCTAAGGTTTATTCGGGTTTTTTAAGCCAGCAGCGAGCATAAAACAATTTTTAGTAAATCACAATAGAAACTTTTAACGTGGCTGACAAATGACTGTGGAGAGTATATAATGGCGCCCCTAAACTTAACTCCAATTGAGGACCTGTATGAACCTGAATTTCTTCCCTACCGCTTACGCTGACACTGTAACTTCTACTACTGCAGGCGCTGCACAACATAACAGCCCGTGGAGCACGGTGATTATGTTTGTCGTCATCATCGCGATTTTTTATTTTTTATTGATTTTGCCGCAAAGTAAACGTGCCAAAGCACAACGCCAATTGCTGGGCAATTTGGCACAAGATGATGAAGTGGTAACAACGGGCGGTATCGTTGGCAAAATCACAGCCATTGAAGATAACTTTTTAACCCTGGCTATCGCGAAAGACGTTTCTGTCAAAATTCAAAGAGGCGCAGTAGCGAATGTATTGCCAAAAGGCACGGTTAGTTTTTAGTTGTGAATTGTGAGGGGTGTGTTGTGAGATCTCACAACTGACAACTCACAACCCACAACTGATTTACCACGATAGTTCGACAAAATAAATCAGGTAGAGTGCACTAAAAAATGGCAGCAGTTTTAAATCGTTATCCGGCATGGAAATATATTGTCCTCATTATTATTGTGATAGGCGGCCTTATTTATGCGGCACCTAATTTGTTCGGCGAAGATCCGGCGGTGCAAATCACTGGCAATGAAACGACGCAAGTAAGTAGCGCAACGGTCACGGCCGCTCAACAAACGTTAAATCAAAATAAAATTGCTTACAACGATATTAATCTTATCGACAATAAAGTTGTAGTTCGCTTAGATAATTTAGATGATCAACAAACCGCACGCGAATTATTGCAAACTGCTTTAGGTGAGCAATACAGCGTCGCGATCAATTTAGTCCCTGCGACTCCTGCTTGGTTAGCTGCATTGGGTGGCTCACCGATGAAATTAGGCCTCGATTTACGCGGCGGCGTACACTTCTTGCTACAAGTCGATGTGGATTCTATTTTACAAGCGCGCGAAAAAAATGATATGCGTGCGATTGCTGACAATTTACAGCAAGCCAATATTCGCTACGCTGGCATCATGGTTGCACCTACCAATGATGGTTTGAGTATTCGCTTTCGCGATGCTGATACACGTAGCAATGCGCAAGCTTTATTAACGAATAAATATACTGATTATGGCTTTACCACGGCGCAAAACAATGGTGCTTATTTATTGAATTTAACCTTAACGCCTTCAGCTTTAGCAGCGGTGCGCGATTACACTATGTCGCAAACCATTCAAGTATTGAATAATCGTGTCAATGCTTTGGGTGTGGCTGAATCAGTAGTAGCGCGCCAAGGGCTGGATCGCATCTCAGTCGATTTACCTGGCGTGCAAGATACTGCGCAAGCACGGCAAATTTTAGGTGGTAATGCCACACTGGAAATGCATTTAGTCGATGACACGGCTGATTTACAAAGCGCACAACAAGGCATGGTGCCATTAGGTGATAGTTTGTATCACATGATGGATGGCTCGCCGATCGTGTTAAAAACGCAAGTCGTATTAACCGGTGATGCGATTACCAACGCCACGGCGGGCTTTGATCAAAATGGTCAAGCGGCCGTCAACATTCGGGCCACCGGTGCACAAATTCCTGAGTTCCATCGTATCACCGGTGAAAATATTGGCAAACGCATGGCGATCGTTTTGATCGACGTAAAAAATACGACGACCAATGTCAATGGCCAAATGGTGAATCAAACGCAAAAAGTGCAGACGGTTATTAGTGCCCCCGTGATTCAAAGCGCTTTGCCGGGTGATTTCCAAGTCACTGGTTTAGGTTCGACGCAAATGGCGCAAAATTTAGCGATCAAATTGCGCTCCGGTACCACACCTGCCAACATGTACCCACTGCAAGAATTATTGGTCGGCCCTACTTTAGGTAAAGCCAATATTCATTATGGTTTATTATCAGTCGTCATTGGCTTTGTGGTGATTGCATTATTCATGCTGTTTTATTACCGTTTGTTCGGTTTGTTTGCCGTGATTGCTCTGGCTATGAATTTAGTATTAATCGTGGCTTTGATGTCGATGATTGGCTTTACCTTAAGCTTGCCAGGTATGGCGGCGATTGTGTTAACCGTTGGTATGGCGGTCGATGCTAATGTGCTGATCTTCGAACGGATCCGCGAAGAATTACGTAATGGTACTTCGCCACAAGCGGCGATTCACGCCGGTTACGAACGCGCTTTCGCGACGATTATCGATGCTAACGTCACCACACTGATCGTTGCTATCGTGTTATTCGCCTTAGCTACTAGCAATATTAAAGGCTTTGCGATTACCTTAATCGTCGGCTTAATCACGTCCATGATTACGGCAATTATGGGTACACGCGGCTTGGTCAATTTAGTTTACGGTGGCAGAAACATCAAGAAGTTGTCGATAGGGATATAGAGCGTATAAAACTGTCTAGTTACTAACGAGCGTTGAAAAATACTCAGCCGTCATTCCCGCGCAGGCGGGAATCCAGAGCAATACAAATTCGCTTAATTAAGTTTAAGTAAATAATTTTTTTAATACTGGATTCCCGCTTTCGCGGGAATGACGAAGCCATTGTAAATTTGACGAAATTTTAGGGTATATAATATTATGGAATTTTTCAAACACGTCCCTCACATCAACTTCATGCGCGCGCGCAAGACCGCGTTCATTTTTTCCTGCATTTTATGTTTGGCCTCGATTTTATCGCTCGCGATTCATGGCTTAAAATTTGGTTTGGATTTTACCGGTGGTATGCAATTTGAAGTCAGCTA
>Ga0206831_1085_pt2 | contig 10641 bp, 9 predicted proteins | sample Alteio_BWOrgCont_73_FD_152876 | JGI IMG/M metagenome (GOLD analysis project Ga0206831, IMG submission 152876) | Enriched cells from forest soil in Barre Woods Harvard Forest LTER site, Petersham, Massachusetts, United States -... | ecosystem: Environmental > Terrestrial > Soil > Temperate forest > O...
CTCGGCGACCACCGCGATTTCAAATTCGTCATGCGCTTCTATTTGCTCGGGTTTTAGTTTGATTGCCTTCATGGGACACAAACTGAGCAATTTCGCTGCCAAGCGAACTCGTGAGGGAAATACCTTAGAGATGAGCGACTTAGAATTGAACTAAAGTCAGTTACTTCAGCAGTTTGTCGATTTCCGGAAATAATCCCGTACCTTCAAAAACGGCTTGAGTAGATTCTTCATACGCAAAGTCATTGCGGATCATGCCCTGCTTATCGATCAGGAAGAGGTGCGGAACTGAGAGCTGTCTCATGGTGTTAGGCGTGGCGTTGAAGTAGGACGCGGTCATTTGTCCCATGTCGCAGACCACGGGAACGGTGATGTTGTTGGCGCTGACGAATTTGGACACTGTCTCCTGGTTATCGGGCGGGAGAACCACCTCCAGGATCGCCACTTTGCCGCCATAATGCGCCTTCACCTGCTCCAGGGTGGTAGACAACAGAAGGCAGTGCGGGCAGCGCGTGGACATAATATCGATAAGAACCACCTTGCCCGCGAAGTCTTGCAGATCGTAGTAATGCTGATAGCTGGGGTCGGGCAGCGCGAAGCCGGGCGCGCGGCGGTTCGATAATTCACCGGAGGCGGCCAAAGCGACGCCCGAGGCAAGCAACAGGAAGCAAAAAATCGAGCGGATCATAAGGTTAACTTACCAACTTTCGGAGAGATTCAGTGTATGGCTCGCGCGCCACGCCGCGTTCGGTGATGATGGCTGTGACGTAGCGGTTCGGCGTGACGTCGAAGGCGGGATTGGCTACCTGGGTTCCTTCCGGTGCCACGGGCACGCCATGAACGTGAGTAACCTCGGCGGCCGCGCGCTGCTCGATCGGAATCTCATCGCCCGAGACCAGGCTGAGGTCGAGCGTGGAGATGGGCGCCGCCACGTAGAACGGCACGTTATTTTCTTTGGCGAGAACCGCAACCGAGTAAGTGCCGATTTTATTGGCGACATCGCCATTGGACGCGATCCGGTCGGCGCCCACCACCACGCAGCCGATCCGCCCAGAGTGGAGAAAATGGCCGGCCATGTTGTCGGTGATGAGCGTTGCGGGAATGTGGTCGTGTTGCAGTTCCCAAACGGTGAGCCGCGAGCCCTGCAGAAACGGGCGGGTCTCGTCGGCGAAAACGTCGATCTTTTTGCCGGAAGCGACTGCTGCACGAATCACTCCCAGGGCAGTGCCATAGCCGGCCGTGGCCAGCGCTCCCGCGTTGCAGTGAGTGAGCACCGTCTTGCCGTCGGGAATCAGGGGCGCGCCGTTCTTGCCGATGCACTCATTGATGGCGATGTCTTCCAGGCGAATCTGAACGGCTTCCGCGATCAGCCGTTCGCGAATTTCCTCAAAGGTGAGCGCGCTGGATTCAGCAAAGACGCGGCGCATGCGTTCGATGGCCCAAAACAGATTGACCGCGGTGGGGCGCGTGCTACGAATGGTTTCGCAGATGCCGTCGAACTCGGCGTTCGATTTGGCCCGCTGCATACCCAGCGCAATTCCCATGGCCGCAGCAACGCCAATGGCCGGCGCTCCTCGAATCACCATGGAACGAATCGCTTCGGCGACTTGATGGTGATCGACACATGTGACGTAAACTTCCTGGCGCGGAAGGCGTGTCTGATCGATCATGACGACGCCGGCGTCGGTCCACTGAATGGTTTCGATCATAGAGTTCGCGTTCGCCACAGTAACGCCGCGAACTGAGCGAGATTGAAAGTGGAATGCATCAGTGCGCTAGTGATTGTGGATCGAGTCTTGTACTTGGCCCAGCCGAAGACACAGCCGACCAGCGAGATTAACAGCATGTACTGCCAGGACCATTTGTATTCATAGCCATGAGCGCTTCCGAAGATGACGCCCGTGATCACAATACCGCCCGCTGCTCCGGCGCTGCGCATCAGGAGCGGCATCAAGAATCCGCGGAACGCCAGTTCCTCGCAGACCGGGCCGAGAATGACGACCAGGGTTCCGAGCAGAACAACCGTGCCGCGAGAGCCTAGCATGTCTTCGAACGGGAGCTCGATTTCCGGCGGCCGCAAAACAGCGCCCAGCAAGCCGATTGCGATCATCAACAGCGGCCCGGCCAGAACGGCGCCCACGGCAGTGCTGAAGGAAATCGGCTGCCAACCCAGAGACTGCCAGAAGCGCCGATCGTAGCGGAGCCGGAACAGCGCGGCGACGGATCCGAACACGAGGAAATACCAGATGCTTTGGCTGAGTAGCAGCATGAGCGGCATCGGAGTGTGGAAGAAGAACGCGGTTGCCCGCACCAGCAGCGTAGCGATGAGCAGGCAAGGCACGCACAGCCCGATGAAGAAGAACAGGTCGAGGTACCCCCAGAACGGTTGTGGGTCATGGGGGGTGGGCGAAGACGCGGGCTCGGGCTGGGGAATCATGACGTCCGCTCAATTAATGCAGCGGCCAGGAGCGGGATCATGATCTCGTGATGTCCCGTGATGGAGTAGCCACGGCCGCCCGCGCCGGCGTGGGGGCGTTCGACGACATTGAGCTTGGGCCGGTAATGCTGCAGGAAATCGAAATTGACGGTGGTGAAATTCGCAAGCGGATTGCCAAGATTGCGGACCACCGAAACGGCTTTCAAGAACACCTCCGGCAACACCACGGCCGAACCGACATTGAGATAGACGCCGCCGTCGTGGATGTCCTTGACGAGCGAGCAGAGCAGGCGAAAGTCGTGGTGTGTTGCCCGCCCCAGAGCCTCGCCGTTCGCGCTGGGATGCGTGTGCGGCGTATCGGTTCCGATGGCGACGTGAACGGTGACCGGGGTCGAGTTGTGGTATGCCTCGCACAACAGGCTGGACGCAGCGAAGCGCGGATCGGCAATGGTTTCGAGATGATGTCCGAGCGACTCTCCGAAACCCTGGTTGCCGTCCAACGCCGCGTTAAACTCGCGGCCAGTTTCCTCGGCGGCGCCAAAACTGCCATCGGGGAGCACGGCTTCGACATCTTCGCTCGTATGGCCGGCGATGGCGATTTCGAAATCGTGGATCGCCGCGGCGCCGTTCATTGCAAACGCGGTCGCGTAACCTCTGCGCATGAGATCGATGAGCATCGGCGCGAGACCGCACTTGATGACGTGGCCGCCGAGTCCCCAGATGATCATCTTCTTACGAGCGCGAGCGTTGGCCAGCGCATCGACCACGGAGCGCAGGGAATCTGCGGCGAGGATATGCGGAAGTGAATCGAGAAAGCCGGCAATGCCGCCGCCGGTGTAAGGCTTACCGAAGTGTTCGATGCGAACCTTGCCGCCGCGCGCTTGGATGGGAACTGTCTTCAAGCCTTGAAAGCTTAACGGCTGGTGAACGTACTTGCTCATGCGACTTTCCTCAAGCGCGCATTCTTCATGCGACTTTGCCCGCGTGTAGCACCCGTTCGAGCGCTTGCGCGGTGTAGCTCTTCTTGAATCGCAGGAGTTGCTCGGGGGTTCCGGAAGCCACGATGTTGCCGCCGCGCTCGCCCCCTTCCGGACCCATGTCGATAATCCAGTCGGCCGATTTGATCACGTCTAATTGATGTTCAATCACAATGACAGTATTGCCCAGGTCGACCAAGCGCTGGAGCACATCCAGAAGCCGCTTGACGTCCTCGAAATGCAGACCGGTGGTGGGCTCGTCCAGGATGTACAGCGTGCGGCCGGTTTGGCGTTTGCTCAATTCCCGCGCGAGCTTGATGCGCTGGGCTTCGCCGCCCGAGAGCGTGGTGGAGGACTGTCCAAGATGGATGTAGCCGAGTCCGACATCATGCAGCGTGCGCAGCTTGGCGTTGATTTGCGGAATGTTTTCGAGAATCGGAACGGCGTCCTCAACGGTGGCCTCAAGCAGGTCGGCGATGGAAAGGCCCTTATACTTCACTTGCAGCGTTTCACTGTTGTAGCGGCGGCCGCGGCAGACGTCGCAAGTGACGTAGACGTCCGGCAGGAAATTCATTTCGATGCGCTTGAGCCCGTCACCCTGGCACGCTTCGCAGCGTCCACCCTTGACGTTGAAGCTGAAGCGTCCGGCTTTGTAGCCGCGCTCGCGCGATTCAGGAAGCATCGCGTAGAGTTCGCGGATGGGAGTGAACACGCCGGTGTAGGTCGCCGGGTTGGAGCGAGGAGTGCGGCCGATGGGCGATTGATCGATCTCGACCACCTTATCGATGTGTTCCAGGCCTTCGATGGAGGTGTGCTCGCCCGGGGTGTCGTGCGACCCGTAGATCTCTTTGGCGAGCGCGCGGTAAAGAATGTCGTTAATTAAAGTGGATTTGCCACTGCCGGAGACTCCCGTGATGGCGATGAAGCAGCCCAGCGGAAACTCGACGGTGACGTCTTTGAGATTGTGTTCGCGCGCCCCATGTACGATGAGTTTCTTTCCGTTTCCATGGCGGCGTCCAGTGGGTGGTTCGATGCGGACCGCGCCAGAGAGGTATTGGCCAGTAAGTGACGCGGGATTTCTTTGGATCTCGCGCGGAGTTCCGGCCGCGACCAAAGCGCCGCCAAGACGCCCAGCGCCGGGGCCGAGATCGATGACGTAGTCGGCGCGCTCGATGGTCTCGGCATCGTGCTCTACCACCAGGACCGTGTTGCCGAGGTCGCGCAGACGCGTCAGCGTATTGAGGAGACGATCATTGTCGCGCGGGTGCAGTCCGATGGAAGGCTCGTCGAGGACGTAGAGCACGCCGCGAAGTTTCGAGCCGATCTGCGTGGCCAGACGGATGCGCTGAGCTTCGCCGCCGGAGAGCGTGGCCGCGGATCGCGCGAGGCTCAAGTAGTTGAGACCGACTGCGGTGAGGAATTCGAGGCGGTTGCGTATCTCTTCGACAACTCGCGCGGCGATCTGCTGCTCGCGTTCATTGAGCTTCCAGGACTTGACTACGGCCAGCGCGCGATCGATGGACATTTCGGTCAGATCGCCGAGACCGGCGCCCTTCACGCGCACCGCGAGACTGCTGGGGCGGAGGCGGCGTCCGCGGCAATCGGGACAAAGCGCCGGCGACATATAGTCCATCAACCATTCGCGATAACCGGCCCCGGCTTCTTCGTAAGTGTCGGTGAGGATCTTGATGATGCCGTCGAATCCGTTGCCCCCTTCGAGCAGCAGTGCTTGCGACTTCTTGGGAAGCTCCTCGAACGGCTTGTTGATTTTGATGCGCAGCCGCGCCGCGCCTTCGGTGAGCTGTTGCTGCATGTAGGAGGCGCTGGCGCCGGGGCCGAGTCCGCCATCCAGCAGGGGCTTGGAAGAATCGACGATCACCTTCGCGGGATCGAAGCTCCAGGTGCTGCCGAGTCCGTGGCAAGTTTCGCACGCGCCAAAGGGGCTGTTGAAGGAGAACGAGCGCGGCTCGAGCTGCGGGATGCTGGCGCCGCAATTGGGACAAGCCAGCTTTTGCGAATAGAGCTTCTCTTCGCCGTTGACGACCGAAACCGTGACTAGTCCGTTGGCCAGCTTGGCGGCGGTTTCGATGGAGGCTTCGATGCGCTTCTCCGAGCCGGGCTTGAGCGGAAGACGATCGACCACGATTTCGATGGTGTGGTTCTTGCGCTTGTCGAGCGGGATTTCTTCATCGAGAGAACGCAGGACGCCGTCCACGCGGGCGCGCACAAAGCCCTGGCGCGAAAGTTTCTCGAGATCCTTCTTATACTCGCCCTTGCGGCCGCGAACGATGGGCGCGAGGATCATGATGCGCTCGCCTTCGGGCAGCGCTAGGATTTGCTGGAGGATCTGCTCGGTGCTCTGGCGCGAGATTTCGATCCCGCAAGTGGGGCAATGCGGCACGCCAGTGGAGGAATAGAGGACGCGCAGGTAGTCGTAGATTTCTGTGATGGTGCCGACCGTGGAGCGCGGGCTGCGGTTGGTGGTTTTCTGCTCGATGGAGATGGCGGGGCTTAGGCCGTCGATGGAATCGACTTCCGGCCGTTCCATTTGATCGAGGAACTGGCGCGCGTAGGGCGAGAGCGTTTCCACGTAGCGGCGCTGGCCTTCGGCGTAGATGGTGTCGAAGGCGAGAGAGGATTTGCCGGAGCCGCTGAGGCCGGTGATGACGGTGAGAGTGTTGCGGGGGATTTCGACGTCGATATTTTTGAGATTGTGCTGGCGGGCGCCGTGCACGGTGATGCGTTTGAGCATTGTCGCGGGGGGACTTCCTATTTTAGCAGGTGGGCGGATGGTGCTCGTTATTGGTTGTTGGTCGCTGGTGGCTGGTGGGTAGTGGGTTGTGGCGTGTAATCTAAAAACACAGTGCTATGACCAAGGTCGAAAATCTCGAGGGGCAAGTGAAGCAGCTCAGCTCTGAGGAGTTACGAGGGTTTCGTGAGTGGCTCGTCCGTTCAATGCCGAGGCCTGGGATCGGCAGTTCGAAGCGGACATTCACGATGGGAAGCTGGACGAATTAGCGGCGCGAGCTTTGCCCGACTACAACAAACTCGTGGGTTGAGCGGGCACCTGGGTGGCGCTGGGATCGGAGTTCGCGGCTTGATCGTTCTGAGCGTGTTCCTTATCATCAATGCGAGTTGACGAACTCTCACCTCGCGAAAACGACGAGGCCGCCGCCTGCGCTGCCAGCATCTCGGGGGTGTCTTCCATTTTCGGTTCGATGGAAACCAACATTTGGCTGCGAGGCAGCAGATAAACCAGGTAAATAGAGCCGGCTTCCAGCGCCCGATAGGCCGCCAGATTGACCGGCATGGTGAGGTAGCGCAAGCAGAAGAAATACTTTTCGATAGGATCGCGCCCATTGGGACGATTGATGGTTTCTTCCCGGGCGATCACGCGGCCTTCCTGCACGGTCACTTTGCGATCTACGACATCGGCGCATACCGCCAATGAAACACGAAAAGCAATGATTGCAGCGATGGCAAGAGAAACCACGATGGACCCCAGCATGATCACGCCGGCCATTTTCCCCTGAGCCTCAAACAGATCGTTTACGTGAGTGATGTCGTGAATCAACACTGGCATCGCGTCGAGGAACGAGATCTTTTGACGGGTGGATGTGATGTGGGTCCACACCAGGAATGGCGCCACCGCAAAAAGCCACGTCAGGAATACGGGCTGAAAGCAGGTGCCGGCGAGCCTTTTGGCTTGCTCCTTGGAAAGCTGTCCCTTGCGATTCGCCTCTAACGACTCGGGCGAGAATTGCAGGGCCTTGGACAGGTCAAGCAAGACTCTTTCCTTGGAACGGAATGTTGTGGCGTCTTCGGTCACTTAAGCACCACTTTGACAGATCGACCGAACGCGGGGGGCACTTTAGCTATGCAGCGATCCTGATTGGTTCCCAATGTGCTCTGTACTCCAAAAGAGGCGCGAATCAATGGAAAGTAACGTAAATTCTACGGATGGACTGTACCCTGGCAAGGAGGCACACTCTTCGGGCGTATCCTGGGGAGCAGTGATTGGCGGAGCCTTCGTGGCGGCCGCGTTCTATTTGATTCTTCTGGCTCTAGGCGCCGGATTAGGCTTGTCCGCGGTTTCGCCCTGGTCGAGCGTGGGCGTCTCAGCGTCGGCGGTAGGCACGGCGGCTATTGTTTGGCTAATCTTCATCGAAATTGTCGCGTCGGCGCTGGGTGGCTATCTCACTGGCCGGCTGCGCTCTAAGTGGGCCCTGATACACACGGACGAAGTGTATTTTCGCGACACCGCCAATGGATTTCTGGCATGGGCAGTCGCGTTGGTCATCAGCGTTACGTTTCTGGCGTCCGCCGCCGCATCCATGGTAGGCGTCACAGCGGCTAGCACAACCGATCCCAACGCGTATTATGTGGATTCCCTTTTTCGCTCCGATCACGCCGGCTCGGAAAGCAAGGATGTTGCGCTCCAGGCAGAAGCCGGACGTATTCTTGCCAACGCCCTTCGGCAGAATCAGATGCCGGCGGAAGATCAAAATTACTTGGCCCGCCTTACCGCCGCCAAGACCGGAATCAGTGTACCCGAAGCACAAAAACGGATCTCGGACGTGGTCGCCGAGGCCCGCCAAACAGAGGACACCGCGCGCAAAGTGACGGCGCATTTGCTGCTGTGGCTATTCCTTGCGCTGATGATGGGCGCGTTTAGCGCGTGCTATGCCGCCACCATCGGCGGAAGACAGCGCGATCATGTACCGGCCGTTTAAACCGTCCCATACAGGAGGCTACTTATGCGTTCAATTTTGCTCTATTTCATAGGCGTACCGATCCCAATCATCCTTATCATTGCTCTCTTCACCCATCACTTTTGATAGATTGGCATTTGATCCGGCTGATCATTGCCTTCCTTCTGGCTGCGGCGGCGGGCCAATCCGCCAAAGCCCCAGCCGACGAGTTTCGGGCGAGGCGCGCCGCATTGCGGCACTCGCTCGAGGACGGCGTGCTCCTGCTTAAGGGACAAACCGAAGGTTACGATCCGATCTACCGCTTCGCTCAGGAACCGAATTTCTACTACCTCACCGGCTGGACCGAACCCGGTGCCGCTCTGTTGCTGACTCCGTCGGATGAAATCCTATTCTTGCCGCGGCATGATCAGCGCGTAGAGCGATACCACGGGAGGCGCACATCGGCCGGGGACCCTGATGCGCGCGCGGCCACCGCCTTCGACAAGATTCTGCCAATCGAGAAGCTGGAATCCGAACTGGATGCGGCTCTCGCCGAGCACTCTCGCCTCTACGCGCCCTGGGCCGAAACCTACGCTGGCCAGTTGCGCGCGCGCTATCCCTTTCGTGACGTTGCCGACACGACGCCGCTGATGGCTAGGCTGCGCCTCAAGAAATCGCCGTCCGAGATCGCCGCGATCCAGCACGCAACAGACGTCAGCGTCCAGGCCCATCGCGCGGCATGGAAGCGCGTGACCGCGGGCAAATTCGAATATCAGATCGCCGCCACGGTCCTGGATGCTTTTCTCGATGCGGGCTGCGAGGGCCCGGCCTATTCACCGATTGTCGGGTCGGGTCCGAATGGTCCCATCCTGCACTACATGGCCGACCAGCGGCGCATGGATCGGGGCGAACTGGTGCTGATCGATGCTGGCGCCGAGTGCGACGAATACGCCAGCGACATCACCCGCACGGTTCCAGTGGACGGCAAGTTCACGCCGCGCCAGCGCGAGGTCTACCAGGTGGTGCTCGGTGCACAAAAGGCCGCGATTGCGGCCGTCCAGCCGGGCGCGTTGCTCGGGGGCGACGCTGGAAATTCGCTCACTAAGATCGCGCGCGATTACATGGATGCGCACGGCAAGGATCAACACGGCGAGCCGCTGGGCAAGTATTTCACCCACGATATCGGGCATCAGGTGGGCTTGCAGGTGCACGACCCGCCCGCGAGCGGGCCGTTGGAAGCGGGCATGGTGATCACCATCGAGCCCGGGGTTTACATTAATGAAGAAAAGCTCGGCATTCGCATCGAGGATGTGGTGCTGGTGACCGCGAACGGCGTGAAAGTGCTGAGTGCAGCGCTGCCGAAGGAGCCGGACGAGATTGAAGAAGCCGTCTCCAAGTAAGGTAACTCTGGGCTACGTCGCGATCATCGGCGCGACCCTGGCGTTGGCGATTCTCGCGGGATGGACCGCGCTGGCCGCGGCGATCGACGACTACGCTTATGACTGGATGTACCGCCTGCATCCGCCAGCGGCCGTGAGCCCGCATTGCGTGATACTCGCGATCGACGACGCTACCTTCAGCGCGATGGGAGGTGTGGCCGCCTATCGCCCGATGCTCGCCAAAGCGCTCGAATTGCTGGCGCCTGTGCAGCCGACGGTGGTGGCCATCGATATGGTGCTCGCCGATAAACAGAATCGGGCTGAAGACGATCGCCTGCTCCGCGCCATGCAGGCGACCAAGAGCCTGGTGCTAGTGGCCCATCTTCAGAACGGCCGGTGGGAGAATCCGCTGGATGAATTTCGCGGCGCAGCCACCGCGCTGGGGCATGATCGAGCGGACGAACTCTCGCGCGATGGCGTCACGCGCCAGATTCCCCTGGAAGAACGCACCGAACGCGAGCGTCATTGGGCGCTAGCCTTGGAGACTTTCCGGCTGGCGCGCGGGCAGCGAATCCTCGAATCGCCGGAGGATCTCCAGATCGGAAGCGAAGTGATTCCCGCCCCGCGGACCGCGGACAGCGACCGGGCTCTGCGCGTGATCTTCTCGCGCGAGCCGATCCCGCAAATCTCGCTCTTGGAGCTTGTGAACAAGCCCGAACTGGCCCAGCGTTTTCGCGGGCGAGCCGTCTTCGTGGGCGTAACTTCAATTTCGGCGACTTATGACCGCGTCGCGACGCCCAACGGGCAGGGCCGCATTCCGGGGGTGGAGGTTCACGCGCAGCTCTTTGAAACCTTGGAACGCGGCCAATTCCTGACGAACGCCTCGAATCTCGCGGTCCTGAGCTTCTGTGTCGCGGTTGGCGTGCTGATGGGACTCGTCTTCGGGTTTCTTTCCGGCTGGCGGGCCTATGCCGGCGCGGGAGTCTTGCTGGTGGCGGCGCACGCGACGCCGTTTCTGGTCTTCCGCGCGGGGGTAGTGTTTCCGTTCTTCGCACCTCTGGCCGCTGCCTGGCTCACGGGGATCGCCGCCACCAGCAAGACTCCCGCGCCGGCATAGGCCCGCCAGCCGGAAAGAAACCCGAAGACGAGTCCCATCAGCA
>Ga0206831_1263_pt1 | contig 10636 bp, 10 predicted proteins | sample Alteio_BWOrgCont_73_FD_152876 | JGI IMG/M metagenome (GOLD analysis project Ga0206831, IMG submission 152876) | Enriched cells from forest soil in Barre Woods Harvard Forest LTER site, Petersham, Massachusetts, United States -... | ecosystem: Environmental > Terrestrial > Soil > Temperate forest >...
GATCTTCAAACGCTCCGCCCCGGAGTGGATCGCCGTCAGGCCGGCCGCGAATCCGACCAGTCCCGCCAGGACGAACATCGGCATCGCGATGCCGTTGAGCCCCAGCTTGAGTCCGATCCCCAGGCCATCGAGGCCGGTCGAGTAGCGGGTCAGGAAGGCATAGCCCGCCTCCTTGGGCGCCGCGCCGTAATGCCACCAGACGTGCAGGGCCAACAGGAAGGGCAGCCCGAAGCCCACGTAGGCCAGGCGCACCGACCAGCGCTTCGGCAGGCCCAGGGCAATCGCGAGGGCGACCGCCAAGGGCGCGGCAATTGCCAGAAGGAGGGGATCAAAGGGGGTCATCGCGATATTATCCACAACGTCGTAAATCCTTTGACAGGAGGATGAGCCGCGCCAGCGGCGTCGGCTCCGGCTTCCGTTCGTAGAGGAATGACATCATGTTTAGAGGAGGCCCGCCGCGAAGGCCCAGAGGATCACGACGCCGGCCAGAAACCAATAGACGTAGACATTGACGCGCCCGACGAAGAGCGCCCGCGCCCCCAGGCCCGCCAGCCCGACCAGGCCCGCCAGGGCGCGCACCAGCCCGGAGATCCCGAGCAGATCGATGAAATTGAGGACCATCGCCAGCCGCTGCTGGATCTTCTGGATGTAATAGTCGTAGACCAAGTCGAACGATTCGCGCAAGGCGACCAGGCCGGAAAAAAGCGCCGGAAAGCGCAGCTGCAGGGGATCGTCGCCTGCGGTGACCGCGGAGGCCGGGTAGAGGGCGAGCGCCACCCCGATTCCCACCGCCAGCACGGTGAGGCTCGTCCCCAGGATCACCAGATGGGCCTGGCCGGCCGCCTCAGGGATGAGGCTGAAGATGCCGCCGAAAACATGGGGATAAAAACTCGTATAGCCGCCAAAGAACGCCAGCGCGGCCAAAACGATCAGCGGAGCCCCCAGGGAGAAGCCGCCCTCGTGAGCGTGCTCCGCGGCCTCGCTGCGCGGCGCGCCGAGGAAGACCACCTTCCAGAGGCGCAGCATGTAAAAGGCGGTCAAAACCGCCGTCAAGGCCAGCACCACGAACACGGCCTTATCGTTGGCGAAAGCCAAATAGAGGATCGCATCCTTGGAGAAAAATCCGGCCAGGCCGGGCAGCCCCACAATGGCCGCGACCCCGATCGTGAAGGTGACGAACGTCAGCTTCATCCGGGAAGCCAGGCCGCCCATCTTGAAAATATCCTGCTCGTGATGGCAGCCGTAGATCACGGAGCCGGAGCCGAGAAACAGCAGCGCCTTGAAGAACGCATGGGTCGTCAGGTGAAACATCGCCGCGCCCACTCCGGCGGCGATCAGGACCGACCCGCCGGCCTCTCTCGTCTCGATCGAGCCGAGCCCGAAGGCGGCCACCATGTATCCCAGTTGGGAGAGCGTCGAATAGGCGAGCACCTTCTTGATGTCGCGCTGCGTGATGGCGCAGAGGGCGGCGTAGAGCGCCGTCGCCGCGCCGACCCACCGGATCACCGTGAGGGCATCCGGCACCATCAGCGGCTCGATCCGGCACAGCATGTATATGCCGGCCGCCACCATCGTCGCCGCATGGATCAGGGCGGAAACGGGCGTCGGACCCTCCATCGCATCGGGCAGCCACACCTGCAAGGGCAGCTGGGCCGACTTGCCGATGGCCCCGCAGAAGAGCAGCAGCGGAATCGCCCGGCTGTAGATCGTGTTGCCCGAGGAGACCTGCACCGCCAGGTCGGTCAGGTTGACCGTGCCGTGCGCCCAGTAGCACATGACGATGCCGAGCAGGAAGCCGAAGTCGCCGACCCGGTTCGTGATGAAGGCCTTTTTGGCGGCCGCCGCCGCGGTCGGCCGGTCCCACCAGTGATTGATCAATAGCCAGGAGCTGAAGCCGACCAGCTCCCAGAAGATGAACATCATGAAAAGATTGTCGGTCAGGACGATGCCCAGCATCGAGAACATGAAGACCGACAGCCCGGCGAAGTAGCGCGCCTTCGCGCCATCGTCGTGCATATAGCCGAGCGAAAACACGTGCACGCACAGGCCGACGATCGCGACGATCGAGAGCATCAGGGCGGCCAGGTCGTCGAAGTGGAAGCCGAAGGTGATCGTGAGCCCGCCCAGCGACAGCCACTCCTTGCCGATTTCGAAGCGCTCGTTGGTGAGGACCAGGTAGGCGGCGCCGGCGGCGACGGCGACGGCCGCCGCCACGGAGAGCGCCGCAGCCAGGCCGCCCCGGCGGCGCAGGAAGCAGGCGATGAAGCCGGCGGTGGCCAGCGGCACGCTCAGCACGAGAAAGGCGAGATGGGCGGAAGTCATCGTCATCGCGGTCAGTGCTTGAGGGCGTCCAGTTCGTCGACGCGCACCGTCTGGCGCTGCCGGAACAAGGCCACGATGATCGCCAGGCCGACGGCGACCTCGGCCGCGGCGACCGTCAGGATGAAAAAAACAAAGACATCGCCGTCGACCGTCCCGTTGTAGCGGGAGAAGGCGACCAGGGCGAGCGTCGCGGCGACGAGCATCAGCTCGAGCGCCATGTAGATGACCAGGGTGTTGCGCCGCAGCAGCACGCCCAGAAAGCCGATGAGGAAGAGCGCGAAACTGAGGGCCAAGTAGGCGTTCAGGCCGGAGGCGATCATGGCGGATTTGCTTCCTCCGATTTCTGGCTCAGCACGATCACGCCGATCATCGCGATCAGCAGCAAAAAGCCGATGACCTCGACCGGCAGCAGATAGGTGGTGAAGAGCGATTCGGCGTAGCCCTTGAGCGAGGCCCCGACGAGGGCGACCTCGCCGGCCCGCGGCTCCGGCAGCTGGCCCCGGACGATGAACCCCGCCAGGCCCGCGCCGAGCAGCGCGCAGGCGGCCACCCCGCCGACCATTCCCCAGAGGCGCCGGGCGCCCGCCGGCAAGCCGTGGACGTCGAGCAGCATGATGATGAACAGGAACAGGGCGACGACCGCGCCGGCGTAGACCAGCAGCAGCAGGAAGGCCAGGAGGTAGGCTTCGAGGCGCACGAACAGCCCGGCGACGCCGATCAGGCAAAGCAAGAGGCACATGGCGCCGTTGACCACGTTGCGGCTCAAAATGGTGCCGAGGGCGCAGATCACCGTGAAGACGGCGAGAAAGACGAAGGCGAAATCAGCCATGGCCCTCCCCTTTCTCCTCGGCCGCCTTCTTCTTGTCCCACTTGAAATGCTTGTCCGGGAGCGTGCCGCCCAACTCGTAGAGCCGGTCCTTGTGATTGACCATCTCGTCCCGGGAATAGCCGGACATCGAATATTGGTTCTGCAGGAAAATCGCCTCCTCCGGGCAGACCTCCTCGCACAGGCCGCAGTAGATGCAGCGCAGCATGTCGATGTCGAAGGCCTGGGGGGCCTTCTCCACATGCTCGCGTCCGCTGCCCTCGGGCACCGAGCCGGGCACGATCCGGATCGCCTTCGGCGGGCAGACGAATTCGCACAGCTGGCAGGAGACGCACTTTTCGCGGCCGTGCGGATCCATCACCAAGGTCGGCACCCCCCGGTAGCCCGGCGGGATCGCCGGCCGCTGCTCGGGGTACTCCATCGTGTCCTTGGGGGAGAAGAAGTGCTTGAGCGTGATCTTCAGGCCGGCCGCGATCTGGGGCAGGTAGGCCCGCTCCGAAAAGGAGAGCGGCTGGCGGGAAACGGGGATGACGGCCATGGCGCGGGAAAGGGGCTATTTTTGGAAGAGCGCTATGCCGACGGCATAGGCCACGAGATTGAAGATGGCGAGGGGCAGGAGCTTCTGCCAGCCGAGTTTCATCACTTGGTCGTAGCGGAAGCGCGGCACGGTCCAGCGCACCCACATGAAGAAGAAGATCATCACGAGCACCTTGCCGATGAAGATCGCCAGCGAGAGCAGCCCGAGCAGCACCGGATGGCTGGCCAGGTGCAGCACGGAGCCGAGGTCTGCCAGCGTCACCCAGGGCAGCGGATTCCAGCCGCCCAGAAACAGCAGGACGAAGACGGCCGAGCCGACGAGCATATTGGAGTACTCCGCCACGAAGAAGAGCGACCACTTGAAAGCGCCGTATTCGGTGTGGAAACCGCCGACCAGGTCCGACTCGGACTCGGGCATGTCGAAGGGCTGGCGGTTGGTCTCGGCGAACAGCGCGATCAGAAAGACCACCGCCGAAACCGGCATGGTGAAGAGAAACCAGATCCCGCTCTGCATCTCCACCACCCGCACCAGGCTGAAGGTGCCCGGCGTCCCCGGAGCGTTGATCCACAGGAAGACCGGCAGCACGGCCAAGGTCAGCGACAGCTCGTAGGAGATCAGCTGCGCCGAGGCGCGCACGCCGCCCAAAAAGGAGTATTTCGAATTGGACGCCCAGCCGGCGAGGATCAGCGAATAGATCCCGAGGGAGGAAATCGCAAACACCGCCAGCAAGCCGACATCGACATTGGCCAGCATCAGCGGCACCACCCGGCCGTCGGAATCGAGGTAGGCGCCAAACGGCACGACCGTGACCGTCGTCAGCGCGGGAATCATCGCGAGCACCGGCGCCAGGATGAAATACAGCTTGTTCACCTGCCCGGGCACTTGCTCCTCCTTGAACAGGAACTTGAGCCCGTCGGCCATCAGGTGGAAGACGCCGAGCCGCTGCAGGAAGGGCCCCAGGACCGGCACCCAGGCGAACCACGGCGGAATCGCCCGATTGGGGCCGGGCCGTCCCTGGATCCAGGCGCTCACCTTGCGTTCCGCCATCGAGCAGGCGCCCGCCAGCGGGAACATCACGGCGATGACCGCCAGTCCCTTCAGAACCACTTGCACCAGCAAGGGCAGCTCGAAAAAGAGGTTCATTTCGCGGGCTGATAGTGCAGGGTTTCGCGCTCGGCAAACGCCAGGCCGGCCCAGGGGGTCCCGTCCAGGAGCAGGCCCGTGTCGGGAATCGTGTGGTGGCGCAAGGTCACCAAGGCCGGCACCGCCGCCGCCATGAGCGACCACAGCGAACGCAGGTCGGCCGCCGGCGCCGCCCCACCCGCGGCCGCCGTCAATTTCGCCAGGAGCTGGAAGTCGTCGGTCGCCCCCGCCGGGCCGGGCACCGCCGCCGCGAAGCGCTGGATGCGAAACTGCTGGTTCACGAACGAACCGTTCTTTTCGAAGACCGTCAGGCCCGGCAGCACGACCCGGGCCGCGGCGCTGGTCGCATTGCGGTGCGTGCCGAGGAAAATGACGCTCACTTTCGCCAGCTGGGCGGCGGTCAGGCCGGCCGCGGCCAGATCTTCGCCGACCGAGACGACCGTCTTCACCTGGCCGGCGTCAATCGCCGCGGCGAGCCCGTCCAGCCGGGCCGGCGGCAGCTCCTTGATCAGCCCCACGACCAGGGCTCCCCGGACGTTCGGATTGCGATCGGCCGAAATCAGCAGCCTGTCGCCCTCCCCCACCCGGCCGACCAGGTGCGCGGAGGCGCCCACCGCGTCCGCCAGCCGCTTCGTCAAAAATTGCTCCTCGACCGAACTGCGGCCCGAGCCGACGACCGCCGTGGCTCCGGCCACCAGCAGCTTGCCCGCGGCATTGACAGCCATGTCCGGCGTGCTGGCGACCCCGTCGACCGTGGGCTCCGCCAGACGCTCCGGCGAGCGCACCGCCTGGTAGAGGATCCGGCCGCTGTCCGCCATCCACGTGTCGTTGACCGCGTCGTTCTGGCGCGGAGTGATCCGGTAGATCACGCCCTCGCGCGACCACACCACCGTGTTGGCGCCGACGCTGCTCTCCGCGTCGATGCTGTCCGTCTGCTTGAGAAACCACACCCGCATCTTGAAGCGGAAATCCGTGCTCGTGAGCGCCCCCACCGGGCAGATGTCCACGGTGTTGAGCGAATAGTTGTTCTCCAGCTTCTTGCCCGGATAGCAGGTGAGGGTCGAATGGCTCCCCCGGTCCGTGAAGCCCAGCACATCGTCCTTGGCGACCTCCTTGCAAAACCGGATGCAGCGCGAGCACAGGATGCAGCGCTCGTCGTCCAGGGTCACCCGCGAGCCGAGCTGCGTGCGCTTGGGCTTGACGTTCTTGTCCTCGATGAAGCGCGAGTAGCCCCGGCCGTACCCGGTGGCCTGCTCCTGCAGCTTGCACTCGCCCGCCTGGTCGCAGATCGGGCAGTCCAGCGGATGGTTGATGAGCAGGAATTCCATCACGCCCTCGCGGCACTCCTTCACCATCGGAGAAGTCGTGCGGATGTGCAGGCCCGGGGAGGCGTTGGTCGCGCAGCCGATCGTCGGGCGCGGCATCCAGTTGATCTTCTGCTTGCCGGTGGCCGGATCCATCACCGGGGTCTTGGTCGCCGGATCGACGGCGGGCATGCCCATCTCGACCAGGCACATCCGGCAGTTGCCGACAATCGACAGCTTCGGGTGATAGCAATAGTGCGGCACGTCGACTCCCGCCAGCTTGGCGGCCTCGATCACGTTGGTGCCCTTCGGCACGGCGATCGGCCGGCCGTCGATGTTGACGGTGATCAGTTCGGGTTGGGGCGGAGCGATCATACCAATTCGATGGCGTCGGGTGCGGCCGCTTTTTTGGCCGCGGCGTACCCCTTGAATTCATCGCCGAATTTCTGGACGAAACTCTGGGTCGGCCAGGCGCAGGCCTCGCCGAAGGCGCAGATCGTGCGGCCGGCGATCTGGTCGGCGACGCTCTTCAAGAGCGCCCCGTCCTCGGGCCGGGCATCGCCGTGCACCATGCGGCCGGTGATCTTCTTCATCCACAGCGACCCCTCGCGGCACGGCGTGCACTGGCCGCAGCTCTCGTGGGCGTAGAAGGCGTTGATGTTGGCCAGCGCCTCGACCATGTTGACGGAGTCGTCCATCACGATCACCCCGCCGGAGCCGCCCATCGAGCCGATCAGGGCCAGCGAATCGAAATCCATCGGGACATCCTCCAGGCCCCAGTCGTAGTCGACCATCTCGACCCCGACCTTGCGCTTGCCCTTGTAGCGCTCGCCGAACTTGAGGACCTTGGCCGAGGACCCGCCGGGAATGACGGCCTTGAACTTGCGCCCCGGCCGCGGGCCGCCGCACACCTCGTGCAAGAGCTGGCCCAGCGTGACCTTGCCGACCTCGAACTCGTAGTAGCCGGGCCGCTGCACGTGGCCCGAGACGCAGAGAATGCGCGTGCCCGTGTTGTTGGGAGTGCCGATCTTGGCATAGGCCTCGCCGCCCATCGCGACGATGTGCTTCACATGGCAGAGCGTCTCCACGTTGTTCACGATCGTCGGGCACTGGTAAAGCCCGAGGACCGCCGGAAAATAAGGCGGCTTGATCCGCGGATAGGGCCGCTTCCCCTCCAGGGACTCGATCAGCCCGGTCTCCTCGCCGCAAATGTAGGCCCCGGCCCCGCGGTGCACATAGATTTCGCAGCCATAGGCCGTGCCCAGGATTCCCGGCCCGACCAGGTTCGCCGCCCTCGCCTCCGCGATCGCCCGCTCGAGGATGCGCGCCCCCTCCGGGAACTCGCCGCGGATGTAGATGTAGGCCTGCTTCACGTTGTTGGCGAAGCAGGTGATCATGATCCCCTCGATCATCTGGTGGGGATCCTGGTGAATGATGTAGCGGTCCTTGAACGTGCCCGGCTCGGATTCGTCGGCGTTGACGACCAGATAGATCGGCTTGCCGCTCTTGCGGTCAAGGAGGGTCCACTTCACCCCGCAGGGGAAGCCCGCTCCGCCCCGGCCCCGCAGGCCCGACTTCTTGACCTCGTCGATCAGCTCCTCCGGCTTGCGCGCCACGGCCTTCTTCAAGGTCTCATAGCCTCCACTGCGCAGATAGCACGCCAGGTCGTTCGAGTAGCCGGGCTCGTCGATGTGCTGAAAGATCAGGCGGCGCTGTTCGGGCATGGTCGAGAAGGGTTAGGCGCGCTGGGCCGATTCGGCCTTGAGTTTCACCGCCAGCTCGCAGGCCCGGGCGGGGTCGACCTTCTCGTGGAGCTGCTCGTCGATCATCACGACCGGCCCGGTGCCGCAGCTGGCCAGGCACTCGACGAACTCGATCGTCACCTCGCCGTCGGGCGAGACCTCGCCGCGGTAGGTGTTGAAGTGCTTTTCGAATTCCGCGCAGGTGTGATAGGCGCCCAGCAGGGCGCAGGAGAGCGTGCGGCACACCTTGATGTGGCGCCGCCCGATCGGCTTCTGCCGGAACATCGGGTAGAAGGTCACCAGCTCGTAGATATTGATCGGCTCGAGCTCGAGCTTGCGGGCGATCCACTCGATCGCCTCCGGAGAGATATACCCCTGGTCCTCCTGCACGAGGTGGAGCAGCGGCAGGGCCGCGCTGCGCTTCACCGGGTAGCGCGGGATCACGGCGTCGATCTGCTGGAGGGTTTCCGGCTTCAAGTTCATCGGTCGCATTCTCCCATCACGAAATCGAGCGAGCCCAGGATCGAGACCACATCGGAGACCATCGCCCCCACGCAGACCTTCGGCAGGATCGAAAGATTGCAAAACGAGGGCGAGCGGATCTTCAGCCGCCAGGGCACCCCCCCGCCCTTGCTCACGACATAGAAGCCCAGGGCGCCCTTCGGGTTCTCGGCCTCGAAATACACCTCGCCCGCCGGCATCTGCGGCCCCTCGGTGACCAGCATGAAATTCTGGATCAATTCCTCCATCGAAGTCAGGATCTTTTCCTTGCGCGGCCCGAAGATCTTCCGGGCGTCCACCACATGCCAGGGCCCTTCCGGGAACTTCGCCACGGCCTGCTTCAGGATGCGCACCGACTGGCGCATCTCCTCGCCGCGGACCAGGTAGCGGTCGTAGCAGTCCCCCGTCGACCCCACCGGCACGTCGAACTCGTACTGCTCGTAGCCGCTGTACGGCTTGTCCTTGCGCAGGTCGAGCGGCACGCCCGAGCCGCGCAGGTTCGGGCCCGTCAGCCCGTAGGCGATCGCGTCCGCCTTGGAAATCACCCCGATCCCCATCGTGCGGTCCAGGAAGATCTTGTTGCGGGTCAAAAGCTTCATGCTCTCTTCCAGAATCGGCAGGAACTGGTCGCAAAAGCCCGTGACCCGCTCGGTCCAGCCGGGCGGCACGTCGCGGGTCACCCCGCCGATCCGCGTGTAGCTGGTCGTGAAGCGCGCGCCGGTCAGCTCCTCGAAGAGCCGGTAAAGCTTCTCGCGCTCGCCAAAAGTGTAGAGGAACACCGACCAGGCTCCCACATCGATCGCATAGGCGCCCAGGCCCATCAAATGCGAGGAGATCCGCGCCAGTTCGGCGGTGATCACCCGGATCGCCTGGCAGCGGGGCGGCAGCTCGAGCTTGGCCAGCCGCTCGACCGCGATCGCATAGGCCATGTTGTTGGCCAGCGGCGCCAGGTAATCCAACCGGTCCGTGTACGGCACGAACTGGTTATAAGTCATGTTCTCGGCGATCTTCTCATCGCCGCGGTGCAGGTAGCCGACCACCGGATCGGCCGAGATCACTGTCTCCCCGTCCAGTTCCAGCTGCACCCGCAGGACCCCGTGGGTCGAAGGATGCGACGGCCCCATCGAGAGGGACATCTTCTCGGTCTCAAATTCACCCGCGGCGTTCTTCGCGGCGGCGTCGGGAAAGGCAAATTCGGTGGGCATCGGTGGTTACTCCGGTTTTTCGCCCCGCTCGTTCCAGCTCTCATCCTTGGCGCGCGGCTCGGAGTCGCTCAGGTTGAGCTCGCCGGAAGTCGCCACAAACGGGCCGCCCACCATCGGGGCTGGCTTCACCTTGGCGTGCGTCGCCGCCACCACATCGGGATCCGGCAGGGTCGTTTCGATGCCCGCCAGCGGAAACTCCTTGCGCAGAGGGAAATGCGGATAGCCGTCCCACATCAAGATCCGGCGCAGATCGGGATGGCCGGCGAAGTTGATCCCGAACATATCGAAGGTCTCCCGCTCGTGCCAGTTGGCCCCCGGCCAAAGGCGGGTGACGCTCGGCACCGCCGGGGCCGCATCGTCCGGGCAGTCGGCCGCGATCCGCACGTACTCATGGCTCGCGGTCGAAAACAGATGGTAAACCACGGTGAACCGCGGCGAAACCTTCTCGGACCAGTCGATCGCCGTCACATCCGCCAGGAAGTCGAACTCCGCCCGGTCGCGCAGGTACTCCAGCACCGCCGGCACGTCGGCCGCCGGCACATTGACCGCCGGGTGATCCAAGCTGGCACGGTCGGCCGCCTGCGGGAACCTGGCCTTGAGAGCGGCAATGGCGTCGGCGAACATGAAAAGGAAGGAAGGAGGATAAATCCAGCGAAAGCCCGGAAGCGCGAAAAAAATGCCGGCGTCAGGCCGACAGAAGATTTTTGGCGGACGGCTCGCGTTTGACCTTATCCTGCAGCTTGATGAGCGCGTCGAGCAGGGCCTCGGGACGCGGCGGGCAGCCGCTGACGTACACGTCCACTGGAATGATGCGGTCCACGCCCTGCAGCACGGCATAGCTGCGGTACATGCCGCCCGTGCTGGCGCAAGCGCCCATCGCGATCACCCATTTCGGCTCCGCCATCTGGTCGTAAATGCGCCGGACGGCGGTCGCCATCTTATAGGTGACCGTCCCGGCGACGATCATCACATCGGCCTGCCGGGGAGAAAAGCGCATCACCTCCGCCCCAAACCGGGCGATATCGAACCGGCTGGCCGCCGTCGCCATCAGCTCG
>Ga0206831_1241_pt1 | contig 10630 bp, 8 predicted proteins | sample Alteio_BWOrgCont_73_FD_152876 | JGI IMG/M metagenome (GOLD analysis project Ga0206831, IMG submission 152876) | Enriched cells from forest soil in Barre Woods Harvard Forest LTER site, Petersham, Massachusetts, United States -... | ecosystem: Environmental > Terrestrial > Soil > Temperate forest > O...
TCCTGATAGGCCTGCGCCGTGCCCTGGAAACTGCCGCGGACCGTCTCCGGGAAATTGATCTTCTGCTTGGCCGCGTTGATCGCGTTTTCCGCATCGCCCAACGCGACGCCGGGCGCGAGATTGAACGAAAGCGTCACGGCGGAAAACGGCCCCTGGTGGTTGACTTGCAGCGGCGCGGTGGTCGATGCGTAATGGGCCAGCGCCGCGAGTGGCACCTGCTGCCCGGCGGCCGAGGTGACGTAAATGTTCCTCAGCGCCTCCGGGTTCAGCCCGTATTCCGGCGACGCCTCCATCACCACGTGATACTGGTTGAGCGAGGTAAACATGGTCGAGACCTGCCGCTGGCCAAAGGCATCGTAGAGCGTGTTGTCGAGCAGCGAGGCCGAAATGCCGAAGCGGCTCGCCATGTCGCGATCGTATTCGAGCTCCGATTGCAGGCCGAGATTCTGCTGGTCGCTGTTCACGTCGGTCAGGATCGGAATTTTCTTCAGTTGGTCGAGCAGCTTCGGCGCCCAGACCGCCACGTCCTGGAAATCGTCGCTCACCAGCGTGTACTGGTAGAGCGCGTTGCTGGCCCGTCCACCGATCCGCAGGTCCTGCGCTGATTGCAGGTAGAGCGTCGCGCCGGGGATCTTCGCGAGCTTTGGTCGCAGGTCCGCGATGACCAGATCGACCGGCTTTCGCTGCGAGAGTGGTTTCAGCGTGACGAAGAGCCGCGCCGTGTTGAGACCGCCGCCGCCGCCGGTAAAGCCGGCCAGCGACTCCACGCTGGGATCGTCCATGACGATTTTGATCATCTGCTTCAGGCGCAGGTTCATCGCGTCGAAAGACGTGTCCTGGTCTGCCTGGATGGAGCCCTGCAGGCGCCCGGTGTCCTGTTGCGGGAAAAATCCCTTCGGGATTTCATAGAACAGGTAGCCATTGAGAAAGATGGTCAGGACCAGGACGAGGATCGTGATTGCCGGGTGCCGCAGCACGATGTTGAGCGTGTACTCGTAGGCCTGGAGCAGCCAGTCGAAGAGATGTTCCGTGAACACATAGATGCGCCCGTGCGTCTTCTTCTCCGGCCTTAAAAGTAACGCGCACATCATCGGCGTGGTCGTCAGTGAAATCACCATCGAGACCAGGATGGCCACGGCCAGCGTCACGGCAAACTCGCGGAACAAGCGGCCCACGATTCCGCCCATGAGCAGGATCGGAATGAATACCGCGACGAGTGAAATGCTGATCGACAGCACGGTGAACCCGATTTCCCTTGAACCCCGCAGCGCGGCCTCGATCGGAGTCAGCCCCTTCTCGAGATAGCGCGTGATGTTCTCGGTCACCACGATCGCGTCATCAACCACGAACCCGGTCGAGATCGTGAGCGCCATGAGCGAGAGATTGTCCAGGCTGTAACCGAGCAGATACATCACGCCGAACGTGCCGATGAGCGACACCGGCACGGCGATGGCCGGAATGAACATGGTGTGGAAGTCGCGAAGGAAGACGAACACGACGACGATGACGAGGCAGATGGCGATCACCAGCGTGGTTTCCACATCGAGGATGGACGCTCGGATGGTCGTCGTCCGGTCCATGACGACGTTCATATCGATGGCAGCCGGAACGGAGTTCTTGAGCTGGGGAAGCATCGCGTAAATCCGGTCGACCGTGTCGATGATGTTCGCGCCCGGCTCGCGGAAGATCACGAGCAGGACGGAGGGCTTGCCGACCGCACCCGTACCCGCACCCGTTCCCTTCGCGTGGCCGTGACCGCCCGCCGGGCTGGTGGAAGTGCTGGAAGAGGAGGGCGTCGAGGGCGCCTCGGCTGGAGACGTCGATGTGGCGGGCGGAGCACTGGCGTGACTGGCCGGCTTGGAGGGGGCGGCTGACGCCAGGGTGCCTGCCGCATAACCGGCCGTGTGGATGTCCTCGACCGAATCGACCACGCTGGCGATATCGGCCACCCGCACCGGCGCGGAATTGCGATAGGCAATGATGAGCGGCTGATAATCGACCGCCTTGTAGAGCTGGTCGTTGTCGTCGATCGTCCAGGTGTGCGTCGCGTCGGCAAAGTGGCCCTTCGGCTTGTTGGAGTTCGCATTGGACAAGACCGTGCGCACGTCTTCCAGGCCGATGCCGTATTTATTCAGCGCGGTCGGGTTCACCTCCACGCGCACGCCCGGCAGCGAACTCCCGCCCACGGTCACCTGGCCGACACCGTCTACCTGCGAAACTTTTTGCGCGAGAATGGTCGAGGCGGCGTCGTACATCTGGCCCTTGGTGTACACGTCCGACGTCAGCGCGATGATGAGCACCGGCGAGTCGGACGGATTCACCTTCCGGTAGGTCGGGTTGCTCGGGAGGTTCGCCGGCAGATTGCTTCGTGCCGCGTTGATCGCGGCCTCCACGTCGCGCGCCGCCGCATCGATGTTCCGGGTCAGGTCGAATTGCAGCGTGATGCTGGCAGAGCCGAGCGAACTCGACGACGTCATTTCCGTGACTGCGGCGATGTGGCCGAACTGGCGCTCCAGCGGTGTCGCGATCGAAGAAGCCACGATTTCCGGGCTCGCGCCCGGCAGGCTGGCGCTGACGGAAATGGTGGGGAAATCGACCTGCGGCAAAGGCGCCACAGGCAACATATAAAAAGCCAAAGAACCCGCCAACGCGATCGCGACCGTCAGCAGGGTTGTCGCAATCGGCTTGCGGATGAACGGCTCCGAGATGCTCATCGTGCCCTCCGAGTCTTGAACTCGACATTCCCAACATAACTATTCTGTCCAGCCCGCTGCGGGTGATACTGTCGAAATACTTCGCAATATAAGACTACCCCGGCAGGGGTAACACAACTCGCGTGGATTGTGCTACCCCTGCCGGGGTAGTCTTCGCGTAGGATCGGTTCCGGTGGTGTCGCCTGCTGGCTCGACCACCGGCTAGGATTGTTGCAAGCCTCCGGCTTGCCCGACTGCATGGGGGGAAGAAACACCGTCCTCATGTCGCCTCCGGTGCCGCGCCGGGATCGACCTCGCGTTCGTCGCGGCGTGCGCGCGCGGGCGGCGTGCCGAACATCCATTTGCCGAGTGCGTCAAAGCCAAGGTAAATCACCGGCGTCGTATAGAGCGTCAGCAACTGGCTCACGATCAACCCGCCGACGATGGCGATACCGAGCGGCCGGCGTAACTCGGAGCCCGTGCCCGATCCGAGCGCCAGCGGCAGGCCGCCGAACATGGCCGCGAGCGTGGTCATCAAGATCGGGCGGAAACGGAGCAGGCACGCCTGGTAAATCGCGTCGATCGCGGGCAGCCCGTGCTCGCGCTCCTGCTCGAGCGCAAAGTCGACCATCATGATCGCGTTCTTCTGCACGATGCCGATCAGCAGGATGATACCGATCAGCGCGATCACGTTCAGGTCGTTGTGAAATAGCATCAGCGCCAGCAACGCGCCAACACCCGCCGACGGCAGCGTGGAAAGAATCGTGATCGGGTGAATGAAGCTCTCATAGAGCACGCCGAGAATAATGTAGACCGTGACCATTGCCGCAAGGATCAGCAGCGGCTCGCTCGTCAGCGAGGCCTGGAAGGCCTGCGTCTCGCCCTGGTAAGCCGTATCGATGCTGGGCGGCATGTTGAGATCCTTCTTCGCCTGGTCGATCGCGGTCACGGCATCGCTCAACGCCACGCCCGGCGCCAGGTTGAACGAAAGCGTAATCACCGGAAATTGGCCCTGGTGCGAGATCGTCTGCGGCCCCGCCTTCGTGGACCAATGCGTGAACGCACTCAGCGGCGTGAAGCTCATGTTGGCCGTCATGGCCGTTCCCGTCGTGGAGGTTGAGGACGCCGATGACGATGTCGTCGTGGTCGTAGCCGAGGTGCTCGACGGTGTGCCCGCGCTCGTCCCCGTTGCGGAAGTAATGCCCGACGTCGCCGGCGTGATATAGACGTTGTTCAGGTCGGCCGGAGTCTGCTGGAACTTCGGGTCCACCTCGAGGATCACGTGGTACTGGTTCACCTCGGTGAACATGGTCGAAATCTGCCGCTGCCCGAACGAATCGTAGAGCGTGTTGTCGATTGTCGTCGTGTCCAGCCCGAGCCGCGATGCCGTGTCGCGATCTAAAACCAGTGAGGAGCGCAATCCCGAATTCTGTTGGTCGGTCGCGACGTCGGCCAACTGCGGCAGCGCCTTCAGCTTCGCCAGTAATTGCGGCGCCCAGGTATTCAACTCGTCGCCATTCGGGTCTTCGAGCGTGTACTGGTATTGCGTGCGGCTGACGCGATCATCCACCGTCAAATCCTGCACCGGCTGCATGTAAAGCGTGATGCCGGCGACCTTCGCCAGCTTCGGTTGCAGCCGCGCCATGATCTCCGACACGCCCACTTTCCGGATCTCGAGCGGCTTCAAGTTGATCTGGATGCGTCCTGAATTGAGCGTCACGTTCGTGCCATCCACGCCGATGAACGACGAGAGACTTTCGACTGCCGGGTCGTCGAGAATGATCTTGGCCAGCGCCTGCTGCCGTTCCGCCATCGCCGGGAACGAGATATCCTGGTCGGCCTCGGAGACACCCTGAATGAGCCCCGTGTCCTGGGTCGGGAAAAGTCCCTTCGGAATCTGGATATAGAGATAAACCGTCAGCGCCAGCGTGCCGAGCGCGACGAGCAGAATGACCGGCTGGATGCGCAGCACGAGCTTGAGCGTCGCTCCATAAAACGAAATGATACCGTTGAACGCATCCTCGGAAAACTGATAGAGCCGGCCGTGATGCGCGTTCTCCCGGTCCCGGATCAGGCGCGCGGCCAACATCGGCGTCAGCGTCAGCGATACCAGAGCGGAGATGAGAATCGTGAAGCTGAGCGTAATCGCAAATTCTCGGAACAGCCGCCCCACGATGTCGCCCATGAACAACAGCGGAATCAGCACCGCGATGAGCGAGATGGTCAGCGCGACAATCGTGAACCCGATCTGCCCCGCGCCTTTTAGCGCCGCCTCCATCGGCTTGTCACCCTCCTCGACGTAGCGGACGATGTTCTCGATCATCACGATTGCGTCATCGACCACGAAACCGGTCGAGATGGTCAGCGCCATCAGGGTCAGGTTGTTGATGCTGAAGCCGAACATGTACATCGCCGCGAAGGTGCCGATGAGCGAAAGCGGCACCGCGATGCCCGCGATGAACGTGGCCGCAAACGTGCGCAGAAAGACGAAGATCACCATGACGACCAGCGCGATGGTCAGCATCAGCTCGAACTTCACATCAGCCACGGACGCGCGGATCGTCAGCGTGCGGTCGGTCAAAATCTGCACCTTTACCGTCGAGGGCAGCGACTGGCTCAGCTTCGGCAGCAGCTTCTGGATGCTATCGACCACCGAGATGATGTTCGCGCCCGGCTGCCGCTGGATGTTGACGATGATCGCCGGCGTCTGGTTCATCCACGCCGCCTGCCGGTTGTTCTCGACGTCATCGACCACGTTGGCCACGTCGCTGAGTCGCACCGGCGCGTTGTTGCGGTAGGCGATCACGATATTTGCGTAATCGCCGCTCGCCAGGAGCTGGTCGTTCGCGCCGATCTGGTAGGTCTGCATCGGGCCGTTGAAACTCCCTTTCGCCTGGTTCGTGTTGGCCGCCGCGACCGCGTTGCGGATGTCCTCCATGTTAATGCCATAGGAGGAAAGCGCAGTCGGGTTCGCCTGGATGCGCACCGCCGGTTTCTGCCCGCCGACAATGCTCACCAAACCTACGCCCGAAACCTGCGAGATTTTTTGCGCCAGCCGCGTATCCGCCAGATCCTCGATCTTCGACAGCGGTAGCGTTTCCGAGGTCAGCGCCAAGGTGATGATGGGCGCGTCGGCCGGATTCGATTTGCTGTAAATCGGCGGATTCGGCAGGTCGGCCGGCAGGTACGTCCCCGCCGCGTTGATCGATTGTTGCACCTCCTGCTCCGCCACGTCGATGTCGAGGCTGAGGTTGAATTGCAGCGTAATGACCGAGCTGCCGTCCGAGCTGGTCGAGGTCATCTGCTGCAAGCCCGGCACCTGGCCGAACTGCCGTTCCAGCGGCGCGGTGACCGATGACGCCATCACCTCCGGGCTCGCGCCGGGATAAAACGTGACGATCTGCATCGTCGGGTAATCCACCTCCGGCAGCGCCGAGATCGGCAGTTGCGTGTATGCGACACAACCGGCCAGTAGAATGGCCGCCATCAGGAGGGTGGTTGCGACGGGGCGCAGGATGAAGGTCCGGGAAGGACTCATGAATTCCTTTTCCGAATCTAGCTGCCCGTGCCCGCGGCCGCCGTATCGGGACCGCCTTGTTTCTTGCTGCCGTCGCCCTTGGAAACGATCACCTTGCTGCCGTTCGTCAGCTTATCGACGCCGTCGATGACGACGACATCACCCTCGTTGACCCCGGTCTGGATTTCCGCCTTGTCCCCATCGATCGTCCCGACCGTGATGTTCTTCATGCTCACCGTCGCGTTGTTGGGATCCTCCGCATCGACCACGTAAACGAACGTCCCCTGGTTGCCATATTGGATCGCCGCGACCGGCACGATGACGACGTTCTTCTTCGTCTCCACCGACAGCTTCGTATTCACAAATTGATTCGGGAAAAGCGCGTTGTCCTCGTTCGGGAAGATCGCCTTCATCTTGAGCGTCCCGGTGGATGGGTCGATCTGGTTGTCGGAAGTCAGCAGCGTGCCCGTCGCGAGCTGGTTCTTTTGTGCGCGATCGAAGGCGGCGACGACCAGTTGCTGTCCCGCGTTGAGCTTCGGCTGCACCGCCGGCACGCTGTCCTCCGGGATGGTGAAGACGACCGTGATCGGCTGAATCTGCGTGATGACGAGCAGCCCGTTCGCGTCGGCGGCATGCACCTGATTGCCCTCATCGACCAGCCGCAAACCGACGCGCCCATCGATGGGCGACGTCACGTTGCAATAGGTGATGTTCAACTGCGTTGCGACGATCTGGGCCTTGTCGAGATCGACCGTGCCCTGGTCCTGCTTCACCAGCGCCTGCTGCGTCGCGAGCGTCTGTTGCGGAATCGAGTCCTGCTTCCACAACGTCTGGTAGCGTTGCAAGTCGATCTGCGCATTCTCCAGCAACGCCTCATCGTGCTCCTCCTGCGCCTGGTTCTGCGCCAGCGTCGCCTGGAAGGGACGCGCATCAAGCTGCACCAAAAGATCGTCCTTCTTCACCATCTGGCCCTCAACGAAGTTCACCTTCATCAACTGGCCATCGACGCGGGTCTTCACCGTCACCGTCTTCAGCGGCACCACCGAGCCGAGGCCCACCAAGTAAACCCCGATGTCGCCCCGTGTGGCCGTCGCCGTCACCACGCGGATCTTGTCGCTCGCCCCGCCGCCTTTGCCGTGTTTGCCGGGAGTCGTACCTGCGGCCGTGGCGTCAGTCGCCGCAGCCGGTTTCGGCATTAAATAGAAATAATAATAGGCGCCCCCCGCGCACACCACTACGAGCAGTGCGATCACAATCCCCAGCAGGGCCCCGGAACTGGAACGGCGTCTGACCGGCGTGGCCGCGGGCGTCCTCCCCACGATCGGTGTGCCATTGGTATGGGCCACCGGCTGCGCGGGTGGCGCGGGCCTTACTGTTTTTTGCTCAAATACTTCTTTTGCCATAATGGATCAGTGATCTTGGAAAACTGGCGGGATAAGTTCCCGCCCGAATCATACTACTTCGAGGCCGGGCTCGGCGAGGCTTGATCTGGCAGCAGGAGAGCGTTGAGTTTGTCCCTGTGTATGCCGATCGCCTTCAAGTAAGCATCCCGGTGTTCCGGAGTCAGTTGCGCGGCGATCTTCTGGTGATAATCATCCATCACGGCCATGATATCGACGCCAAACTGATGCCGGATCTGGTAGACATGCTGCGCCATTTCCTTGATCTCCGGCTGAATCTTGTCCAACTCGTCGGGAGTCAGGTGAAAGTCATCCGTATACCTCTTATTGATGCGGGCGATCATGCTGTCTGGATCGGCGGACCGGCTCATGAAGGTGGTCAACTGCGTGTCGGTATAACACCATTCGACCAGTCCCCCCGCCACGCCTCCGATGAGAAAGACCGCGATAAATTCAGCAACAATTTTACGAGTGGGACGCATGGTCATGGTTGGAATGCACCGAGTCTCTCACGAGACCTGAATATTTTCCATCTGAACAACGCTTCTCATTCCCGGCTCGAAGTCGCTTCCCCGGTCGCTGAAGTTCACGCTGATCGTCACCACCGCCGCGACCGCCAGGGCCGCAATGGAAGCCAGCAGCGCGCGCCAACCGATCCGCTCGATTTCCTTCACCTGAACCTGTTCGGCCCGAAGGCGCGTCAGCGTACTGGTGACAAATCCATAAGGCGGTTCAGTCTCGCCAACAAAGGTGGATGCGCTGCGTAGAAGCAGGCCCTGCCATTTCTCATCTTCACGGGTATTCATTTTCTTTCCTCGAGTTTTTGAATCAGCTGACGAAGTTGTGGACGAACCCGGAACAGACGCATCTTGATTTTCGAGATGCTCCATCCTGTGGTGTCCGCAATTTCCTGTAACGAACGACCTTCCAAATCGACCATCAAAATCAGGCTCCGATCCTCGGGCGAAAGCGACGCCAGGATTTTATCGACCAAGTCGCGCGCCGCGATTGCATCGCCCGCGTCGGGAGAACTGCCTGTGAGCCACGCGGCCTCAAAGGCGTCCGATTCCTCCGGCGTCAGGTCGGCCCGGCGGACCTCCGGACGAATTTTCTGCGCGCGCAACCGATCCAGGCACGTCGTCAGCGCGAGCCGCGACACCCAATGGGTGATCGGCGCGTCACCCTTGTATTGGTGCAACCGGGAAAAAGTCTTCATCAGGATCTCCTGCACAAGGTCCTTCTCATCGTCACGGCGGGGCAGGTGAGTGCGGACAATCCGCGAAATGACCGGGTAAAGATAGCGGATAAGCTCCTCGGCCGCGGCTTGATCGCCGACCTTCCAGCGCCGCAGGCAATCATCGACATCCGGGATTTCATCCATGAGTCTCCAAGCATAGCCACAGACAGCATGATGCAACAGGTCATTTGAAGTGCGGTCATAACTATTCTCATACCTTAAGACGCGGAAGCTGGAGTAATGGTCACTCCTAAATGCGTCCCCTTGCACATCTTCCAACCTGTTCTAACATCCATCTATGATCCGAACACTCGCTGTTGTGCTCACCAGTCTCACCCTCGTTTCCACCCACCTCTGCGCCACTCCCCTCGCCGTCGGCACGACCGCGCCGCAGGTCAGCGCGATCGACCAGGAAGGCAAGCCCATCAACTTCACCGACGTCTACGCCAAGGGTACGACCCTCGTTTATTTCTACCCGAAGGCCGGCACTTCCGGTTGCACGGCGGAGGCCTGCTCGCTGCGCGATAATTACGAGAAACTCCACGCCGACGGCCTGCAAATCATCGGTGTCAGCCGCGACAACCCCGGCGCGCAAAAGCGTTTTCAAGATGAGAATAAGCTCCCCTTCACGTTGGTCGCCGACACCGACGGCAAAGTCGCCGAGGCCTTCGGCGTCCCGATGATGATGGGCGGCATACTCCCCCTCGCCCAGCGGCAATCGTTCATCGTTAAAGATAACAAGATCGCCTGGAACTCCCTTAAGGCGCAGACCGCCGGCAGCGCGGCTGAAGTGCAGAAGGCCTTGGATGGATTGAAATAGGACTTATGGGACCTATAGGATGGGGCACATCCGCCCTATAAGCCCCATTCGTTCGATGTGTCCTGTCAGCTACTCGCCATCATTCCCGATCGAACCCGTCGGGCAGACGTTCATCGCCCGGTCCGCGGCGTCTTCTTCCTCGGCGTTCTCGGGCTGCTTGAAGAAATAGACCTTCGTTTCGTCCTCGTTATACTTGAGCAGATTCGCCGCCTCCTCCATGCACGTGTGACACGGGGTGCAGGTATCATCCACGTACCATTTTCCGGGCACGTTCTCGGGCACTTTGATCGTCTTGTCCGCCATAACTATCTCCTTCGGGGTTTTGGTTTGAGGGTTAACGTTGACTGACAGCCTTACTTGAATTCCGCGGGCTGGCCGGTCGCTTCCAGCACTGTCACCCACAGGTCACCGTGGGGATTCACCTTCCGCCGCCGGTTCGTCACGACGTTCATCGGCAGATTCACATAGTGGCCGTGCCAGCGACCCACAACCATGTTCGTCTTGCCCGCCATCCCGGCATGGACGGCATTCTGGGCCAGGCGCAGGCAATAAATCGCGTCCTGGGGCGAGGCGGGCACGCTGCGAATCACATAGCTGGGATCGATATACTTGATGTTGATCTCCTTGCCACCCGACTTGAAATGGGTCTCGATCGCCTTCTTCAGAAACGGCCCGATGTCGCCATACTTCAGGTTCCCCGACGCATCCGTCCCGCCCTGTGGTTGCATCAAATGTTGCCCGGCTCCCTCGGCTATGACAACCACCGCATGCCCGCGCCGGGCCAGCCGATCCTCCAGACAAGCCAGCAACCCGTGCTTGCCCTGAAGCTGGAAAGGCACTTCGGGGATCAGCACATAATTCACACTCGCCTCGGCCAGCGCCGCGAAAGCCGCGATGAAGCCCGAGTCGCGCCCCATCAACTTCACCAGACCGACGCCGTTCGGATAACCTTGCGCCTCGATA
>Ga0206831_1264_pt1 | contig 10489 bp, 10 predicted proteins | sample Alteio_BWOrgCont_73_FD_152876 | JGI IMG/M metagenome (GOLD analysis project Ga0206831, IMG submission 152876) | Enriched cells from forest soil in Barre Woods Harvard Forest LTER site, Petersham, Massachusetts, United States -... | ecosystem: Environmental > Terrestrial > Soil > Temperate forest >...
CGGGGATGTTTGGGGTTTGACGTCAAGCTTGTTATAGGCATCTTTTGTCATCGAAATACGCTCAAGCAGTGACTGTAATGCCTGTGTCCTGCTATTATCAGTATCATTAGCCGGGGTATTGCGGGCATGTCTGAGGGCAGAGAGAGTCGTGATGGTTTTTCCTTCGGGATGACCATAAGAGGGTAGGGTAGGTGCTGGTGGTGTTGACGATAGTAGCGAACGCGAATCAGCGATAGATATTTCTAATTTATCTGCCAGGCGAGAAGCATGGTCAACCATAAAAGACAAATCATTTTGCAGCGTGGTTGCGGTGGTAACGGTTTGTTGTAAATTCGTGACAAGTGTTGCAATATTTCTCATGTCAGCAAGGCTGCTCTCAGCACGTAATACAGCATTATCAAAATATTTGATTCCTTTGGCAAAATCATTTTTATTGCGGTGCAAAGCCAGTATCTTTTGATTAAGCTGGATGCAGTAGGCAATACACACAACAAGTAATATGGCGACTAAACCGTCAAGAATAGGCATTACGTTCTCACTGGTGGTTACATTATAATGTATTGACCATACCATCACCAATTTTTAGTTTCAATTGAGAAAATAAGCCTTACAGCACAAATTATACTTGACTAATGCTGTTGGTTGCTAACCGGTAAGTTTATTTCAAGATGCGTCATTCCGTGTGCACTCTCAGCTTGTAAGGGCATATCAATGCTTTTTAGCAAACAGAGAGAGCCTGCTTTATCCTGACAATAATAGAAAGAAGCCTGTATACGATAGGATAGGTTAGCTTGCAGCGGTGGGAGTGTCAGTATTTTCTTTACTATTTCATCCTGAGCATATGCTTTGATAAAATGGTTGCCACGTGCATCGGCGGCAAAAACATTTAGCCAGCTAGGCGCATCGTGATTGATTTTCCAATGATCAGGTACATGTAAGGTTACAGTAATAGCTGTGTCAGCTTGCACATTTTGTACAGCAAACTGCTCAACATTAGGCAATATTTTAGCAAGGGTCGGTATATTATTGAGTGAATTGGCGGTCACTTGAGCGGTGGAAGTCAGGGGTAAGGTAGATACTTGATCATGTATCGGATCAATGATCCGAATAGCCTGATTATTGGTGTCAGCGACATAGAGCAAAGAGCCAATCTTGATTAAGCCAGCAGGCTCATTAAATTCAGCATCATGCAAATGACCATCACGGTTACCGCGTGTACCATCACCGGCAAGGGTGGAAAGTGTACCTGAAGCAACATCATAAAAACGAATAGAATGATTATAAGAATCGGCAATATACACACCTTCAGCCTCTGCATAAAGTCCAAGCGGATGCTGCATTTTAGCAGTAGGCTGCTTACCATTCTTAAAGCCAAAGTCAAACAAACCAGTACCAATAAGGGTGGTAATGCTATTGCCGTGCAGTTGACGTAAAGAACTGGTCTCTGCATCAACAAAATAGACAATATCATGATAACGGCTAATACCGCTAGGCTGAGCTAGGCTATTGTCGGGATAGGTACCATCGTCAATAAATTCACGGCCATTACCAGCAATGACACTGACTTGCTTGTTTGTTATATTATAGCTCCATAGCTGATGTGTACCCGCCATTGCTATCAGTATCTGATTACCATCTGCAGAGATGGTGACATCCCAGGGTGAGGATAAGCGGGTATTCCGCCCATCAGCATGCTGCACATTACGTTCATAGCCTTGTATGCCAGTACCTGCCAAGGTTGTAACTGTTTTGGCCTGCAGATCAATGCTGCGCAGGGCATGATTTTCTGTATCAGCAACATAAAGTTTATTATCACGATAAATAATGCCTTGCGGCCTATTAAAACTGGCACTACTAAAATCACCATCGGTTAGGGCAACATTACCACTACCGATTTGCAGGGAGATATTGCCGTTAGCAGTGAAACCAAGAATACGGTTATGGTTACTGTCGGTGATAAATAACAGATTATAGGGGGCAGGGGCATACGCAAATTTAGCAGGGAAGGCGAGTATAGAATGTGTAGCATTGCCGATATCAACCAAAGGTAGGGGCGTGTGATTAAGGTTGTTGCCATTCTGGTCAATCAGCTGTTTGATATCAGCATAAAGCTCATTGTAATGACCCTCCCCTGAATAAGCGCTAGCAATCGTGCCTTGTGGGCTAATGAGCACTAAGCTTGGCCAGGATTGTATGCCAAAACTTTGCCATAAGGCAAAATCATTATCATTAATAACGGGATGCGTGATTGCATAGCGCAGCATGGCAGCACGGATATTGCTATCGTCCCGTTCATTAGCAAATTTGCCTGAATGAACGCCTATAACTGTCAACTTGTCACCAAAATCATGCTCAAGCTTATGCAAGTCAGGAATAACATGCATACAATTGATACAACAATAGGTCCAGAAATCGAGTAAGATAATGCGGTCTTGCAGTTCTTTTTCCGTTGGTGGGCGTGATAGGTTCACCCAACGATTAGCAGGATTGGCAAGAATTTTTTGTGCAGTGCTGGTGTTAGGAGCCTCTTCTGCATAGGCTGTAGGCGGCACCATAGCAAAAAATAGCACAAGCCACATAAAGAAAGAAACGGCTATTTGGGAAAAGTCTTTTGCTGACATGGGTAGCCTCGCTCGGATGAAGTTATGTCACTAATTGCAGTGCTTCAAGGGTCCGTTTGATCCGTTGTTTATTATCTGCTGTTGGTTGTACGAGGGGCAGACGTACGGTAGCCTCACATAAACCTAGTAGGCTAGCGGCATATTTGACAGGCGTTGGGTTACTTTCACAAAACATGACACTATGTAATGGCATTAAGGAGTCATGGATGGCAAGAGCTTCGCTATGGCTGCCGTTGCGCCATAAATCTTGTAACTTAGCACAGAGATGCGGAGTTAAATTAGCAGTAACAGAGATACAGCCAATGCCACCTTGGGCATTAAAAGCAAGCGCTGTACCATCATCACCTGAAAATTGCATAAATTCATGACCGACAAGCATACGTAAGCGGCTGGGGCGTTCTAAGTCGCCGGTAGCATCCTTGATTCCTTTGATATTTTTTAATTCGGCCAGACGGGCAATGGTTTCATTGCTTAAGTCAACGACAGATCTGCCAGGTACATTATAAAGTATGACCGGGATGCCGATAGCGTCATTAATTGCCTTAAAATGCTGATACATTCCTTCTTGGGTGGGTTTGTTATAATAAGGGGTGACGACCAATACAGCGTCGGCACCACTTTTTTCAGCATGTACTGACATTTCTACGGCTTCAGTCGTGGAGTTAGAACCCGTACCGGCAATGACAGGTACCCGCCCTGCAACAGCCTCAATACAGAGTTCGATAGCTCGATTATGTTCAGTATGACTGAGCGTAGCACATTCACCGGTGGTGCCGCACGGGACAAGGCCGTGGATCCCCTCATGAAGCTGGCGTTCAATGAGTGATTGAAACACTCGCTCATCAATTTTGCCATTGCTGAACGGGGTAATAAGTGCAGTGATTGCGCCTCTAAACATAATGTATCCTGATGTTAGTTATCCACCATTAATGAGAAATTAGGGTATGTGTCAAATGCTTCTGTGAGCATGTCAGTCATGGCCTGCCGTGCTGGAATACTATAAGCAACAGCCGGCTTATCATGCCCCCACACGGTATCCGGCCAGGAAATATCATGCCGGTGACGTGCGACAATATGCAAATGAAATTGCGCTATGTCATTACTATGAAAAGCCATATTAATACGATCAGATATGTAGAGCTTTTTAAGCACTTCCATCACGATAACAGACTCATCCATTAATAAGGTGCGTCCTGAAGGTGAAATATCCGTTAAATCAGTGATAAACTCACGTTCTGGCACCAAGATTATCCATGGAAAATTGGCATTATTTACCAGCAATATCCTTGATAGCACAAAATTACCTAAGTAAAATGTGTTTTTGGCGAGTTGCGGGTGGAGTATAAACACTAATAGCCTGCTACTTTAGTTCTCACCAGTTTATGATAGCTGTCAGTCAGCTTTTTTGTTACATCACCCAAGGTGAACGTATAATCGCCAATTTCACCAACAGGTGTGATTTCAGCGGCAGTTCCCGTGAGGAATACTTCGCGGGCTTTAGCCAATTCTTCGGGCTTAATATGACGCTCAATAACGGTTATCCCTTGTTTCCGTGCCAGGTCAATAATGGTGCGGCGGGTAATGCCATCGAGAAAACAGTCAGCAAGCGGGGTGTGGAGTTCATCACCAATAACCATAAAAATATTGGCGCCTGTTGCTTCGGCAATATAACCGCGATAATCCAGCATTAACGCATCCTGATAGCCTGCGGATTCAGCCTTATGTTTACTGATCGTACAGATCATATAGAGTCCTGCTGCCTTACTGGCAGTAGGGGCGCTTTCTGGGGCTGGCCTTCTCCAATCAGCAAAACAAAGTCGCAACCCTTTTTGACGGGATTCGTCAGAATAATAAGGAGGCCATGGCCACGTCGCAATCGCCACATGAATTTTATTATGTTGTGCAGAAATCGCCATTTTTTCACTGCCGCGCCAAGCAAAAGGACGGACATAGCCATTTTCCACTTGCTGTGCAGCAACGACTTGCTTGGTTGCTTCATTCAGTTCTTCAACAGTGTAGGGAATGGTAAAGCCAATCAGTTCAGCAGATTTGCGCAAACGTTCTGAATGTTCACCCAGCTTAAATACTTGTGAATCATAGACGCGCTCGCCTTCAAACACACAACTGGCATAATGAAGCCCATGATTTAACACATGCACCTTTGCATCACGCCATGGCACCATTGTGCCGTTCATCCAAATTACACCATCACGATCGTCAAACGGAATTATCTGCATTGTCCCTAGTCATTAATAATTTATATTCCTCAAGTTGGAAGTTTTCTTAGAAAACTTCCTGATTCTTACAACATAAGGAATATATTGGTTATATCTATGTAAATAGCGTATAATATCCTAAAGTATTTTTATATGTCAATTAAGTTGGTAGAGCAGAATAGCTTGTTGGTGAAAATATTTATTGGCTGATAAGATATGCCCTAAATTTATACGCAAAGAACTAATTATGGCGTCGTTATTGCCTCATATTCTGATTGTTGATGATGATACCCGTATCAGGGAATTGTTAAAACGCTATTTAACAGATCATCAGTTTTTTATTACTACCGCCAAGAATGCTGCAGAGGCACTTGCTATCCTTACCTATATTCATGTTGATCTGCTGATTGTTGATGTGATGATGCCGGGCGAGACAGGCATTGAAATGACCAGAAAATTAAGGCAAACATCAGGAATTCCAGTATTAATGCTCACGGCGATGGGAGAAACTGAACATCGTATTGCCGGGCTTGAAAGTGGTGCAGATGATTATTTAGCAAAGCCTTTTGAGCCACGTGAATTATTACTCCGCCTTGAACGTATATTGCAGCGTAGTATGAATGCGCAATCTACGTCGTCTCCGTCTTCTATTGTGCGATTAGGTTCACTTCAATTTGATAGGGAAAAAACCATATTAATCAAGAATGATACAGCGATACCATTGACGTTAGTGGAGGCAAAATTATTAACTACGTTGATGCAGCATAAGGGTAAAGCGGTGTCGCGTGAGAAATTGGCAGAGTTACTTGGGGGAGTGAATGAACGTTCCATTGATGTACAAATTATCCGCTTACGCAGTAAAATAGAAGAAGATCCCAAACGCCCGGCATTGCTAAGAACAGTGAGGGGTGAGGGATATGTGTTGTATCCATAATCAATCTAGTGATAAAATAAACGAGCAGGGCGAATAAACCTGCTATTGAGGCGGGTGCCTACGTAGCACTTGAATGCAATTGTATAGTAAGGGCCTATCCATGATTATCTATCTACCCTATCTTGTCACCTGTTTTGCCCTTATCCTCTATATGGGAGTGACATGGTATGTTGGAAAAATGCGGAGCAGGCACAAGATCACTGCACCGGCCACAGTAGGCTGTGAAGAATTTGAACGGGCATTCCGGGTACAACAAAACACCTTAGAACAAATGATTGTTTTTCTACCGTCTATGTGGATGTTTTCGATATTAATTTCTCCTTTTTGGGGAGCTGATATTGGCTTGGTCTGGGTTTTGGCACGGTTATTATATGCTATTGGCTATTGTAGGCATACACCAGAACGGATGCCGGGTTTTTTAATTGGTATGCTGGCCAATGCCATATTATTGTTGGGTTCGTTAGGAGCGGTAGTAAAACAGATCATGTAGCTATGGTGCCATAGCTGCCAGGGTTATCATTTCAAAACTTGCTTTGATACGCCCTGCATCGGCGGGAAAAAGTTCACTATAACGTGCTGCTACGGAAGGAAAAAATTGCTTGCCAAGATAACAGTTGTTTTTGGTCATCAATGCATTGCTTTCTCCCATACCACGTAAATCACGGCAGAGGGTGATAGCATCAGTGTAAGTAACAGATAAAATATCACTGTCAATAACTGGCATAGCAAAGCCAGCACGTTGAAGGAGTGCAGCGGCATCCCTGCTGTCTACAAAAGGGGAAATATGCGGACTAGTGCCAAGATTGCTGGCGATTTCTTCAGCAAACAGTACCTGCCGAAGTTCGGTAAGTGTACAACCACCAAACAGGGAGGCAATAAAGATACCGCCTGGTTTGAGGGCGCGCCTGATTTGAATGAGCGTACCTGGCAAATCATTGACCCAGTGCAGATTCAGTACGGAACTAATTAAATCAAAACTGGCCGGAGCAAAAGGCAGGGTTTCATCATTACAGCGGATACATAACCCTTTTGCCTGTGCAAGCATTGAGGCGGAAATATCGCTCTGGATAAAAGTGGTAATACCATAACGCCCGGTAAGATGTTTTGCGACCTGTCCGCTATGGCAGCCAATATCGAGCACTACAGGAAAATCACGTCCAAATTCATCAAGACGCTCGGCCAACCGTTCAGCCATTTCATCGATAAGAAAATCATGCGCGGCAAAATTGTTGGCGGCACGATTGCGATGCTGAGCAAGCAGCTCATGGTTAAAGATAGTAGCGACGGGTGTTGAGGAAGTATGCAATTTATAAAAATTTTATTGTGGGAAAGAACAACCAATGATAAAAATGGCTAGTTCCGCATAAGGGGGTGTGTAACTAGATTGTCCAAATCCTAGGGATGGTGGTAGCAATAGCGCCCTCGTACATGCATAATACGCTAAGTAGGCTGTTTTGTAAAGCAACAAGATTGATAGAGAAATAAGAATGAACCTACCGTCAAGTAAAATTAACATCATCTTCCAGCGGCTTGCTGAAGATAATCCTGAACCGGAAACAGAGCTTTATTATACCAACCATTACACATTATTGGTGGCAATTGTATTGTCAGCACAGGCGACCGATGTTGGCGTCAATAAAGCAACAAAAGCCTTGTTTGATGCAGTAGACACCCCAGAAAAAATGGTGGCGCTTGGTGAAGAAAAACTCAAATCCTATATCAAAACAATCGGACTGTTTAATAGCAAAGCCAAAAATATTATTGCGCTCAGTCAGCGGCTGATTGAACATTATCAGTCGACCGTACCTTCTTCACTGGAGGCACTTGAGTCATTGCCAGGTGTAGGCAGAAAAACGGCGAATGTATTGCTCAATTGTGCGTTTGGGCAGCCAACAATTGCGGTGGATACGCATGTTTTCCGAGTTAGCAACCGTATGGGGTTAGCAAAGAGCAAAAACCCACTGGATTGTGAACAGCAACTCGAAAAAAATATCCCTAGCCAATGGAAACGCCATGCACATCATTGGCTGATTCTGCATGGACGCTATACGTGTAAGGCTCGCAAGCCGGAATGTGATCGTTGTATTATTGAGGATTTATGTGAAAAAAATCTAATCACCACCAGTTAATCATTACTTCGGCACCACAATCATCAGCAGTTGCTTGCCTTCCATCCTTGGTGCAAATTCAACTTTAGAAATCTCTGCCAAGTCATCGCGGAAGCGTTCAAGCAAGTTGATGCCAAGTTCCTGGTGGGTAATCTCGCGGCCTTTGAAACGCAAGGTAACTTTTACCTTATCACCCTCATTGATAAACTTGACGGCACTGCGTAATTTGACCTCATAATCATTTTGCCCGATATTGGGACGTAATTTGATTTCTTTAATTTCCACGACTTTCTGCTTTTTACGGGCATCATGTACTTTTTTACGGGCTTCAAATTTGAATTTACCAAAATCCAAGAGTTTGCAGACAGGCGGTTCGGCGGTTGGTGAAATTTCCACTAAATCAAGGCTACGGGTAGCCGCTAGGCGGAGACCTTCAGCGAGTGGGACAATACCAACCATTTCGCCATTGCTGTCAACAAGGCGGATAGTTTGTGCTGTAATTTCAGTATTAGCACGAGGAAACTTACTAGATTTAGGGGGGATAGCTATTTACGTACTCCTTAATTTTATTGTGGAAATGCTGACTCTTTTTGCAAGACTTGAACTATTTCGTCAAGAGGGAAAATAACTTGCTTATCAGAGCCAATTCTGCGTACAGATACTTCACGACGTTCTGCTTCGTTTTTTCCTACGGCAAAGATAGCAGGTACTTTAGCGAGAGAATGGTGACGGACTTTATAGCCAATCTTTTCACTGCTAATATCCAATGTTACCCTGAAACCGTTTTTACGCATAATATTATAGACATCGGTAGCATAAGCATCTGCTTCATTGGTTACACTGGCAACCACCACCTGGGTGGGGGCAAGCCATAACGGGAATTTACCGGCATATTGTTCAATTAAGATACCAATAAACCGTTCAAACGAACCAAGAATAGCACGATGCAGCATAACCGGGCGATACTTACTACCATCAGCACCAATATAACTGGCTCCAAGCCGTTCTGGCAGCACAAAATCGACTTGCAGCGTGCCGCATTGCCAGTCGCGACCGATGGCATCCCGTAATACAAACTCAAGCTTAGGTCCATAAAAAGCGCCTTCGCCGGGATTCATCGTGTAATCCAGCCCCGCGGCTTCAACGGCATTACGCAGTGATGATTCCGCTTTATCCCAAATGGCATCCGTTCCTGCACGCATAGAAGGACGGTCAGAAAATTTGACCTTAATCTCTGTAAAGCCCAGATCACGATAGACTTCACGCAGCAAATTACAAAAGGCAATTGTTTCTGCGGTAATTTGATCTTCAGTACAGAAAATATGGGCATCATCCTGAGTAAAGCCACGTACCCGCATCAGTCCATGCAATGAGCCAGAAGGTTCGTTGCGATGACACGTACCAAACTCAGCCATACGGATCGGTAATTCACGGTAGCTTTTGATCCCCTGATTAAAAATCTGCACATGGCACGGGCAATTCATGGGCTTCAGCGCCAGAATTTTTTCTTCTGATTCGGCGGTAAACATTGCATGGCGGAACTTTTCCCAATGGCCAGATTCTTCCCATAACGTGCGTTCCACTAAGATGGGGGTTTTGACTTCAATATAATCATGGGCGCGTATTTTAGCGCGTATATACTGCTCAAGCAGACGGAATAAGGTCCAGCCCTTATCATGCCAGAATACTTGTCCGACAGCTTCATCCTGGAGATGGAATAAATCCATTTCTTTGCCTAGCCGGCGATGGTCACGTTTTTCTGCTTCTTCTAAGCGCAGTAAGTAGTCTTTTAACTGTTTTTCATCTGCCCAGGCAGTGCCGTAAATACGTTGCAACATAGCATTTTTGCTATCGCCGCGCCAATAAGCGCCGGCCAGTTTCATTAGTTTAAAGGCCTTGATTTTGCTGGTAGAGGGAGCATGCGGACCACGGCATAGATCAATAAAATTACCCTGGCGGTACAAGCTGATATCTTCGCCAGCCGGTATGGATTCAATAATTTCTGCTTTATAATGTTCACCAATGCTATTGAAAAAGATAATCGCATCTTCCCGTTTCCACACTTCGCGGACAATTTTTTCATCACGTTTGGAAATTTCCTGCATCCGTGCTTCTATTTTTAACAAATCTTCTGGCGTAAAGGGAATGTCCCGCGCAAAATCATAATAAAAGCCATTATCAATGGCAGGGCCAATAGTGACTTGTGTTTCGGGATAGAGTTCTTTTACCGCTTCAGCCATCATATGGGCAGCGTCATGGCGGAGTATTTCCAGCCCTTCCTCATCTTTGCCAGTAATGATAGCGATAGTGCTGTCTGTGCTGATTGGTTCAGATAAGTCTTGTGATGTGCCATTCACACGGATAGCAAGGGCAGCTTTGGCCAGCCCAGCCCCAATAGATGCCGCTACCTCTAAGCCGGTAATAGGGGTAGAGAATTGTTTGGTGGTGCCATCGGGCAAAGTAATCGTGACCATGGCTGGTAATGACGCGGTAGTCTGTGTTTTCATAGATACTAAATTATTGATTTTTGTAAAACTGTCAAGAGTAGAGTTGGTTAGAGGTGGCTATAATGTTGACAATGACAGCAAGTTGACTATAGTGTTATACGTA
>Ga0206831_1265_pt1 | contig 10474 bp, 10 predicted proteins | sample Alteio_BWOrgCont_73_FD_152876 | JGI IMG/M metagenome (GOLD analysis project Ga0206831, IMG submission 152876) | Enriched cells from forest soil in Barre Woods Harvard Forest LTER site, Petersham, Massachusetts, United States -... | ecosystem: Environmental > Terrestrial > Soil > Temperate forest >...
CCAAGCCTTCCCAGGTGGTTGAATTTGAATTCGATGGCTTGGGATTAGATACGCGTTTTGAAACAAAAACGCGAAAATGTCTCGAACCCGAATGACCTGGAATCTCAGGGTTCCTTGGTTTGAAACGTGGCAATCAGCGTAACAGTTCCGACTTTTTCAATAATCACTTTAGAATTAACCGAATCCTCAGATGTCCGGATACTGTCCACCTGTATCGAAGGAGATGCTTTTGCGATGACGGCACTGGACGCCGGGGGCTCGGGTAGGGGGCCTGAAATTTCATTGCAGCCAAAAATCATGCTGGCAACACCTAAGTGAATCAAGATCGTTTTTCGAAATTTTAGAGAGAAATCATATTGCCTCCGCTAATTGTTCGGTTGGATTCCATGGCTTTTGAGTAGTTGAATCCGTTCCTTGAATGAGCAATGGAGATGCCAGAGCCTATCGGTGAAGAGCTATTGAAATAATCAGCGAAATAGGACTGATTTAAGCCGCTCCAACGGTAAATTCGATTCCGCATTTCAATTCTGGAGTCAGAATATTTTTCAACTATGTCATTTTGGCATGACTTATGGCATCAGCATTTCTTTAGGAGCTGACAGAGAAAATCGACAAGCTGCATTACAGACGCGGCCGTCGGGATTCGCCTCCAGCGTGGAATGCTGCCCAGCGCCGCATCGAAATCGGACTCTGACGGCAGAATGTCCACGCCTTCACACCTTTAGTGCCTCACAGCATTGTCAAAGGAGAGTTTCGTGAAATCGATGGCGTGAGGGCCGCCTCCCTCAGTAGAATGACCATGTTGCCTTGCACGAACGTGGGGCCTTTTCGAAAGTCGTCTGAGCCAGGGCGGGCGTTCGAATCCCTTAAAGCCCACACTTAGTAGCTTTTTTCTTTCAGGAGGTTTGTCATGCCCATGATTGATGTTTACGCGGCGAAGGATCTTTTTCCGGCAGGCACCGACCGCCAACTTGGTGAACAGCTTACTTTGGCAATTCTTCGCGCCGAGGGTGTGGCAAGCCCCGCGCCCTTTCATTTGAACAACACAGCCGCTTACATCCACCGTATGGAAGCCTCGACGGTTCAAACCGCGGCCACGGCTTCCGCCCGAACCGTGCGCGTGCAGGTAGTCACCCCACCCGGAGCCTTGACACGCGAAGGCCAGAAACAGCTGGTCAAAGAGGTTACCGAGATAGTGGCGCAGATTTCGGGCGATCCGACCCAGGCCGGCCGCACATGGGTTCTGCTCACGGAGGCCGCTGAAGGGGGCTGGGGGCTTTCGGGTACCGCTTTTGGTCGGGAGGAATTTGCGGCGCTGGCCGCCAAAGCGCGGGTCGCGAAATAAGCGGACGATTCACTATTCCCCTTGTGCCTTGTGCACACCTTCCGAAATTTTTCCGTCAGGACTCGATTCGAGGGTCGGGGAAATGATTATATTCCTGACATGTCGACATTGCACCTGAAGGCCGCTCTCATTCGAATTATTACCACCCCGCATGGGAGCGGACTTTAAAGGACATTGACCTTTCCTTAAAAAGCCCGCTCCCTTCATGGGGGGCGGGCTTTTTTGTTTGAAGCTGTTTGGTTTTGGTGGATTTTGATGGATTCTGAAGTGGGACCTTAAAACGGAAACTTAAAAGGCGGGACGCCATGGAAAAACGAGTCTTCATCTACGACACCACCCTGCGCGACGGCAACCAGGCCAAGGGATTGTCCTTTTCGCTGGAGGACAAGCTCACCATCGCGCGCAAGCTGGACAGTTTCGGCGTGGACTATATCGAAGGCGGCTGGCCGAATCCGACCAACCCCACCGACATGGAGTTCTTCGTGCGCGCGCGCGCCATGAAATGGAAGCATGCCAAGATAGCGGCCTTCGGCAGCACCTGCCGCCCGAACGGAAAGCCGGAAGAGGACGCGGGCCTGGGCTATTTGGTCGGCACCCAGGCGCCGGTCATCACCATCTTCGGCAAGAGCTGGGATCTGCACGTCACCGAGGTACTGCGCACCACGCTGGAGGAAAACCTCCGCATGATCCGCGAATCCGTGGCTTTTCTCAAAAAGAACGCCTCCGAAGTCGTCTATGACGCCGAACATTTCTTCGACGGCTACAAGGCCAATCCCCAGTACGCGCTGTCGACTTTGCGCGCGGCGCAGGAGGGCGGCGCGGACTGTCTGGTGCTGTGCGACACCAACGGCGGCATGGCGCTGTCCTGGGAGCTTGAGGAAATCACGGCCCTCGTGAGTCGCGTCCTGAAGACGCCGCTGGGCATCCACGTGCACAACGACACCGGCGTGGCGGTGGCCAACAGCTTGGCCGCGGTGCGCGCCGGCGCCGTGCAGGTGCAGGGCGTGTTCAACGGTTACGGCGAGCGCTGCGGCAATGCCAATCTCACCGTCATCGTGCCGGACCTGCAGCTCAAGATGGGATACAGGCTGGTCTCCGACGAGCAGCTCAAGGAACTTCGGGGCCTGAGCCTTTCCATCAGCGAGGTCGCCAACCTTTCGGATGACATCCGCCAGCCCTACGTGGGCGAGGCCGCCTTCGCCCACAAGGGCGGCGCGCACGTGGACGGGGTGATGAAGGTCTCCCGCAGCTTCGAGCACATCGATCCGGCCTTGGTCGGTAACGCCCGTGATTTCATCGTGTCCAACCAGAGCGGCAGCAGCCTTATCTGGGACAAAATTCACGCCATCGCCCCGAATGTGGACAAGCGCAGTCCCGAGGTCGCGGCCATCCTGGCGGACGTAAAGCACAAGGAAGACGAGGGCTACCACTTCGAGCTCGCCGACGCGAGCTTCCAGTTGCTGGCGCGCCGTCATCTCGGCCTGTTTCAGGACCGCTTCGAATTCCTGGGGTTCCGCTCCATCGAGGAAAAGCGCGAGAACGGCGATCTCCATTCCGAATTCACCTTGAAACTCAAGGTCGGAGATAAAATCGAACACGCCGCCGCGGGAGGCAACGGGCCGGTGGATGCCATGAATGCGGCCATGCTCAAGGCCCTGACGCGCTTCTTCCCCACTTTGCAGTCGCTGGAACTCATCGACTTCAAGGTGCGCGTGCTGGACACCGGCAAGGGCACGGGCGCCACGGTGCGGGTCTGGACGCGCTATCTCGATCATGCGCATCCGGAGCAGGAGCCCTACGGCACCATCGGCGTTTCCACCAACATCATCGAGGCTTCCTGGCGGGCGCTGATGGACGGCATCCACTACAAACTGATGCGTGAGTGAAGATGAAAAGCGCAGCCTCCCCATCCGGAGAAATCGACGCGTCCCAAACCCAGGGGCAAACCTGGGATCCGGACCGCTATGCCCGTAGCGCGCGCTTCGTGTCGGAGCTCGGCATGCCGGTGGTTGAACTCCTGGCGCCAAAGCCCGGGGAACGCATTCTGGATCTGGGTTGCGGGGACGGCTATCTCACCGCCAGGCTGAATGCCCTGGGATGCGATGTCTTGGGAGTGGACAGCAGCGCGGCACAGGTCGAGGCCGCCCGCGAAATCGGCGTGAAGGCGGTGGTCCTGGACGCAAGCCGATTGACTTTCGACTCCCAATTCGACGCGGTGTTCAGCAACGCGGCCCTGCATTGGATTCAAGACGCCGACGCGGCTATCGCCGGGGTTTGGAAAGCTTTGAAACCCGGGGGCCGGTTCGTGGCGGAGTGCGGCGGAGACGGATGCGTGGCGCAAATCCGTATGGCGCTGGCAGAGGCCTTGGCGCGGCGCGGACTTGATTTTCAAAGCTTGAATCCCTGGTATTTTCCCACCGCGAAGGATTATGGGGCTCGCCTTGAAAAACAAGGCTTTCAGGTCGAAGAGATTCGCGTCTTCCCCCGCCCAACGCCGCTTCCCGGTGAAATGAAAGACTGGCTGGAAACTTTCGCCGTATCCTTCACCGCCGCCTTGGCCCCATCAGAGCGATCGCAATTTCTTGGCGAAGTTCAGGAAAGCCTGCGTCCCTTTTTATGCGACGCGGAGGGAAAATGGACGGCGGACTACACGCGTCTGCGCTTCAAAGCGGTGAAGGCTTTATGAACGAATATCCTGAGCGGCGAGCCCCTCTCTCCTAGTCATCATTTAATCCCTTTCCTTTGAGAATGGGCTGCGTGTACTTTTCAATCCTCGCCTCCCGGGTTTTGGATTGTTTGGGCGCGGAGAAATAAAGGAGGTATGCCCTTTGCCGTCCCGGCGTCAATGCGCCAAAAGCCTTTTTCAAGGAGGGGAGTTTATTCAATTTTTTTTGAAACTCTTCGGGAACGCTGAATTCCGCGGTCTTTTTTAAGTCCACTTTCAACCCGGCTTTTTCCACTTCAACGGCTTCACGGATATAGTCTTTCAGGACGGCTTCCTTCTCGCCTATTTCCCGAACATTCGTGAACCGAATCTGGCGCGCCGCCTGCACATTCTTCGTTTGTTGGATAAGGATGCCCTTGGGATCCTTTAACAGGCTGCCTTTGAAAAACAAAAACGCGCAGTATTCCTTAAACTCATGTATTAAGACAATGTTGCTTCCCTGAAGCGTGTAACAGGGAACCCCCCACTTCAACTCTTCGGTGAGCCCGCAGTCAAGAGCGATCCTTCGGAGCTTCTTCAGTTCTTTCTGCCATTTTTCGGATTTATTGAAATAGAAGTCTGCCTTGGGGTTCATTCTGTTCCTTTCTGTTGCTTCCCAAGAATTTAAGAAAAGCCCTCTGCCCTAACTCCTTCCTTTCAAGCCGCAAAACTCATGAAAGAAGAGCCGTGCTTAGGGCTTTTTGAGCCTGGCATAAGGCATGGATAGGTGGATAGGCATGGAACAGGGACAGAATGGGCCGCTTCAAATCACTCGTGCGGGCTCGCTTCGCTCTCACTAAAACCCGGGTAAAGGAAAAACTTTTGTGATAATCCAACCTATAATGGTTGAATATAAGGTTGATATTTTTTGTCCGAAAAAAATTCCCGCCCCACTCTTCTGAAAAAGATTGTAACAGCGATGACTCCTATTGAGGCTGATAATATTGTTCCAGAGTGAACTAACTCATTCATACATCGGGATTTATTTCGAAATTCCAAAGCCTATGTAACACAAGCCTGTTACAATAAATCAATACTCTGATTTTACCGTGGTAACAATTCGTTACTATTCTTTTTGCAATAGCATTTTATCTTGTGGACAGTGATAGACGAGGGATCGCGCCTCTTTAGGTTCATTTTGACAAGGGTATCATGGATTGCAGCTTCCATGGCGGTGATGCTATTGTCGACTTCCTGCATGCTGCAGCCGGATGCCGAAAACAGCGACAGCGGGACTGCGAAAGGATTTGTCAGCCTTCAGGTTTATTTGAATCCCGCGAATCACACCTTGGAGAAAACCGCGTCGGGTTCCGACACCGTCTTCTCCCTCGACTCTCTCAATATCATCCTGAGCGCCCCCGGCGCCTCCACGCAGACTTACTCCTATCCCCTTCACGGAACATCGGACACGGGAACCATCTCCTTCGCAACCCAGGTCTATTCCCTGGCCGCCCTGAGAATGTGGAAGGCCAAAATCTTGACCATCGACACCTCCCTGAACCCGGCGCGAAAAGACACCGTCAACCTGGATTCCGTGACCTTCACCGTCTATGCGGGAGATACGGCCCAGGTTGTCAAAACGGTCAACGCGGTCTTTTCCGTCCTCCAGGCGAACTTCATTTCCAATAGTCCCTCTTCCCTCGCCAACACCATCAAGTACCTCCGGATTCAGGTGGACGGGACGACCGAGGATTCCCTTCTGGTGGGAGACACTTTAAGGGGCCTCTATTTTCCCGCGGCGGCGACGGGCTTCGCCGTGGGAAGCGGAGGGACCCTTTTGAAAACGGCCAACACGGCCGCCAACTGGAGCGCCCAAACCAGCGGCACGACGCGAACCTTGCTTTCCGTCGCCGGCACTTCCGCCACGGTGGACTGGGTCGTCGGGGATAGCGGAACCATTCTGCATACCACCAACGGCGGCACCAGCTGGGCTTCCCAAAGCAGCGGCACGTCCCAGAACCTGAATGCGGTGTATTTCCAGAGCGCCAACAACGGGTGGGCGGTGGGAAACGACGGCGTCATCCTCGCCACCACCAATGGCGGGACCAAATGGACCGCTCAAACCAGCGGAACCACGCAGAACCTCAACGGGGTTTATTTTCAAAACGCCAACACCGGATGGGCGGTGGGAAACGACGGCGTCATCCTCGCCACCACCAACGGGGGAACAAAATGGACCGCCCAAACCAGCGGAAGCTCCCAGAACCTGGGTTCCGTTATTTCCACCAACGCCAATAAGGTGTGGGTGGCCGGCGTCGGAGGTTTAATCCTCGCGACCACCAACGGGGGAACGAACTGGGCCTCCCAAAGCAGCGGCACCACCGTGAATCTCCATTCGATTTACATGCAAAGCGCCACGGTGGGATGGGCGGCGGGTGATTCCGGAAAACTTCTAACCACCTCCAACGGATCGAGCTGGAACTCCCAAAGCAGCGGGACGTCTCAAAATCTCCTGACCGTCATGGCGACAAGCGCCACCGCCGTCTATGCCGCGGGGTTCACCTCGACCCTTCTTAACACTTCCAACGGGGGCACCGGCTGGACTCTCAAATATTTCGGGACAAAAACATTCGATCACCTTCTGAGCTACAAGTATCTGAAGCCGAACGTGTCCCATACGCTCATCATGGACGCGATGGACACACTGTCCACCACGCTGCGGGGCTATCAGAAAGTCGTGTCCCTGAACCTTGCCACCGGCGTTGACACCACCATCACTCCGTCCGGCGGGCTCGTCGCGTGCGGCGGTTCCCAGCCCGCCTGCACCACCCATTAAGAAACAAGAGCGGGGGAAGCCCGGCGCCCTTTGCCTCGGGGGTTAAACCCATGGAGCTAAACCGGCAATATTAAACCGGCAGATGATCGGCGGACTTGCTGAGCTGATTGAAAATAAACTGCGGCGCGACCCGGTTCATGAACTTCAGCTGGTTGCTCTGGCCGGGACGGATTTCGAAGCAGTCTTCCTTGAATCCCCGAATCGCGTGTCCGACCATCACATCGACCTCCATCAGCTTGACGCCCTTCATAGACTCGTCGCTCCAATCGCCGAGCAAGGCGGTCCGGGTCGCGGGAGGCGCCAGTTCGAAAACCTTGACGTTCGTTTTCTTCAGCTGAACGCGCAGGGACAAGGTGAAGGAGTGCAAACCCGCCTTGGTGGCGCAGTAGACCGGTGTGACGGGCAGCGGAACAAACGCCAGTCCGGAGGAGACGTTCACGATGGCCGCCGCCGCCTTGCTTTTCAAATGCGGCAGAAACTGCTTGATCATGCGCACCGGGCCGCAGAGGTTCGTTTCGATTTCACGCGTGATGTCCACCAGGTCGCCGCCCTTGTCGTTCAGGTTGAGCGAGCGCATTATTCCCGCATTGTTAATAAGAACGTTTAGTCCGGGAAACTCGTAAAGGACCTTTTCGTAGAGCAAAGGAATCGCGCCGGGATCGCTCACGTCGCTTTGGAAGGTGTGGATTCCCGGCAGTTTGCTGCGGGCAAGCTCGAGCCTGGCCGAATCCCTTCCGGTGATGAGGACCGTGTTGTTCAGCTTGAGGAGCTGGGAGGCAAACTCCAATCCGATGCCGCTGGTTCCGCCCGTGATTAAAACTGTGTTGCCGGAGACGTTCATAATGGATCCTTTTCTTTCGAACCTGGGTTTTTCCTAAGCAAGTGATTTACAAACTATCCTGTTGGTTTCGCCTAGGTTTCGCCTAGGTTTCGCCCAGCTTTCACCGAAGTTCCGCGATTTCCGCTTTATTTCAACCGAGGCTTGATACCCGCTGCCGAAATGAATCACAACACCCTCGCCAAATCCAGGACCTCTACCTCTCGCCGTCTCCCCTTCCCTGAATTTTGTCGCGGTCGCGCGACGTTTTTTACTCCGCTTCTTTGAATGAATGCTTGAGCCCTTCTTTCACAGAGAGGAGTCTCATGTAAGAATGTGTCTTAGGTAAAATGATGTCAGGGTTGGTTCCGCACCGGAGCAATGCGGCGGCTTTCCGTGTAGCTTAGAAAAACCGCCCGCTCCGTCGATTGACTCTGCCGCGAAATAAGGAAATGCTCCCATGCGTACTGCCGCGCACACGCCTCGTCGCTCCATTGGTGAACACTTGAAATCCATGGGTAAATGGCTCGACAACGAGGGAGATTCCAGTCCCGTTTTCGGCCCGAAGGATAAGAAGGCCAGTTGGATGCGCCTCATCCCGTTCTGGTGGGTGCATTTGATGTGCCTCGGAGTGTTCTGGGTGGGATGCAGCCCCGTTGCCCTTTCCGTGGCGGTGGCGCTGTACTTCATCCGCATGTTCGCCATCACCGGAGGGTATCACCGGTATTTCTCGCATCGCACCTTCAAAACGAGCCGGGCCGTGCAATTTCTTTTCGCGCTCGTCGGGAACTCCGCGACGCAGCGGGGCGCCCTGCATTGGGCGGCCCATCACCGGCACCACCACCGGTTTTCCGACCGGCCGGAAGACGTGCATTCTCCCAAGCAGCACGGTTTTTGGATGAGCCATCTCTTTTGGTTCTCCACGCGGGAAAATTCCGACGTCAAGACCCGCCAGATGAAGGATTTCCTCGGCTTTCCGGAGCTGCTCTTCCTGGATCGATACGATTTCCTGGCGCCCCTCGCTCTCGGGATTTTGATGCTGGTTATGGGGTTCTTTCTGCACCGGGTGGCGCCCGGCCTGCATACCAGCGCCATGCAAATGGTCATTTGGGGCTATTTCATATCCACCGTGTTCCTGTACCACGGAACCTTTTGCATCAATTCGCTCGCCCATGTCTGGGGATGGAGCCGCTTCAAAACCGGTGACGACAGCAAAAACAACCCGGCTCTCGCCCTCATTACCTTGGGTGAAGGATGGCACAACAACCATCACCATTACCCCAACACCGTCCGGCAGGGGTTCTTGTGGTGGGAAATCGACGTCTCCTTCTACATCCTGTGGGGATTGTCCAAGCTGGGGCTGGTGTGGGATTTGAAGCCGGTTCCAGCCTCAATGCGGAAGCGCCGCTCCATTGATGCCGCTGCCATCGTGCTTCCGCTTCATATGAGCCTTCTGAAACCACCTGTTTCTAGGGCGTCAGTCGAGGATGAAGCCCGTCCCCCCGACCTTCCTGATGCATCATCGCCCGCGCGTCTTTCGCGACAGGATTTGATGGTGGTTTAGTCGAAATGCCGGAAGGACCTGCCGCCCGGCGAATAGCTTGTTTTGGCCTTTTGTTCTATATCGCAAGGATATGGAAACTAAAGATGTCGCCATTCTCGCGTTAATGACTTATAGCATTGGACTCACAACCTATACCGTTCTATCAAGCCGTCGTGATAAAAAGCCGAAAGCCGAGGCGAAGCTTACCGTGGGATTTCTCACGATGGGCGCCGTCCTCAGTGACACGCATTTAATTCTTGAGGTCTTCAACACGGGAGACGCGCCGATCACAATCTCTTCGAGCGGCCTGCAATTTCCGAATAAAACTCAAACGATGGCAAGGCCTGGCAACGCGAGCACCCCATTGCCCCACGAATTATCGCCAGGCAAAAACATTAAGGTCTGGTTTGAAATCAAGCCCCTCGCGAGGGAGTTGATAGAGCAGGGTCACCCAAAAACCGTAAAGCTAAAAGCGCGATTCACAGACCACACTTCACGCATTTATCTGTCGAAACCGATGAAGATCAAACTGAATGAGTGGGCCTGAAACTTTAAAATCAGATCCTTCCCGGACTATTAATCACATAATTTCGGAGAAATTTACCGCCGGAATAGTTTCATTGCCCGCCAAATCGGCAATAATATTGCGTGTAACTCTTTTGGAATAGGCCCTTCCCTCATTCGTTATTTGGCCAAATCCCCTCCTAAAAGGGCATCCGACTAATAATTGTCCCCTTTTCAAAAATGGTTTCGTCATACCCGTGCCAGCAAACATCAACAAGGAAGGTGAATATGTATGCCCATTTACATTCCAAAAATATCGTTTCCCGTCTTGCGGCGCTCGCCCTAGTCTTTGCTCCCATCGCCGGCTTGGCAAACCCAACTTCTTCGGGATCCGGCACCCCGTCCATTAGCGGCTCTCCGCAGATGAATCTTAGCGGGGGATCGCGCGTGTCTTCGGATTCGATCACCAATCTGGTGGTGATATTGTTCTCGAATGAGAAGGACACCCTTCGTGACACGCTGAGTTTGGGCATGATCCCCGCCCTGGAGATCCAGTCCGTTTTCGAGAACGCTCCGGGAAAATTCACTTCCATCTCCGTGCAAAAAACCCGATCGGTACACTCGCTAAAAGATTACGCGAACAACGACCTCCCGCCGCGCCGTCCCGTCTGGTAGACGGGCAGGAGATTCGGGGGGGCGTTTCGACGCTCCCGGATCTCCTGTGGGCGCCACCCTCTCCCCACGACAGTTGTGTTTGATATTTGAGCCTGATATTTGAGCCTGAT
>Ga0206831_1266_pt1 | contig 10404 bp, 10 predicted proteins | sample Alteio_BWOrgCont_73_FD_152876 | JGI IMG/M metagenome (GOLD analysis project Ga0206831, IMG submission 152876) | Enriched cells from forest soil in Barre Woods Harvard Forest LTER site, Petersham, Massachusetts, United States -... | ecosystem: Environmental > Terrestrial > Soil > Temperate forest >...
GCGCGCGGTAATAATGCCGAGCTGGTAGTAGGCAGTGATGTGGTAGTATCATGGTATGATACAGACGGTGTGGTGTTAACGGATTAATAGCAGCAAACACTATGTTCACAGGTATTGTCACCGATATTGGCATGATCGAAAGCGTCCAAAGAAATGAAGATGCCGTCTTTGTTATTCGCACCCATTATGACCTCAGCAAGGTAGCGCTAGGAGCATCGATCGCTTGTGCGGGCGTATGTTTGACGGTCACCGCCAAAACAGCAACCTGTTTCACGGTAAATGTCTCGCAAGAAAGCTTATCCCGAACGACATTAGGTGGCTGGCAGGTAGGAACCAGGATCAATCTTGAGCGGGCGCTCTGTATGGGTGACGAGTTGGGGGGCCATATCGTGAGTGGTCATGTGGATGGGGTGGCAATTGTTGAGAATATTCAGACAACCGCAAATACACATCAACTAACCTTTGCCGTGCCGCATCAACTTAAGCAATATATTGCTGAGAAAGGCTCGATTACGCTTGATGGGGTATCGCTGACAGTCAATGGTATTAGGGATAATCAATGTTGGGTAACCCTCATTCCCCATACTTGGGAACATACCTGTTTTTCACAGTTAGTGATCGGCATGGGGATGAATCTTGAGATTGATATGCTGGCACGCTATGTCGAGCGAATGATGGCTGTGGCAGCAAGCAGTTAATCCCCATTACGCAAGCCGTTTAGTCCAGAGAGCTAATTCATCAAGCTGTAAGCGCATAAGATCCTTAGTTTTTTCGTCGGTTAATTGGCCGTTTTGATCGAATTTACTGGGGGCATTGGCAATCATCACTTCCGGTCTGTTGAGGATATAGCCATTGAGGAAAATAAAACACTGACGCAACTGGTATTGACAGCGGGCAGTACCAAGCATTGACGGACTTGCACCCATGATAGCAATGGGCTTTCCATCAAAAGGCTGTTCCGGTGGGCGCGATGCCCAGTCAATAGCGTTCTTAAGTACGCCAGGAATAGAGTAATTATATTCAGGGGTGACAAACAATAAGGCATCTGCCTGTTTAATACGGTTGCGGAAATCGTCAACACTGGGTGGAAAGCCTTGTTCGCGGATATCTTCATTGTAGAGCGGAATGGGGGCAATATCAAAAATATCGATGATCATGCCTTTGGGGGCAAGACTTTGTGCTGTACGCAAGGCGGCAGTATTATAAGACCCCGTGCGTAGGCTGCCGGATATGCCCAGGATGTGTAATGTATCATTAGTATGCATGTCGTAATCTCCTAAGTGTCGTTGTGTTGGTTAGTATATACTGTACGCTAAACCAACGGTACTATTTTTTTCCCGCGTTCAATTTCATGGATGATAACACCGGCATCAGAAGGTGCTTCATCTAACCAGGTAGAATATTTCAATGCCCAATGTGCATCAAGATAACCTTCCATAAAGTGTTCGTTGATAGCAAGACTGGAAAAATCATAATCTTTGGAATCCCATTCGTAATAGTGCGGACGGTAGGTAAAATGCACGATATGCATCGTTGTATTCTCGCCTAGTTCCTTAAATTTTTCGGTGGTAATATTATAACGCTCTTCTTCAGGCAACATTGCGATGACTTGATGCAAGGCACGCCGCAGATTATGCGCAATACGGAATTCAGCAATATGGCTATCAGACGCACTGGCATAAGAAATCTCTTTCTGACGCATCAGTACTTTGCTCAAAGAGTTGGGTTCTTTGCCATGCGGGTTAAACAAATCAATCATAAAACATAAAATATTTTGATGGGGTGTTTCACTGAGAATGGCGGCAAGGGGAGTATTTGAGAGTACGCCGCCATCCCAATATAAGTCATTACCAATGCGTACCGCAGGGAAGGCTGGAGGTAAGGCGGCACAGGCCATGATATGGTCAAGTAATATAGGGGTTGTCCTATTATCAAAAATAGTGCCCTCACCAGTAGTCACATTGACGGCATTAATGGTTAAACGGATATCGCCGATTTTATTAATAATATCAAAATCAATGATTTCCTGAAGGAGTTTTCGTAAAGGGTTAGGATCATAGAAGCTGGTTTTCTCAGCAATGGATTGTAAGGCAAGATGATAAGGTGGCCGTGGTACAAATAGGCTTGGATTGCCAGATAATAATGTGGTTACGCCACTAGTATAATTATACCATTTACGTAGTTCACCCTTTGCAAAAAAATCCTGGAACATATCGGTGCGGGCAACTTTTTGCCAGAAATAGTCAAGCTTCTTAGGGCTTTCGGACAGTGTGTTGCTAGCAATAATAGCGCCATTAATAGCGCCAATAGAAGTGCCAGATATCCAATCGGGCATATAATTACCTTCACATAACGCGTTATAGACGCCTGCTTGATAAGAGCCGAGTGCGCCACCCCCTTGTAAGACGAGGGCAATTTTATCATAAGGTTTTTGTTGTGACATAACATCAAAGAGCGTTAGGAGTTAGTGGCAGAGCGTGTGTCCATAAACTTTCCTTGCCAACTGTTCTTCTTAGGATTATTAAAGTAAAAAGAAAATGCCCCATTTGTAGCCATTAAGAAACATGCGTTAGGCATGGTTATGGAGCCGATATTGCAGTTATTGCAGAAATTTAAAAAGCCCACCATTATTCCCGGGTTTGGATTATCGCTTGGTTTTACAGTATTTTATCTGTCATTGATTGTACTGATTCCACTTTCTGGACTGTTTGTTAAAACTGCAACACTAAGTTTTCATCAGTTTTGGCAAGTGATTACGTCAGCACGGGTAATCGCTTCATACAAATTGACCTTTGGCGTAGCGTTGGCAGCGGCATTGGTGAATGCTGTATTTGGTATGATTCTTAGTTGGGTATTGGTACGATATAAGTTTCCGGGTAAGAGGCTGATTGATGCGATGATCGATCTGCCTTTTGCTTTGCCAACGGCGGTGGCGGGTATTGCCCTGACGGCAATTTATACGCGTGATGGATGGCTTGGCAAATATCTTGCGCAGCTTGGTATAAAAGTAGCGTTTACGCCACTTGGGATTATTGTTGCGTTGGTGTTTGTAGGGTTGCCGTTTGTCGTGCGGACGATTGAACCGGTATTACAAGAATTTGACAATGAAATAGAAGAGGCGGCGGCAAGTTTAGGAGCAAGTCGCTTGCAAACCTTTACTAAAGTTATATTCCCGCATATATTTCCGGCATTTGTGACCGGTTTTTCGCTTGCGTTTGCGCGGGGACTTGGTGAATATGGGTCAGTCATTTTTATTGCGGGCAATATGCCAATGGTTTCAGAAATTGTGCCGCTCTTGATTGTCATTAAATTGGAACAATATGATTATGCAGGGGCAACGGCAATTGCACTGGTGATGTTGCTGGTGTCGTTTTCCCTGCTTTTTGCAATTAATATGCTGCAGAAATGGAGCAGCGAATATCGCAATACATAAATTATGGCCCGTTTTATACCACAATATAAAGTCCCAACCGCAGAGCCGCTGATTGTCAAAGTGCTGCTGATTGTAATTGCGGTGACCTTTGTCGCTATTTTTCTGCTATTGCCGCTCATTGTGGTGTTTGTTGAAGCATTACGGCAGGGAGGGCATGTCTATATTGCAGCCTTACTGCAAGAAGATGCATTAGCAGCGATTAAATTAACGGTATTGATTGCCGCTATTGCAGTGCCATTTAATGTGTTGTTTGGCATAGCGGCGTCATGGGCTATTGCCAGGTTTAATTTTATAGGAAAAAGTTTATTATTAACACTGATTGATCTACCTTTTTCCGTATCACCGGTTATTTCAGGCCTGATTTACGTATTATTGTATGGTTCAAATAGTTTGATTGGCCATGTTCTAACCAGTTATAATATTCAAATTATTTTTGCTTTGCCAGGATTGGTACTTGTGACGATGTTCGTGACCTTTCCTTTTGTGGCGCGTGAATTGATTCCATTGATGCAGGATCAAGGTTCGGATGAAGAAGAAGCGGCTATTTTGTTGGGGGCAAGTCCTTTTCTGACTTTTATGAAGGTAACATTACCCAATATTAAGTGGGGATTGTTATATGGTATATTACTCTGCACTGCCCGTGCGATGGGCGAGTTTGGGGCAGTTTCTGTCGTCTCAGGCCATATAAGGGGAGCAACCAATACGGTCCCATTGCATGTTGAAATTCTATATAATGAGTATAATTTTGTGGCTTCCTTTGCGGTAGCATCTATTCTCACCATATTAGCGCTGGTAACATTGGTGATTAAATCATATATTGAGTGGCGCTTTCGTGGTGAAATAAAGGCGCTTGTATGAATGAGCTGCCTGTAATTACGACAGAACGTATATGCTTACGCCGTTTCACTATGGATGATGCAGAGGGATTGCGATCGTTGCTTGGTGATGAAGATGTCATGCGTTATTCAGTCATTGGATCATTAAGTGCTGAACGCATTATTACTCATCTGCATGGGTGGATTGCACATTACCAAGAGCATGGTTTTGGTATTTGGGCAGTTATTTTTGATAATCAATTGATTGGTTTTTGTGGCGTTGACTGGAAAATAGTGGATAATAATCCACAGATACAGTTATCATATCGGTTTAATAAACAGTTTTGGGGCAAAAAACTAGCCTATGAAGCGGCATCAGCAGTGTGTGAGTATGCATTCCAGCGTTTGGGTATCAAGCGTATTATTTGCTTGATTGATCCTGAAAATGATCGTTCCATAGCACTTGCTTTGCGGTTAGGGATGCAATTTAGTCATGAAACGCTGTATTTAGGACATGTAAGAAAGATTTATTATAGGAGTGAAGAGTGAAGGAAGGAGGATGAATGGTGAATAGAAAATCTATTCACTACTCACCCTTCGTTCTTCACTACCAAAGAATATATGAGTATCCAGGTACGAAATATCACCAAAAGCTTTAAGGACTTTACAGCGTTAGCTAATGTCAATCTTGATATTAACTCTGGCGAACTCATTGCCTTGCTTGGACCTTCAGGGTCTGGCAAAACGACGTTGCTACGTATTATTGCAGGACTTGATTTCGCGGATAGCGGCAATATTTTATTTGATGGTGAAAATAGCTGTGATAAACCATTAAAAGACCGAAATGTTGGGTTTGTATTCCAGCATTACGCATTATTTAAGCACATGACAGTATTTGAGAATGTTGCTTTTGGTTTGCGGGTGCGTCCACGGAAATTGCGGCCAAGCAAAGAAGTAATTGCTGCTAAAGTACATAAATTGCTTAAACTGGTGCATCTGGACCAACTGCATGATCGTTATCCCTCACAGCTTTCTGGTGGACAGCGGCAGCGTGTAGCACTGGCGCGTTCGCTTGCAGTAGAGCCAAAAGTATTGTTACTGGATGAACCGTTTGGGGCACTTGATTCAAAAGTGCGCAAAGAATTGCGGCGTTGGATGCGCAGATTGCATGATGAGCTGCATGTGACCAGTATTTTTGTCACCCATGATCAGGAAGAGGCAATGGAGGTTGCTGACCGGGTGGTGGTGATGAGTCAGGGCAATATTGAGCAGGTAGGAACACCATCCCAAGTCTATAATGAACCGACAAATGCGTTCGTCTATGATTTTCTTGGTAACTTTAATGCGTTTGAAGGTTGGAAAGGGGCAGATGGTATTGCCCATATTACCGAGTATGAAGTAAACGTCGATAATGGTAGCGAGCGAGAAGCTGCCAAGGCAGGGTGGTTATCGAAACAGCCCGTCATTTCAACCATGCTGCATAGCCTGATGCCGCGCTATTTTAATGAAGAAACATCGCGCCCTATTGTTAAGAAAACTGCAAAAGCGAAAGAAAGAAGCGGTAAGGCGATTACTATTTTTGCACGGCCGCATGAAATGGAAGTGACCAAAATACTGGATGATAAAGAATATATCAAAGCGCGCGTTGTCCATATTAATCCAGCGGGGTCGCTGGTAAAGCTTGAGCTTGAACGTAAGAATGGCTCCATTATTCAGGCTGAAATACCGAAAGAATTATTTGTTTCGCTGAATCTTGCTAAAAATGATGAGGTTTATACGCGGCCACGAGATACACGTATTTTTGAGTAAGTATATGGCTGTTACCTCGTCCCATAATCATCAAAGCTGTATTAAACACGCATTTGAGCGTGCGGATGCCATTTGTCTTGGTAAGGGCGCACGTTTTACGCCGCTTCGCAAAAGAATCTTGGAATTGGTATGGAATAATCATAAGCCTGCTAAAGCCTATGATTTATTGGATATTCTTCATAAAGAAGATAAATCTGCCAAACCGATGACGGTGTACCGTACGTTAGAATTTTTGCAAACACTCGGCCTTGTTCATAAAATTGACAGCCTGAACGCCTATGTCGGCTGCACCCATCCTGAACAGAACCATAGCTGCCAATTTCTGATCTGTGGACAATGTGGTGATGTGAAGGAATCATGCGATATGGGCGTTTTTGAAGCAGTAAAAGCCAGCGCGGGCATACATCATTTTAAGGTAGAACGGCAAATGATCGAAGTGCATGGGGTTTGTATGCATTGTCTAGATAAGGCATAGATAGGTCGGAAATATCCACAAATAACTAAATGCATCATTTAGTTATTGCAAGTATCTTACATTAAAGAATGTATTTAGGTATAATTCACGTATCAATGTAAGAAATAGGTACATGGTTTGCGTAGGTAGTGTTTTGTCGTAACCTATCTATCTATTCTGTACCATGTACTTGAAAGTACTTACTAATAATGATCATTCAGGATAGCTAAAATGATGTTCAGAAATACTTCAAATAGTTACGGTGCTGTTGCCAAACTACTGCATTGGAGCAGTTTTCTTCTCATTCTTCTCATGTATAAATTGGGTTGGACGGCAGAGGCGATGTCGCTTAGTCCACAAAAAATTGCGCTTATTGGTTGGCATAAATCCGTAGGGATTACAGTGCTGACTATTATCCTTTTGCGGTTATTATGGAAAGTCACGAACCCATCGCCAGCATTGCCTGCCCATATGGGGCGCATGCAGATTATGGCGGCGCAGGGAGCGCATTGGCTACTATATCTATTGGTATTAGCAATGCCGCTTTCTGGATGGATGATGTCGTCGGCAGCAGGCCTACGCGTATCGGTGTTTGGTTGGGTAACGCTGCCGGCCTTAATAGCCCCCAATAGAGCGCTTGCACATACATTGCGTGAGGCACATGGCGTTATTGCCTGGGTATTACTTAGTGTCGTCACGCTGCATATTCTCGCAGCGCTATTCCATCATTTTTATTATAAGGATACGGTGCTGAAAAGAATGCTGCCATGTACTAGCAGTAATGGTCAGAAGCCTTAAGCAGCTTCTGACTGTACTTCTTGTTGTAATTTTTCCATTGCTCGTGCTTCAATCTGGCGGACACGTTCGCGGGAAATATTATATATCTGGCTTAAGTCTTCAAGGGTTGTAGGTACCTCTTTGAGACGGCGTTCCGTCAGAATAAACCGCTCGCGGGCATTGAGTTTTGCCATAGCCCGTGCAAACAGGCCTTTTTTGCGGCTCATTTCCTGGTTTGCTGACATGATGACTTCCTGATTTTCACGTGTTTCAGGGATCATATCAATCATTTCGTCGGTACTGTCTATGCCTATTGGGTCATTGAGTGAAAAATCATTGCCAGACATACGGCCATTCATTTCCACCACATCACTTTCTGTGACATTCAACTCTGAAGCAATGGTTGCAATATCTTCTTTAGATAGCGATTTTGATTCAACACTGGCTAATGTTTTTTTTACTTTCCGCAAGTTAAAAAATAATTTTTTCTGTGCTGCAGTAGTGCCTATTTTGACCAATGACCATGAACGCAAAACATATTCTTGAATCGAGGCTTTAATCCACCAGATAGCATAGGTAGAAAGTCGGAAACCTAAATCCGCATTAAAGCGTTTTACGGCCTGCATCAATCCAATATTACCTTCTGAAATCAGCTCCACCAGAGGCAATCCATAACCACGGAACCCCATGGCAATTTTAGCTACAAGACGTAAATGACTAGTGACTAACTGATGTGCCGCATCAATATCCTGGTGTTGTTCCAGACGTTTAGCCAACATATATTCTTCATCTGCTTCTAAGCAGGGGAATTTAGCAATTTCTTGTAAATACTGCGTCAGCCCAATATCTTGGGAAATGACGGGTAGTGATAAGCTTGACATATGATGATTTCCTCCAACAAACAAATATAGCCCTACAGCAGTTAAGAATAGGGCTACTTATTTAAAGTAATGATACTATATATCATTTTTATATAAATTGCAACCCACTTTGATAAGTGTGATAATATCCACTACTCTATGGATTATTAAATGAGTATCCCCGAAAGGGATTGATTATAGTCAAATTTTCTTCTTATTTCCCTCTGGTTTCCACCCTGCTTGTTTTAGTGCTTTGACAATATCACCTTTTGAAATAATGACGGGTAACACAATACCGTTTGGTGCCGCAGGGCCATAGACAGTATTAAAGGGGATACCATAGCGCTCGAAGCTTCTTAGATAATCCATAATTGTATTATTGGGTGAGGTAATGTCAGCAATCATAGGCGTAATATGGGGTGAGTGCAATAAGTTTACAACATCTGCACGGTCAAGAGTTGTCAATTTATTGATTTTACAAGTAAGGCACCAGTCAGCGGTAACATCTACAACCACAAATTCGCCTTGTGCAACGAGTGTAGAAATTTTATCTTGGGCAAAAGGTTGCCATAATTGCTGTCGTTCCTGTACAGCACGGGCGGTGCTTTGTGCAGTCAATAGAGGGATAATAAAGGCCAGCCCGATCAGGACCAGCAAAATAGGCAACTTCACCAAGCCATAGGCAAGTAATCCGTGGCGGTTCTCGATGAAAAATTTTACGAGCAAGCAAATAAGTAACAGCAAGAAAGCTGCTTTAACGCCTAATTGTCCAGCAAGTACATAAATTAGCCATATGGCCGTACCAAACAATGCCAGGCCAAGTAGGTAACGTAAGGTTATCATCCATTCGCCAGGTTTAGGCAATAAGCGGATACAGCTAGGAAATAAGGCTAACAGCAGATAAGGAAAGGCCATCCCTGTGCCCATGATAGCAAAAATCACTATTATATGTAGGGGACTGTGTGATAGGGCAAAACTGATGGCTGTGCCAAGAAATGGAGCAGTACAGGGCGTGGCAAGCAGGGTGGCAAACACACCGGCAAAGAAATTAGTGAGCAGCTTTCCGGCATGACCTGTGGTGCTTTTGAGGGCAAAATCAGCTAGCCATGCTGGTAGATTGATCTCAAAACTCCCAATTAAACTACAGGCAAAAAACACTAGAATGAGGATGAGGGTGATAATGAAAAATGGTTGCTGGAATTGAAATCCAAACCCTACTGACTTACCCAGTGATTGTAAGAGTATAATACCGCCAGCAATTAGTAAGAATGAGGTAATAATACCCAGTGCGGAGATAATAAAGCTCAAGCGAATGTGAGGCTTGGTTGCTCCACTATGGTTCAAAATACTCAAGAGCTTAATCGATAGTACAGGGAGTACGCAGGGCATTATATTGAGAATCAGCCCGCCAAGAAAAGCAAAACCAAGAATAACCAATAGGCTATATTGGCTGATAGAAGAAGGGGCTGGTGGGGAAAAGGGAGAGGTTGTTGCAACTAATTCAGCCTCACTAGCGATCATGGCATTACTTACTAAAGTAAGATGCAGTGTTTTGCCATTAATAGAGTGCGGTTCACTGCCTGTGGCAATGACGGGAATAGAAAATAGGCCAGATAAACGGTCATCTGACAGGATAACAGTTGGGGCAAGAAAGCGGAATTCGTCTGCACCTTCGACAAAAATATCAGGCATCATCAAGGGAGCGTTGGCAGCAACACGCACTTCCAAGGTTTCGCCCTTGGCGTTTTTGACAATACGATGTGCAGTGACTTTAAGGCCGTTACTGGCTTGCGGAAGATGGTGGCGGTATTTATTAATCAGCGCCTTGGCCTCAGCATCACTATCGTTTGGAGTAATCGTTAATACGAGCTGTGCAGTGAAAGGAACGCAAATATCTTTACAGGCTACATAATTAAGGGCAAGTGCTATGGTGCTGTTAGCATTTGTATCATTAGGTGAAAGCTTGATAGGAAAAACGACATCATTATGATAGACAAAATCCTGCAATCCAGAGACTGGATCGGTTAGGCGCTCAGGTACAGGCCACCCTACTTGCAGGGCAGTATTGCCAATATTGGTAGAGCCATGCCAGTCAAAACTAGGGGCAACACCCGCATCACCAGGAGTACCCCAGTAAATACGCCAGCCGGGTTCTAGGCTAAAATGCACACCTATCCAACGTTGCTCACTATCGATATTTGTGCCGATGAGTCGTGCTTTCACGCCTTCTGTTGTGCTCCAGGCAGAAGTGGCAGC
>Ga0206831_1267_pt1 | contig 10288 bp, 9 predicted proteins | sample Alteio_BWOrgCont_73_FD_152876 | JGI IMG/M metagenome (GOLD analysis project Ga0206831, IMG submission 152876) | Enriched cells from forest soil in Barre Woods Harvard Forest LTER site, Petersham, Massachusetts, United States -... | ecosystem: Environmental > Terrestrial > Soil > Temperate forest > O...
TTCCGTCGACTACGTGGTTGCCGCCGATCTGCCACTTGTGTATGACACGATCCTGCCGGCTCTGCTCACCCGCGGTCATTGGCAAGGGGAATTGAGATTCCGGCATGGTCAAACCGGCCGGTCCCTGCCGATGGACTTTGTGGGATTTCAAGTGAAGGATGAAAAAACGGGTGAGCCGCGCTATGTCGCCACCGTATCGCGAGACGTGACCGAGCGCCGCGCTCTGGAACAGCAGTTGCAACAGGCCCAGAAGTTCGAGGCATTCGGGCAGCTCGCCGGAGGAATCGCGCACGATTTCAATAACGTGGTTGGGGCCATCCTAGGCTGGTCGGAATTGGGAGAGGAGCGGGCCACTGCCGAAAATCCCGCCCTTTTAACTTATTTCAAGAAAATTCACTTTCAATGCGACCGCGTAACGGCGCTGATCCAGCAATTGCTGGCGTTCGCAAGGCGGCAGATCCTTGAGCCCAAAAGCCTTATCCTCAATCAGACTGTGCGGGATGTGTTGAGCCTGCTGGACAATTTGATCGGCAAGGACATCCAAATTATTACCGCCTTGGCGGACGATTTGCGCGCCGTTCGGGCCGATCCCACTCAAATCGAGCAAATGCTCATCAATCTTTGCATCAATGCAAGGGACGCCATGCCCAAGGGCGGGCGCATCACCATCGAAACGCACAACACATACTTTTCTGAAGAAGACTGCAGGTCCGCAGGGGGAATCCAGACTGGAAAATTCGCTGAATTGCGGGTGACGGATACCGGCATGGGCATGGACGCCGCCACCAAGGAAAGAATGTTTGAGCCGTTCTTTACAACCAAAGGAACTGGGAAAGGCACAGGATTGGGGTTTGCCACCGCCTACGGCATCGTCAAACAGCACAATGGATTCATCCAAGTGGAAAGTGAACCGGGGCAAGGGAGTACATTCCATATTTTTCTTCCAGTGAATGAAGTCCCTACCACGGATGAAATTCGCCCACTTCTATTCGATGATTCACCGGTTCGTGGGGGCAACGAAACGATCTTGCTTGCCGATGACCACGATGGCATCCGCGAGATGGCCCAATCCGCCCTGGAGGCAAAAGGATATCGGGTTCTGGTCGCGCACGATGGAGAGGAAGCCAGACAAGTATTCGCCACCTATCGCGACAGAATTTCACTTGTCTTGCTGGACGTGATCATGCCCCATCGCAACGGTCCTGAAGTTTTTGCGGCCATCAAGGCGCTCAACCCTGAGGTCTGCGTGGTCTTTGCCACGGGTTATAGCAACGAAACTGCTACGCTCGCCGAACTGGTGGAGCGTGGCGTGGCGGTTCTGAGAAAGCCATACAGTCCTCTGGCGCTATGTCGCCGAGTGCGCGAGGTTTTGGACGCCGCGGTCGCGGTGTCATCGGTTGGGGGAAATGGCCCAGCCTTATAAATAAAAATTTATTCGAAATCAATTGTTGACATGGTCTGCGGCGTATGATATTTCCTCAGTTAGCTGGAGTGGCTGTTTTTTGTACCAGTTGAATTTTGCGAAATCCTTTAGGCCATTATCGCTTTTAGCTTCTTGAGTTTACCCAGCAACACCCCACCCCGGAGGTGGTAACCTTTCTGGTTATCACCTCCTTTTTTATTGCCCAATAAATCGGCAATCTAGAGCGTGCATAACCCCTCAACTTGGTACGTGTAGCGCCCGCCTTCAGGCGGGCACATGCTGGATTGTGACATGCCCGTCTGAAGGCGGGCGCTACATATACCCAGCACAACGGTGTGCCTACGCACTTTCCGCCGGTTCCCACTTTCCAGGAGCGATTTGAACAGCCTTCGATAGTTGCTTTGCCGGGAAGCGCTGCCGGGAAGGGGATAGGGTGGGGAATTGTAAGTGGATCGTTGCTCGAATTGATTCAGGCGTCTTTCTTCAGATCCGCGTAGCGAGCAGACCAGTCGTCGGGTGGGAAGCTGATGCGCCAGAAATCGGCATGAGGCTTCACGAATTCCAGAGCGGCGTTAAATTTTCCGGCTCCGGACGGGGTAACAAGTTTCACGGTGCAATCGATGGATTCGGTGGTGCGCACGTTTTGCAGGGAAATGGTTTGGCCCTGTTCCAGCGAGGCGCGCATTTCCACGAGAGCGCCATGAGCATTCACAACGATGGTGTGAGTCTGCTCGCTGAAAGAAGATTTATTGGCCAATTTCCCTTGCACGACCACTTGAACCTGCAGAAACAGTCGCTGGCTTCTTCTTCGGTTATTAGTGGCTTCCATTGTCAACGGGCCCGGAGGATTTCGATAAAATGTATTCCATGAATCATTCTTAGTCTACAGTGCGCGTGGCGGCAATCCGAGGAAATACGAATGCGGGCTGTGTACTGAGAAGCAACTCCCCTCTTAGGCGCTGAATTTATTTGGCCACAAGGACGGAGGCAGGCGGCGCGGTGGCGCTTGTGGCAGCAATTGGTGCACGGTCATCTTTTCGGCTGGGCAACGATTCCTCGGCGCGCTTTTTTGCGGCGCGTTTTTCGGCATATAAAATGCGGTCGGCGCGCTCCAGGAATTGCTCGGTTGTCTCGCCGTTTTCGTAGCCCACCCATCCCGCCGAAAAGCAGATGGGGATTTTGACGCCGCCACACTCCGTCTCCATGGGGCGCAACCTGGCTACCAGTGTGCTGACCTGGGCAGTGGTGCATTCGGGGAGCAAAACCAGGAATTCGTCTCCACCCATGCGCGCGGCGATGTCCGACTTTCGCACGGCCGTTTCCAGCCGCCGTGCGAAATGCTTCAGAACCTGATCGCCCGAAAGATGGCCGTAGGTATCGTTGATCAGTTTGAAGTTGTCGAGGTCAAAGGAAACCACGGTAAGGGGATGCCCGTGGCGCTCGGATCGGGCGGCTTCGGATTTCAATCGTTCCTCGGCGACGCGCCGGTTGACGAGCCCGGTGAGGGAATCGACCTGCGCCAGGCGCTCGAGTTCCTCCGCCCGGACTTGTAGGGTGCGCATTTCTTCGATCTTTCTGGAGAATTCCCGCCGCAAGCGCTTCACTGTAATTTGCTGGTAGATGGTATAGGCGTTGAAAATCAGCACCAATCCCACCAGGCCGCGCACGGCCCGGTTCATGCTGGCGTAAAAAAACGGGTCATCTACTTTGATGAACCCGGGGAAGCTCATTGCGAACACGGCAAAGGTGAGCAGAAGCATGACAATGACCGCCATGCTCCAGAGCCACCAATCGCGGTCCTCCAGCCTCTGCAATTGCGCCTGCATTTCCGGCAGGCCCAGGCCTGTGGAAGCAGCGGGCTTGGTTGAAAGTAAAGTTGTCGACGATGGCTTCATGTGCGGCCGTATCTGTTTGGCGAAATCAGAACTGCGCATAACCATGATAAAGGCGGGAGAAACACGGGGTGGATTAAAATCTTGTGCGGCGTACCGGATTGTCCACTGTACCCGCGTACAGTGCTTGCGTTAGTAACGTAATTATGAATGCAATTTCATTCGTCGCCGCGCGGAATTCCCCGTAAAGCATATTCGCTTTGGCGGACAGACATCCGCGGGAACGAAATCCACCCTCGCGCCTCGCACTGCTTCAGTGAACTTTTTTTGAATGTTGAGGGCGCTACACAACGGGAGAACTGCCCGAGCGGGAGTGCTATGCCCCTTTTTTCAGTTCGGCTAGAACCAGTTTGGCAACTTCGCGCAGAGTTTCAAAAACCCCTTGGCCGCCGATGGCCACCGCTTCGGTCACGGGCTCGCCTTTCACCTGAAGATGTTTCCTCAGGGCATCCACTGGAAGCACGCCGGGAAGGTCGCGCTTATTGAGCTGCAGGACGTAGGGGATGGTGGTGAAGTCCAGCTTGTGTTCTTTGAGGTGCTCGCGCAGGTTTTCCAGCGTTTCAAAGTTGGCGTCCAGGCGTTCTTCCTGCGAATCGGCCACGAACACCACGCCATCGGCGCCCTTCAGGATCAGCTTGCGGCTGGCCTCGTAAAACACCTGGCCGGGGACGGTATAGAGATGGATGCGCGTCTTGAAGCCGCGCACCGTGCCCAGATCGATGGGCAGGAAATCGAAAAAAAGCGTGCGGTCCGTTTCCGTCGCCAGGGAAATCATCTTGCCCTTTTGGGCCGTGCCGGTGTGATCGTAGATCCACTGAAGGTTGGCCGTCTTACCGCCCAGGCCTGGACCGTAGTAGACCAACTTGCAGTTAATTTCGCGCGCAGGAAAATTGATAAAGGGCACGGTTGTCCGGACTGACCGGGAGTTATTTTATAGCACACGCACGGAGTCAGGCCAATCCTCAAACCACGAAGTGTTGCTCGTTAGACAGCGGGCGGAGCAAGGTCGTGTGGCGGACAAGCATAATCTCTTGGCGGGGAGCGGCAATCGGCAGTACCAGTTATAGCTTGTGAATAGAAGATTGCCGCGCTGGCATTCTCGAAAAAGGTTCCTGGCAATGAAGGAAAGGGAACAAAAAATCGCGATACCTCGATGCCCACGAGGGGTCGGCCACCGCATATGGCATAACTCGTCCATGATAGAATCCGCGCGGAAAGCGAGGTGGCCCGATGCTCGCGAAGGACGTGATAGAGGCGATTGAGGCCGCCGCGACAGTGCTGCTGTTCGTCGCGGCGATCTGGGGCGACCGAATCAAGGACCGATTGTTCGGCCCGCGCCTGAGTCTTTCTCTCCTTGACCCCGAGGGATTCCTGACGGAGCGCGCGAACGGCGTCGCCGCCCGCTACTACCACATCCGTGTCGCGAACCGCCCCCACAGCGTAGCGAGGTCCGCGCAGGTGTTCGTGACGCGAGTGTCGAGGCGCGATGCCAGCGGCGCCTTCCAACTTGAGAATATCGCCTACTCCCTCCCGCTCATTTGGACCCCTGCCGAGCTGAATCAGTTAGACAGAAAGGTCGTAACCATGTCCACATGCGACTTTGGTTTTATAGACCAAAACGCGCCCGCGTTCATCCTCACGACTGCCATCTTGCCGAACAATTTCCGCGGCACAGTCGCCAAGGGCGAGGCCGCGAGGTTCGAGATCACTGCCGAGGGCGAGAACGTCTACCACTCGACTATTCTCGTCCTGCAGGTCTCATGGGACGGCGAGTGGCACTCGGGCGGCCGGGAGATGCGGAAGCACCTCGTGGTCGATAAGGTCGACTCGCTCGTCTAGCGGGCCGTCCTAAGCTACAGTTTCATCAAGACCGCCTACGGACACCAACTTGACAGAGTTCTGCCAAGCTCGTTGTCGAAGCTGGCGAAGACTCGAAGAATGGGCGCTGCCATGAAGGAAAATTGCAAAACGGGCCAATATTTAACGAATAGGTGCAAAATCGAGTGATCGTTGTTATATTCAGAGCGGGTAGCCTGGCCAGTTCGCCTGTTGACATACTGTAATCTAAAATGACTGACAAAAAGGACCTTCCCGAGTACATCCTTCCTTGCTACGAGAAGCCACCACTCAATGAAATTGCCCTCGGCGTGCATTTCGAGCGACTCAATTCGTGGCAAACCATACATGTAGGGCGGTTCTGGGGAGAAGTCTCTAAAGAGTTTCCAAACACTGAGGACCAGCCTCCCATCTTCGAAATCGAGGGCGAGCAGCGTTTTGAGGTTTTCCAGTTGCCTCCTCTGCGGCGCACATTCTTTGTGTCTCGAGACCAAACTTTCGTAATTCAATTGCAGGAAACAAAGTTTTTATTTAATTGGCGGAAGAAGCAGGCTAGCGACATATATCCGCGCTTCAGTTCCTTGTTTAAGAAGTTCGTTGGCCACTGGGGGCAGCTTTCTGATTTTGTGGGACGGGAGAATCTCGGTACATTGAAGCCCGCAAGATATGAACTTACATATGTTAATCATATAGAACAATCAAATGAACCCGTTAGCTCAACAGTTGAGCGATATGTTAAAATGTTTAATTGGAGCATGGTTAAATCGAAGTTCTTGTCTCCTCCCACCGGTGTCAATATTGTGTGGACATTTCCGATGCCTGAGGCTCTCGGGTTTGCGCAGGCGAACCTTAGTCAGGGCGTTAGAGCAGACGGGCGGGCAGTGCTCGTATTAGTCATGTCTTGCAAAGGTGCTGCAACAGAAAAAATTTCTTTGAACGATTGGTTCGCTGCATCACATAAATGGCTTGGGCAAGGATTCAAGGAGCTGACAACCGAAACTGCCCACAAAGAGTGGGGTTATAAAGAATGAGTAGCAATCATATTTTGCTCAATGAATCTGGTGAGCCGCCGAGAAAAAGGGCCGCGGAGGATAGGATAGGATTTCCGGCTTGGCGATGTTACCGCACCGGTTCGTTTGCAAACTTCACTCACGAAGTGCATGACCTTCCCAATGCGACCGTTCCCATAAACGTAGGTTCATCGGCTGGATGGGGGGACCTATTGGCGGGAATAACGAACGTGGCTATCGGGGTTCTTTCTGGTACTGATTTCGGAATGCAAATTAGTAGCAATAAGATCGTTGGCACCGGAGTATTCCGTGGGGTAGTCAAACAAAATCCAATTGGCCACGGAATGCAAATCGGGTCGACGTTTCTTGAAGGGTTATGTGGGGAATACTCGCCTGAAGTTTTGTATGCAAATCCTGAAGCGACAGCGCTTTTGGGAAGCATACAGCAAATTACAATGGTTGAACCAGTAGACGCAGCTAAGCTAGCTCAACGCGCAGTTCTACAGGAGCATTCGCTTTCGGCACAGCTTCGTCGCCTGAGCAGACTAGAAGCTGGATGGGATGGTGACACAGCTCCGGGCATCTCCGAAGAAACGCGCAGCACGGCCGAGGGAATTATCAAGCAGGTGCAACAGGTTGCGTTATCGCATTTGGCGATCCTGAAGACACGACTGGGACCTCTCCCCGACGGGAGTCTTAGGTTTGAGTGTACGGAATCAAACAAGGAGCTATTTGTTACAGTTTCTGACAAGGCCATTGAGGTTCAAGCATGGCAGCCATTGGACGCAGTTGAGTCAGTAGGATATTGGGAGACGGACACAACTGGCGTCATGGAGCACTTGGAATGGCTGGTGAAGTAGCCTCCCCGGTGGTTACTGTTGAATTGACCGATTCTCTCTACAGGGGCATCAATCCTCTATTTTTTGATTTTGAAGAGGGCGGATTAAAGTCCGGAGTGTTTCTCCTTAAGAAAAATCATAAACTTGAAGATGGACCCTCCGTGGGAATTACCAGGTTAATTTCGCTAGAGAATTTTCAATCTCTTATCGGCGATGGCTGGGGTGTAGGGGAATTACCTGTCAGCGTTCCCCAAAGCCAAAGCCTAACCGTACATCCACTCCCGGACCAAAAGTGGGGAATACATGCCCACGCCCACGCAGTCGTCACCAATTATCAGAAGCTGACTAACAAACAAATCGGTGACGCTCAGCGAGCTTTAAGAGATGCTCTCCAGAAAAATATTCTAGTGAAGCCTGTAGAAACGTCTGCTAAATAACGAGCGCATCGAAGGTGGCGCAGCACCTGGGACGGTGTCGACCTTCCGACCGCGTGCCCGACGCTCACTTTCTCAGAAGGTCGGGGTTTTGATTTTCGTGCGTCACTGTAACTCAATGTAAAGCCTGCGCCACCCGCCGTGAATGCTGCGGACATCATCTTAAGCAGAGGCCTCATTCCGTGGAAGCCACACGGCGGCTTGCAAGGCGGGTCGCGGATTGAAGATCGTGGGTCGGTAAATACACGGTCGGTCGTGTTTGGGTAAAATGTTTGATCGCGGCTAGCGTTGCGCCGGCGATCTCATCATTCGCGCTGACGCCGTCTAATCGACCGGCGAGCATCAATCGCTCGTCATACGAGGTATCACCGGCTAGAAAGAACGTCGCGCCATCCTGCTCAACTATGATGGAGAGGTGATCGGCGGTGTGGCCCGGCGTGGCGACTGCGACGACGTCCCCAGCTTTGGTCATTCGCCTGGCGGCAGCGAACGGGCCAAACGCCTCCGGCGCGAGGTCCAGCGGCTTTGGATCAAACCATGCGGGCCAGCGATTCGGGAGGTATCCCCGGAAGCGGCCCGCCCATCCGCTTGCCGTTCGTAATTCGCCCGGAGCGACAAGTATTTCACTGTGCGGAAAATGGGCCAGGCCTCCATCGTGATCGATGTGCAAATGGGTGAGGATGACTCGCCCCACATCTCGCGGGCCGATGCCCAGCGCGCAAAACTGTGGACCGATTTCCTCCTCACGGGCAATACGGAACGCAGTTTCCCATCGAATATAGGGATGAAGCGACTTGCCGCTTTCGACCAGATGCGCGCCTTGTCCAGTATCGACTACGATCACACCTTCCGGATGATCGATGACCCACGCGTAAGTGGGGAGCCAATCCGTCCAGTTCGAGTCGGCAAAAATAGCCAGACGTCTGCGCAGCCCGTGCCCACGGCCCTCGACCTGCGCCGTCTTTATGCGGACCGACCCAGTTTGGATGGCATGTAGCTTCATGACTGCAATCTCCGGGATGTACTATTTTTGTGCGCGCGCCTCTCGAATGCAGAATTAATCATGGGCGTCATTCCCGGCTTTCACCGCAATCGAACGCACCGTATCCGGCTGGTCGAAATGCACCATATGGCCGGCATCTGGCAAGAGCACCGTCGTAATCTCAGGGGCTGCGATGGCACGCGGCAGTTGCTCAGCAATTGCCGAAGGAGTGAGCGGGTCTTGCTCACCGAATACGTAATGAACAGGGGTCGCTAAACGCGGTGGATTCGCAAAAAGGTTGAGCGATACCAGCTGTGGCAAGAGCGCGCGTTGAATCAAATTCATGTTGCGCAGGGCCTTCACAGTGCCAACAAGACCATACACGCGGAGCATGCCGAAGAGCGTTTCTTTCAGTATGGCGCTGAACTTTTTGCCGTGTTCGATGCCACCCATGTCAGCCAATAACCTGCCGCGCAGTTGGAACGCCGTTGGATCGGTATAGGGCGGCTCCCCTAGTTTCTTCAGCTTTGCACGGAACCGCTGAGTAGCCGCAAGGCCGCGTTGCTCTTGAAGAAATGCGTAGACGGCGGCGTCACTGCGGGCGGTATCTGCATCCGGCGAAATGCATATTAGCGATTTTATTTTGTCGGATTCACTTTCTGCAGCTTGCAGGGCGATCGTTGCTCCCAACGAAATGCCAAACACAATTATTTTTTGCTTGGTCTCATTTTGCATCCAATTCAGGACACTGCACAGATCAGCGACCTGCTGCTTCAATGTGACGCTTTTCGCATCCTGCTGGGACGCGTTGCCACAGCCGCGTTGATCCCAGTAACACACCAGGAATTCGCTTTCCAGATGCAAGTGTCGCTGAAACTTTGCCACCTCGTGCAGCAAGGGGAGACCAGGCCCGGCCTGAACGATCAGGATTGGAGGCAGCCCGGTGCGTTCGGCGCACAAGCGAATTCGCTGTGCGGAGCCATTGATTTCCAGCTCAACCGTTTTGTCGATTGCCAGCGGAACACTGCCAGATTTGGCGCGATGTAGACTTAACATAGATTGATGGCCGTGATGGCCAACGCTTTCCTACGCTGTTGCCTGGCACAAGCAAACGTGCGGGTGGCTCGGGTTTTGTAGTTGAACTTGGGGCGCCTCGTCCTACGCACTTTGTAGGGCAGGGCTTTTTCTTCTGTCCGTTTGCGCCCGCCAACATGAGTCAAAAGCCCCACCCTTGAAGACCGTCAAGGACGGGGCAGCCCAAGTTCAACATCTTAACTTAGAGCGAAGATACTGAAGGAGTATAAGAGTGTGAAGCGCCAATGATACCGTGATGGCAAGGCTCGGGCCACTCGTCACGGCCATCTGCATGACAATATCGTCATGTGTAATTAACGCCGCCTCTTCTATAATTCCGTTCGCGCCAGGAACGCGCTCGTTCAGAGGTACGGACCGACAACGGCAAAAAAGGAAATGCGATTGAAGCGGGTTGCACTATACTCTTGTGCGAAACTCCAAGAAGAGGAGACAGCTACACATGAAAGGTTTCATTGTAGGTGTGATTGTGGGAGCGGCTCTGCTTGCAGGCGGGCTCTATTACTATTTCGTTTCGGGGATGGCTCCCGCGGCGGTTGCCGATCCGCCGATGATGATGGAGAAAAAGATCGCCAACAAATCTCTGGACGCGCATATTGACAAATCCAATGTTCCGGCGCCTCCCATTCAGGCCAACGAAGACAATTACGTAGCCGGCGCCAAATTGTACAAGGACAATTGCGCGGTGTGCCACGGCTTGCCCAACCAGCCGCCACCGGCCATTGCCGACAATTTTTATCCGCGCGCCACGCTGATGTTCAAGGGCAAGGGCGTGTCGGA
>Ga0206831_1268_pt1 | contig 10216 bp, 8 predicted proteins | sample Alteio_BWOrgCont_73_FD_152876 | JGI IMG/M metagenome (GOLD analysis project Ga0206831, IMG submission 152876) | Enriched cells from forest soil in Barre Woods Harvard Forest LTER site, Petersham, Massachusetts, United States -... | ecosystem: Environmental > Terrestrial > Soil > Temperate forest > O...
TTTAAACAGAAGAACCTTCAGCTATGAGATCAAAATTTTCTGAAATCGTTCATAGTATGCTTCAAGAGATAATGCTTTCTTAAATCGTGAAATATTTTCACTTAAGCCCTCTTTATTCTTCAATGTGTGCTCTATAACAAGCGCTAATTGGGAAGCCGAGATCCCTTCTGGTGTCAACACGACACAGTCGTTATATTCTTTAAAACATCCTCGATCTGTTGTGATAACAGGCTTATTGAGACTTAAAAGTTGGTTAACCACCCCGGAAGGTCCTCCAGTTGTCGGCCAGCGAAGCTGCACCGCAACATCGATCTGTTGCATCGCATTGATTAATTCCTCATGAGAGGGGGAATCGATTAACTGTACAAATGGCGGAATTTGATATTTCAAATGTTTCAAAGATTCTTTCAAATGATAACCGGCAAAAATCAGTTTAAGCGGAAAATGCTTTTGTAAAAGACTGCATGCTTCAATGAGGATATGGGGATGCTTTGCGGCACCCAATATCCCGAAATGTCCAATAGTGACTTCTGCTGAAGATTTTATAGTGGGGGATCTAGACACCTTTTGTTCAATAATCGGCAAAAAAAGGATTTCACATTTGACTTCAAGATTATATTTTTCGAGGTCTTGCAACAGGAGTTCTTTTGCTTCATTAGATTGCACCAAAATATTCTTTGCCTTACTCAGCTGTACTAAAGAACGGGTTCCAGAGATGTGGGTATTTTCGATAATATCATCTACAGAATTGCCCTCTTCGATCTCGTTTGCTTTTTCTGGATAATGTTCTGCTAGAAATCGTTTTAGTAGGGATAGGTCGTAGTTGCAATAGGCAAACAATAAATGAACGATCTGTATATCATGCAGATAGAGAAATTTTTCACCGTCAAACAGTGCAGGATCATCCAGAAGAGCTCTTAGAGTATGAATATGATGATGTGAATTTCCCAAAACAAAGATGGCTTTGCGGTAGTTATATATCTTATGGCACATGCTAAAAAGCTTAGGATGATATCCTGGGATATTGTTTTGTTCATTGAACTCCATAGCAGTTTTTAAAGAGGGAAAGTGATGATAAAAGTGAATATCCCAAGGAGCCTCTTTGAATATCGCAAAGCTATATTCCGCAATGCCGGAATTATCAGGGGGTAGTATTGTGAAAATGGGCAATACTTCTGAACTTATTTTCGATGCGAAGCTTGATGCTTTCCTTACCCCTGGCGATTTCAACTGGGCGATAATCAAAGCGCTTGCATTTTCCCATGTGATTGTTTTTAAGATATTTGCTCCAAATTCTAGAGATATCTTCTTTAAAGAGGGATCGCGAGAAAACTGATCTATCTTCTCCGCAATTGCTTTGGGGTCATATGGATCAAAAGAGCATTGCTGAGGTACAAGCTCAGAGAGGGATGAAGTTCCTGATGCTATGACAGGAGTTCCACAAGCATAGCTCTCTAAAATAGGCAATCCTAATCCTTCATAAAAAGAGGGAAAGATCTGACCTTTGGTATTTTTTAATAATCGTACTAAATCTTTGTCTGAAACATATCCACTAACAATGAGGTCTCGATTAGGATTCAAGCCTGCAGCAAGAATTAGTGCACGATTATGTTTTAAGGCATCAGCAGTCATGCTGCAGATGATAATTAGGGGATATTTAATCCCATCTTTCTTCGTTTTAGATAGGATGCCATATGCCTCAATCAAACGAGGGATATTTTTACGCCATTCATTGCCTGCCACATAAACAAAATATCTTTCCCTGGAAAAGGATCCGAAAGAAAAAGTTAATATTTCTTCTTGTGCTGGAGTGGTCTTGAGGGCTTCTACAATTTCTCCGCAGATACCTCCATAGATATTAGTAATTTTATCAGGTGAGATATTCAATAATTGTACAGCATCGTTTGCTGTTTGATTACTTATTGCAAAGAGATGATCTGCTTCACGCATTGCTGTGTAAGCATTCATAAATAGACTTTTCTGCTTTAAATCAATATAGTGTTTGTAGAAAATTAAGGGGATGAAATCCCAAATCATTCCTAAGATCTTTGGAGCATGGCCATAAAGAAAAGGGGGGTATAAGCTCTCGAAAAAAAGGGTGCGGGGAGAAGAAGGCGTGTCTAGCTCCAAGGGAAAAAAAGATATAAAATAGTTTACGATCCGTGTTTTTGTAAATAGGGTTGAGCCCTCTTCAGTAAAGAAAAAACGGCCATAAGCCTTAAAAGCTTCATAAAACGATGGCATAGGCAATGCGCGATCAAGCAAGAAATAAAAATTACCGGTTGGATAGTCCTTAGTAATCTGTAAGAGTAGGTTGCGCATATACCTAGGAATTCCTCGATCCTGATATAACTGCGCCGTACGTAGATCAAAAACTGTACATTCTTTAACCGATTCCATAGATGCTCTCTTTCGCACTATTTTTTTACATCCTCAGCCTCAGAGATCAATGTTGATTTAATTTGCTCAAGGTAGCGCAACCCCTGATCAACTTGCATTCCAACATCTATGTTTATGACTCTCTCTTCAAGCTGTATGATGCGCCTTTCGAGCCTTTCAATTCCTAAAAGTTTCTTTATCGTGGATTTAATTTTGCTTTTGGCATTTTTCAAAATCTTTTTCATGAATAGGTACCTAAGTGGCTAAATAGCGTTCACGATATCATTAACACTTAAAAAATGCCATCATAAAGTAGTTGAAGCAAATCCTTTGCAGATCTTAGAATCAAACCTCGTTCTGACATAAAACATAGGGAATCGAAGATGAAAAAAGCTAGTGGCATCAGTGAATGTCGAATTTCTGGAAGCAAGCGCCTCATTTCAGTGCTGAATCTAGGCGATCAAGTTCTTACAGGTGTATTTCCGAAAAGTAAAGAAGAACAGATTACACGCGGACCCCTCGAGCTCGTTTGGTGTCCTGACAGTGGATTGCTTCAGTTAGGCCATTCTTACCCTGCAGAAGAGATGTATGGTGATAACTATGGATACCGTTCAGGGCTAAACCAGAGTATGGTCAACCATCTTTCAAATAAAGTTCAAAAATTGGAAAGTAAATTCAAGGTACAGTCAGACGATGTTGTTCTAGATATTGGATCAAATGATGGTACTCTTCTTAAGGCGTATAAAACGCAAGGATTGCATCGCATCGGCATAGACCCCACAGGCAAGAAATTCAGTTCATTTTATCCAAAAGAGATTACATTAATCCCGGACTTTTTCTCTGCAGATGCCTTGAAATCGACAAAAACTAAGCCTGCAAAGATCATCACATCCATAGCCATGTTCTACGATTTGGGGGATCCTGTCGGATTTGCGCGCGATATAGCTTCTTCTTTATCTCAAGAGGGCATTTGGCATTTTGAACAATCGTATATGCCATCGATGCTTCGACAGACCTCCTACGACACTATTTGTCATGAACATATTGAATACTATTCTTTAGGGTGCGTGAAGCAGATTCTTGAAAAAGCAGATCTTAAAATCATCGATGTTGAGATGAATGCGGTAAATGGCGGAAGTTTTGCAGTGACTGCAGCTAGAAAATCTAGCCATCATTCAGCTAATCTATCTGTTATTAATTGGCTATTAGAGCAAGAAGAGCGCATGGGTTTAAATACTCCTCGGATCTTCAGAGAGTTTGAAGAACGTGTCTATCGTCATCGTGAGGACTTAATACGGCTCATTCACTCTTTGCTAGCTGACAATAAAAAAATATTGGGGTATGGGGCTTCAACCAAAGGGAATGTGCTGCTGCAATTCTGCGGGTTGACTTCCAAGGAAATCCCCGCTATTGCTGATGTGAATCAAGAAAAGTATGGCCGGTTTACTCCAGGATCGCATATTCCGATCATCTCGGAGAAAGAGGCCCATGCCATGAATCCCGATTATTTTTTAGTTTTGCCGTGGCATTTTAAAGATTCAATTCTTCAAAGAGAAAAGGATTATCTCCTTAAAGGGGGAAAATTTATTTTTCCTTTGCCTGAAATTGAAATTATCTAAGGGATTGTAATGACTTCACTGATCTTGAAATTATCGAATAAATTAATTTTGGCTTTGCTCTTCTTTACTGTTTGTTTCCACTCATCTTTTTGCTATTGTCTTCACGCAAATCAATCAGTGGGTCAAGACTTTTATGTTGTGACAGTTCCTAAAGCTGGGACACATTTATTGATGAAGCTTCTAGTCATGTTGACAAATAGATCCTATGTATATGATATGTGGCCGCCTTTAGGCCCATATAGATTCGAAGGAGATGCCAAAGACTGTTATATTGCAGATAAAGTGGCTATCGCAGCATCTAAAAGATGGAAGTCTCTAAATCAATTTCCTGTCGTGCATTTTAATTTAGCTTCCGTATACAAGCGATTTTCTCTCATTCATCCGGAGTATATAGCGATCATTCAATTGAGGGATTTGAGGGATATTTGTGTCTCTTGTGTATTTTATCACCATCATGAGATTGAAAAAGAAATCGGGCCTTCGACATTTGATGAAAAATTACTGTATATTATCAACTTAGACAGTGATAGCAGGCCTGTAAATAATATCTTAAATATTTATCGCAATGCAAAAGTGGCGGTCAAATGGGTTAAAGATCCTAATGTGGTTATTTCTCGTTTTGAAGATTTGGTAGGCCCTAAAGGCGGTGGAACAGAAGATGCACAGAAGAGACAAATTCGAAAGATTGCGAAAAAACTTAAAATCTCCTTAGATGCAGAAAGGTTAGATGAGGTCCTGCAAACCTTGTTTGGTAATGAAAAAGGCCCTCAATTCCCAACGACCTTTCGTCAAGGACAGATTGGCGGCTGGAAAGATTATTTCAAGCCTATGCATAAGGCGGCTTTTAAAAAAAGGTTAGGTAAGCTGCAACAAAAATTGGGCTACTCATTGGATTGAATCTATCCCCTAGCAAAAAAGTATGAAAAACGACTTGACCGTTTTATAAAATTACCATTAAAACGCATACAATTAACATAAATTTGCTTGGATTGAAATAGGGCACGGATATGACTTCATGGGTCTTGAGGGTACATTTTAAGACAATTTTAATCTTGGTTTTTAGTCTCATTTTTTTTCAGTCATTTTTTCTGTTTTCTGAACGCGCTCCACCTATCGGGCGGGATTTTTACATTGTAACAATTCCTAAAGCCGGAACGCATTTACTGATGAAGCTCCTAGTAATGTTGACAAATAAATCCTTCGTATTTGATCAATGGGAGCCTTTAGGAGGATTTAGATTCGAAGGCGATGCTCAAGGTTATTACATTGTAGATGAATTGGCTATTGAAGCGTCTCAACGATGGCAGTCAGAGAATCAATTCCCTGTTTTGCATTTTAATATGGCTCCCGTATACAAACGGTTTTCTCTTTCGCATCCTGAATACATAAAAATCATTCAATTGCGGGATTTGAGAGATGTTTGTGTTTCCTGTGCATTTTTTCAGAGCGCTGAAATTGAAAAAGAAATTGGCCCCTCTACGTTCGATAAAAAATTGTTATATATCATCAATTTAGATAGTCATAGTAGGCCTGTGAATGGCATTTTTAATATCTATCGCAATGCTAAGGAGGCTATCCAGTGGGTAAATGACCCGAGTGTAGTTATTTCTCGCTTTGAAAATTTGGTTGGACCTAAAGGCGGGGGAACGAAGAGAGCTCAGAAGCAGCAAATCAGTCTAATCGCCTTAAAGCTTAGAATCCACTTAAACGCAAGAAAACTAAAGGTGGTTATGGAAGATTTGTTTGGTAACAAAAAAGGCCCCCAACTTCCAACAACCTTTCGTCAGGGACAGATTGGCGGTTGGAGAGATTACTTCAAGCCTATGCATGAGGTAGCTTTTAAAAAAAATTTAGGCAAGCTGCAAAAAAAATTGGGCTACTCATTGGATTAAATGTTATACTTAAGTGAAGTAAAAAAGACTGTAAATATGCGCATTGCAATTCCTTGTTGCCCCCCACTCAAATCCCTTTTGCTGTTTCCCTATTTTATATTGATTGTTGCTGGCCTGACAGTGCCTTCTGATGGAGGGCATGGGTTACTAAGCATTAAAAGTTTGTCATTCATCGCAACAGCCGTTGGCGTGCTTCTGTACATATTGTTGAATAAAAAATTTAGCATTATTCAGTTCAAAGTTGTCTGCTTTATCATTGCTTCCATGGGGTTCTTGACGTTATGGGGCATCACCAGCATCGGATATGGAGAAATATCCGATGGCAATGCCTTTGATCAATTTAAACTGTTTTTTCTCACCGTCTCGGTTGTTGCAATAACGATCTACCTAGTCTCTGAGAATATTATTTCATTTGCGACATTTCTAAAGACCGTGCTCTATGCGAACTTTGCTTTCTCTGCAACGAAGATATCCTTAATCATTCTGCATCTATTTGGCATGATCGATCTCTGGAGCATGGTAGAACGCTTCGGAATTCGCGTTATGGGCATGCAGATCGTTGGCAATGTCTTTCGATTCCAAGCCTCTATTGATATCGCAACTCCTTTTCTTTTGTTCTTCTTCCTACAAGCGCCCCTTTTTGGGATTTCTTGGAGTAAACGCTTCCGCTTTTTATACTTGGCTATTTCATTAGTGGCTATTTTTTTAAGCTTTTCGCGTTTTCTTCTTTTCGTTGGAGTACTGTCATTGATCTTGCATGCAGTTACGTTGCGATTATCAACGATTGTACGTTCGCTTCCCCTATTGGTTATAGGCTTGGTACTGGGATTGTCATGGCTCGGCTTAGATGATGCTTATACAGTCGTAGAAAGACGATTGTTAAGTATTGATAATTCGACTTCCGATCGCATCCGAACAGATCAAATTAATGCGATGATGGAAGAGCATGAGACTTTTCCTTTTATGGGAAAAGGACTCGGAGGCTATGCGACAGATTATATTCGAGATGATAAGATTCGCCACTCCTATGAGGTGCAGTGGGTTGCCTTTTTGATGCAGTTTGGATTGCTGGGTATTGCAGCAATCTTAAGTGCCTTAGGGATGATTGGAGTCACTATTCTATCCCTGCCATGGACAAGAGCAAAAATCGGGTTATTTTTGATGTATTTGTGCTGGCTGCTTTCTGGGTTTACCAATCCCTTTTTAATTTCGCTAACCAGTGGAATCCTTTATAGTCTATTTTTTCTTGCAGGCAGAAGATTAAGAACTACAACCACAGATAAAGATCATGCAATGTTGCCTATGTAATCAAGAAGCTGATTGTAAAAATGATCAGCAGCCGGGATATCAACAGTCTTCTTCTTTTGAAATTTATCATTGCTCTCACTGCTCAACAGCTTTTGCCTGGCCTATGGATGTGAATCATCAATTATATGAATTAATTTATAGCAAAATAGATCAAATACATGGGTATGAAAGGTATGCTAGGTATGCCACTGACATACTCTATAGCGATACACCCTTAGAATATTTGTCTGATAAGGAAGAAATCTATTGGGGAATACAACAGTATTTGAAGAATTGTTTAAAAAACGAACCAAAAATCCTAGAAGTGGGATGTGGATTTGGGTATTTGACCTATGCTCTTGCTATAGCAGGTTATGATGTTGTTGGTTTAGATATCTCACAAGTAGCTGTCGACAAAGCTAAGCGACGATATGGCAATAAATACATTTGTTCTGATGTGCAAGATTATGCTTCCAAAGTGGGTCCACAATATGATGTGATCATCCTAACAGAAGTAATTGAACATATCCCGGATGTAAAATCTTTTCTAGCATCATTAGATTTATTACTTTCTCCTCAGGGAGAAATTGTACTCACTACTCCCAATCGATCTTGCTATCCCAATCATATCCTCTGGGAAACAGAACCTCCTCCAGTGCATCTTTGGTGGTTTTCAGAGACTTCAATTGAATTCATCGCTAAGGATATGGGCTATGATGTTCATTTTATTGATTACACACTTTTCAATAAGGGCAAGAGCTTCACATTAAGTTATCCGAAAGGGAAACCTTATGTATCTACTCGTGAACCACGCATTGATGTTTCGGGAAATCCCATGGGAGTTTATTCTTTTAAATCAGGAAGAGGAATCAAATCCATTTTAATGCGACTCGGTTTATGGAATAGTATCCGATGGATAAAAAATAAATGCCAACAGTATCAAAGAGAGAAGTTGCAAGTGAACCCCAAAAGGCAGTATGCTCTTTGCGCCGTATTAAAAAGAAAAACGTAGTCCTTAAAAAGTTAGGGCAAAGAAAGTAACCAGGTCGTCTCGACCTGGCTGTTGATACATTCCAGGCCGGGACGGCCTTGTTACCTTATATCCGCTGCCATGACTTTTTAAGGACGTACAGAAAAACATCATAGTTCAATATATATGAAGAGTCATCGGCCTTTAGTCTCTGTGATTATTCCTGTTTATAATCATGAACATTTTGTCGAGAAAGCGCTAAATTCTGTATTGCTGCAAACCTATTCAAATATAGAGATCATCATTATTGACGATGGGTCTAAAGATAGGAGTTGTGCTGTCATAGACCGAATTTTAGCTAAGGAAAAAAATTCTTCAAAAACTATTGAAAATATTAGTTTTCTTAAGCAACCCAATCAGGGAGCGCATGCCACAATCAATCGAGGATTATCTATAGCTAAAGGAGAATGGCTAACGATTCTTAATTCAGATGACTATTATGAGATTTCCCGAATTGAAAAATTGATTGATCAAACAGCAAAAGCGAATGCACAGCTTGCATTTTCTTATGTGGCGGCAGTTGATCAGTTAGGAAATATTCTTTCTCAAGATCATTGGTGGTGGCGCTGGTATGAGGGGGCAAAATATCAACTATTTCAAAAAGATGTCCCGACTGTGGGTTTTCAGTTACTTCAGGATAATCTCGCCGTTTCTACAGGCAATTTATTTTTCAAACGTTCCCTCTACAATGAGGTGGGACCATTTAAGAACTTAAAGCTTGCACACGATCTCGATTTTCTTCTCCGTGCCCTAACACTCACAGAACCCCTTATGGTGCGGGAAGAGCTCTATTACTATCGACTGCATGGAGGGAACACTCAATACACTGTGCGGCACCTTATGGAGCAGGAAAAGCGAGAAATTTATCGAGACTATTTGGTAAAGACTGCTTCTCAAAGATCTGTCAAGAATCGCATGGCCCCCTGTTCTTGGTATTGGCCAGCAGAATTTGCCAAGTGGCGTGCTCATTTAAAGATGGACCTCGGCCTTGATGCTTACATTACCCGGCCGACTTCCACCATTAAAGAACATCATTTCGCAGGGAATCAACTCTCGAGAAAACACAAAACTAAAAAAGATAAGCAAGTATGCTTGATATCTCATGATCTTAGTCTGAGCGGCGCTCCTAAATTAGTGGCTGATCTTGCGCTTTGCTTAAAAAATCATGGCTATGAACCCAATGTCGTGGCATTGTCAGATGGGCCAATGAGAAAAATATTGGAAGAGCATGGAATTCACGTTGCTGCTCCGAAAGGAAGCATCCTTAGACGAATGCTTGCACTGCCTTTTATACTAGGCTTTCGATCAAAGAAAATCACCATTGTCAATACGTTAATTAGCCTTCCTGCACTCCCTCTGCTTATTTTCCTACGCCCCTTCCAAACGATCATTTGGTATATCCATGATTCGTATACCCCTGCAGGCATTTTACATAATAAGTTTGGAGGCAAAGGAAAACTGCTTACTCCATTCTTGCAGTGGTTAAGAAAAAGAAAATCCCTACACCTATGGTTTGGTTCAGCCAGCACTCAGACAGAATGGAAGCATACTTGCTTATCTTTTTTAGTTTTGTGTTTTCTCGAGAGTTGATTCCCTGCGAAATGATGTTCTTTAAGGTGATGTATTGGAGCGGGATCCCTTCACAACCTGTAAAAGAAATGCATAAAACCCGATTAACTCGCCTTCTGGCCGTGGGAACAGCCAGTGCACGTAAAGGAACATATCAACTCATCGATGCTTTCTTATCCTGTCTTAAAGAAGAACGTATTGCTGAAGATGTCACGTTGACCATTGTGGGTTTTCCTAAAGCGTCCAATTCTTCACAGTTTATGGCGCTTGGAGATCTCATCCTAAAAGTGGTGAATTCGGGATATAAGGAACGCATTCATATGGTGGAGTCTGTAGATCCCTCTCAGCTGGATACCTATTACAATGATGCCGATATATTCATTCAATCTTCTGTATTAGAATGCTTGCCTATATCTCTTTTAGAAGCGATGTCAAAAGGG
>Ga0206831_1269_pt1 | contig 10196 bp, 10 predicted proteins | sample Alteio_BWOrgCont_73_FD_152876 | JGI IMG/M metagenome (GOLD analysis project Ga0206831, IMG submission 152876) | Enriched cells from forest soil in Barre Woods Harvard Forest LTER site, Petersham, Massachusetts, United States -... | ecosystem: Environmental > Terrestrial > Soil > Temperate forest >...
AGTCACTTCGCGGCCCACGAATTTTTGCAGCAGCTTGTTTGGGTCCAGCAAATCGTACTCATAATTTTGCTCCAGCACATTCAGCTTGGCAGGCTCCGTCAGCGAACGGAAATGCACGGTTGCGGGATTTATGGAAGCGGCGATATCCATAAATTTGAGCAACGATTCGCCGGAAGGCAAATTGAGCTGGCGCACGTCGCGTACCAGGGAAAGATTCGAGTTGTAAACGGTCAGCGCAAGATCGGACTGATCGGCAAGAGTGGTCGTAATGTCCTTGTCGGCGGCCTGCGCAGGTGTCTGGTTCGCTGTGTTCGCGGACACGGGCCGGTGAAGAAGCGGCAAAACGATGAGCAGCGATGCAATTCCTGCGATGAAAAGAATTCTCGATGCTGTAGCGGTTTTCATGGGCGTCTCCCGTTAAGGGCTTAATTTCATCCTTCATCCCTTAGAACGGGGCGGCCCGAATTTCTTGCAGATTATTTTTCTACTGCGCCTGCCAGGTTCTTCCGCCGTCCGTGGTGGCGAACCTGCGTCCATCGCTGGCGACAATGGTTGCGGACTGTGCGTCGCGAGCAGCGATGCTGATCCAATCCGGCAGCTTGCCGTCGGCTCCTATAAATAATGTTGGAGGGGCGATGCTCTGCCAGTTCTCTCCGTCCGTAGTGCGCGCAATGGCGCCATTGCGTCCCGCAATCCAGCAAAGCGATTGCGAAACTGCAATGCCCGCAAGCCAGTCTTCCCGGGAGGGACTAATTTGCGAAACCCAAGTCTTTCCCGCGTCGGTGGAGCGCTCGATGATTCCGCCATTTCCCGTTCGCCAGAGAATCGAACTGGAGGGGGCCTTCAACAAAGCGGAATAATTTTGCGCCGGGCGAATCACAGCGAGGGCTTGCTCATTTCGCGCGGCCAATCGCGGACCCGGAGTTGCTTTTTGCTGCGCCACAGCGCCAGCCGTCGCGTCCGACTGCGCTTGAAGAGCGGCTGCCTGCCTGTCGCGCGGAGGTGCGTTTGCAGCCGCACCCGCATTCGCCGCGACTGGCGCGGATTCTGCGGCAATTGTATTCGAGGAAGCTTTTGCCCCTGGCTGAGGGGCTGCCGGTGCGTTGGCCGCGCTCAGCGCGCGCGAAGGCATCGGTGGCGGCGGTGCAGGAGCGGCAGGCGCGGGTATCTGACGCGCATCTGCCTGCGCATTGAGCTTTTTGCGCTCTTGAAACGAACCAGTTCCTTGGTCAGAATTCGGTGAGAGCTTGTCTAGCGCGGCGTCGGCCTGCCCCTTTTCTTTTCCAGACGCTGCGATCGCTGAATTGGACGGCAGAGTTTTCTCGACGGATTGTCCAGCAGAAGGCGAGGCCTGCAACTTTTGATCCTGTTGCGGCGCAGCGCTGGAAAGTTGGTCCACTGCCGGAGACGCCGGGCTTGCAGGAATTTCCTGGCGAGGCGCTTGCGCCATCAAGGTAGGAGAAGCGGCGCGATTGGCAGCGCGCCAGGGTGCGCGGACGGCGATCCAAACCGCGAGCACGGCGGCCAGGCTGAGCGCCGGCACGAGCCAGGTCATGCGCCGTCGAACAATGCCGGTACGAGATCGTTGTGCCGATACACTTGTTATTTCAATCGGAGCCGGGGCGTGGGCAGCGGAAACGAGTTGCCCCAGCTGAGCGACTTCCTGCTCGGCCACTGGCGCGTCGGACGAGGCGGACAACACGCGCAGAATATTTCTGCACCTGGCGCAGGCGGAGAGATGGCCATCCCACTGCGCCAATTCGTCCGCGGCGAGCGCGCGCTCGGCGTAGGCTGCGATGACCTCGGCATCGGGACAATCCGCGGCATCGCCGGGCTTCAATTGGTCAAGGGCTTGGCCCAAGCGCCGCGCCAGCAATTCCTGGCGTCGGCTCGCGGATTCGTTTCTGTCTTGTGCGTCCATAAAAGTTCTTCCTTATTTATTTAGAACGATCTCATCCAAAAATCTTGCATCATCGGGCGCAGCACCTTGTAAATCACACTGATTGATTACCCACCGCCTTTTGTCATTCCGAGCGGAGCGAGGAATCTCTCCTTCTTTTGTCGCGCTCAAACCGCCGAGAGATTCCTCGCTCCGCTCGGAATGACAAAAAGGCTGCGTGTTGCACGGCCTCCCCAGCCTGCGCGCCCATCATTTTCGCGTCGGACCGGCGGCTGGGCCCGATTCCGAAAGCGCCTGCGACAAGTCAAACGGCCAATCCTCCACGGCGTATTCGAATGCCAATGCCACCTGCGCGGCGTCCAGGGCAGGTTCCGCAGCACGGCCGCTGGACGCCGGCGACGCTCGCTGCAACGACTGCTTCACGTTGTCGCGCAAAGCGAGCCTGATGCGCTCGAGCTGGCGCGATACGGTCGATTCGTGCTCGCGCAGCATGCGGCCGATTTCCGACAGCGTGAGCCGATCCACGTAGTAGCAGGTCAGAATCATGCGCTCGCGCGGCGTCAAGGCTGCCAGCGCGGAAGAAAGGGCATTCTCGACGCGTGTGAGATACATCTGGCGCGCGGGATCGGGATTGGCGGGAACACTTCCATCTCGATCCACGAGTTGGCGCGACGGCTGGCCTTCCATTTCGGATTCCAGGGAAACTGTTTTGGCGATTGTTCGAAGCAGGTCCACATGTTTTTGCGCAAGCACGGCGCGTAGCCACGTGGAAAGCTTGCTGCGTCCATGAAAATATTCGAACAGAGATTTCCGCGGCCCATCCGCGCCGCTGCGGACTCCGTAGAGTTCCGCGTACAGCGAATCGGCCAATTCGCCTGCTCGGGCCTCGTCAGCATGGCCTGAGCTTCGCAGAACGGCGCCCGCGGCGGTGCGCAGGTCACGACGAAATTGAACGATGAAATATTCCCATGCGCTTTCCCTGCCTTCGCTGCAGGCACAGGCCAGCGCCAAATCTTCCAGGTGAAGCGATTTCAGGTAGGACTCGACGATGCCGGGATCGGGCTCCGCGCCGCCAAATCTTTTTTCCGTGCTGCGTCTTAAGCTTTCGGCAAACGATTCCACGGAAAGATCCCATTGGGCGCAATTCGCCTGCTCGTGCAGCGCGCCGACGAGATGCGCGTATTGCAGCAGAAAGCGGTCGAGCGATGCGATGGACGAATCCTTGGGCATGGGTTCAGCCGAGTTTTCCACTCCGGTGCATCATAGCCGACCCAGGACTACCAAGCCCCGGGGGTGGCTTAAAAAGGTACTTTCTTGTCACCCCATTTCAACATTCCCCGGTGTAGAATAGCGCCTCTACCAATGGTTTCCAGCGGGATCGAATTGCGCGCCGCGGATTTCTGAAGCGGATGCACAGATTGCCATCCGGGGCGAATTTCGGCAGGGACCTTCGCGGGAAGTAACAGGAGATTTCATGAGCATGCGTCGCAATAAACAGGAAGGTTTCTCGCTGATCGAGTTGCTGATCGTGGTGACCATTATTTTGATCATCGCGGCCATCGCCATTCCCAACCTGATGCGCTCCAAGATTCAAGCCAACGAGACCGCTGCGGTGGGCGCGCTCAAGGCACTGACGGAAAGCGCTCTGCTGTACTCGAACTCCTATGGCGGATTTCCGCACGCCCTCGCCGATATGGGTCCAGCAGTGGGCGGGGCGGCAGCGACCTCGGCGAGCGCCGATTTGATTGACTCGGTGCTGGCCAGCGGGGTTAAGAGCGGCTACAGATTCGCCTACGTGGCCGGCACCACCGACCCCGCCGGCAACGTGCAAAGTTACGGGATTACGGCCACTCCCGTGGTGCCGGGTTCCACCGGGCAGCGATCGTTCTTCACCGATCAAAGCGGCACGATTCGCAACACTTCCAGCGGCACGGCGGATGCTGCCAGCGCACCTCTGAATTAACGGGATTCAGAAAAAGTGGCACAGCCACTCTTGGCTGTGTGGTTTTCTCAATTGTCGCGCACCCATATCACCATACATTGCAAAAAGCGCACAGCCAAGAGTGGCTGTGCTACTTAAGACTTCAGTAACCTATAGGCCCAGAGGATTCCTGAGGCATTGCGACCCCAGGTCTCGAATTGACTCGCGACCGCGCATTTCGTTACGATGATTTGCAGCGGCCCTTGCGGGGTAGCCGAACACATCCTGGCGCGATCGGCATCACGTGGGGGCACGGCAATGCCGTGCCCCTACAACTCGGTACCTCGCGCAGCCCTGGACCCTTCACAAATATATGTTCACCTGCCGCCAATGCGAACATGAAATCAATCAGGCCACCGAGCTATGCCCGCAGTGCGGCGCGGACCTGACCGAGCCGATTCCGGGCGCGGAAGTCGCCAAGGTGCAGGCGGGAACCGGAAAAATTCTGCTGCGTTGGGGCGTCCTGCTGGGCGTGCTGCTCGCAGCGATTTGGAGTTTCCTGTGGTTCATCGTTCCCGAGCGGCGCGGCAATCCCACGGTGATGGCCGAAGCGCGCGCCGCCGAATCCCTGCGGGAAGTTGGCGCCGCGCTGACCGATTTTGCCTCTGGGCAAGGCGGCTCATACCCGCAACAATTTGAAGCCGTGGGAGAGCGCGTGCGTCTGGCCGCGCAACTGGCGCAGAGCGTCAGCTATCAAGTCCAGTACACGCCCGGCCCGGTCAATGCCGATGGAACAATCCACTCGTTTGCGCTTCAGGCTCGAGCAGGAAATTACGGCTTCCGGAATTTTTATTTGGATGACACTGGAGTCTTGCGAGCCACTCGCGAAAGCCGCCCCGCCACGTCCGAAGATCCCCCGTACTGAAATTTTGGATGGCTCTATATGCTGCGGAAAAACTCGCAGCATGTCATTCCGAAGGGCGTGGTTTGCCCGAGGAATCTGCTGTTTCTTGGAAGCCTAATAGAAAAGCAGATCCCTCGCTTTGCTCGGGATGACAAAAGTATTTTTTTCCCCGCAGCCGGTCTAATCTCAAATCACGGATAGCCGGCAACGATTGGCGTGCCATGCTTCCATTCCAGGGCCAAAGCGCCGTGGTCGTGGTTGGGCATTTTCACTTTTGGCAAGCTCTTGGCGTCCAGCACCAGGTCTTCGGGAATGACGCCATTCTTGAATAGAAGAAAGGCCACCAGCGAGTAAACCTCGCTCGGCGCTAGCGTGCCCTGCTTATTGAGAGGCATGGCGCGATTGATGTAATCCCACATGGTTGTGGCGTACATTGCGTGCAGAGACATCACATTGGAATCGTTCACGCAGGGCACGAGGCAAGGATACATGGGTTTCGTCTTGCCATCGCTCTTGATCAAAGTGGGAGCCGGGCCGTTCGATCCTTTGCTCCCGTGACACACGACACATTGTTTCTCGCGGAAAAGCTTTGCGCCTTCGGCGGCTGTACCATGGCCTGGTGGGAGTTCTTTCCCATCGGGGCCAATGGAAATGTCCCACTCTTGGATCTCCTCCGCAGTGGGAGTTCTCCCCAAGTGGTACGTGGGAGATTGCGCCTTTGCCAAGGGGGCCAGGCTCAAGACCGCGACGAGCAAAACAGATTTACGCCAATCCATTGTGAACGCTCCCATCGCCGGCGATCCTCCACGGGAACACCGAATTGTCTGCGCCAGGTATGCGGAAATCCTTATCGTTGGGCACATTCCAATATTTGGCGGCTTCCGCGCGAGTCGGCTGCCGTTGCCCTGTATCATCCGTGCAGCGTGACAGGATCACGCATTCCTTGCCATCCCACATCCAGGGGTAAGCGAAGCGCACATGCGCCATGGGGTAGGCAGGCGTTCGGAATTCCGCCGCTTTCCAGCTTTGCCCGCCGTCGGTCGAGACTTCCACGCTGCGAACCGTGCCCATGCCCGACCAGGCTAGTCCAGTAATTTCAAAAAAGCCCGGCCCCGGCAGCTTTTGCTCTCCGGAGGGAAATGTGATCACCGATTTCGGCCCGATCACGCGGGTGAGAGAAGCGACACGGGAATCGGTAACAAGATGTCCATAATCGTTGTAGGTCATGTAGTCCTTTTCAACGAGTTTGATTCGCCGCAAATATTTGATGTTGTGCATTCCCTCAAAGCCGGGAACCATCAGCCGAAGGGGATAGCCCTGCTGAGGGCGCAATGCCTCTCCATTTTGACCATAAGCCACTATGCAATCGTCCATGGCTTTTGCGAGGGGAATGCTGGTCGCGGCCTTTACGGTCTCCGCGCCTTCGGCCACGATAAAAGTGGCCCCGCTCTGCACGCCGGCCTCTTTCAGCAACAGGGAGAGCGGCACGCCAGTCCACTCCGCGCAACTGGTCAAGCCGTGCGATTCCTGCACAGTTTTGTGCGAAGCCCTAGCGCGATTTCCTAGACACTCCAGAAAATGCGTGCGGGTTACAAAAGGCAGGCGCTTCAATTCGTCCATCGAGAAAATCAGCGGCCGGTCCACCATCCCGTGAATCATCAGCCGGTGTTCAGCGGGATTGATGTCTGGAACATAGGAGCCGCGGTGCGTGGAAATATAATGCAGCGACGATGGAGTGATGATTCCAACAGAATCCTGCAGGGGCGACGTTACGTGAAAGGTCATCCCAAAATCGTCCGGGGACATTCTCTCCAGCACTGGAATGCGCTTTGATTTCACGTAGGGCGAGCGTTGGCCATAGGCGATCACCGCCGAGAGCTCCGGCATGTCCATCTCGGACATGGGTTTCTCCCCGCTCAGGGGCCGCCCTGCCGCGGCAGCTGCGGCAGCGGCCGCACCGACCAGCGCGGCAGTCGTATTCTTCAGAAATTTTCTGCGATCGGATGATTTGGATTCCATGGGCGCTCCTTCAGGGATGAAGTTGCCGAAAGCTTTGGTCTTCCAGTATTTAATGGTTGGGAGTATACATCCGTTCGGATTCCAACTGGAATCTCCATTTTAGGGATGTTCCAGCGGTGCCGGGCCATTTTCCGATAATCCCGTTTATCAGGCGCAATCGCACAATCTTGGCCAAGGGCTGGGCACCGACTCACATTTCAAGGGTCGTCAAGCGAATAAGCCGGTAACTTGTTCCACTCTTGCGGAGGAAAAACACATCCCTCAGGTATGAACTCCGTGTGAGGCTCGAAAACGATTACTTGGTATATGAAACGACGATGTTTCTTGCGATCGTATGCAAGCTCGAAGGCGATCCCCTTATCGCGGCTGACCCAATAGATGAAATCGTGGAAATCGAACATCTGCCCGCCGCTTGAACGCAGCGCGTAAGCTTCGAGGCCGCTGTAGTGCTTTCTCACGAGATCGGGCAGTGAGCCGCTTCTAATGCCTTCAATCGTGCTATAACGAGGCAGCGCAGAACCGATTTGAAATGCTTTGTCGCCACGCAGATAAATATATACGTTTCCCCAATCTGCCCGGTCCCCACCGAAGTTTACCCAGTTTATCTCCGTGAATGTTCCGCACTCGGAATACGTGTTCGCATCTTCTTTGTCCGAGTCTTTCTTGAGCGGGAAGACAGATTCAATGTCCGAACGCGATGCGCCGAGAGCGAACGGTCCTACACTTCTCCCAGAAACAATGAGTGATCCGTTCCTCTGACGTTGGGTGGCGGAGACTGTTGCGAATGTCATGATGCCGATCAAAGGTAGCAGCCATCTGATGCTCGCCAGTTTCCCCATACCTGTAATCGCCTCGGCGGTTCGTAGATCGGAGTATTTGGCCCAATATCAATCGTGTCAAGGGCCCGATGACCGGGCTTCCGTTAATTCCCATATTCCGATAACCCCGTTTATCAGGCCCTATCATAGCCCACTGCTAGTCTCACAATCCCTACGTTGCAACTCAGTGTTGATTTATGAGAGTGGTATCATTCAGTTGATTAGCCATTGGGAACAAGTCAAAGGCTGAGCGTTAGAGGCGAGTCGATTGATAAGGCGACCGATTAGAAAGTGTGTCCAATGTGGTGCTCCACTTAAGTGCGAGACAATTCTTTCGGCTGGCCCTTTCCCATGCCCATTTTGCCAAACGAAACTTCAAGCGCGTACCTCATACGGTCGATGGATCGCGTTAGGTAGTCTCCTCCTTCCGGCGGCAGTTCTTAGGACGTTCGGCTTCACGGGACTTCATCTATTTGTTAGCGTGCTGGTGTTGTGGTTGCCAGTCGATTATTTGGTACTGAGCTTCGCGAGGTTCGTAATTCCACCAAGAATCAAAATTTACTTGCCGAAGGACACTTCGCTTAATTTGCACGACGGATCAGGTTCATAAAACCATCGCGGACCTCACGGTTGTTGAGTATTCCAGCGGTGGAAGATTTGCTATTCGTCTTGGTTCGAGAACCAGATTGGAAACCCAAGTCCCGTGAAGTCCTCTTCTCGGAATGTGGCTATCTGTTCTGCGTTGGTGTGCGCCGATAATGCTGTTCTACAAAAGCGCCCCCACCTGCTTGGGCCTACTTCTTTGAGAGTTCGCCCTTGAAATGACTTTCAACTTCATCGCGACTAAGCGGGTTTCCTGCGTTTGTTAATAGCACCGAATAGACGACCTCATTCCAAGCAATTTGCGCGGTGATAAATGCCCCGTCTTCCACCAGTTCTTGGTAGTTGAACTTCACTTTTCTGCCGTCTTCAAGTGTCTTGATCCACTCTTCATCTTGCATTTTCGATTCAATCCTATTTGACAGACCTTTGGCAGAATGTAGCACAGTCCGCAGCTCTAGAGGCCAAGTCATGATAAGTCCTCTTATCGTCATGTGGGATTTCGGCGGCGTTGCGACCTTGCCACATTTAAGGAATTCCATTCCACAGATTCTTTAACAACTGCCTCGCCCTCCATCGACTGCACATCTCATTCCGCTGCTGCTCAGAAAGCTTTACCCGTCGCCTAAACGCCATAAACACCACCTTATAGAGAAAAGATTCATATCAGATGGTGTTGCATTGACCGGTTGAGCCGCCACCTCTTCTCGGAATGTGGCTTTTTGTCCATCAGCAAGGATAGTTTTAGCTCTGAGGCTTAATAGAATGTCTGAAAAAAGCCTTTAGCCTCCCATGTCCAAATTGAATGCATAGAGACACACCAATATAAGCACAATCCACCAACCAAGAAGGAGCACTCCATCTAACGTCGCGCCTTTGGCTGGTTGCTGTGCTTGCAAATCAGACTTCTTGAAACGCCTCCAAACGAAGATCGCGGTAGCGAAAAATGTCGCCCCTGTAACCCAAATTTGAAGCGCATGTACAATCAGGTCCGCAAAACCGCCCTTTTTTAAGGCGAGGTAGAGTTTGTGGCTGCTGCCGGGGCCAATCAATAAAAGCAGCAGGACAAAATTGATTATTATCGGGACTCTGACCAGCATAGCGGCACTGGTTGAACTCGACTTTGGCAGTTGAGTAGTCGAAATTTACCACGATTTTTGGCGAAGTAAACTCAGGGCCTGACAAGCCCTCTTCTCGGAATATGACTTTTGGGCCCGAAAAGGGATTCAACTTAATTGAAATGTCCCGGCGCGGAGATTCTTCGCTCGATCTTTTGCGTGGTGGGGCCGGATCCAAAGCAGAAGGTGACAGCGAATGCGCGAGTGTTCTTGATCGGCGTGGAAGCCCCATCCCTGTCGCCAAAGATGGGGCTCAATCCGCCAAGTGCTGATTCGGAATTTACTTCTTTGTCGCTTCGAGATAAATCACGCCGGTAAAGTCCGTAAAGTTCGGGCCCGGAGGTGCGTTGGGGCGAACGGGCGGTGGCGTCTCGTTGAGGGCTTGCCTGACTTCATCCAAGGATTTGCCCTGAGCAGCCAGGGCCTTGATCTGATCGCGCCTTGCGATGGTGTCCGCCAGGCGCTTCTGCAAATCTTCTTTGGTCTGCACAGGGCCGTGTCCCGGGACGAAGGTCACGGCGTCGGTGGCCAGAATTCCCTTCATGGTGGTGATCCAGCCTTCGGACGATCCATTTTTCTCCGCGTGGATCAGCGGATACGGTGACTGCGCAGCAACGATATCGCCGGTGAACATGATCTTGTCATCGGGCAGGTAGACCATCAGATCCCCGCTGGTATGCGCGGGGGCGAAGTGAAGAAAGCGCAGGTGCACTCCCTCGATGGTGGCGTTCTCCAGGTTCTTTGTAACGAGTCGGGTGGGCATGTGATCGGCCAGAGCAGCTCCAGCAGGGGTGCCCGAGGCGGCTTGCATTTCCGTCTTGCAGTTTTCCTGGGCAATGATGGTTATTCCCGCGGGGAAAGAGGCCAAACCATTCACATGGTCGCCGTCACTATGGGTGACGATGGCCGTGGTGAT
>Ga0206831_1270_pt1 | contig 10137 bp, 3 predicted proteins | sample Alteio_BWOrgCont_73_FD_152876 | JGI IMG/M metagenome (GOLD analysis project Ga0206831, IMG submission 152876) | Enriched cells from forest soil in Barre Woods Harvard Forest LTER site, Petersham, Massachusetts, United States -... | ecosystem: Environmental > Terrestrial > Soil > Temperate forest > O...
TGCTCTCCTGGTGCACCAGTCCGGGCGCGGCCACCACGGCCGCGTTTTGCTTGCAGAGTTCCCATTTGTTTTCCAGGATTTTCATCTGCTTGGCGAACTCGGCTTCGCTTTCGCTGAGGCCGTTGGTCCGCACGATGTAGCCGCAATCCGGCGACTTCAACTCCCGGATGAGGCGCTTGAGAGCCCGCCGGTGCTGGGGGTCGCGGGCTTTTTTGCTGACGCCGATGAAGGAGGTGCCTGGCATGCAGACCAGGAAGGGACCTGCAAAGGAAAGATGCGTGGTGAGGCGGGGACCCTTGGTGCTGATGGGTTCCTTGGTGACCTGCACCAGGACTTCCTGGCCGACTTTGAGCAGCTGATCGATGGGCTTGGCGACATCGCCCTCGCGGGATCGGGGGGCGTGCGAGGCATCGTCCTCGTCGTCGTCGTCCATATCTTCGCCAAGGGAATCAACCAGAAGGGACTGGTTCTCCACGTCCTCGACGTGCAGGAACCCCGCCTTCTCCAGGCCCAGATCCACGAACGCCGCCTGCAAACCCGGCAGAACCGCGTTTACGACGCCCTTGTAGACGTTGCCTACGAGGCGAGTCGAATCGGGGCGCTCATAAAAAATTTCGCTGAGCCGGCCATCCTCAAGGATGGCGATGCGCTGCTCGTAGGGCCGTACATTGATGAGTATCTCTCGCTTGAAGCGAGGCGTACCGCGATGGGGCTGTCCCATAAACGCCTTTCCGTGTAAGTAATTCTCCCCGCCGTCGGCTTCGGAAAAGGCTCCAAAAACCGCAAACAGAGAACGTTGAGTAAGTTCCTGAACCAAAACATCACTTCCCCAAATCGGGTAGGAGACGAAAAATTCACCATATGAGGGACAAAATAGAAAATTCCACGTCCCCCGCCCCTTTTTAAGATGATCCAGACGGATTGAGACCGGACTTTATGGACAGAATGGGGCCGCCAATTGTCCTTAAGGCCCGCTAAAACCGCATGGTAAATTCGCCGTGGATTTCGACGGTGTTGGTGTATTCGTTTCCAGGCGTGTTGTAGTATAGATCGTAGTTGTATTGGAACCAAAACTTGGCGTCCACGTTGTTTGTGAAGTTGTAGTCGGCTTCCGGTTTGACCATGCCGGCGAGATGGTCGGTGTTCCGGGTGGTTATGCCGTCGTCCACGATTTCATCCAAGGTGTAATCGAGCGAACCGGCGAGGGTCAGGCGGAGGCTGTTCTGCAGCTTGATGTAATAGCGCCAGAATTGGATTCCCTTCTGGGTCTGGACGTCGTAGGAAATGGCCGGCTCCACCCCGAGGGTTAAGGTGCCTTCGGGAGAATCAAGGGTGTCGTCGTGCAGATAGACCGCCTCACCGGGAGTGAGGTTGCCGAGGTAGGTGAGCGGCTGCACCAGGTTGAGGCTGGCTTCCTTGCCAATTTGGACGGCGCGGATGTAGGAGGCGTCGAAGGAAACGTCGATGTGCACCAGGGAGAGTGTCGTGGCCGAGAGCCGAAGGAGGGGGTTGGCGATGTAAGAAGTCTTGTCGGTGTTGGGCGAAGGATTGAAAAGATCCACGGTGCTTTCGTGCCGGTAGTTGTAGTTGGTGTAGGCCGTGAGCGATTTCAGCCTGTTCTTTAGGAACGGCAGTTTGGTGGTCAGGTCGTTGAAGGTTCCGGCCACGGTGTAGTCGGGCCAGTCGACGGTGGTGTCCGAGGGCTCGAAATTGCGGTACAAGGTGTATTGGTTGGAATACTTCAAAGTTCCCGTGAGATCCAGATTCATTTGAGGAACGCTGAATCCCGACTGAAGATCGACGGTCCGGTTGACGACATGGTACATGTTGTTTTCGTCCAGGGCGGGATCCGGCGCGGCGAGGTAATCGAAGAAACGGGGCTGGGGCTCCCCGTGAAACAGCGTCCCCAGGTTGTGCAGGTTGTAGACAAAGCCGAGCTGGTAGGCCAGGAAATCCGCGTAGCTCACGTTGTTGTCGACCAAGTAGGCGTACGTGAAGGCCTCGTCGTTGTATTTGTTGGACACGTCGTAGGTCACGTCCACCGAGCGCACGCGGTAGGCGTCCAGCTTCTGTTTGAGGGCCTTGAAAATGGAGAAAAGAGTGGAAGGGTTGACCCCGGTGGTGAGGCGCACGTCGTTGTTCATGTTGGCCTCGAAGTGGGAGGGGTTCACCACTCCCGTGCCGAAGCTGGTGACCTCGGCGGGGGTCCAGGTGTGCTGGTATCCGGAATTGAAGGATCCTCCCAAAGTGAGCCACGGCTCCGGGTTCAGGTTGAGATCGCTGTGGAAGCTTTCCGTCCGGTTCTGCTCCAGGGCCAGAATGCCGTACCGGTTCCCGTAGTGGGTGGTGTCCACCGTGACGGAGTTTCCGGCGGGGCCCTGCTGCTGAACTTTTCCGGTTTTGGGGTTGGACTCATCCCAGGCGAAGAGCAGGTTGCTCGCGAGCAGTCCGCACGGGTTGGAGGCGCTTAAAAAGTGATCGCCGTCCACGCAGGTGTGGTTGGGATCGAGGTTCCGGATGACGTCGAGGCGGTAGCCGAAATCGAAAATCGAAAGCGGTTTCCATTCCATGTCCAGGCCGTGGGACAGATCGACGGTGTACTGCACGGGAACCGTGTCCAGGGGCTCATACGCGTTTTGCGGCTTGGTCAGCGTGTAGCTGCGGATGAAGGAGTAGTCTGCCAGGACGAGGTTGAATTTGTCGGGAAGCGGCGTCACCTGCATCCCCGAAAGGATGCTGGGCATGTATTTCCACTTGTCGGAGAAAGACAGGGGCTTGTAGGCGGGATCGGCGGTGGGCGACATGTTGTAGCTCAGTCTGAACTCGTAACTGCGCGAATCGGCCTCGTTGTAATATTCGGTGCTCTGGCTCTGGTCGTAATGGTACTGGAAGTCCGGCCTTTCCAGGAAGAGCTGCGTCAGCAGGTTTTTGCTTCGCATGTCCTTGTGGTAGCTGAAGGAAAACTGCTGCTCGTAGGTGAGGCTTTGGTAGACGCGGGAATTGCGGCTGTTGACGTCGTTCAGGCTGTCCGTGGGGTTGTGAATCGAACTGAGGTGTCCCGACACCAGGTCCCCGACGATGTCATTAAAATCAGTTCCGGTGAGCGTCACGTCCGACAAGGGAACCGAGAAGGGGCGGTTGAGCGCCCCATGGTATTGAACGCTGACTGGAAGGGTCACGCCCCATTCGTCCGGCATGAACTTGTTGGCGAACATGGAAAGGCTGACGTTGTAGTCCACCTCGGAGTTGGCGTTGGCGGGCGAGGCCGCGGCCTGGGTCAAGGTGGTGAACTCGCCGTTGGTGTACTGCAGGTTTGCGGACATGCTGATGAAGTCGGCGAAGTCGAGCTGCAGCTGGGAGCGCATGGCGGTTCCCGAGGCGGTGTTCACGCCCTCCAGATCCAAATCGTTGACCCAGATGTCCCCCGCCTGTTTTTGGCCCGCGCTGGAATCGACGTAAATGACGAGGCGCATCCAGTTGATCTTGCCGAGATTGGGATTGCCCACCACGGAGAGCAGCAGGGAGGAGTCCCCCCGGGCCGCGAAATAGGCGTTGTGGGTGACCATGCGCCCGTTGAAGGCCCGGTAGATGGGATCGTTCTTGAGCCCCTCGAGATCGGTGAGGTTGACGGTGAACGAGTTTCGCGTCCAAAGCTGGAGCTGCTTGGGATCGAGCTGCGCGGTGGTGTCCATGTGCATGCGGATTTCATAGAAGTTCTGGGAAGTCCCGTCTCCGGCGTCCAGGCCCAGTTGGAGGGCAAAGCTCACGCGGTTCTGCCCGGGCACGTAGTTGGGGTTGTTCACGGCGTAGTTCGAGTCGGAGTGCACGGCGAGGCTCAGCCGCGAATACTGGCTCAGATCCTTGACGTTGTTGGAAAGCAGCTGGGTCGCTCCCACCGCCTCGCCGGGATGGAGGTTTTGATAATGCATGTCCAGGGCCAGCTCCGGCAAAGGTTCGTCGGTGCTGGCGTTGATTTCGTTCGGCGTGGTGGGGGACAGTTTGTTTTCGTAACCCGGATCCTGCTGGCTGTTCAGCACGTTCACCTGCAGCGTGTTGCTGTCGGGAATGGAGGGGGGCGTGGTGATGACGTTCGAGTCCAGATCCCCGCTGGAAAACTGGTTGGAGGGGATTTCGTAGTTGGTGTTTTGGGAGCTCCCTATCCAGGCGTTGCCCACCAGGTTCACGCGCGCCAGCAATATCTCGGTCTTGGCCACGCCCGGCGGCAGGTGACCCAGCCAGAGGCGCATGATCTTGGCATTCGACAGAAGGGTGGTGTTGGTTTCGGTGTTGCTGGGATCGATGATCTTACCGCCGCCGTAAAGGGGGATTTGATATTCGCGCCAGCCGTTGGCGAGGGGAGTGCAGTAAAAATCGGTGGTGCAGGCCGAATCCAGGGGCACAGGATAACGCAGATAGTGGTTGATCGTGTCGAGCACGCCGTTTCCGTCCAGATCCTCGGTGTCGAAGGTTCTTCCCTGGGTGCCCTTGTTGTTCCCCTCGGTGCCGTTGACGCAGTAAGGTTCTTCGGTGGCGCCGGGCGTCGGCGCGCAGTAGTCGTCCTGGGCCGGATCGCGCTCGGTGGGGGCCGCAGGGATCCAGTTGCAGTTGGGAGTGCACTGCCAAATTCCGCCGGTCTCGCCCTGGCCGTCGCAGTGGCCGTCGAGCCCGCAGTCGTTGGTGTTCACCAGATCCCCGGAGTTGATGTTCACTTCGGACTCTAACACTCCGTCGGGCTGGCCCTGGTTGAGCCCCAGGATGCTGATGTCCTCTGAGATGTAGCCGAGGTCGGCGTACAACGTTCCCCCCGTGCCCTGCACGACGATGTCCAGCGTGCGCATCTGGCTTTGGTTGGTGAGGCTTTGGCCCAAGGCGCGCATGACGCCGCCCCAGGAGTTTCCGTCCAGGTTGTCGTTGGGCGTGAAGCTCAGCTTGAGCAGGGCTTCTTCGCGGCTGTTGGTGTAGCTGTTTCCCGCGTCCCCGTAGATCTGATCGTATTCCTCCGTGAGGGAGCTGTGCCAGATGAGCGGCCCCTGATGCCGGTAGTCCAGATTGGGATCCGGGTTGCCGTTGTCGTCGAAATTGGGAGGCGAGGCCTTGAACCAGCTGTAGATGGAAATCGGCATGGCGGTGATGTTTTGGCTGTTGTCGAAGTTGTCGAGATAGGCGTTCCCCTTGGTGTTGGGATTGTAGTAGCTGTTGGCTATTTCGAATTCGAAGTCGGCCTTGGAAGGGGCCTCGGTGTGCACCAGCGGAAAGAGGTTGGCAAAGCGCGTCATCCATTTGGGCGTGCCGGCCAGGCGGATGTTGTATCCGGCCAAAAACTGATCGAAGGGCTCGTGGCCCAGCTCGGGCAGGATTTCCGTGGTGCTTTGGCTTTTGTACAGGAAGGTGGCGCCCATGAGGCTTCCATCGGAAATGTCGTCCAGCGCGTAGTCCAGGCGCACGCCCATCAAAATCTTGTCCTCGATTTGGAAGGGCGGATTGCATTCGTAGGTGATGGTCAGGTTGGCGTTCGGGTCCTGGGCGCGCGCCGAGGTCAAGGTGATCTGGCCCGTTTCATAGATGACGGAGTAGTCCACGTCCTTTTGCAAAACGGTGGAACCGTTCAGCGTCACCTTTTCGGTGCCCGGCTCGATGTCGATGCACTGGGATCCGGAGGCGGAGACGGAATTCTGATGCACGTCGAAGGTGTTCGGGCGCTGCCTGCCCGTCGCCACGAAATGGCTGGCGCTGGATCCGTTTTGGACCTGGGCCACGCCTTCGAAGTAAAACTGGACCCCGGGGCTCACGCGGTTCATGGGCTCCAGACAGTTGGTGGAATCGCCTCCGGTGATGCCGTTGGAAAGGCACGGCAGGATGAGATAGCCGTCGGTCAGATCGTAGATGAGGGGGTTGGTGACGTCCAGCTTTCCTTTTTCATTGTAGACCTCCAGTCCCAGTTTGCGGACGTAGCTGATCGTGTCGTTGGGGCCCTGGGAGTTGCCATTGTTGTCCAGCACGCTCAACTGGAAGGTGGGCTGATCCTGGGGAGCCACGCGCGAAATGGAATAGACGTTTCGCCACATCAAGCTGTCCAGAAGCGGGGTGCCCTGGTGGCTCGCCGAATAAACCAGGATGAGCTGGGAGGGAGGGCCGTGCGCCTGGGTCACGAAGTCGTTTTGCCACCGGGCCGCCAAGGTGGTGTAGGCGTTCCCGGCCGGGAAGGTCAGCATGCGCAAATTGTCGTTGTAGGTGTAATCGGTTCCCTCCACCAGCAGCTTCCACCGACCGGAATCGCAGAGGCCGGTGCGGGTGCTGTCGTAGCCGTAGGCGCACGCGGTGGACGTGTCCAGCAGAGTGGGATCCACGCCGGCGGTCAGCAACTGGTAGACCTGCAAGGGCCGGCGGTTTCTTCCCCCGTTCACATAACCGATGGTGGCACCCGTCCAATTCGCGGCCTTGCTGTACTGGGTGCGGTCGGAAAGCTTGAGCCAGAAATGCTTGTAGAAGTCGATGGCCTTGTCCTGAAAGGTGTACTGAGTGAGCTGGCTCGCCGTGTTCAGAGACTGGGTCGCCTGCGTTCCCCCTTCCTGCGAAGCGATGCCCGTGATTTCCAGGTTCCCGAGTTTCGCGCGCACCTTGAGTCCGAACAGTCCGGAATGATCCTCCGTATAGCCCGTCAGCGCGGTCCCGGGAAGCGCCAAAGACGTGTTGCCCGCGTCGACTTCCTGGATGACATCGTCCTCGAGCTCGTTGCCTTCCCCCTTGTAGCTGACCTGGAGCTGTTGCTTGAGGTTGGTGGCGGTGATGCCTTCCTCGCTGTTGATTTCCACGCTGATGAAGCGCCCAATGGCTCCCTTGACCACGAACGCGGGCTGCTGATCCATGTGCAAGTCCGGAAACCAGCCGCTGGTATAGGGGGTGCCGGGGCCGCTCTTTTGACTGCCCTCCAGCACCAGCTTGTAGGATCCGTTGATGGTGAGAGAGGGCTTGTCCACGCCAATGTGCTTCATCCAGTCGGGGACGCGGAAGGGGAGATCGAACACGTAGGTTCCGGGCGTGCCCCCGGGAGCGGCGTCGTCCGTCCCCATGAATTCGAGCATCCACCGCTGGCGCAGGAGGAGATCGAACATGTCCGTGGTATAGGCGTCCACCTCGGGATAATAGGCCGTCCACAAGGCCGTCGAGTCTTTGGTGGAGTCCTGCGCGCCGATGGCGAGATACTCGATGATTTCCACTTCGCGGGTGTCGAGGTTGACGTTGTTCACCCGGTGCAGAAGGGCGCTGTGGACCTGCAGCATGCCATGGCTGGGTTCCACGCCTCCGTCCGGCAGCATGTCGTTTAGGGGCTGCGCGGCGTCGGGAACCTCCAAATAGGCGGGTGTGGCAGCTTGTGCGACTTCATACAAATTTAATCCGGGTAAGATCCAAAACAGGGCATAAAGAACCCTTCCCGCCGCCAGACCCCGTTGTCTGCGGATGCAAAATTGCTGCTCTTGCCGCAGAATATGTCCCGATCCAGCTGCTATTGCGCCGACAAACTCCCGTTTTTCCGCCAAAATCCGCCCGTCTTAGGCCGATTATTATACGAAAAAGCGTAACCAGACTGGAACCCGGCTGTTACAATACCGCCCTTTTTTTCTCTGAATTGGGTAAAAAATCCGCCCGGGAAACCTTAAGGCCGAACCGCTTCTTTTAATCTCTCCGCCAGCAGCGTATTTCGCTCCACCGAAGGGTTGTTTTCCACGCTTCGGTGCACGGCGGCTTTTTGTCCCGCGATGACGAGCTGCTCGCGCGCCCGGGTGATGGCGGTATAAAGCAGGTTTCGCTGCAGCATCACCCAGTGGCTTTTGGACAGCACCAGCACCACCGCCTTGAATTCGCTTCCCTGGCTTTTGTGCACCGTGACCGCGTAGGCCAGCGCCAGCTGATCGAGCTCCTCGGCTCCGTAGGAAACGCTTTCTCCATCGAAATCGACGTGGAGTTCGTCCTCGTCCAGATCCACGCGCGTGATGCGCCCGATGTCCCCGTTGAAGACGGCCTTGTCGTAGTTGTTGCGCAGCTGCATCACCTTGTCGCCTTTGCGGAAAAGGCGATCGCGCGATTCCAGCGCGGGGCCGGATGGATTGAGCCGCTTTTGCAGCGCCTGGTTCAGGACGTGGGTTCCCAGCGGCCCCTGATTCATGGGGGTCAGCACCTGGATGTCCATCAGGGGGGTGATAATTAAACCGCCGCGGCAGGCGCTCGCAAACCAGTTCCACCACGGCTTCGACCACGCTTTCGGGATCGCCGCGCTCCACCAGGTGAAAGTCGCCGGAGTTGTCCGTCGCTTCGGGAAGAAGGCCTTTGTTGATGCGATGCGCGTTCGTCACGATGCGGGAGGCTTCCGCCTGCCGGAATATTTTCGCCAGATGCAGATGCGGCACCGATTGCGAGCGGATGAATTCGGCCAGCACCTTGCCCGCGCCCACGGAGGGGAGCTGATCGGGATCGCCGACCAGCACCACGCGGGTGCCCGGTTTTGCGGCGCGCAGGACCGCGTACATGAGGGCGGTGTCGATCATGGAGACCTCGTCCAGGACCAGCGCCTCGCAGGGCAGCGGGTTCGATTCGGAGTGCACGAAGCCCCGCGTGGCCGCGTCGTATTTCAGCAGGCGGTGCAGGGTGGAGGCGGCGTGTCCCGTGACTTCGGACATGCGACGCGCGGCCCTCCCCGTGGGAGCGGCGAGGCGGACCTTGAGCCCGGCTTTGGCGAACACGTGCAGGATGGCCGATACCGTGGTGGTCTTGCCCGTGCCGGGCCCTCCCGTCAGGATGAACAGTCCCTGGTTCACGGCGTTTTCGATGCCACGCCGCTGCTCCTCGCTGAAGCGGAAACCTTTGCCCGCATGGTCTTCTGCTTCGGCGATGGCCGCGTTCACCAGGGATCCCGGCAGGGGTTTCAGCCCCAGGCGCAGCATGCCGGCCCGCTTGGCGATGCCGGCTTCCGAATGAAAAAGGTACGGCAGGTAATAGTTGCCCTCCTCATCCTTCTTCATCACCTCGGTGGAGGCGAGATGATCGAGCGTGTAGACGAGCTTTTCGGGTTCGCATTGCAGCAGCTCCAGCGCCCGGGCCAAGAGCGCGTCCGGATTCAGGAACACGTGACCTTCTTCCGAGGAGCGGCTGAGCGCATAGGCCAGCCCCGCGTGAATCCTCTCGACGCAATCCGCGGGGAAACCCAGTTTGCGCGCGATATCGTCGGCCTTGAGAAAGCCGATGCCCCAGATTTCCTCGGCCAGCCGGTAGGGGTTTTCCTTGAGGATTTCCACGGCCCGCGGTCCGTAATGCCTCAGAATACGGTGGCTGAGCCCCAGGCTGAGGCTGTGGGCCTGCAGAAAAAACATCACCTCGCGCGCGCTCTTGCTCTCCTCCCAGGCCAGAAGCAGCTTTTGTTTGCGGCGCCCGCGGAGCTCCTTGATCTCGTCAAGGCGTTCGGGATGGCTGTCGAGGACTTCAAAGACTTCTTCGCCAAATTTGTCCGCGAGTTTTTCCGCCATCTTGGGCCCCATTCCCTTGATGGCACCGCCTCCCAGATAGCGAATCACGGCCTCGCGGCCGGTGGGCAGAATAAGCCTGTAGCCCTCCGTGCGGAACTGCTCCCCGTATTTTTCGTCGCGAATCCATTCGCCGGTGAGATCGAGGGTTTCTCCGGGGGAAAGGCGGGGGAAATGTCCCACGGCGGTGAAGATTTGCAGGGAGGAGCCGCGCGCAAGCTTCAAGACCGAATACCCGTTGTCAGGATTGTGGAAGGTGACGGTTTTGACCACCGCCCGGCGGATTTCGGTTGAAGGCATTTAAGGACAAAATAAGAAGGGCCTTGGAAGGCCCTTCTTTGCCGATTCCAACTGCGAGTCGGAACCGGAATACCGTGCGGCCAAGGCCGCTTAAACTAGACCAGTTTCTTTTTATGGCGGTTCAGGCGACGGCGCTTCTTGCGCTTGTGAGTCGCCATCTTTTTACGCTTCCGCTTTTTTCCACAGGGCATGTGTACCTCGAAAAGTCTTCAAAACAGGAGGCGCAAATTTCGTCATTTCGAGCCTTCCTGTCAAATCTTTTCACTCAAGTGGTTCGATTATGGCCGCCATTTCGGTGAAAGCCGGAATCTGAGGGATTCTG
>Ga0206831_1272_pt1 | contig 10069 bp, 10 predicted proteins | sample Alteio_BWOrgCont_73_FD_152876 | JGI IMG/M metagenome (GOLD analysis project Ga0206831, IMG submission 152876) | Enriched cells from forest soil in Barre Woods Harvard Forest LTER site, Petersham, Massachusetts, United States -... | ecosystem: Environmental > Terrestrial > Soil > Temperate forest >...
AGCGGTTGGTACGGCTGGTGCCACACTACTTAACATCAATGCTGGCGCTAGTGGGAACACCGTGACTTTTACTGGTCCTGTATTTTCGACAACATTCTCGGTTACGGGAACTGGTACTGTTAATTTCAACAATGGCTACACGAGCAATACAGGTAGTACCATGGATTTTGCTGGCGACGGCTTTATCAATGTTGCTGCCGGTCAGACTGTCTCAGCAGCCATAACCAATACAGCAGGTGCAGATACAGGTACGCTTACGCTTGGTGCCAATAGTATTATCAATGGTGCAGTCGGCGCAACAAGTGGCCTGAAGCAAATTACCGTCGTAGGCGGCAATGCACTTATTACTGGTGTTGCCAATGCTGCACAATACACACTTGGTACGAATACCTTAAATGTTGCGGGTGCACTTACAATTCCAGTGGCCGGGATAATTAATACCACAATCTTCAGTTCCACACTCTATGGCAAAATAGTGCCAGTTGGTGCTGCAACTATCGGCAATGCTCTACAGATAAACGTCAACATCACAGGACCTATTGCTAATGGCAGTATTTTTAAGATTGTCGACGCAACCAGCGGCACAAGTGGAAGCACCGTTATAGCAACCGATAACAGTAGCCGCTATTTATTTTCGGCAGCGCCAACTACGAGTGGAATCGTGCAGATTACTACTACACAGATACCACTCCCCGTCGTGATTGCTCCCGTAGTCGCTCCTGTACTTTCCCCCATAGTACTGCCTGTCGTTAGTCCTGTTGCCATCGTTGTTGCACCAATCATTGATATGTTACCAGTAACGCCTGTAACAACACCACTTTTGACAGCGATTACATTGCTGCCAACCCCTATAGAAGTTGCCAAAGCGCTTTCCCTGCTTGGCACAAGCACTACCACTCTTGCGTCACCGTTAGTGAATTATAATGCCGACCAACGATTTCAACAGATAGTAACATCTCATCTTGAAACTATCCAGGACCCTTGCACACTAGATGACCAGAGAAATCTCCAGCCACAAAATGTAAAAGGCTGCCAATCCAATGATCTTCATCCGCATATATGGGGTTCTAGTTTTGGTTATTTGGGAGAACAGAGCAGTGGCAATGGTTTTGAAGGATATGATTTTCATAGTGTAGGAGTCTTGTTTGGCTACGATATTCCACTTACTAAAGAAACACTGGCAGGTTTTGGAGTCGGATATGCGCAGTCAGACCTTAATGGCAACATCACCAATAATACCAGTGAAATTAATTCCTATCAGTTAACAGGCTATCTTGGTTATGCGCCTGGACCATGGTTCGCCAATGCCAATGTTGCTGTTGGTATGGATAATTATTCCGGCTCACGTAACATTACATTCGAGACCCTTGATAATACTGCAAGATCTGATTATAACGGTGACCAATACACGGCCGCCGCGACGACAGGTTACCATTTTTACTTAGATAATGAAAAAACCGTCATCACACCACTTGCCAGCCTCCAATACACCCATATGCATACTGCTGCTTACACCGAAACTGGGGGGGATGCGATCGATCTGAATGTTGACTCACAGAATTACAATTTTGTCCAATCCGGTCTTGGCGTTAAGGTTGAACATGACATCAAGCTTCCTGACATAGGGCTGTTCCGTCCTGACCTTCATGCTAACTGGCTGTATTCGCTTGGTGATAACCGTATGGAAAATACTGCAGCTTTCACCAGCGGTGGCACAACCTTCACCACCGTTGGTCAGAAATCTGATCGGAGTATTTATAATGTGGGCACTGGCATTACGCTTATCCGCAGCAAAGCATTTTCAACCGAATGTGCATATGATTACCAGTGGAGTAACAGTGGATACAGTGCGAATCAAGCAACAATCAATTTTCTATTACATTTATAAGATTGGCTAGGCATTGGACACTTTAGAAGTGGTCGGGGCAGAGAGATTCGAACTCCCGACCCTCTGGTCCCAAACCAGATGCGCTACCAGACTGCGCTATGCCCCGATCGAGTTATGTCTAACTGCCTCTGATATAATTATCAAGCATTTTCTAATAGATTTTATCGAAATACGGATAATCGTAAAAGGACTTTACCGGTATTCTATTTTATTGTAACTTGGCTCAATGCTTAGATTATATCATTTCTTATTATGTCCTTTTTCACGACAGGTACGTATTGTCCTGAAGGAAAAGGCTATTCCTTTTGAGTTGGCAGTAGAAAATTACTGGGAACGCCGCCCGGAATTTGCTAGCCTCAACCCTGCCATGGAAGTACCGGTATTAGTAGGGGATAGTTTAGTTCTGGCTGATACTACGGCGATATTAGAATATCTTGAAGAAACGTCCGATAACAACATGTTTCTGCCCTCTTCACCGCTTGAGCGTGCAGAAATACGACGATTGGTTGGATGGTTTAACAATAAATTTTATCAAGAAGTCACACGTTATATCTTAGCTGAGCGGGTGATTCGTTATTTTACCCGTATTGGCGAGCCCAACTCTGATTCAATTCGCGCGGCTAAGGCCAATATTTATTACCATCTTGATTATATTGCTTTTCTTACCAGGCAGCGCAAATGGCTAGCTGGGGAACAATTATCATTAGCTGATATTGCCGCTGCTAGTCAGCTCTCTGTGCTGGATTATCTGGGTGATGTGCCGTGGGAATATAATCCGGCAGTGAAAGAATGGTATGCACTCATTAAATCACGCCCCAGCTTCCGTCCGCTGCTTAGTGATAGAATTTCCGGCTTTGTGCCATCCCAACATTATACTGATTTGGATTTTTAGCGTAGGGATATATTATGAACGATACAATCTCCCAGCTAAGTCCTGTACAGTTAGAAGAAATAAAGAAGTGCGGATTAGAATTAAAAAAAAGTGGGGTAAATTTCTCTGGCGAAGCATTTTCAATAGCGCTATCGGATGCTATCGTGGATGCAGTTGCTAACCAGAACGCTGAAGCCTTTGCCGGCACAAAGCAAGGAGAGCGTAGCAAACCTCAAACCGAAGCACTAAAAAAAGCAGCAGAACTGGTGCATGAAGCAGAGTTATATCTGCGAAAAGATCTTGAATTATTGCCACTAGCTGAAGAATTAAAAAAAGTTGATCTATTAAAAAGCGCAAAAGAAGTCGATGTATTACAACGCGCAAAAGACAATGAAAAACAACGGCTTCAATCGCAAGAATTGGCTAAGATTAATATAGAGATACAAGAACGTGAACGCAAACAAGAACGGGACGAACGCGATAGAACGAGAGAGCCCAAAAGCAAGTTAACAGAAGGCTGCAAGAAATTAGCAGGGTTGTTGCTAGGTCTCAAAGAGGATGAAGCAAGAAAAATTGGTCAAGCAATGGTGATGTCAGGTGTTGCACCAGACCGCAGTCTCTATAAAACCAATGATACACCTGCCCATGCCAGACCTATACAACAAGGCAGAGGAGCACCCGAAATAGGCGGTTAATCGCTTTATTGACAATTTTTAAGTAATAAGATAGAGTAAAAAGAGCTTGTATAGATAGGTCGGAGGCATTATGAGTGCAACTATTGTAGACATTGAAGAATATAAAAAAAAGAATATCGCCGCAACGGTTACCCGTACGAAACACCAGAAACATGCCGTACCGATGGAATTGCAGATTGAATTACGTATTCCCGCCCCAGGCAATGAGAATACTGGTAATGGCGAGGATTATGTTGAAGAGCTGATTGGGCAGTATAGGGCTGAGGTACACAGTGAAATTTCACGTCTGGAAAAGATGGTGCGCCGTGCTATACGAGCGCTTGAAGTACGTATGACGTTCAAGGTTTCGGTGATGTGTTTGGTGTCTATTATCGTCTCAACATTGCTTATTATTTCAATGCTCTAAACGCTTAAAACTATTTATTATGAACAGTCTTATCATTATTGGAATCGTTGTTGTACTCGGTGTTTTGCTGTGGGTATTTTTCAGGGGAAACCTACTGATACTCCTTGGAAAAGCACAAAAAAAGCAGCCCCGAACAACTTACTCACCCGCAGCTATTAAAAAACAAGTCATCCGTATTGATAGAGATACATTACTTGAAAAATCCTGGGAGTTTTTTAGTAAAATTGCTGATGTTGTCATCAACAAATTTTCACGTTCCGATCAAGAAATATTACTTAGAATTGGCATTGAGCTTGAAAATGCTGGCGTCGAATATTGTCACGTTATTAATCTCTATGAGATTAAACAAGCAATCGCTCCTGAAACTGCTGTGACAAAAGGAAAGGATGTGCAGAAGGGCAGGTAAGGTCAGTGAAAGCTGGCGATAGAAAAACCAACGCTTGAAGTGAAATGAGTATCCTGCTATAACCCTGCCAATCGGAGCGTAGCGCAGCCTGGTAGCGCACTAGACTGGGGGTCTAGGGGTCGCAGGTTCAAATCCTGTCGTTCCGACCATTTAACAAAAAAGATCCATCAGTATTCTATAGCCTCCGCATATACGCTAATAGAAAATCCTTTGAGTTCACTCAAATATTCTTCTAACGTCACCATAGCCACACAGGGTGTGGCACCATAATAATCTAAGTCGCCATGCACCAATTTCTTCGCTAAAATAATAGCTGGGATCGTCGGTATTTGCGGCCCGTCTCCATCCTTTGCAATAATAAACCATTTGCGCTCATAGGCTTTACCTGCTTTATTCTTTCCACACAAAATTATATGCATACCACCATGAGCGCTACCAAAACGATCGAACCAATTACTTACCTCCAATAATGTTGCAGCATGGCGTGGCAAATGAAGCGGTATTCCTAGCCGTACTGCCCAAGAAAGCAGCCATAGGCCGAGATGCATGAAGCTGAGTTCCAGTCCTGCGGAAAAGCGGATAGAGCGTATGCCGTAATGCGCAGGAAGCAGATCAAGATCAGGAATATCACAATTAGCCATCCAGCGTTTACCAAGTTCTGGATATTCTTGCCGGTAAATATCCTGCCATCCATAAACCACACACGCATTGCCAGCAGAAGGCTTGATCGGCTTGCCAACATAGCTGAGAATCGCCTGTGTCGTCGCCAACCCTCGTTCGGATTTTTGCCCTGGACTGATACCAAAGGTCAGCGAGTCAATTTCAGCAAACTCATGACGGTAATGCTCTATTACCGCCGATGATAATCCTGGCACAGTGCTGGCGCCACTGATAACCGCAACCTGATGCGTCTTCGCCGATGCATCCAGTGCAGCAATACCATTAACAAAATTACGCCCATCGGCCAAATCGATATAATGCACATGATGCTCTATACAGGTACGGGCGACATCGTAATGACTGGTCTGAAACGGACCACAAGTATTGATCACCACCATCGGCCATAACAATTGTAATTGACTCGCCAGCTCCCTGGTAATATCCATCACTGCCACCGTAGCCAATGATTCCGGTAGCGTAGATGCGAAGGCGTGAGCTTTTTCAAGGTTTCTACCGGCTATAATGACTGGCACGTGATGTTTGACCAATGCTCGCGCAATGCGCTTGCCAAAATTACCATAACCGCCAAGAATGAGAACCTTACCGATCAAGCACCATCTCCGTTACCATAAACTCACCGCTATAACCATAAATCTTGCCCCATAGGGGATGGCGGATATCCATATACATACGAAAATGCTTATCGTCTAATGCCTCTTCCTCGGCATTGCATCTGCCTAGTAACAGTTCGAGTGGCAACCTCACCAGCTTACCAAATAGCTTGATGGCATAACCACGATGCGCCATAACGACTTTGCGTCCATCATAGCTATACCACGCGCGCCAACCAACACCGATGCGCATGAACTCCACAACTTCGCTATTGCCAACAGACCGCATCTGTGAACAGAAATGATAAGGCGGCTTACCATGAAAGTAAAAAATGCGGTCGAAACAATAAGCATCGCTATCTTTTTGACTGCGGAAATGCACAGTCACAGGAATATTTTCCCCAGCATACGGAACCAACGCACCAGTGATGCGAAGCAATGGTGACAATAACTGCATGAAAAATGACACTTCTATTGTCATCTTGCCTTCTACCGTAACAACATCATGACAATAAGGCCGGTTAGCATAATGCTTCTGCATAACAGATGGTAACTGCGACCACTGTTCACCAAAGATGGATTGAAAAATAGGAGCACGACCAATCATGGCTGCTCCAAGTTACGCAGTTGCGGAACACCCTTTAATCGTAGAACAACATTACGCATGGCACGCATAGGCGGATAGCATATTGCTGAAAGTACCTTGGAACGAAACAGCCAAACATTCATGCGATTAAACCAGCCCTGGTCAGTGCCAAGCAGTGCCATGATGTGCAAAGCATTGGCACCATGGTAATACGTATCCTGAAACTTGATGACCATCCCTTCATCAATATTAAATCCTTTTGCTTTTATTTCGTGCATTACCGGATGATCACTTTCTGCACGCGCATTGACCAGATACAAATTACCTACTGCCTCACGTATCCGCCAGACCCTTGCAGCAGTACTACAAATAGGACAATCACCATCATAAACAAACCACACATCTCCCTTTGCTTTTCCTGGTATGGTTATCATGGTAGTTTCCTGTATTTTATTAGAATACCTTATACTCAATGCCAGCTTTTCACCTCTGGCATAAAATATAACTTTTTCCCTTCAATCCCTGATACCATTGGCGTTTTCTCCAATAATGTTTTCAAGCGCGACAATACAAATGGCCAACCACGGCGTATACCATCAGCAATGACACTCTTCACCAACAAATGGTCATGAGTCACCGTTATTTTTACTGAGTTCTGCACTGGTTCAAGCAATAAGCTCACACGTGATAAATTCTCATTATCTACCCGTTTATCTTGCTCTACCCGCCAGGTGAAACTGATTAGGTGCTTTGGTTCATAGCGAAGTATCCTGCCACTCACATCCAGCCCATGCCCTTCATCATACCAGAATTTGATTGCTGACCCAACTTGCCAATCTGATTCAATCCGGCGGCCATACCAATATTGTTTGGTGATGTCACCATCAGTCAATGCATTCCATGCATAATCAATAGTGGTCTCAATATAAATCTCATATGAGAACGCTGGTGCCAACTCATCTTTATGCATTATACACCCGCTATGGCGGCAGACCGTGGCAATGCCTGCTGAATCAGCGCCTGTGTTTCATTGATCCCATAAAGCGCAATAAAAGAGCCAAGGCGCGGGCCTTGTGATTGGCCAAGCAAAATTTCGTAAAATGATTTAAAAAATTCTTTTAAATCGGTGATGCCCAATGTTTTTGATAATTCATATAGTCCATTCTGCAACTCTTCAGCAGAAGCGCTAAGCGGCATTTTGCTAAGTAATTGATCCAGTGATTGCAATAATACCAGCTCATCCCCACTCGGTGCGCGGTATTTTTTGGCGGGTTTAACAAAATCATGATAATATTGCACCGCGTAACCGGCCAATTGATCAAGGAACGGTGAGTTTTCAGGTGTATGCCCCGGCGCATAGCGGGAAATAAAGCCCCATAATACCGACTTATCTTCAGGATTACAGGCACTCGCCAGATTCAATAGCAAGGTAAAGGACAACGTGGATACTTCCGGTGCAGGCGGTGTCCCTTGATGAATATGCCACACCGGATTGGCCAAGCGCTTGGCTTCGTCTTCAGTGGTATATTTGACCAGATAGGTTAAATAATCATCCACCGCCCGTGGAATCACGTCGAAATATAGCCGTTTTGCCTTGGTGGGAGATTGATACATATAAAGCGACAGGCTTTCTGTCGGTGCATAACGCAGCCATTCTTCCATGGTCAGGCCGTTGCCTTTTGACTTGGAAATTTTCTGCCCTTTATCATCAAGGAATAATTCATAGCGGAATAAAATAGGCGGCACTCCGCCCATAATACGGCAAATTTGGGTGGATAATTCTGCCGTTGGAATCAAATCCTTGCCATGCATTTCATAATCGACCGCCAACGCCGTCCAGCGCATTGCCCAATCGGCTTTCCACTGCAACTTACAATGCCCACCAGTCACCAGTGTTTCACGTTCAGTACCATTCTCTAATCGATAAGTAATGGTGCCTTTTTCGACATTACGCGCGATAACAGGCACTTGCAATACCACACCCGTTTCTGGGCATACCGGCAAAAAGGGGCTATAGGTAGCCTGCCGTTCTTCGCCAAGCGTCGGCAGCATGACGGTCATAATCTCATCAAAATGCTTGAGGGCTTTGAGCAATGCTGCATCAAACAAACCACGCTTATAATAATCCGTTGCGCTTTTAAACTCATAATCAAAACCGAAACGATCAAGAAACTCCCGCAGACGTGCATTCATGTGATGCCCATAACTCTCATGGGTACCATAAGGATCAGGAATCGCAGTCAGTGATTTACCCAGATGCTGCCGCACCATCTCAGGATGAGGGATATTATCCGGCACTTTGCGCAGCCCATCCATATCATCCGAAAACGCAAATAGCTTGGTGGGAATATCCGATAATGTCTGGAATGCATGCCGTACCATGGTTGTACGCGCCACTTCGCCAAAAGTTCCGATATGCGGCAAGCCCGATGGACCATAGCCCGTTTCAAACAATACATAGGTTTTTTCTGGTGCTTTTCCTTGTAGTTTATCGATAATTGATTTAGCTTCCTGAAACGGCCAGGCAGTACTGCTATTAGCAAGTTCGGTGAGGTTGATCATGTATTTTCCATTGTTATATATTTGATAATGATAAAATATAGCTATAACACACACTTCTAGCAAGGATTTGTGATGGATTTCATCACCATTTCAGGATGGGGGCAACAAGTAGACGCACTCGCATCTATTGCACCAACGAGCCATCATCAAGATTATCTGCAATACCCCTCTGATAAAGACTGGTTTGCAACATTACCACCACACTGTGATATACTGGTCGGATGGAGCCTGGGCGGGCAATTGGCAATACAGACCGTGCCGTTACTTTCTCCCAAATTACTGATCTTGCTTTCTACCCCTGCCTGCCTTGCCAGCCCGCAATTAGACAGTTTTATCACTGCCTTTGCCACCAATCCTACGCAAGCCCTAGCCCGTTTCCAGCTACAAATAGCCCATGGAGACAGCAATGCCAGCCTCATCCGCAAACAACCCGCTTACCAGGGCAATACATCCCATTTTGCCTCTTGGTTAGAACAACTCAAGGATTTTAATGCTAGTTCAGTCGATTTTAGTGGCTTTCCGCGGACAATTATTATACATGGCACAGAGGATGTGATTGTTCCTGTCGCACAGGCAGCGACACTTCATGCCATGATTCCAGGCAGCAAACTTATCACTTTTGAGCAGTGTGGTCATGCTCCTCACCTGCATAATCATTCTGCTATTACCACGATTATTACCAATGAAATCCCGCATTCAGCATGATTTTGGCAAAGCTGCCTCCCGCTATGATCAACACGCAGCACTGCAACGCACTGTCGCGCAGCGCCTTTTTCAGATGATAGAAAACACATTACCGAATCATCACCATATAATAGATGTCGGCTGCGGCACTGGCTATTTTCATGAACTGGCCCGCAGTCACCATTATTATGGCACCATTACCCAGCTCGATCTGGCATTGCCAATGTGCCAGCTTGCCGCTAGCTATGCTTCCTCCACCCCCTTTGGCACCACCTATACGCTTTGCGCTGATGCCGAAGAACTGCCTTGTGCGGCTGACAGTGCCAATATGGTATTTAGCTCACTGATGCTGCAATGGACCGATCATAAACGCACCCTGGATGAATGCGCCCGTATCCTTGCCCCAGGCGGCACATTGGCACTCGCCACCTTCGGCAGCCAGACCTTGCATGAATTAAAATCTGCCTTCGCCGCAATCGATCCCCTCCCCCATGTCAATGACTTTGTCGATGATCAAACGTTATTGTCACTCCTCAACCAAACCGGCTTTATCAACATCACCATGAAGCAGGAAATACAGCAATACTATTACCCTTCTGTACGCGCCTTAATGCATAACCTAAAAGCCATCGGCGCACGCTATAAACAATCCTCCCATTCGGGGTTAACCAGCAAAAGCTGGTTACGTGCACTGGAATCA
>Ga0206831_1273_pt1 | contig 9931 bp, 9 predicted proteins | sample Alteio_BWOrgCont_73_FD_152876 | JGI IMG/M metagenome (GOLD analysis project Ga0206831, IMG submission 152876) | Enriched cells from forest soil in Barre Woods Harvard Forest LTER site, Petersham, Massachusetts, United States -... | ecosystem: Environmental > Terrestrial > Soil > Temperate forest > O...
CTGCTGGGCGTAAGCACTGCCGGCGCAAGTCTGATCGTCGGCGAGGCTGGGGCCCAGAATGCCTACAATATCGGTAGCGAATGGAGTCTGTCCACGCAGGACGTGCCGGACCGCTTCACCACCGCGATCACCTACGAACTGCCGTTTGGAAAAGGCAAGCCGTTCTTGAACCACGGCGGCCGGATCCTCGACTATGCCGTGGGTGGCTGGTCCGTCAATGCGTTCAGCACCATTCAATCCGGCTTCCCGCTGTTCATTACGCAGCCCAACAACAACAGCGTAATTGGCGCCACCTATCAGCGGCCGAACGCCACCGGCATCTCGGCCACGACTTCCGGTTCCACTGATGAACGCATCAACGACTGGCTGAATGCGGCAGCCTTCAGTGAGGCGCCGCGCTTCACGTTTGGCGACATCAGCCGGTTCATCAACACGCGCGGCCCGGCGCTGTTCGACTGGGATTTTTCGGTTTTCAAGAACTTCCTGATCACTGAACGAATCAAGCGCAGTTTCGCGCCGAATCGTTCAACGCCACCAACAGCGTGGAGTTCGGCAGTCCGAACACGACGTTCACCAGCCCGACGTTCGGAGTGATTACCAGCCAGATCAACATCCCAAGATTGATCCAGCTCGGTCTGAGGGTTACCTTTTAGGAGGCTATGATGCGAACAGCAATCCGTTCATTTGCTCTACTGGCGGTCTCGATGCTGCCATTCGGCACCGTGCAGGGTCAGCAAACAAATCAACCGTACATCGTCGAATGGGTCTACACGGTGAAGTGGGGCTTTCAAGACGAGTTCTGGCAGATCTTCCAGAGGTATCAGATCGCGACTCTCAACAAGGAGAAGGAATTGGGCGGCGTCCTCAAATACGAAGTTTTCCGTCCCGGCCTTCACACCAGCGAAGATCATCGCTGGGACTATCGAATCGTGATCTATTACAAGGATGTCGCGTCTTCTTCGCAGGGCAGCAAGGTCGAAAAACAGCTGTTTCCCGATCAAGCCAAGATGAAGCGCGAGGAGCAGCGGCGATGGGAACTCACTGAAGTGCACTGGGATTTGCCGATTCGGCAGATCGATCCGAATGCGACGGAGTAGCGCGAGAAGTGCCCGGCTCTACTACTAGATATTTTCTATCGACAATGCTATGATTCGATAACCATGGCGAGTGAACCCGAAGTGCAAACCGCATTAGGCGACGTAGCAGCTAGACAATTAGCGAACGCCACAAAGACTGCCCCGCAGATGGGGCGGATCACGCCGCGATGGCTCACGCACCTGTTGCAGTGGGTGCCAGTGGAAGCCGGAATCTACCGATTGAATCGCGTGAAGGACGAGTCCAAAGTGATCGTGGATTGTTCGGACCGCGACGAGCGCGTGCTGCCGCAAACTTTCGTGGACTATGAATCGCCCGCGCGAGAGTACATGCTGACCGCGGTGAACACGGTGGTGGATGTGCACACGCGCGTGTCGGATCTTTACAGCGTGCCCTACAACCAGATCAGCGAGCAGTTGCGCCTGACAATCGAAATCGTCAAGGAGCGACAGGAGAGCGAACTGATTAACAATCGCGAGTACGGCATGCTGCACAACGCGGCCTCGAAGCAGCGCATCAAGACTCGCACTGGGGCTCCAACGCCGGACGATCTGGACGAGCTTCTGGCCACGGTGTGGAAGGAGCCCGGGTTCTTCCTGGCGCATCCCGCCGCGATTGCGGCTTTTGGGCGGGAATGTACCCGGCGGGGTGTTCCTCCGCCCAGCGTTTCTCTGTTCGGCACACAATTCCTTACCTGGCGCGGCGTTCCGTTAGTTCCCTCGGACAAGCTGGCGGTTGAACGTCACAAGACGAATATTCTGCTGATCCGCACCGGCGAACGCAAGCAAGGCGTGGTGGGATTGTTCCAGCCGAATCTGCCGGGCCAGCAAACGCCGGGCCTCTCGGTGCGTTTCATGGGCATCAATTACAAGGCGATCGCCTCATACCTGATCTCGCTGTATTGCTCTCTCGCCGTTTTAACCGAAGACGCGCTGGGCGTTTTAGAAGGCGTGGAGACGAATAAATACTATGACTATAACAAGCGGGCCTGACGGTTTCGGCCTGACTGACGCTCTATCAGCTGCTGTGCCTGGCGAAGCCGAACTGAAGGCTCTGCTCGATTCGCTTTGGAACGCGCCGCCGGGTTGGGAGACTGCGGTTCCGTCGCCGTCCGTGGCAGCGTTCGGAGCGCCGTTCGACGTAAACCTTGTCCGCCGGGATTTCCCCATTCTTCAAGAACAGGTCAACGGCCGGCAATTGGTGTGGTTGGACAACGCCGCCACAACACAAAAGCCGCAGGCGGTGATCGATCGCCTGAAGTATTTCTACGAGCACGAAAACTCCAATATCCATCGGGCCGCGCATGAGCTGGCCGCGCGCGCGACGGACGCTTACGAGGAAGCTCGCGAGAAGGTACGCGGTTTTCTGAATGCCTCGTCGGTGAAAGAGATCGTCTTCGTGCGCGGAGCGACGGAAGCCATCAACTTGGTTGCAAAGAGCTGGGGACGGCAATTCATCGGCAAAGATGACGAGATCGTGATTACGTGGCTCGAGCATCACGCCAACATCGTGCCGTGGCAGCAACTTGCGAACGAAACAGGCGCCCGGTTAAGGGTTGCGCCGGTGGATGACAAGGGCCAGATTCTGCTCGATGAGTACACCAAACTGCTGGGCTCGAAAACCAAGCTGGTATCGTTTCCGCAAGTATCGAACGCCCTGGGAACCATCACGCCCGCAAAGCAGATCATCGAAGCGGCGCACGCTGCTGGAGCCAAGGTTCTATTGGACGGCGCGCAGTCCGTCTCGCACATGCCAGTCAACGTTCAGGATCTCAATGCCGACTGGTTCGTCTTCTCGGGCCATAAGATTTTCGCGCCCACCGGCATCGGCGTGCTCTACGGTAAGGAAGCGCTGCTCAACGAAGCGCCGCCATGGCAGGGCGGCGGCAACATGATCACCGATGTTACGTTTGAGCGTTCGCTATTCCAGGCGGCGCCGGGGCGATTCGAGGCAGGCACTGGAAACATCGCGGACGCTGTGGGCTTGGGGGCGGCGCTCGATTACGTGAGCAAGATCGGACTTCAGAAGATCGAAGAGTACGAGCACCAGTTATTGATCTACGCGACGAAGCTGCTCAACGACATTCCAGGACTCAGAATCATCGGCACCGCGCCGGAAAAGGCCGGAGTGATCTCGTTCGTTCTGGATGGCCACAAGACGGAAGACATCGGCACGGCGCTGAACCGTGAAGGCATCGCGGTGCGTGCCGGACATCATTGCGCGCAGCCGATTCTCAGACGTTTCGGAGTGGAAAGCACAGTGCGGCCTTCGCTGGCCTTTTACAACACGTGCGAGGACATCGACAGGCTAATCGCGGCGCTGGGCAGAATCGCCACGTATCGAGTACCGATTTAAGCCACGAGAGCTACGCAGCCGGTCACAATCAGCGCTGCCGCCCACACCAGATCCAGATTGAACCAGGCCGTTCGCAATAGAGCCAAGCCAAACTTTCGATACACCAGCAGCGCGACCAGAGCCGTGACGCTGAGATAGCCGAGCGTGTGCACGAGCGTCGCGGTGACGCCGGTCCCGCCGGCCATGTGCATGTGCTCGTGTTCCATTGGCATCACGATAGGAAGCACCATCAGTCCAGCGCCGTGAGCGCTTGCCATCAAAAACGACCAAACTGTCAGATCTCGAAATCCCACTTGCATCCCACCCCAGGCAAAATGCCGCCGCCGCAAAATCCGCAGGATGCCCAGCGAAATAAGCGCTCCCGCCACAACCAGCTTCACGTAGCCGAGCGGCAACACGATCTGGATCACTCCCGCTAGCGCTAGAACCAGACCTATTGACAAGGCGTGACCAAGAGTGATCGGCACCAGCGCGCTGGCGACCGCTTTTGTAGCGTGCTCCTGCATCCCGCGAGCGACCGCGAACAGCCATCCCATGCCTGGGTTGATGCCGTGGTAGGCGCCCAAGAGGAACAGCGCCGGCCAGCCCCAGGTTGTAATTGACGTCATGAATAGCAGTAAGAATCGGACGAAGTGTCCCCGCCTTCGAGGCGAACCTGATGCAATCGCAAGTCGCCGGACTCCAGGAAGAATTTCGGATCCAGCTCCATTCCGCCTTCCGGTTTCGCGTCCACTTTGACCATCCAGCTTCGAACGCCTTCGGGATAAAACTGCACGTCCCACGGCGAATAGAGCGAGTTGGTGAAATAGATGCGCTTGCCATCGCGGCTCAGCTCAACCATCTGCGGACCGCCGTTCAATTCGGTCTTCGGCGCTCGCGGATGCGCGGCATGGCGCACGATTCCACCGAGGTGAATCGAGCCGGTCTTCTTGGGATGAAACGGATCGGACACGTCGTATTGCAGGAACTCGCCGGTGCCCCAGCATGAAATGTAAAGGAAGCGGTCGTCGAGCGAGAGATTGATATCGGTGATCAACGGAGGCACGGCCTTGAAGCCCTCCAGGAGTGGTGGAAGCTTCTCAGGATCGGCCGGCTCCGCGGGAATCTCGATGATTTTCTTCACGCCCCACTTGCCGTTGTCGCGATGCCAAACCCAGATGGACGCCGAAAGATCCTTAAGCGAAACGACTACGCCGAGGAAACCGTAGGCGCGCGTGGGATCGTGCGCGGGGCGAAGCTCGAGCGCCATTTGGTACTCAGCGCCAAGATCCAGCTCTTGCAAATGCCGCCGCTTCCGCAAATCCCAGATGTGCAGTTTGTGACCGTAGCCACCCTTCAGCAGAATCTCGGGATTGATGCCGTGCCGCACCATGTTGGGCGTGCCCCATTCACTGGTGATCACGGTATCGAGGCCCAAGTGCCACCAAAAATCGTAAGCCAGGTACTGCGGCCCGCGATCCAGTTCCCATTTGCCGAGAATGTCGAAGCTGTCGTGATCGATTATGAAAATTCCGCCCGGCCCATCGCCGTTCGTCGCGCCCAGCGCGCTTGAGTAGATTCCTTCGGGACCGCAATGCATGGTGTGAGGAGACGCATACCCCGTGCGAGCAGCCAGCGCTTCCGGTTCGATCACTTTCACGATCTGTGGCTTCTTCGGGTCCGGTTTGGTGTCGACGATGTGGATGCGCGAGGAATTGATGCCAGGCACGATCAGATAGCGGCGCTCGATGTGAGGGTGAGGCGCATATGGGCACAGGCTCGCGCTGCAGGCGTTCCATCCAAAATGGTGCAGCTCGTCACCAACATTGGGCATGTCCAACTGGCCTACCAGGCGCCCGTAGGCAGTCGACGCCGGATCGACATCCACTACTCCAAGCGCGTCCGGCCGCTGGTGACCATTCGCATTCAGCATGGCGACGTACGCCAACTTCTCCGGAGGCGCCGCCATGGCCATTTTGGGAGAGGGATAAAAGGTCGGATCAGGTCGCCAGAGGCTCATGGGATCTCCTCCTGCGGAGGATTCTAACACAGGAGCAGCGAGCTCCAGGGTTAGTCTATCGACAATTTCGGCCGGCAATTGGAGCTATGTGTGGTGCGTCCGATGCGTCCAGCCGCATACGAAGGGAGGTTAGTCTTGTGAGTCAGTGCGCTCGGCGTGGGACCGTCTGGCCGTTAGGTCGTTTTCCCGAAAGCGATAACCTATTTGGACATCAGTTAGTAAATACTTCGGGTTCCCCGGGTCGTCCTCGATCTTCTTGCGTAACTGGCGGATGAACGTGCGGAGGTACTCGACCTCGTCACCGTATTCCGGTCCCCAGATGGCATTCAACAGACGTCCATGCGTAATGGGTAGCCCGGCATGGGCCATCAGATAATGAAGCAGATCGAATTCCTTGGGAGTCAGACGGATATAGTTCCCAGCTTTACGGACTTCCCGGCGTGGGGGATCCAGCTCGATGTCGCCGATGCGAATGACGGCGTTCGTGTCGTCTTCCTGAGCTTGAGCCCGGCGCACCGCGGCCCGAACGCGCGCCGTTAATTCGCGAATGTGGAAGGGCTTAGTAACGTAATCATCCGCGCCGGCATCCAGGGCTTGCACTTTGTCGTCTTCGCTATCTCGAACCGTGAGCATGAGAATCGCGATGCGAGGGAGCGACCGGCGAAGCTGGCGGCAGGTTTCAAGGCCGTCCAAACCAGGCAGATTAATGTCGAGGAGCACGACGTCGTAGGGAGTTGCGCGGGCAAGCAGCAAGGCTTCCTCTCCGCCGGGCGCCTCGGAAGTGGTGAATCCAAGAGTCTGCAAGGTGATGTGAAGCGCGCGCCGGACGGAGGCATCGTCGTCGACAATGAGAATGCTTCCCGACGAAGGAGCGCCCGACGCCCGTTCTCCGAGCGAGGCGCTGCGAGATTTATAAGGTGGCGACAAAGCCATTCCGGTACCAGCGAGTATAGAGTCGCTAACATAAGGAACGCATAAAAAGAGTTATCGGAAAACTTTTGGCAGCCCATTCAACTTCCCAGGCCGGTAGCTGAATTCAGGCGGGTGCGCGATTCCGTTCGAACTACGGTGCTTCCCGGAAGCGATAGCCGATATGCGAGTCCGTCAGTAAATAGGTAGGGTGGGCCGCATCATCCTCCAGTTTTTTGCGCAACTGGCGAACGAAAGTGCGAAGGTACTCCAGTTCACCGCCGTATTCCGGCCCCCAAACGGCGCTGAGTAGACGGGCATGCATCACGGGCATGCCGGCGTGTTTCATCAGAAAGTGCAGGAGATCGAATTCCTTCGGCGTCAAGTGCACGGCTTGGCCGCTCTTTTGGACCAGGCGACGAGCTGGATCGAGCGTGATATCGCCAATAGCGATGATGGCGTTTCCATTTCCCGATGGCGTATGCGAACGCCGAAGCGCGGCACGAAGGCGCGCTACCAGCTCACGGATCGCAAACGGTTTGGTGACGTAATCATCGGCGCCCGCCTCCAGTGCCTCCACTTTGTCGTCTTCCTCGTCGCGTATGGTAAGCATAAGCACGGCGACTTTCGGGAATTGACGCCGGATTTCCCGGCAGGCTGCGAGTCCTCCCATGCCAGGCATATTGATGTCCAAGAGCACCGCGTCGAAGCTGGAAGCGCGCAGCAGCGGCAAAGCCTGTTCGCCGTTCATAGCTTCTGCGATGTCATAACCGAGTGTGCCGAACGTGGCGTGAAGCGCGCGGCGAATGGACGTCTCGTCGTCCACAATCAAGACCCTGCCTTGGGGTGTGGTCATGTTAGTCTCCGTTCCGAGCGCGGAAGAGAAAGAAAGAACGTAGTGCCTTGGCCTTCCTCGCTATTCACCCAGGCGCGTCCCCGATGTACTTCCGCTGCCTCCTTGGTAATCGACAAACCTAATCCTGTGCCGGGCGCGCGATGATTCGAGCCGGGACTTCGGTAAAAACGCTCGAAAATCCGCTCGCGGTCTTCCGGCCGGACTTGGGAGCCTTCATTGTGAACCGAGATAAGGATTTCACCGTCGCGATCATCGACCGCGATCGCAATGGGAGAACCAGGGGTGGAATACTTCGCTGCATTGTCGATGAACTGCATGATGGCGGTGCCCAGTAATTCACGGTCTCCGTAGGTCGCGCAGCGCTGATTTGCGATCGAAACTTGGGTGGGACGCCCGCCCAGTTGATCCGAATGCCGGGCCAGGATCTCGTCGATGAGCTGAGGAATCAAGACCGTCTCCTTGCGAAGGTTGGTCTCGGAAGCCTCCAGCCTGGCGGTTTGGAGCAAGCGTGTGCTGAGAACAGTCAGCTTGTCGGACTCTTCGTCGATGAGAGTTACTAAATTCTCCTGCGTCGGGCCGAGGTGGCCTGCTTCGAGCAGGCCCGAACTCGCGGTTCGAATCGCGGTCAGCGGAGTTTTGAAAGCATGTGCCAAGGCATCCAACACCGCAGTGCGCAGTTTTTCGCTCTGCCGCGCTGCTTCGGCGTGGCTTTGCTTTTCGAAAGCCCGGGCACGCTCTAAAGCGATCGCGGTGAGCGATGCGATCGAATCGGCCAGGAGCGGGCTTAAGTGAGTCCCACGCAGAACAATGGCGCCGATGGAACTGGTTCCCGGCCGGAGCACTCGCTGCCACGTCATGAGATCGGCGTGATCCACATTGCGGTCTTTAAGATACGTTTCCCGAGCGAGCGCTTCCAAGTCCGAACTGTCGGCCCCGGCCATGTCCAGGCGCGCCCGCGCGCCATCGAAGAGGGCGACTGCGTCGACCTGGACGACGTCGCGAATTTGAGCCACAATCTGCGATCCAGGCGATTGTTGCGGATTCATCAGCAAAGTGCGGCGGCTGAGTTCGTAGAGCTTCTCCATGCGGCGGCGCTCCAGGATCGCCGTGCGGGCCTGCTTCTCTCGCTGAATGGACAGTCGACTCACCAGCAGAGCGGTGGATTCGAAGGTGATCAATGCCACCCAGTTCTGAGGGTCGGCGACGTAGAAAGTGAATAGCGGGGGGACGAAGAAGTAGTTCAAACAGGTTAGAGCCACCACCGACGTAATGGTCGCTTCCCAGAAACCGGACATCATTGCTACCAGCACCACAATCAACAAGTCCAGAAAACCGGTAGTGGAGAAATTGACGCGCAGACGGACTCCCAAGTAAGCGGCCGCCAACACTGCCGACGATCCGGCCAGGGCGTGCACCGTGAATCGCAAAGGGCTGGATTGCCTGGCTTTTGCTGCGTTGTCCATGGAGTTAATAAAGCTCACATAAAGATACACCAAGGCCCATAAAAAAGTCGTTAATAATGCCTAAAGATAGAAGAAAGATGCCACCTTGCGGCGTCTTCTAGTGGCCGCCAGCGGAGAGTTTGCGGTAGTACTCAGCGACCGAGTCCTGATAGCCGGCGGGGACTTTGGTCGGGTCCGCATTGCGGATTGTGCCACCCTGTTTCTCATCGAGTTGGCGGCGCAGTTGCAATTCCAGCGCGTCGACGTTGCTCAGGAGTTGCTGGTGCATCTGCTCCACCAAAGCGGGATTTCCGGGAAAGCGGCTGGGATCCAGCTTGCGCATTTGATCGATCAGGGACTGCAACTGCTGGCGCGCCTCGGGATTGTCCTGCACCGCGGCACGAACCTGATTGAGAACGTTTAGACCCTGATCAATCTGGCGCTGGGTATCGGCCGGGTTGGGACCTTGCTGGGGTGACACGGCGCGACCGGAGATGCGAGTATTGCCGGTGTCGTAATTGTCATACACGTTGCCTTGGCGATCGCCTCCGCCACCATTGCCTACCGGACCAGCCAGGCGGTTGCCGATTGGACCCGATTGTTGGCCGCCGCTTTGACCAGCCTGGCCATTTTGCGCCTGCTGTTGGCCTGTTTGACTGGCTTGGCCGGATGGGCGGTTGCGGTTCAGTTGGCCGCCCAGGCCGGAGAGTTGATCGCGCAGACGGGAAAGATCGTCCATGGCGCGGTTGAGCGCGGCGTCCCCGGAACCATTCTGAGCGCCGCCCAAGGCGCGAGCCGCGTCGCTGACTTGTTGACCCAGCTTTTGCAGATCGCTGGTGAGGGCCGTTTCGGCCGGATCGGAGAATTCGCCGCTACGCAGTTGATCGGAGCTGCGTTGCATGCGCGTGCCGAGATCGTTTTCGTCCATGCCTTCGAGTGCGCCGCGCAATTTGTTGGAAGCAGCCGGTTGCGTGGGCGCGAGTTCGCGTGCCGCCGAGCGCATTTGCTGGGTAAGGCGAGCCAAGTCATCAGACAGCTGTTGGCGATCGTTGACCATCTTGTCGACTTCCTTGGGGCGAAGGATAAGTCATCGGCTTGCCGGAGGTGCGGGCGGCGTTCTGTTGCGTCATCAGGTCGCGCACGCGATCGGCTTGCTGCTTTTGACGAGCCGCCAATTGATCGGCCGTTTGGGCCATGGAGTTGAGGCGGCCGGAGGCGTCCTGTTGTTGCAAGCCGCCAAGCGCGTCGGTGGCTTGGCGCAAGCGGTCGGCGGCG
>Ga0206831_1274_pt1 | contig 9879 bp, 7 predicted proteins | sample Alteio_BWOrgCont_73_FD_152876 | JGI IMG/M metagenome (GOLD analysis project Ga0206831, IMG submission 152876) | Enriched cells from forest soil in Barre Woods Harvard Forest LTER site, Petersham, Massachusetts, United States -... | ecosystem: Environmental > Terrestrial > Soil > Temperate forest > O...
GATTTTTTCTCCAAACTACAAGCGCGTGTGGTGCTGGAAAAAGCTGGCATCGCGGTTGAGTTGGCTAAGAAATCGCAAAAGAATTTAGGCGATACTTTATTAGCCGCGCTGGAAAAGTTGGATGAACTTGCTAAAAAGAAAAAGCGCCGTATTGTGCTGTTTTTAGATGAATTTCAAGTGTTGGGTGAAATCAGCAATGATTATGCTTTAGAGGCTATTTTGCGCGAAGCGGTACAAAAAGCAACCTATGTTACCTATGTGTTTTCTGGCAGTAACCGCCATTTGATGGAACAAATGTTCTTTGATAAAAAACGCCCGTTTTATAAATTATGTGATTTGATTACCCTTAATCGGATTGACGCAAAAGATTACACAGCGCATATTCAGTTGCTGGCGAAAAAGCAATGGCGTAAACCTTTAGAGCAAACAACACTTACCACTCTTTTTTCTTTAACCGAGCGTCATGCTTACTATACCAATAAATTGTGTTCGCTTATATTTCAAAAAAATTATCCTTCGGCAGATACGGTCAATGCAGAGTGGCTAGATTACGTATTAGAAAATAAAGCCATTATTGAACGCGAATTGATTTTATTAAGTGTGAATCAGCGTCGTTTATTAATTCTTCTTGCCAATAACCCTACTAAAGAGCCTTCTGGAAAAGCGTTTGTAGCGCTGAGCGATATGTCAGTTAGTAGCGTAACGCGTGCCTTGCAAATGTTGTTAGAAAAAGATTATGTTTATGTGAATGAAGCAGGTGAATATACCGTGTTGGATCCCCTGATTGGCCATGTTTTATGCTTAGAATAAATCATTACGCAAACTGCGTTACGCAGTTTGCGTAATGGCGATTCAACCGCGTTTTCTAGGTTAAAATGTGGTGGGTATACTCCCAACTTTGCATTAAAGTGAAAATGGAGCTGTGTAAATAATGTACTTTTGCTTCGGGAGAGAGTATAATCCCACCACTCGTTTAGACGAATTTTTAATAACAAATTACAGCCGTCCCTCATGACTTTATACAATGAGGGATCGTTAAAATAATAATGCTCAAAAAATCTTTACTCGTACTTAGCAGTTTATTTTCTTTAAGTATCAGTTCATTTAGCCATGCCAATGTTTGGCAATTGCCAGCGGGCAATCAACAAAATCAAACCTGGTTAAGTTTAGGGAATGCTATCGGCCCAACTTATAGTTTACAGTTTGATTCAGCGGGTCATTTGTTTGCTGGCACACAAGGCACGCTGTATGAATTAAATGCGCAATCACAGTGGGTAGCAAAAGGCAGCGGGTTGCCCAATGGTGATATTGATAACATACAATTTGATAGCCAAGGCGATATTTTCGTAGGATTTAGTAACACAGCCGGTGGAGTATATGAATTGCCAAATAGAAATGATCAATCGCAATGGGAACCAATCGGTGGAGGTATTGGCACTTTATCTCCGGATGGTTTAATCATCGATAAAAAGGGTAATTTATATGTTGCCAATAGCTTGAATGGAGTTGCAGAATTAAGCTCACCCTATATATCCAATTGGCAACCATGGGGTACTGGTTTAAGCGCACAGCTCAATAGAGTATATAGTTTGCAATTTGATACTCAAGGCAATTTATATGTATCAGGCTTTCCTGTCTCACAAACCCCAGCTACGGCTGTGACTATTGCAAAACTACCGGTCGGTTTTACCTCTAGCACTGCTTGGATAGCGCAGCCTGTTAATCCAAATAATAATGCTTGGCAAATGACCGATATAAAAATCGATAGTAAGGGCGACATTTTTGCAATCGGTTATGCAGGCGCTTATGAGTTACCTGTGGGTACAAAATATTGGCAAGGCTTAAGCAATAATGGTGGCGAGTCTATGAATGGAGCTAATTATTTGCAGCTTGATAATCAGGGGAATATTTATGCAGGGATGAACTTATCAGCGTACCCTTGGGCATGCCCCGTCGTGAAATATACTCCATTGAATGGAGCAGCATGGTTATGCATGGGTAATTTTAGCAATCAAGCTCCTGCTCCCACACAATTTGCGAATGATTTGCAATTTGATACGCAAGGCAATCTTTATTTGAGTGGTTATTAGAGAGAAATAATAATATGGATGCCAATTCACCCTCGTCGTCTCCACGTTCGCGATCGCCTTCACCCCGGTCTTTTAGGTCTTGGTCGGATAGTTTTGCGGCTGCTGCTCCCGCTCCCGCTGCTGCCGCACCACCCGCGGCAGTAGCGCCTCCTACGGTTATGCAGCCTCCTGTTCCTGGGCAAGCAATTGATCCGAGCTCCTTGGTGGGGCTGGCAAATGCAATTCGTACAGCTATGCAAGGCGGTATTAATATCTATAGGCTTCGTCGTGGTAATTCACGAGAAGGCACAATACGAGCAGATCGTTTGCAAGAGCTACTGGGTGTTTCGAGCTCTCCTATGACTGTATTGCTGACCCTGAATGTTGCCTTGTCAATCAAACAGCCAACTTTCGGTCAATCTTACTTAAGAGAGTGTATTCTTAATGCGGTATGGAAGATGTATCAACAATTTCCTATATTATGGGGAAAGGTTTTCTCAAAAGACAGTTGCCAACCTTATACCGAAGAGTATCTGAAAGCTATGGTGGAATATTATTACTCGCAATCTCAAATACAAAATCTAAACCCAAACCTATTATTGTCAACGGAGGACGTAAAAAACATTGTTCTAAGTCAAGAAGTTTTTCCATTTAGACTCTCTTTGCGAACGTCTGCCTTACTGAACAGCAAAGTGTCTTTGTCACTGCTTTACAGCGAGCTTCTTCCCCTGGTAACACCAGAGCTCTTGCGAACGATAGCAACAACACAGTCGTTAAGGCCCAAGCCTGAAAAGGCAGCAAGGTCGGGGCTGCAGGAATTGCCTATGAGGGAATATGATGTTCCCCGCTCAAACGCGGCTCCCGTGCCTGCAGTGCATAGCAATCCAGCGGCATCTCTCATAATACAGAACAGCAGAGTAGATCAGAATGCTCTATTTTACCAATCTCTATTAATGGCCTATAAAATTATTGATTATGGCTATACCTATCCAGTAGAGCTACGTCATGAGCTTTTTTATAGCACTTCAGCTCTCCACGTATGTATCAATGGCTTATAACAATACCAAGCTAACACTGGTAATGCTATTCGCGCCTAGCTAATTTCCCGCATTTCAAGTACATACTTTACCTCGCCATAATCGCGCAAATTATGGCGAGTTAGGGTATAATCGCGCACTTTTTTAACAATTCAGAGATCATAATGTCCACCGCTGCTAATTTACGTAATATCGCCATCATTGCCCACGTCGACCATGGTAAAACTACCCTGGTTGATTGTTTGTTGAAACAATCCGACACGCTGGATGCGCGCACCAAATTAGAAGAGCGGGCGATGGATTCGAACGTGTTAGAAAAAGAGCGTGGCATTACGATTCTTGCCAAAAACACCGCGATTAAGTGGGGCGATTACCGCATTAATATCGTCGACACGCCTGGCCACGCCGATTTCGGGGGTGAAGTAGAGCGCATTTTATCGATGGTCGATTCAGTATTGTTGCTGGTCGATGCCGTCGACGGCCCAATGCCACAAACCCGCTTTGTGACGCGCAAAGCTTTTGCACAAGGCTTGAAACCGATCGTGGTGATCAACAAAGTCGATCGTCCCGGTGCGCGGCCGGATTGGGTGGTCGATCAAGTGTTTGATTTATTCGATCGTTTAGGTGCCACCGAAGAACAACTTGATTTCCCAATTGTTTATACCTCTGCTTTAAATGGTTACGCGTTATTGAATTTAAAAGACGAACCTACCAATATGCAACCCTTGTTGCAAACCATCATCGATAAAGTATCGCCGCCGGATGTTGATTTCGACGCGCCCTTCCAAATGCAAATCAGTTCACTCGATTATTCGAGTTATGTTGGTACGATTGGGATTGGTCGCATCAAACGCGGCTCGGTCAAAACTAATACTAACGTCGTGATTGTCGATCGTGAAGGCAATAAAAAAACTGGGCGCGTGTTGCAAGTATTGGGTTATATGGGTTTGCAACGCCAAGAAATTCCCGTCGCGAGCGCCGGCGATATTATCGCGATTAGCGGTATCGAAGGCTTAAATATTTCCGACACTTTGTGTGATCCAAGCAGCGTTGAAGCACTGCCGCCCTTAACGGTTGATGAACCCACCATCAGCATGAACTTTTTGATCAACGATTCACCGTTTGTGGGTAAAGACGGAAAATTTGTCACCAGTCGACAAATTAAAGATCGTTTAGAAAACGAATTGAAACGCAATGTGGCCTTGCGAGTGGAAGCCACGGAAACGGCTGATAAATTTAAAGTGTCGGGTCGCGGTGAATTGCACTTGTCGATTTTATTAGAAACCATGCGGCGTGAAGGTTTTGAAGTCGCGGTGTCGCGCCCCGAAGTGATCATCCGCGACGTTGAAGGCGAAAAACATGAACCGTATGAAACTTTGGCAGTGGATGTCGAAAGCACTAACCAAGGTACCGTGATGGAAATGCTCGGCGCGCGCGGTGGTGATTTGCAAGACATGGTGCCAGATGGTAAAGGTCGCGTACGTTTAGATTATGTGATCCCGGCGCGCGGTTTAATCGCCTTCCAAAATGAATTCATGACTTCAACGTCCGGCACCGGGATTGCGCATCACGTGTTCAGTCATTATGGCCCGATGAAAAAAATGCAGATCGCTAAACGCATCAACGGCGTACTGATTTCCAACGATTTAGGCAAAGCCTCTGCGTTCTCGTTATTTAATTTGCAAGAGCGCGGCAAAATGATCATTGGCCCGCAAACCGAAGTGTATGAAGGCATGGTGGTCGGTATTCACTCGCGCGATAATGATTTGATCGTCAACGTCACCAAAGAAAAGAAACTCACCAACATTCGCGCGGCGACCAAAGATGAAAATATTATTTTAGTCCCCGCGATTAATTTTAGTTTAGAACAAGCGCTCGAATTTATTGAAGACGATGAGTTGGTAGAATTAACCCCGACCAGCATCCGCATCCGCAAAAAATTCTTGAAAGAACATGAACGGAAAAAAGCGGCGAAAGGCGAGTAAACAAACCACATCACATCTTTTCCGCGATATAAGCCACATAAGGAGGATACTGTAATTCAGCTTTCCAAGCTGCTCGAGTATCGTGAGGATCTGCTATGGGTGCGTGAGGAGCTTGCAGTAAGTTAAACCCCGCTGCGCGTAGCATGTTTTGATAATCCGTATCAGTCCAATAATAATCTGTCACGGTTAGAAAGGCATTTGGATTTTCTGGAGTTGGAATACGCAAATCAATTTGCAGCTCTTTGCCACTTCTGGCCAATGGGTTGCGAGGATATCGTTGGTTTGAAGCAGATACCCATTCATATTTACACAGATGCTCGCTTGCCACTACAAATACAAAAATCCCATCATTTTTTAATACTCGGTAAATTTCTTGGAAAATCGCGATAATTTCTGCTTTGCTGGATAGAATAAGAAAAACAAAACTCGAATAGACCAAATCGAAACAAGTGGGTTTATAAGAACTCAAAGAATTCTGTAGCCCTCCATTTTTCCACTTACTCGTAATATGCCGATACTGTATGTTTGGATGTGGACGTTGTTGTGCCGCCATTAACTCTGATGCGCTAATATCAACGCCGTGGACGAAATAGCCACACTTCGCTAGGAAACGTGTAGACGCACCTGAGCCACACCCATAATCCAAAGCTTGCCATTTTAAAGCTTGAATGGATTGCTTATTCAAGAGAGGAAGGCGTTTCTTATGAGCCAAATGCTGCGCCATCAATTTCGGTAAATCTTCTAGAACTAACCAGGTGGTTGGCTCAGTATGCTCCAGTTGTGCATATTGTTGACCGAGCTCACTATCATAAGGATTTTTTTCGCCCAACATCTTATAAGCCCTCCTAGAAATAAGTGTAAGTAACATTGTAAGCTAATTTATGTTTATTACAATTCTGCCGATTAACTTGCTCTCAAAAGTACGGGCTGCTGATTAGACCTCTTGCTGACTGCTTGCTCGGCAATTACAATAGGCAACCTTAATTCATCGAGACAATAGATGCCTAATCAAAAAACGATTATTCGTCCTGCCACGCGTGACGATGTACCCTTAATTTTACAATTTATCAAAGAGCTGGCGGAATATGAAAAATTGGCGCACGAAGTGGTTGCCACGGAAGAATTATTAACGGAAACTTTATTTGGTGCCAAGCCGGGCGCTGAAGTGGTGCTTGCATATGCCGATGGAAAGGCCGTAGGCTTTGCTTTATTCTTTCATAACTTTTCTACTTTCTTAGGTCGCCCCGGTTTATATTTAGAAGATTTGTATGTAAAATCTGAAATGCGTGGTTCTGGCATCGGTAGAAAAATATTGGCTTATTTGGCGCACTTAGCCAAGCAAAGAAATTGTGGTCGTTTTGAATGGTGGGTGTTGGATTGGAATAAACCCGCGATTGATTTTTACCGTAAGCTTGGCGCCAAACCCATGGATGAATGGACGGTGCAACGCGTCACCGGAGAGGCGTTAGATAAACTTGCCAAAGAATGGCAAGAGTGATTTTTATTTTTGATGTAAGGGCTCTGTTCTCCTCTAAAATGACAAAATGCCATTTTGCGCAACTTGATCCTGGCAAACCATCTTGCGCAAAACGGCAGAAGTGCCATCTTGCGCAACTTGGTGATATCCCCTAAAAAGCAATTCTTTTCAAAAAAAGGTAGAATAAGAGCTACCTTATCTATCACTTTATAAACCATGCTAAACCATTTCCGCCGTTTATTTCCTTTACTGTTGCTGATTTTTCTAGACTCCTTCAGCTATTTCGTTGTCATCCCGGTTTTGTTGCAACTCTATTTTAATAATCATTATGGTTTATTACCCGCTGACACCAGCCTACACATGCGCAATTTTTTAACTGGTTTTACGATTTGCCTTTCCACCTTTGCCGCTTTGGTCGCCGCGCCTTTTATTGGCAGTGCCTCCGATAAATACGGCCGTAAAAAAACTTTATTGATTTGCACAGTCGGTACGGCAATCGGATTTTTATTGCCGATTTTCGGCATCAAGTGGCACAGTTTAACATTGGTATTGTTAGGTCGTTTGATTGCCGGAGTTGGATCAGCGAGCCAACCGATTGGCCAAGCTGCTGTGGCAGATTTATGCGAAGGGCAAGAGCGTGCGCAATTTTTCAGTTGGATTGCATTCAGTATGACGCTGCCGTTAATTTTAGGGCCGTTTGTGGGCGGCTATTTATCGAATGATAGTTTAGTGAGTTGGTTTACTATCACCACGCCGTATTGGTGTGCCTTTATTTTAAGTGTGTTGTGTTTATTGCTGATCGCATTTGGCTTTCGCGAAACCATGAGTCAAGGCATGCGCGCGCAAATGTTGAGTGTGCGTGATGTGATCGTTGGCTTACCTAAAGCGATTAAAGGCTATCAGATTGGCATTTTATTACTGATTTTCTTTTGTTTGGAAGTGGGTTGGAGTCAATATTATCAAAGCATCTTTTTATATTTGAGCGAAACGTTTCATTACTCCACGCAGCACGTCAGCTTATTCATTACTTATATGGGTGTATTGATGTGCTTTGGTTTGTTAGTGTTGTATCCGCTGATCATTCGCTATTTAAGCGCGGTGAAATTTTTACGTTTGAGTTTGTGGCTAGTATTTATTGGCTTGCTGGGTTGCACTATTTTTAAAACACCGCTGGCGCAGTGGATTTTCGCACCCTTAATCGCGATTTTTGTCGGTACTGCGTATGTCAATGTCGTGACTTTAATTTCCTATCGCGTGCCAGCTAGCCATCAAGGTTGGGCGATGGGTTATACCAGCACGGTGTTATTTATCGCGTGGTTGATAACGGCGTTTGATGGTGGCATTTTAATTTCCTTTCATGCCTTGGTGCCTTTGATTATTGCAAGTATTGCCCTGTTGATTAGTGCTTTTTTGTCCTTAAAAAAATTCGATGGTTTGCCTTCTAAAAACTTTTAAGTTGACAAAAATGCCAAGCAGGGTTGAAAATACTGTTTCCAAAACAAGGAGAGCGACAATGAATGTCCGATTAAAATGCTTAGTGATTTGTTTCAGCGTAATATGTTTGCAAGGAGTGTATGCAGCCTCTGCTCCCGCACCGGCTAAAAGTTCAATTTCAACTTACCCTGGTCCCGTTTACAATAATTCTAATCCGCACTATTTGCCGTATTTTGTGGCACCCCTGGATCAAAATTTAATGGTGTCTCCGCCATTAGTGGCAGGTCAAAAAACTAAACTCTATATTTTGCCGGCGACTCCTGTCACCACGCAGTGGGGCGTGTTTAATAGCGATCAATTGCCGGTGTTGCGGATTAATTCGGGTGATTCGGTTTCGATTGAAACGATTTCCTGTATGGAAAATCAATTATTGCCGGGTGTATCGGTTGAGAAGGTAGAAAAAATTGCCGCGGAAGATCCGGATCGCGGACCACATACTTTAACCGGCCCGATTTATATTAATGATGCTGAACCGGGTGATGTGCTGGCAATTCACTTAGATAAAATTTTATTAAAACCGCAAGCGTCGAATAATACTTTACCGGGTAAAGGTTTATTTCCGGAAAAATTTCCTAAAGCGCAAATCAAATATTTTTATTTAGATATTTATCACAATCAAATGGATTTTGGGCCTGGCATTCGCGTGCCCTTGCAGCCTTTCCCGGGGATTGTCGCGGTCGAGCGTGCACAACCAGGCGTTTACAGTAGCAGTCCGCCCGGTGATTTTGGTGGCAACATGGATTTGCGCGAATTAGTCGAAGGCACTACCTTATATTTACCGGTGTATGTAAAAGGTGGCATGTTGTGGACGGGCGATTCGCATGCCGGACAAGGCAATGGTGAAATTGATTTAACCGCGATTGAAACCGCGTTTACGGAAATGCGCGTGACTGTGACAGTGTTGAAAAACAAGGGCCTCGATCGGCCGCTGGTTGAAACGCCGACTAATTGGATCACCGTCGGCTATGATGAAGATTTAAATAAAGCTTTAAGTTCTGTGATGGCAGAAAGTATTACTTTCATTATGGGTGAACAAAAACTTTCGCGTGATGCGGCGACGAAATTTTATTATCGCACTTGGAATTGTCCGATTTCGGAAGTCGTGAACGGTGTGAAAGGTGTTTATTGTATGATCCCCAAAGATCCAAATGCACCGACGCCTGCACCCTTACCTTCAGCTGATAATTTCAAACAATTTGTGACTGTGGGTCAAGATCCCGATATCTTGCAAGCGATGAAAATTGCGTCCTGGGCGATGATGCAGAAAATTATGGCGCAACGGCATGTGAGTTTGTCAGATGCTTATGTACTTGCGAGTATCGCGATGGATTGTCGCGTCGCGCCCTATACTTCCGGACCCAAAGAGGTGCATTGTATGATGGATAAAAGCTTGTGGGTGAATACGTCGAAGTATTAACTATTGCTTGTTTTAAATGTAGGTCGGTTTACGTGGAGTTTTACGAAAGTAAAACGTAGCAAGCCGACATTATAATAAAAATTAGGTCACTGCTTTCGCGAGAACGGCCTTTAGTTGTTTGTCGGCTTGTTCATTTCGCTAGCGCGAAATTCTCGTAAGCCGACCTACGTTTTTGTAAGTTCACACACAAACTGTCGCGTTTTCCGGAAGCAGTATATATCCTGGGCATTAGGTGACATTATGGCTTAGCTTGCACTTTTAATATTGCAGTTGAATGTCGCACAAAATATTGTAAAATTGAAAGTACAAACTTCAATTTGACATGTTTTAATCGACAACCCCTGTTTTTAATTGTAAAATTGAAAGTATAAACTTCAATTTTACAAGAAAATGCTGATAC
>Ga0206831_1275_pt1 | contig 9796 bp, 6 predicted proteins | sample Alteio_BWOrgCont_73_FD_152876 | JGI IMG/M metagenome (GOLD analysis project Ga0206831, IMG submission 152876) | Enriched cells from forest soil in Barre Woods Harvard Forest LTER site, Petersham, Massachusetts, United States -... | ecosystem: Environmental > Terrestrial > Soil > Temperate forest > O...
GTAGAGCGTTCGACTCTTCGGATAGGTCTCGTCAAAGACGTTTACTTCGAGAACAATCTTCGGGGTGTCTTTTGCGACATTCAGGATCAAGCGCAATTCGTCGCCGGAGAAACTCACGCCCGGCGGCAACGGGGGCGAGAGTCTCTTCGCTAGAGCCGCCGGAGTCACTTGTGACAATGAGGGCGGCCAGAAGGCCACCTTGGCGAGGCGTGAGCTATCGACGGCCAATACGCCGCCACTCGAGGATGGATAGTACTCAGCAGCCATGGCCCCGTATCCTGAGGGATCCGCGCGTCGCACGGCGGTCTCCAGGTTGAGGCCGGGAGGCACCGTGACGTCGACCACCTTGGTGGCGCCGACCTCAAGGTGCGCTACCAGAGAACGATTCGATAAGGCCAAAAAGAAACTACCTACCGCGAACAGAAGAATGGCAGTAGCTGCCACCAACGGGAGAATACGACGAAGCACGAAGGGCCGTCGACCGACTTGCCGCAACGAAAGAAACCAGGCCACCCGATTCGAACTCTTGGTTCGAGCGATCAGCACGCTGATGGCAATCTGGGTGAGTCGTAACCCGATAACGCCCGCTCCGAGGGTCAAGAGTCCGGGGGCCAGCAAGGCCACGGGATCGGTTTTCGCGCCACTGAGTGCACCCTTAGCCAGGAGCGACAATAAGCCCGTGAGTGCCAGTGCGACCGCCAGCGTGTCCACGATGACACCGGCCCGTCGTGCCAGTCGCCCTGTCACCGCACGCGTTCGCCATAGATCGAAGGACGCAACCATCAGCGCCAACACTCCGGCGACGCACGCGCCTAGCGCTAGGGCGATGGCGATAACGGGAAATGACGTCGGGGTACCAGCAACGAACAATGTCTTAGTGATGACGACAAGTGCACCCCAGGCGACCAGAATCCCCACCGGCAGCGCCGCGATGATCAACGCCGCCGGCTCACTGATCACCAGCGCGATCAACGACGTCCGCGTGAAGCCGTGGCGGCGCGCGAACTCCGATTCTTGTCGGCGAGAGAGGATCGTCGATCTTCCAAAGGTGTATTGGATGACGAGAGCGAGCAAGATCAACTGCAACACGATGGTGAGAACGATGACGTTCATGCGGTCGTCGTCCTGAAGAGACGTCGCGACAATCGATGAGAGCCCGGTTGTCACGGTGAGGTCATCACGAGAAAACAGACGTGACTTTATTCTCTGAGCGCTCGACTGAATCGTCCCGGCTCCCGCGCGCATGGCTCCCGCGCGCCAGGCGAGGTCAGCAGTCAGTTGAGGTACCGCCGTACCGCGAAGCGTAAAGGTGGTGCCAAAGGTCGCTATCAACGGGTCCAGAATTACCTGCGGTGGCACGCCGGTGCCATCATCAAAGAAGAAGTTGCCTCGCCAGTAGTTGTCGTTCTCGGTCGAAGGCTGCAGGTAGATCGCGGTGACCGTCACCTCCGACGTGCCCAAGGATCGTGGTTCGGTAATGGACAACCGCGTTCCCAGCGCGACGCCAGACTGTGTCGCGCTTCGCTGACTGATGGCGACGTCGCCTGCGCGCGTTGGACAGCTGCCCTTGACGAAACGAAGATGGGAACAGATGTTTGTGCGCGACAGGATGTCAGATTCAAAGGGCTGCTTTTTTATGTCGAAGAAGGATGCCACCACCGCAGTGAAGACGGCCGGCGCGAGGCGACCTCCAGCGAGGCGCCGGGCATCCTGGGCAGCGGAGGAGAGAGAGGCCATCTTGGTCGCGCCACCGGCAGCGATCACGACTAGGTCGGACTGCCCAATGGGCGAGGCACTCGCGGTGCTGGAAAACACGGAGGTATCGGCGCTCTGGATGAACATCGGTCCAATGGCGGCGGCGGCAATAGCGATAACCGCAACGATGAAGAGAACAATCGCCGCGCCACGCCGAGCTCCAATGGCAGCCATGAGAATGCGGGCGCGCAACATCCGCTTGTCAAAGCTCTCCGTCATGCCAGGACCATGCTACTTACATCACCCTGTCAAACGGAGGCCCGGGAATTGACCCATCGAGCGGCTGTCGAATCACGCACGGTCTCGTCGCGGACCATCGATCGACGTGGCGTGGGTCATCGACGCTTGCGACGCGAGACAAAGATAAAAAGCAGCACGAAAAGCAGGAGCGGGACAAGTTCAAACGGCGACGCCCGAGAATGGGTCATGAGTAAGAGCATCAAAGGAGTGGCCAATCAACTGAGAGCATGTCGAGATGAATCTAGCCAGAGCGCGCTCGTGGCCTTGTCGCATAGTTTGACCGAGTACTCCAAATAGTCGCCGGATAGCACTCGAGGGGCCTTACGGCCCCTCGAGGTACAACAATCGAAGCGGAAAATCTCGCTTCGCTACGCCTTCTTTGCAGCAGCCTTACGTGCCGGAGCACGCTTCTTGGCGGCCTTCTTAGCCGGCGCGCGCTTCTTGGCGGCCTTCTTCGCAGCAGGACGCTTCTTCGCAGCCTTCTTTGCAGCAGGACGCTTCTTCGCGGCCTTCTTCGCAGCAGGACGCTTCTTGGCCGGAGCCTTCTTCGCAGCGGCCTTCTTCTTGGCCGGAGCCTTCTTGGCGGCTGCCTTCTTCTTGGCTGGGGCCTTCTTGGCCGGAGCCTTCTTCTTCGCGGCTGGTGCCACTTTCCCTCCTTGGGACTCAACGTTGAATCAAATTGGGACCCTGAAGCACCGAGTGGTGTTCCTACTGTCAGTCACCGCATTGATATCTCATGTACTCGGCCATGTGCCACCCAGTCTCGCGACTGTACGGCGACTGATCGCAGTGCACGGTCCCTACGCGGACGAGCGTTCTTCACAGCGTTGCAAGCAACGCGACGAACAACGTAGACCTCCTCCGCAGAAGGACAATCAAAAGTTCAGTCGTTATTCACACCAATGTCAAGCATTTCCAGATTTTTTACGACCGATGGTGTTACGTGCATTCGTCGCGTGGCATCTACTTAGGACGAGGTGCACACGGTGATGCAACGAGTGGAGATGAACGTTCGACTCTCGTGTTAGGTCCAACACGCAGCGGAAAAACGACGTCCATTATCATTCCGAATCTCCTGATGACGCGTGATTCATGCGTCGTTACATCAACGAAGAACGATGTGGTGTCAGTGATGGCACACGCGCGTCGCGATGGTGCAACGTTGCTCTTCGATCCCTCGGGAACGGTCGACACACCACGTGGTGTGCACCGAGTGGGGTATTCACCTCTAAGACAATCTTCAACTTGGGATGGCGCCGTTTTGGCCGCAAGGAGCCTTCTTGATGTCGCTCGACGCGGTCGAGGCGAGCGAAGCGACGATCACTGGAGCGAACGAGCGGGTGCTTTAGTCGCACCTTTGATGCATGCGTGCGCGCTTCGCAACGAGTCGCTGGGGCAACTGGCGTCGCGAGTCGACGAGCGACGCTGCGATGACCTCGTAATCGAGCTGTCGGAGCGTCACGGCGAACACCACCCGTCGGTTTCACTCATGCACGGTGTGTTGGCGACCGAAGAGCGCGAACGTTCAAGCATTTGGTCAACGACTGCGGGACTCTTCGCAGGCGTTCGTACCGAAGCCGCCCGCGCGTCGGCGCGCGAGTCGCCACTGGAGGTCGAGGAGTTCCTTCGTGGGCCGCACCAGTTGCATATTGTCTCCCCCAGCCGTCATCAAGCCGTTTCCATTCCCCTTGTAGTGGGCATCATCGAAGAGGTGGTGCACTCGACCTACGACCGTCACCACGAGGGAGCCCGACTGCTTCTAGCCCTGGACGAACTGGCCAATGTTGCCCCCCTGCCTCGACTGGCCGGCATCGTCTCAGAAGGCGGCGGTCAGGGCGTCTTGACCCTCGCCTGTCTGCAAGACCTTTCCCAGGCGCGCGCCCGCTGGGGCACGTCGGCCGAGGGCTTTCTCTCCCTTTTTCCGACCACGGTGGTGCTGCCGGGAATCGCCGATCGGGCCACTTTGGAGACCCTGCGCCAGCTCGCCGGACGAGAGATGACCGCCGCACCGAGTGTCCAACGCAACGTGAAAGGCCGCGCGGTCGGACACTCGCTTAGTTGGGTCGAGCGGGATCGACTGAGCCTGAGCGAGATCGCGCAGGGCCGAGACGGGTTCGCCCTCGGGCTTGACGCCCAGAACCGCCTGCGCTGGGTCGAACTCACCCCGGCCTACCGTGATCCCCGTTTCCGGACCTATCTCGAACGCCCGGCGCGCGAGCGCGATGTAGCAACTGAGCGCTCACGCCACTCGATGAATTGATCTCGTTGGAGAGGCCGAGGGCCGTGCTCGCGGACGGTCGACATCAGACGTGCTTCGTGCACGGGCATCATTGGCTCGTAGACGCCGGCGCGTGAGCGAAGACCCGGATAGATCTCATCAAGCTGACGCGTGAGATCTCGGGGATCCTGCCCAAAGGGGGCGGCGTCGGCCCAGGCGGCAACGAGGTGACGGCGCGCCACGTCGTCTCGTCCTTCCAGTGCGCCCGCAAATCGATGCTCGTCCAAAACCCCGCGGTCGCGACGAGCGACTGGCACGACGCCGAGAGGTTCAAACCGAGTGAGGTCACGCGACCACGACTGCACCGTCTCCTCGCGCGTCCATGACAGCTTCTCGCCACGATCACGATGGTGTCCGGGCCACAGAGCCCGATACCCTTCGTCCAGTCCAACGACCCGTTCCACGCCTTCAAAGGAGCGCCATGCCGTCCACGGTGTGCGCGCGTCTAGCTCATGGCGAAGTGACGCACGATAGAGCGCGTCGGCGGCCAAGGCATGCGCGTAGAGCGCTCGAGAGTCAAGGACGTTCCGGTGACCCTCCGGCCGGGCGCCCACCAACACGTGATCGTGCAGGTGAGGCTCGCCGTGACGATTCACGCCATGAGTGAACGACACCACACTCACCCACCGAGCCGACTCTTCGCGATCGTGTCCGTTGCGCCGATCGCGGACCACGAGCGCTCGATCCTCCAAGTAGTCCATCGTCGCGCGCACCGACGCGCGGTGCGCGTCAATCACGCCACCGGCGTGAAAGGGGTCGACGGCGAGAAGACTGGAGATCGGTCGAGGTGCGGCGACAATCAGGTCGTACCCCACCACCTTCGAACGCTCGCTGGCGGTAAACGTTCGCGCCACCTCCGTCGGATCGCGCGTGTCGCCGCTCCCGCGAAGCCACCAACCGGGTCCGCCCTCGCGCAGTCCCTCCAGCTCATGAGCGGCGTCGCGGGTGAAGTAAGTGACATCGTTCGAACGACGCGGCATAAGACGAATCACGCGGTCCCCTTTCGGGGCACAACGGTCGCTTAGAGCTGTGCGGCGATCTTCCGCGCGAGATCGTGACCGGCGAGCGCGTAGGCCTCGGTCACCACCACGGCGCCCGGTCCGGCGCGCAGCATGAGGTAGTCGAGAAATCGGCCTTCGCTCACGCGAAACTTCACCGCGTGACGCCCATCGTCCAGGGCCCGCCAGACTGCACCGGGGAGGGGTTCAAAGAGCCAACGGTTCTCCGGCTCCACCACGACGACGACTTCGTCGCCCTCTTCGCCCACCTGGGTGAGCCAGTTCGCGACAGGATCAACCGGCCGCTCGGGTGCCGGCGATGTCGCCAGAACGTCGAGAATTCGATCCACCCGGAACGTGCGCCATCCGTCGCGCGAGGTGCTGTACGCCCGCACGTAGGTGTGACCGTTCAAAACCTTCATCTCTCGCGGTTCAATAGCGCGAGTGTGAGACTCGTCGCTCTCAGCGGAGGCGTAGTCGATCTTGATCTGCGAGTGCGTCTCGATCGCGCGTTCCACCTGGTCGATTAGGGTCTCGCGGGTCGTCAACTCGACCTGTACCGTCACACTCGTCGCGCGCTCGATTTTCTCGATCGCGGAAAATATGGCGGGATCGGTGTAGATCCGCGACGCTTCGCGCAAGGCGATATTGAGTTCGAAGAGGTCACGCCACATAAAGGCCGAGGGATCGTCGGCGCCCTCGGGCAAGTCCGAGAAGTCGGCCCGGTAGAGAGAGTCATCGTGTGCCTCGTCGTCCCAATCGTCGCATTCTTTGAGAACGTGGGCAGGAAAGCGGTCCGTACCATCAGACATCTCGGCCATCGGCTCTAGAGATACGAGTCGGTCCATGATCAACCGAACGTGCTCGGGCGACAGGGAAAAGCGCCTCGCCAGTTCGCTGATGCGCAGCCCATCGTCGCTGGCGTAGACCGCGTGCAGAAGTTGCAGGGTCTGACCCAGAACGTCGTTGGCGGGCGTTACCTCAAAGACCAGGGAGGAAGCGGGCGGAATCGGACCTCGATTCACACTGCGCAACCACTCTTCGAGCTCGACCTTTAAGGACTTTGGTGACTGAAGACGCACCCGGTCGGCCCCGTCCAGCACGAAGCGAAGGGCCGCGCGCGGGCTCTCAAAGGTCATGTTGACTTGCACCGCGCCGTTCTTCTTTTCTTCGGCGACGGCCCCGGGGTACTGACGGACTAAGAGGGCGGCGTAGTCCTCGTTCGTGGCCACCACCACCTCGATGGGCCGTGGCGACCTGGCGTACTCGGGTCGCCAGGCTCGGGCGACTCGGACATCCTCCTCGGTGACCTCAAAGACATCACTCAGCACTTCGGGCATCGACGTCATTCGAGTGAATCGGTACCCCTTGATCTCGCGCGTCTCCTGCACCCGGGCGACCAGATAACTCGCCCCGTTGGAGACTTCAATAGCGAGGGGTTCAACCACGCGCGTTTTGTTGGCGGCCGAGAGATAGTCAAAGGAGAGCGCCCGACGCAGGTTGAGTGCCCGCAGCACTGGCGTGTAGTAGTTCGACGCTTCGAGTCCCCCGTCACTGGCCGCCACGTCGTTGAAGACGCTGAACGCACCGGACTTGCCAAATCCACAGAACCGCAACGCCAACTTCACCACTCGCTCCTCGTCACGCGTGAAATAGATGGGAGGCGCGTAGCCGCTCGAGGGGTCGATCTTGTAGCCCACCGAACCGTCGTCATTGGGAACGGTCTCGATGGCGAAGCCCAACTCGCGGATACGGGCTTTGTCGCGCTCGAACTTCTGGCGGACCGTGGAATCAGTTCCTTCGTAGGCTCGAATCTTGCGCGGACCTTTCGCCGCGACGGGATACTCGTCGATCGTGAGGTCGCGCAGAATCTCCTCCTGGGTCAGCGCCCCGTACTGCCAGGCGCGCTGCAGGAGGAGCACGAGGGCCACCAGGCGTTCACGACTCTGCTCTACTCCCCCACGAATGGTGCTCATCGCAAAAAGAGTAGCGGTGAACGAGCGTTACTGGTCGAGAGGTCCGTCGCTTGACGGCTCTTCGCGACGCCACGTGCCCGATCGGCCGCCTGACTTCTCCCACAACGCCACACGTTCAATGGTCATCGTTCGGTCGGTGGACTTGCACATGTCATACACCGTGAGCGCCGCGACGGTCACCGCGGTCAGTGCTTCCATCTCAACGCCCGTACGATCAACCGTGTCGACACCCGCTTCGAGATCGATGAATGTGTCGCCAATGGTGAAATTGACGTAGACGTTGCCGACTAACACCGGATGGGCCATTGGCAGTAATGCCGAGGCGCCTTTGGCCGCCTGTATGCCCGCAACCCGAGCCGTCGCCAATACATCACCCTTGTTGAGGGTATTGGAGGCGATAGCTGTCGTTGTGGAGGCGAGCATCGTCACGCGGGCACGCGCCAGGGCCCGCCGAGCGCTGACCTCAGAAGGACCCACGTCACGCGGGAACGGTGTGCCCGCGGGCCCGCCGCGTCGTAATTGGTGGAAGTCGTCCACCGCGTCATGCTACGCGACGGACTGGACGTGCTCCCTTGACCGGTACACTGCTCAGACCAGTTTGTCTGTCCGGAGTTAGTGATGCCCACCTACGAATACGAGTGCCAGCAGTGCCACGAGCGCGTAGAGGCCGTGCAGAAATTCACCGACCCGCCACTCACTGTGTGCCCCCACTGCGGAGGTGAACTTCGCAAGGTCTTCTCCGCTGTGGGGATCGTCTTTAAGGGCAGCGGCTTCTACAAGAACGACAGTCGCGGGTCGAAGTCCGACTCGTCAAAAACTGAGTCGACAAAGTCTGAGTCGTCCGCCTCACCCAAGACCGACACCGCCGCGTCGACGAGTAGCACTCCGGCGGGCTCCACAACCGCGTCGAGCGCGAGCGCTCCCGCCACAGCGCCCTCCACCACTCCATCGAGCTAGACGACCACCGGGTCGTCGCGTCGAGTGGCTCTCAGCGTGTGCGCCTCATTCTTCGACCCAGCAATATTGCCGCCGATAGGCTGGCACCTGTGATATTGCCGTCCATTGAAACGCCCGCCGATCTTCAATCGCTTTCTTATCACCAGTTACAAAAACTCTCCGAGGAGATCCGTGACTTCATCATCTCCAACGTCACCCGGACCGGCGGACATCTCGGCTCCAATCTCGGCGTTGTCGAACTCACCATCGCCTTGCACCGGGTCTTCGACTCACCCAACGACATCTTGTTGTGGGACACGGGCCACCAGGCCTACGTTCACAAACTCCTGACCGGGCGGCGATACGGTTTCAAGAACCTTCGTCAGCGCGGGGGCCTGTCGGGCTATCCCAATCGCTCAGAGAGCCAGCATGACTGGATCGAGTCGAGCCACGCTTCGACCGCTCTCTCCTACGCGCACGGCCTCTCCGTGGCGCTGCAACAGCGTGGCGAGCTCATTGGACACGGCGGTCAACGCCACGTCGTCGCCGTCGTCGGCGACGGCTCGCTCACGGGCGGCATGGCCTATGAGGCGCTCAATAATCTCGGACACTCCAACCAGCGCGTCGTTATCGTCTTGAACGACAACGGACGCAGCTACGCGCCCACCGTCTCGAAACTGTCGGAATCACTCACCTCGCTTCGACTAAATCGCCGGTACCTGACCTTTCGAGAGCGTCTACGCCGACTGGTCCCCCACCTCCCGCGAGTGGGAAAAGCGGCCTACTACGGCATCGACGGTTTCACCTCGGTCGTGCGGGAGATGGTCGCGCCGCACACCTTTTTCGAGACCCTCGGCGTGCGTTACGTCGGGCCTATCGACGGCCACAACATTGAGGCGCTGGAAGTCGCACTTCGTAGCGCCGCGGAGTGGGAAGGGCCGATCGTTGTCCACACCCTCACGCAAAAGGGCCGAGGCTACGAACCCGCCGTCAGTGATGACCTCAAGATGCACGATTACAAGTTGCCAGCGGCCCACGCGGCCAGCACCGCAACGACGTCGTTCAACGAAGTTTTCTCTGAATCGCTCGTGAAGGTCGCGGCGGCCGACGATCGCATCGTGGCGCTCACGGCCGCCATGGCCGGTCCCACGGGGCTGTTGGAGTTTCAGGCGCGCTACCCCGAGCGATTCTTTGACGTCGGGATCGCCGAACAGCACGCGGTCACCGCGGCGGCCGGAATGGCGATGGGTGGCCTGAAGCCCGTCGTCGCGATGTACTCCACGTTCTTCTCGCGCGCGTTCGACCAAGCCAACTTGGACGTCGGACTCCTGAACCTGCCGGTCGTCTTCGTCTTCAAAAGTTCCGGCATCACGGGCGATGACGGCCCGAGTCACCACGGCCTGCTCGACCTCGTGCTGTGCCTGGCAATTCCCAACATGACGATCTTTGCACCTTCCACGGCTGAGGAGATCCCCGTCATGCTCGACACGGCTCTCTCGCTCGACGGACCGAGCGCGATTCGCTACCCGAAGACTGACTCGCCGTCCTTCGACGGCTCCGTCGGCGAGGGGCTCACCGCACGACGGGTCGTAGAGGGCGACGGATCACTGTGC
>Ga0206831_1276_pt1 | contig 9775 bp, 6 predicted proteins | sample Alteio_BWOrgCont_73_FD_152876 | JGI IMG/M metagenome (GOLD analysis project Ga0206831, IMG submission 152876) | Enriched cells from forest soil in Barre Woods Harvard Forest LTER site, Petersham, Massachusetts, United States -... | ecosystem: Environmental > Terrestrial > Soil > Temperate forest > O...
TTATGCAGGACAATCTTAGCCGTGTCATTCGGCTCGTGACCATTGTCTCTTTAGCTGTGCTGTTGGTGAATGGGCATGCCTTATATGCATCGATCTCTTTAGGTTATATGGTAGTCACAGCATTGCCGTGCGTACACACATTGTCTCAACATATCCCATATCTTGTTCAGCTAGCTGGCATTGTTAATTGTTTTGGAGGACTTATATTAGGTTCTTGGTCTGAACGCATTGCATTGGTGGGAATGCGTGCTATCCCATTCATTGCGCATCGCTTTTTAAGGATGCCCGAAAGAGCTCCTATTGAGGAAGTTGATGAAAAGGAAGCAAAGGCCGCACAAGAGACAAAAGAGGTCTTTGAAAACCTCGATAATGGACAAGTAGTCTTCTTCAATGCTGAGGGAGTGAGAATTAGGCCTGAAGTGATTAAGAGGGAGGTGTTACCGCCTAGACCCATGAATATTGATCTTCATCAACTAGTCACCTGGTTTGGTGAAATGGGTTCTAAGGAATTTGAAAGCAGCCTTGCTGAATTTTTTGATGAGGAATTTCAAGATGAAGATCCTTCTGAGATCGCTCAAGCGCAAGAAAAAGTTCAGGAATGGGTTAAAGCATTTGATAAAACAAAGCCATCATATCTAGATAGATTAAATGGATTAATTGAGGATGTCACAAAACCTAAGCCGGAACAACCGATTGTTGAAGCTGACCGTAAAAGAATGCTTTATTACTTGCGTTATATCTGCTCTCGACTCGCCGATGTCGATAAGGGAACTAAATATGTTTGCTTGATAGCTATTGCTTTATCTAACGGAGATAAGACGCCATCAGCTCAATTTACTGGTATTGCTGATGTCTTCTATAAACTGCTTGAAAAGGATAAGAGCCTACCCCTGAAAGAACAAATTCTTGTCCACATGCAAAGAGATCGGCAGAAGCGGTTCGATAAAGAGCTTGCGAAAAAAATTCAGGAAATACCTTTGCCGCATTCCATGCTACTGCACAGTGCTCTATGTGAGAGCCTAGGCCTTCGAAGAAATGTGATTTATATTCCATGTCAAAATGGATATGAAAAAATAGTGAGCTCTATATGGAATTTTTCGGGTAAATCTGCAATGGATTCTGACTCTCATAATATTAATGAAGCTTTTTATGATAAAGACGGTATGTGCGTTCTAGATAAAACTCAAATTATCGAATGGTGGTATCAGTGGATTGAGCGTCAAGATGATGCAAAGAGTCCGGCGAAACGTGAGCGTCTTCGTGAGGTCTTAGATCAAGGTAGGTTAGTGTGGCGGCCGTTAATTTTAGACAAGGATCCTAACAAACTAGACCCCCATTTCATGGCCGCAATGCTATATCAGATGGGGTTAGTGAGTTAGACAGGGAATTAGACAAGGCAGGGATAACGATGATTTTTGAAAATTCATGTTGTATTCTGTCGCTGCTGCCGCAGCTCATTTTCTATGTTACTTCCCCCCGTTCCGCTAGCGCTGCACGAGGGGAGGTAACACAGAAAATGAGCTGCGGCAGCAGCGACAGAAGCAAATTTAATCCTTTATTTCCTACTCTCATGCCAGTATCTGTGTTTTAATAAATAACTAATGCAATTAATTCTATCGATTTATATAGTATACTTGATTTTTTTACGTATTTAACAGAAGACTGATTATGATTCAAAGTTATGTTTTCCCTATTACGAATGCAATAATGACTTCTCATCTCTCCGATGCCTATCGTGGACAAGAAGCAATATCGAGAAGGGAACAGGGGTACTCCTCTGTAGGATTCCTTCAACATTTACAGATGAGCCGAATGATGGATGTCGTTAGCAGTGCTTTACAAGCATGTGGGAGAGCTGCGCCTTCATTTTCGATAGATATGGCCTGTCTATTGACTCCAATTGTCATAGGAGTAGCTGCTGGACAAAGATTCGCAAATCGGCACGTACGCGTCGCCATAGACTTTGTTCAGGACCATCTAGGCCATGCCATCCAGCTTGTGACTATTGTTGCCTTAGCTGTGCTGCTGGTGAATGGGCATGCGTTATATGCATCTATTTCTTTAGGTTACATGGCGTTCAAGGCATTACCTTGCTCACCTTTATCTTCTCAACAGATCCCCTATGTAGTCCAAGCAGCCAAGATTGTTAGTATTTGCGGAGGACTGATCTTAGGTTACTGGCCTGAGAGAATTGCATTGGGACTCTATGCCATTCAACTCATTGCGAACCGATTTTTAGTGATGCCTGTAAGAGCTCCTATTGCGGAAGTTGATGAGAAGGAACTAAAGGCAGAGCACGAGGCTAAGGAGGTCTTTGAAAACCTTGATAGTGTAAACGTTGCTTGCTTCAATCCTGATTCATATAGTATTAAGCCTGAAATTTTCAAGGTGGAAGTCTTACCGCCTAGATCTATGGATATTGATCTTTATCAACTGGGCGCATGGTTTGATGAAATGGATCGCAAAGAGTTTGAAAGTGGCATAAGTCAATATTTAAATGAGGCCCGTGAAGCATCACACGATGAAGACCCTTCTTCCGTGACTCAAACGATGAAAGAAGCTCAGAAATTCCTAGATGAATTGGTGAAAGACTTTGATAAATCAAAGGCCATCTGCCTAAAGGATTTAAAGGCATTAATTGATGATGTAGCGAAACCCAAGCCGGAACAACCGATTGTTGAAGGCAATCGAAAAAGGATGCATTATTACTTGCGCTATATCTGCTCTAGACTACCTCATGTCGATCAAGAAACGAGAAATGCTTGCCTTGTAGCTCTTGCTTTATCTAATGGTGATAAAGCGCTGTCAACTCAATTTGCCGGTATTGCTAAGGTGTTCTACGGACTGCTCGAAAGAGATAAGAGCCTAACATTGAAAGAACAGATTCTTGTTCACCTACAGAAAGGTCGGCAGGAGCTTCTCGAGGTAATGTTTGTTGAAAAAATGCAGGAAGTGTCTGGTATGAGCTCACCGCAATCCATGATGTTGCAGAGTGCCTTTTGTGAAACCTTTGGTCTGCAAAGAAATGTTCTCTATTATCCATGTCAAAGTGGCATGGATAAAATGATAGTTTCTTTTTTGACACGTAAAGTTAAACCATTAATAATGGATTTTGATTCTGATGATTTTAATGCAGCTTTTTATGATAAAGAAGGAGCATGTGTTTTAGATAAAACTCAAGTTATCGCATGGTGGCATCAGTGGATTAATCGTCAAGATGCGGTAAAAAGTCGGACAAAGCCTGAGCTTCTTCGTGAAAGTCTAGATAAAGGTGTGTTAGTGTGTCGACCGGTATTTTTAGCATCTGATCCGAATAGATTAGATCCCAATCTCATGATCGCAATGTTATTTCAGATGGGATTAATGCAGGAAAAACCCAGGACATCACAATGATCGAAACTTATGTGAATCCTATAGGGTTAGGTTTTGAACATGCGTGTATGCTGGGTAATTTGCGTCAAGAAGAGAACGTGATACGTCAGGGACGCTCAAGATTTGCTAGTGTCCTGCAAATGTATCAAATTGATAAAGCGACGACGATTGCTGTAAAAGCTTTTGAGGCGTGCGGTAGAGCTGCTCCCTCTTCTTCGATACAATGGGCCTGTTTCCTAGCTCCTGTTGTTGTGGGATGGTGTGCGGCACAAGGGTTTGCAAACCTTAAAATCCGCGCAATTGTAAACTTTGCTCACGACCATCTAGGGATTCTAGCACATATTATCAGCGGCATCTCTTTAGTTGTCTTGCTTTTAAATGGTCAGGTTTTATATGCGACGGTATGTTTAGGATGGCTTGGCATCAAAGCGCTGCAGCGTGCGCAATTCTTTCCCGAGAAAATTAGCGCAGTCATTACGGGTGTAGGCTTGTATGTGGGATGCTGCACAGGATTGTATTTCGGAGACTGGATTGATAAAGTGTTCTGCACAATGCTCATCATCAGTGAAATAGCTGAACGCTGCTTTAAAAAACCAGTTGTTAGTTCGGAAAATTCTTTTGAGCATGCTTTAATTGAAAGTAAAGCAAAAGCAGCAGGAGGGACAGCGGTTACTTATGAAGATTTGGAAGCTGTACATGGAGATAAAGATCCATGGGAAGATGTATTGGGAATTGAACCTAATCACATGAGAAGAGAGATTCTTCCTCCAGTCTCTGATGCTGTGGATCCCTATGTCTTGATGCAGTTTTTTGATGTCACTTTTGATGTAGCTCACTGGAAAGAGTACGAGGCAATGATCGATCTCAAGCTAGAGCAAGATCGTCGTTGGAAAGAAGTGGGATCTGGGAAAATGTCGAAAGTGGAATATTTGCGCAAGGAGTTAGATGCACTAATTACCGGTGTGATGGAGAAAACAATTGTAGTAGGTCCGCCAAGTAATTATGGACGCGTGCAATATTATCTCCGATACATTACCTCTAGATTCCCATCCCCGGAAGAATTGGCGAAGGGTCGCAGGGCTATTAGACTATCTCTTGAACAAGTAGATGTGTTGCTTCATCTTGCTGTGGGAGGCGGGACCTATTGCGGCGCAGGAGAATTGGCGGCAGCTGCAAATGTCTTTTATAGCTTGCTTGCAGGGGATTCTCGCCTCTCGTTTGAGGATAGGATACGCGTGTTGATCCAGATTGAAAGGCAACAGATTTCTGATACTATATATTATCAATCAGGGAATTTTTGTCTCATGAGAGTTGTAAGAACGCTTTTGTGTTATGATTGGAGCGATGTCCATAATAAAAGTCTCATAGTCGCTCATTTGAATCGATCCTTAGGTTTAATGCAAGAGGGTGCTCAAGAAGAGGTTCAAGATAAAATTAGTCAGTTGGCGACGTATCCATATGCAGCAGCACTCAAGAATCTATTTTTGTTTAGGTATACTCCTAATGCGATGGTTTTGGCTTTGCTTGATGCTCAAGGGACTCCAATCCTTCCAAAACAAGAAATTATGGATTGGTGGGTTAAGTGGTGTGAAAGAAACAGAAGGAGAGATCTTCTAGAAAGTCTTTCTGAAGTACCTCCTAGGCTTGGAAATATTCCTTTTGAAATAAAAATGAAGAGGACTCTTGATTCTGAAGTTGAGGTTACTAGAACGAATCCGTTCTTAATAAGAGCGATGCTCCTAGACATGGGATTGATACGCTTCGAGCCTCCACAGACTAGTATGCTCTAGTTTCAGATGGCCGGTATAACATTCAACGCAAAGATGCAAAGACGCGAAGAGCGCAAAGATCGAAACTGCCCCTGGAAATAAAATAAATTTCCTTCTTTGCGCTCATCGCGTCTTTGCACCTTTGCGTTGAATGTTATATCGGCCATCTGAAACTAGAATCTGCTTGTGATTACTTTTTTTATTCTTTATCCTTTATTCTTTACCCTATAAAATTTACTCATGCCAGTATTCAGTAAAGAAAGTTTAGAAACCTTAAGACGCCGTATCGATTTAGTCGATGTCCTCTCTGTGCATCTAGATCTTAAACGCACAGGTGCCGCCTACAAGGCGTTATGTCCCTTTCACGATGAAAAATCTCCCTCCTTTATCGTTCAAAAAGGAGACACTCACTATCACTGTTTTGGATGCGGAGCTCACGGTGATGCCATTCAATTCTTAATGAACCATCTCAAAATGAGCTTTCTCGAAGCTGTCGAGTCTCTTGCTCAGCGCTTTCAAGTTCCGCTTGAGCAGGTTGAAGGAGAGAAGCAGGGGCCGAATAAAGGTTTATTAAAAGAGGCTTTAGAGCATGCCTGCCGCTTTTATCAATTTATGCTTTTACATACTCCTGAAGGGCATCAGGCGCTTCACTATCTCTATCAAAGAGGGATAGATCTTAAATTCATTAAATATTTTCAGCTCGGGTATGCCCCTTCTGTTTCAGGAATGTTAAGACGTACCCTCCATGCGAAGTTTGTTAAAGATGAAACGATGGTTGAAGCGGGGCTATTGAGAGAAGGAGAGAGTGCCCGTGACTTTTTTTCAGAACGCATCACATTTCCTATTCGAGATGCTTCCGGTGCGGTCATTGGATTTTCGGCACGTAAATATAAAGAAGAGACTTTTGGCGGTAAATACATCAACACTCCGGAAACAGCACTTTTCAAGAAATCGCGGGTTCTATTTGGACTCAATTATAGCCGCAAACGCATTGCAAAAGAGCAGACAGTCATTGTCGTAGAAGGGCAGATTGATGCCCTAAGATTGATATATGAAGGTTTTAATATCACCGTTGCTGGACAAGGGACGGCGTTTGGAGAGGGTCACGTTAAAGAGCTGATCTCCCTTGGTGTCAATAAGGTGTACTTGGCCTTAGATGGCGATGATGCAGGTCACAGTGCGATGAGTAAGATCGGTCACCTTTTCCAAAAAAGCGGAGTAGAAGTGCTTGTTGTCCCTCTTCCTCTAAAAAGCGATCCCGATGCCTTTCTTAGGAAGTACGGTCCGGAACATTTCGAAAAATTGATGGAAAGCAGCAATGACTACCTCTCTTTTCTGGTCAAATATGAATCCCGTGATCTGAGTATGGAATCTCCGGCAGGAAAAAGTCAGCTAGTGCAGTCTATTGCTAAGCAGATTCGCAGTTGGAATCATCCTGTAATGGTGCATGAGAGCTTGCGAAAGTTGGCCCATATCACTCAAGTGCCTGAAGAAATAATCGGCGTTGGCCAAGAACAGATCTCCAATATTTATATTAAAAAGTCCGCTAACATAGGACTGCAGACGATTAATGCTGATCTTATTGTGGAATCTGATTTTGTTCGCTGGCTACTGCTTATGCGAGAAAGCGCTCCTCAATTTTTGCAAACAGCCCATGCAAATGTTCCTGTGGAGGCGCTGCGTGTGCCGGCATGCCGCCGCATCTATCAAACTATTTTAAATAATCATACGTTAGGACGTCCCTGCGATTTGCTCTCTCTTTCTATAGATATCGATGATGGAGAGAGCCAATTGCTGCTGTCCGAGATTTTAGAAAAGAAAGTAAATAAAGAGCGCGCGGTCCAAAACTTTGGCGAGGCAGTACAACGCATTCTCGATCGTAACTGGATGGAGCAGCGTGAGGAAATTAGGCGTAAGATCCAGATGGGTCAATCATCGGATGATGAGGTTTCAGAGCTGATAAAGCAGTTCGATATTCTCAAGAGCAATCCCCCCAAGATTGTAGCGTAGGCTTTAGCCTGCGTTGTAACATAGGCTTTAGCCTGCGTTGTAACATAGGCTTCAAATGCTCCCAAAGGCTTTCTATTGCCAGCATCTTTTTAGGGCATTTTACCACAGAGACACAGAGAACACAGAGAGCGACTAGGTGAAGTCTACATCACTTTAGTAGTTCAAATAATTTTTTTTGGATTTACATAACTTTTCGTAGAACCCATCTATAGTTAGCCTCCCAATTAGTTTTAGGCAACTATCCTTCTTAACTTCGGTAATCATCCGGCCGTCGCTCTCTGTGTCTCTGTGGTGAAAATGTCCTAAAAATTTGAGTAAAACTGGTTGTGCATTGCGTTTAAGGTTTAATTTTTTTCTTCAAGGGCTTGCAGCCGCTGCTCAAGCTTCTTGATTCTATCTACGTAGCCTTCAATGTTGCGAAGATATACCGCGTTCCGATTGTATTCGCCTATGGGTAAGACGGGAATACCATTATATTTGCCTGCCTTGGGTAGAGATTTCGATACCCCGCTTTTGGCGGCAATCATTACCCCACTGCCGATTTCAATGTGCCCGGCAATGGCAACTTGGCCTCCTGTCATCACACAGCGGCCTGTGCTTGTAGAACCTGCAATGCCTGTTTGCGCTGCAAAGATATTGTCAGGGCCTAATTCAACCCCATGAGCTATCTGAATGAGATTATCTAATTTAGTGCCGTGTCCAATACGCGTTGTCTTAAAGCGCGCACGGTCTATAGTTGTATTTGCTCCGATTTCAACATCATCTTCAATAGTGACAGTGCCTACTTGGTTCAACTTTGTGTGTTTTCCTTGTGTGTCGGTAAGGTAGCCAAATCCACAGGATCCAATCACTACGCCTGGTTGGAGAATAACGCGATGGCCAATGACACAGCGCTCGCGGATGGTGACATTAGGGTGAATAATGCACTCAGAACCAATAACGGTATCCGGACCGATATAAGAGCCGGCACCTACGAATGTATTATCTCCAATCAAAACATTTTGATCGATGACGGCGTGGGGTCCTATGCGGACATTTTGGCCGATTTGGCAGGTTTCATGAATCACAGCGCTAGAATGGATTTCTGGAAAACCTGTAAGAGCATGAGCCCCTTCATAGAAGAGATCAACAAGTTGTTGAAACGCTTGCGAGGGATTTTCATTCACTAAAAAATTACGATGTGCGATAGGAGATAGAGAAGGTGATATAAAAACAACACCGGCTTTGGAGTTTTGCATCGTTTGAGTGTAGCGAGGATTTGCTAAGAACGAGGCGTCTGTCGGCGTGGCAGAATCGAGATCCGCAACATCTGAGATTTGATGATCAGAATCGCCAATCAGGCGTGACTGAGTATGCGAAGCTAATTCGGCCAGGGTAAAAACCTTGCGATGCATTGGACTTAATCTCCTAAGAAAGGGTGTATTGGGGAATATCCTATCGTAAAAGAAACCAATCGTCTAGAAAAAATAAAAAATAGGTGCAAACGAATGCAATTTTCTTGGGATGCTCTTGACAATGTTTAATTTTTTAGTTATACATCAAATTATGGTATGTAAAGAATTAAAGCCATAGGAGGCTATTATGGTCGAATCCCCAAGAGCAGTGAATGATGCAATAGACGCAGCAAGAATACTGATGGATAAATACAATCAAAGTCGTGGACAAGTGGCAAAGACAGATCTTTCTAAATTGGCTAGCCAACTGACTGTGACTACTGCTGCTTTAAAAGAGGTTAAAGGAACCCCTGGATTCCAATTACCTGCTGGAATTAAGAAATTGACGACTGATACATTGGCATTAGCCTCTCAAGAAACAGCAAATCCTACACAAGCAGCAGCTTTGCTGAATGCTGCGAGAGCCTTTGAAAGATTATTAAGAGAATTTCCCAATGGCCATGAAGATACAAGCAAGCATAAGGTCAAAGGGGTTTCTTCCTCTGGATTAAGTGGACGGCAAGGATAGAATATTATGCATATTGATAGCCCAGCTTTTGAGCATCATCATTCTATTCCTAGTAAATACACATGCGAGGGCGAAAATGTGTCGCCTCCGCTTGTTTTTGGTGATATCCCTCCTGGGTCGAAAAGTTTAGCCCTTGTCGTAGATGATCCCGATGCCCCAACAGGCACATTTGATCATTGGATCATTTGGAATCTACCAGTAGATACTCTCGTTTTAGCGGAAGGGGCTAAAGTGATCAAAATGGGTAAGAATCATTTTGGTAAGATTGGCTATCGCGGCCCTTGTCCTCCCCCCGGAAAACCTCATCGCTATTTCTTTAAACTATACGCATTAGATACTCTAATTAATCTTCCTGAGGGCAGCTCCAAAGGACAGCTTGAAGATGCCATGGAAGGACACATCCTTGGCCGGGCTGAATTAGTCGGAACCTATAAGCGGCACTAAGCAAAAGCCAAAAGGGAAAGGGTCACCCCATTACCCGCATCTTTTTAAGACATTTTTACCACAGAGACACAGAGAACACAGAGAGCGACGGCCAGATGATTGCCGAGGTTAAGAAGGGTAAGTACCTAAAACTATTAGAAGGCTGATTTATTTAAAAGATGGGTTCTACGAAGAGTTATGTAAAACCCAAAAAAATATTTGAACTACTAAAGTGATGT
>Ga0206831_1034_pt2 | contig 9768 bp, 13 predicted proteins | sample Alteio_BWOrgCont_73_FD_152876 | JGI IMG/M metagenome (GOLD analysis project Ga0206831, IMG submission 152876) | Enriched cells from forest soil in Barre Woods Harvard Forest LTER site, Petersham, Massachusetts, United States -... | ecosystem: Environmental > Terrestrial > Soil > Temperate forest > O...
GTTGGCCGCACAATCCCAGTGCGATGACGGATATCGTGGTGCTGCCCGGCGAACCATACAAATCGGAAGAGCTTTCGGAACACGATCGCTTCCTCATGGCTCGTTATCGGCTTTACTCGGTGGCGCCAGGCCGGCTGAAGCACGCGCAGATCGAACATCCCCCATGGCCGCTCGCTCGTGCGAGCGTCATGAGCCTCCGAGAAACGTTGTTTGAAGCTTCCGGTCTTCCGGCACCGCGCGAGACGCCCATCGCGCACTACAGCGAGGAATTGACCGTCGCCATCGGATTCCCAGAATGAAAAGCGCGCGTCCACCAACTACACTGGGAGTTCATGGCCAAGTTTAAGTCCGCCGGCAGCACTAAGAAGGAAAAAGTAAAGTCAGCGCGCGCTGCCATCCCCTGCCTGGTCCTCGTGGCGCTGGGAGTCGCGCTGATCTGTCTGCTATTCTATCTTTCCCTGCAGTCCAATACACAATGAGAATCGATCACCGCAAACCAGATCAGATGCGCCCCGTGCGCATTACAACGAATTATTTGATGACCGCCGAAGGCTCGGTGCTGATTGAAGTTGGGCATACCCGCGTGCTGTGCGCCGCAACCGTCGAAGAGACCGTGCCTTCGTTTTTGCGCGGCAGCGGACGCGGATGGGTAACCGCCGAATACTCTATGTTGCCGCGAGCCACTGCAACGCGGACCCCGCGCGAAGTCACCAAGGGCCGCCCCTCCGGACGGACACTCGAGATCCAGCGGCTGATCGGCCGCTCGTTGCGTTCGGTGGTCAAAGCGGCGGCGCTGGGCGACCGCACGGTGATTGTGGATTGCGATGTTTTGCAGGCCGACGGAGGCACCCGCACGGCGTCCATCACCGGCGCTTATGTCGCAATGATCCAGGCGCTTCGGCAGTTGGTAAAAGCCGGTGCGTTGAAATCGTTACCCGTCACCGAGGCTGTGGCGGCCACCAGCGTTGGAGTCTCGGGGGGCGTGCCTCTCTTGGATCTTTGTTACGAAGAAGATTCGTCCGCAGAAGTAGATATGAACCTGGTGATGACCGGTTCGGGACGCTTCGTTGAACTGCAAGCAACGGCCGAAAAGACACCGTTCGACGACCAACAGCTTGCGCAGATGATCGCTCTGGCCCGCCAAGGCATCACGGAGCTATTCGAAATCCAGAAAGCTGCGTTGGCCACTTGAAACTGTATTGCGCCACCACAAATCGCGGCAAGCTGCGCGAGTTTCAAATGGCGCTCGAGAATTCCTTCGAGGTGACGTCTCTTCCGGGTCTCGCGTCCATCCCGCCTTGCGATGAAACAGGCGTCACATTCGAAGAGAACGCCGTTCAAAAGGCGCTGTACTACTCGAAGCATTGCGACGAGTATCTGTTCGTGGATGACTCGGGCCTCGAGGTGGACGCGCTCGGTGGAGCACCCGGCGTTTACTCGGCGCGATTCGCGGGTCCCCACGCTACCGATGCGGTTAACAATCAACTGCTGCTCGATCGCATGCGCGCTGTAACCGATCGCACGGCGCGATTCGTGTGCGTTGTGGCGCTGGCGAAATCCGGGCGCTTCGTGCGCACCTTTCGCGGCGAAGTAGAAGGCCGGCTCACTACCGCGCCGCAGGGAAGCAACGGGTTCGGCTACGATCCACTGTTCTTTTACGAGCCGTTCGGATGCACCTTCGGAGAAGTGCCGCTGGAGCGAAAAATAGAAGTGAGCCACCGCGCCCGTGCGCTTCAGGCGATGCGCGAATATTTGAACGCGCACACGCGCGCTAACCTATTGCATGAGGAGTCAATCATGAATCAAACGGATCCGCTTCTTGCACCGGTGGAAGCAGACGAGCATCGTGAGATGTGCGGCGTGCAAATGGACGTGGCGCGAACAGGCGCCGCCCGGGTGAAGCGCATAATCTATCCGCCTGGATACCATTGGGCCAAGGAGATGAGCGCACTCATAGGCAGCAAGTATTGCATGCATGCTCACGTCGGGTTCATGGCGCGCGGGCAGATCAATGTGCGCTTCGCGGACGGTTGCGTGGAGGAGTTCAAGGCGCCGAAATTCGTTCGCGTAGAGCCCGGGCATGAGGGCTGGGTTGTAGGCGACGAACCCGCAGTACTGATTGAATTCGATTTCGAGGGTGACACCGTCAACCGCCTGGGCGTGCCGCAAGTCCATAAGCATGGCGGATGATTCGGTTGAGCCTGGTCCTGTGGAACCTGGTCCGATCGAACCATGGCTCCGGGGGCCGCTCGAAGGAGTCCACGCGCTGGTTGCGCCGACGCTGCACGCCTACATGCAGGTGCGAGAGGATCTCGAACGGTGGACCGACGGTCTGAGCGACGTCCAGATTTGGTCGCGGCCGCACGGTCTTGCGCCAGTCGGATTCCAACTGCGGCATATCGCCGGAAGCGTAGAGCGCTTGACCACGTATCTGCGCGGCGAACAGCTCACTACCCGGCAACTCGAAGCCGCCCGCGGCGAGATGCAACCGGGACCGGGACGCGCAGAGTTGCTCGAAATGGTCACCCATTCGCTTCACGATTCCGAACGGGTGCTTCTCTCTATCGATCCAGCTAATTTTGCCAGTGTCCGCGTCGTCGGCCGCAAGCAGTTACCGACAACAGTTGCGGGTCTCGTGGTCCATCTGGCCGAGCACACGCAACGACATGTCGGTGAATTGATTATTACGACCAAGCTCGCGCGCATGCCCTAACAGCGAAAGTACTAGCAAGGCCCCTATTGAAGTTACTGGGCAAACCGTTTAGACTTCAGTCTTGTACATTCCTGAAGCGGACTTTGAATATTTGATCCGCACGCTCTCTGAGGCACGGTCCCGTGCCACGGAACTTGCCGTCTCCGTAGGCTCGCGCCTCGGAGGCGAGCATCAGTTGACCCAGCTCGCCAATACGGCCGCTTCCAACATCGAGATTACATTGCGCGAAGTCCGCAACGCTGCCGCCGGGGACAACAATGACAAACAGGATAGCGCCCTGGGAATATGGGAGTTGCATGGCGCCATGCAACCAGCAACAGAGGCGCCATCACCCGCGCCCGCACCCGAGGTGACTGCTTCTGCGGCGCCTTCCGGGCTGGACTCTGAACATTGGCTGCATGCCTTCGTCGATGAGCTCCTGGCTCAAGCCCGCGCCTCGGGCAGAATCACGTTTGAAAGCGCCGAAAGATTGCTGCAGCTTCGCAAAGATGAATTTCTGCGGGATTTTCTCACCGCCCGCAGGATGTACCGGACCTATCCTCGCCTGTTCCCGGAGATTGCGGACGAGACCCGCCAGGCGTTTACGCCGTAAGACAATAACTATATGAACGTAGATCCAAGAGAGTTCAACGCGCTGACGCGCAAAGCCACCGAGATGATGTCGGACACGGCCGATGTTCCCACCGTGTTGCGAAGCCGGCTCGGTGCGCAGCATGAGCTGACTCGCGCCGCCGGTGTAATGGTGGCCAGCATTGAAACGTTTGTGCGTGAATTGCGTTCCTTCGACGCTTCCGCCGAGCCGGTGGTAACCGATACATACCAAGACTTGTGACTTAAATTTCGGAGTATGCGAACTCTGTTCGCTGCTACTATAACCATCGGAGGAATTATATGGGCAATCAGATTCTGGATGAAGAAAAGACACTCGCTCGACTGCAGGCCCTCATGAGATCGGAGCATTGGCTGGCTACCTATGTGAGCGATTTGCTGAGCGCGCATGACCTATCCGCGGGCATCGACTTCCGGACCGCCGAGCAACTGCTATCGGCCGAGAAGGAACAATTCGAGAAGGATCTCGCCATCGCGCGGCGCATGCTGCGGGTTTACGGCAAGCAAGTCATGGCAGACAACCTGACGCAAAGCGCCTACGTTCCAAACAACAGCTAACTGAACCGCGCCCGCGTCCTACCGAGCCGTGACCTTGAGGGAGGGGTGCCTTAATGTATTACTGTAATCGGAACCCACGCGTCCGTGTTTTCCCACAGCAGCGATAGTGTCCCGCTATTGGCGCCAGTCGAGGCGAGTTCGATCTTGAACGTCTCCACCGGCGAACTCAGGGCCTTCAGGTTCATCTTCACCCGCCCGAAATCCTCGCTTTCGTCGTAGTTCAAATGGAACTGCCCGGTCTGCTTGTTGATGATCAGCATCCACTGCTTCTCGCTCGGCAATGTCCAGATGCTGTAACTCCCCTTCGGAACCTTCAGACCGTTGATGTCGAGACCCATTTCGGTGGTGATCTTGGTAGCCCAATTTGCGCCCGTACACCAGACTTCGCCGTACGGCACGAGACCTCCCATGACTTTGCGTCCGTGCATCGACGGCGCGTAATACTCGATGCTGATGTGGTTTCCGCCGATGACGGCGGCTACGCTAGCCGCGGGACTCGTATAACGTTGCGCGGATGCCGTGCTAGCCAGCGCAACCGCGGCGAATCCGGCGACGAGGAACGGGGCAAATCGAGGCATGCGCAATCTCCACGCCCATGGTACCGAATTCAGCGCCGGGTTTTTTCGTACACTGCTTCGAAGAACGCGAGCTGATCGGGATTCAGCGACGGCCCAACTTCCGCTTGATCGCCCAAAATCATTCGTCCCGCGCTCTTCCGATCGTCGTAAGCCGGCCACTTCGTTAAACCCTTTCCGTTGGGATCGCCATTGGCCGCGAAGTTAACCCAGTAAGACGACAGCATGTCCGACACTTGATGATCCAGATCCGTCCAGCTGCGCGGCCCAAGCAGATTTTGAAAGATGTACTGAGCTTCCGCGCCATGCGTCGCCCCGGTGCCACGTGCGCCTGATGCCGAAGCTCCGACGGGCGCCGGCGGCTGGTGCGTGAAGTAATAGAGGTACGCCTTGGAATGTCCGGTCTTGGTTTGCGCACGGGCCCAAGTTCGCATCACAAACGCCAGTTCGTCTCGAAACGCCGCGAGCTGCGAAGTATTAGCTTCCTCGTCCGAACCTGCCGCATACAGCTTCAGGAACGCGTCCGCTTGATCGCCAAACCTGCTGTGCGCCCGCTCCATGAATTTTTCGGCGGTGGTTGGCTGCAGGAAGAACGTGCCTTCGTCTTGATTGGAACCATCCAGCAGCGGCACATCATTCTGCTTCCCTTCAGCGAACGCCGCGCCCACGTCCTCGGGAATGAACCAACCGTCAATCACCGGTCCACCCGCTCGGCCTGCCTTCAACAATTCCGCCGCGGGCGCCGCGCGCAATTCCTCCAGCGTCGGCGCGTGCAGCGCGCCCGCAATCTTCAACCCATCTTGTTCTGCTTCGGCCAGCGTGCGCGTCCTTCCAATCGACAAACCCATCCATGCGCCGCTTTCACCGATCGCGCGTTGGAACAGCCCCTTCGCTTGCGGTGATCCCATCAGGTTCGCGATGCTCGACGACCCGGCCGAGTCGCCAAACACGGTCACTCGATGCGGATCGCCGCCGAATCCGGCGATGTTGGCCTGCACCCACTGCAACGCCGCCGCTTGATCCATGAGCGCGTAATTGCCGGAGCCACGCCGGTCGGATTCCTTGGTCAACTCCGGATGCGAAAAGAATCCAAACGCTCCCAGCCGATAGTTGATGGTCACCAGCACCACGCCCTTCTTCGCAAGCGCCTCTCCATCAAATCCCGGCGTCGATCCTGAACCCGTCGTATAACCGCCGGGATGAATCCACACCATGACGGGCCGCTTGTCGCCAGGCGCCTTCGCCGCTGTCCAGACGTTCAAAAAGAGGCAGTCCTCGCTGGTGTTTGGAGGGTTCGCGCCAGCAGGGGCTCCGCGGAATGCCGGCTGCATGCACATCGCGCCGAACCGATCGGCTGCGCGAACTCCCTCCCAGTGCGCCACCGGTTGCGGAGCGCGCCAACGCAGCTTGCCCACCGGCGGCGCGGCGTATGGGATGCCTCGGTACACACGCACCTCCGGACTCGATCCCGCGGTCCCGGAAACTGAGCCCGTGTTCACATGCACTGGCTCCTGAATTGCCGCTGGCAAAATATGCGCCACCGCGAACATCGAAGCAAGAAACCAAGCTGCCCGCATAAAAGCTCCTCGCGTGTAATCATATCCAATCCCCGCGGCCGCCCCATGCTAGCCTGACCATTTATGTCCCCAGCCGCCCCGCGGTCCATTTCGCGCGCCGTCAAATGGACCATCTGCGCGGTCGCGGCCATGGGCTTTCTCTTCGACATCTATGTCGTGCTGGTCGGCCCTCTCATCCTGCAACCCGCGCTCACCGAGCTCGGCCATTTGAAACCTGGCACGCCGGAGTATCGCGATTGGGCCGGATATCTCTTCTGGATTCCGCCGCTCGTGGGCGGATTTTGCGGCTTGTGGGGCGGCTATCTCGCCGACCGCTTCGGCCGGCGCCGCATTCTCACATGGAGCATTCTCCTCTACGCTTTTGCGGCCACCGCCTCTGGACTCGCCGGAAATCTCGACACGCTGCTGCTGTTCCGCACGCTCGCCTTCGCCGGCACGTGCGTCGAGTTCGTCGCGGCAGTGGCGTGGCTCGCCGAAATATTTCCCAATCCACGAACGCGCGAAGCCGTGCTCGGCTATACCCAGGCATTTGCGTCGCTCGGAGGCGTTCTTACGGCGGGCGCGTTCTACGTGGCCAATCGCTGGGGTGCGACGCTACCCGTCATCCACAGCGAGCACGAAGCGTGGCGTTATGCGCTGATCGCCGGAGTAGCCCCCGCCATTCCACTCGCTATCATCCGTCCGTTCCTTCCTGAATCGCCGCAGTGGGAGCATCAGCGCGTACTGGGCACCTTGCGACGACCCAGCGTCCGAGAGCTATTCAACCCCCAGCTCCGCCGCGTCACCATCGTCAGCGCGCTGTTGTTCGCGTGTGCCTATGGAGCCGCGTTCGGAACGATCCAGCAATCGCCGCAGATCACGCCTGGATTGCCCGAGGTCACGCAAATGTCGCCTTCGGCGCGCGGGCAGGCCATTTCAAGCGTGCAGGGAACCCAAGAACTCGGTGGCTTGGCGGGCCGAATCGTGCTGGCCGCGCTAGCGCTGGTAATCGTTGGCCGGCGCCGTCTGCTGCGCATGTTTCTGATTCCGGGCCTCGCGCGGATCCCGATCGTCTTCTTATACACCTCCACTCACAGCCTGGAAATGTTTCGCATCGGCATTTTCTTCGCCGGATTCACCACGGTCGCGCAGCTCACGTTTTGGGGCAACTATCTTCCACGCGTTTACCCGGTGCATTTACGCGGGACAGGCGAAGGCTTCGCGGCCAATGTCGGCGGCCGCATGCTTGGAACCTCCGCGGCCCTGGTCACCACGCACCTGGCCGCACTAATGCCCGGCAACTCGCCCTCGTCTCGGCTCACCCACGCCGCTACCGCCGTTGGCATCGGGGTCTACGCTCTCGCACTCGGGCTCACATTCCTGCTTCCTGAGCCTCCTGCAACACTCCCAGAGTAATCATTTGCGAGCCGGAGGAAACGCTCCAGCCGTCCGATCCACATTCTCCGTTCGCGCCTTCATCGCCCGCGCTGACCACAGCAAACTCCCCATCACAAACGATACGCCGTTATAGAAGTGATAAAGCAGATGAAATGGAAAAGCCGCCAATGCGAACAGCCGGCCGCGCTTTTCGGACAAGAATAAATAGAAGCCATTGTTCAAGGTCGCCAGCACCAGAACTCCCGCGACCACGGCTGTGATGAAATATCTGTCCTTGAGGTAGAGCATCGAAACCACGACCACAACGAGGATGTATAAACCGTGAAACCACGCGTTCAACGAGGCCCAGCGCCCCCGATTGTCATAGCGGTGCCTCAAGAACAGCAGCGGCACGATGGCTACAATCAAAGGGATCAAACCGCGCTGGTGAACCCGCCAGGCGCACAACACTATAGCCGCAGCGCCCGCGATCATCGCAGCGCATACACCCAGTGAGCGATGCTCCGCTCCATCCGACCAAAAACTGCTCAGAAGTATGAATAAAATCGTGACTAACGGCAGCAGCGCGTATGCGCCGTACCGTAGCGCGTGCTCGGCTGCGTAAAACAGCATGAGATACACCAGGCCGATGCTCACTCGCTGGCTGATTTGCAGGTTCAGATCGTTGGGCATCCTCTGATCGCGCAGAATCAGCTCGGTCCAGGGGATCCCGCGATCCAGCACATCGGTTTTCAGCAACCCCCAGAACGTCCACTTCTTCAGGTGCTTCACGTGCAAGCCGCGATCCAGCAGGATGCGGCGGCCCGCCTTGCGCAGCCGGTATCCCAACTCGATGTCTTCGATCGCCGGCCGTTTGTAGCTGGCGTCGAAGCCGCTCATCGTCAGAAATAAGTCGCGCCGGATGGCTCCGCACCCGCTCCAAAACGTGGAAGCCTCGCTGCGAGCATTCTGGTGCACGAAACAATGCATCAGGTTTTTGTACTGCGACAGAAAATCCCGCGACGAGGGGTCGTCGTCATACGAGCCGATCACTGCATCGATCGTAGGATCGGCGAAAGCCGAGGCTACCCGCTCGATCGCATCTTCATGTACGCACACATCGGCGTCCAGGAAAAACACGATGTCGCCGGTGGCTGCCTGCGCTCCGAGATTCCGCGCCGTCGCCGGTCCCTGGCGGCCGGATGTCGCGAGAGTGCGAATCCCCCGACCAGCGACTTTCTGAATGGAGCCGTCGGTCGACCCATCGTCGACGACAATGATTTCGCTGGGAGCTGTCCCGAGTCGCGCCAGGGCGTTCAAACACTCGTCTAATTGCGCCCCGCCGTTATAGGACGGGATCACGACCGAGATCTTAGAGGCCAATCTGACTCCGGTTCAACGGGGATTCCAACCATCAAGTGTACACGCTTGGCGCGTATACCGCGTGACTCCACCGATGCCAGCGGCTCAGAATTTGCGCCTCAGAAATTCAATGGCGAAATAGCCGATGAGTGCGGCCGTAATGGCAATTGCAAAGTTGGCAGGTGTAACAATGTCCGCGATCGACCATGCCAAGCCCATCTCCTGTCCTTTTCCAGAACGCGTAAATTCACCCATGAGAAGGTTTGAATAGAACAGAAAGACAATGAAACCCATCTCGGTCAGCGCTCTCCAGATCGCGTTCTTCACAATCGGGAGTCTAGCAAATCCGCGAAAAACCTAGAAAGATTCTGGTCCAACCACACCCACCACCCACTTCCCACCACCCGCCGCCCCAAATCTGGCATATTAGAATATCGCTCTTTTGACTGGAAACCCGAAAAGATTGGACCTTGGCTGTGAGTGCACAAACTCTACTTTCACCCGTTGAACCGTTGACCCTGGCCTACGACCGCGAGCGCCTGGAAGACGTCGGCTTCATGACCTGCATGACTCTGGTCTTGCTGGGCAACTACGCCCAGACTGGCCACTTCGGCGGTCCCCTAGCCTATACGCCCTATAACGTCGCCGTGCATCTCGCCGGCCCCGACCTGGGTGGCCTGCGCTATGACTATCGCCGTCCCAAACATCCCTACTGCGACAAGTTCATGCTCGCTGGCGGCCACACCATTCCCACCTGCTACGCGCTGTGGATGATTATGGGCGAGGCTCTGGCGCGCAAGTACAAAGCCACCGGCGACAAGCGCTACTATGTTGACCCCCATGTAGCCATGCTCGGCATCGATGCACTCGGATTCCGTCGCGGCGCGGGCGCTCTCGCGACCATCCTGCAGGAAAACGGACTCGCCGATCACCCGCTCTTCGCCGAGTGCCGGTCGACACCACCATCAGGTCGTAGCGAGCTTCGGGAGGCAGCACCGAGTTGCGATACGCCTCGGGC
>Ga0206831_1279_pt1 | contig 9669 bp, 9 predicted proteins | sample Alteio_BWOrgCont_73_FD_152876 | JGI IMG/M metagenome (GOLD analysis project Ga0206831, IMG submission 152876) | Enriched cells from forest soil in Barre Woods Harvard Forest LTER site, Petersham, Massachusetts, United States -... | ecosystem: Environmental > Terrestrial > Soil > Temperate forest > O...
AACGGCGCGCGCATTCACCACGACTTTGTCGTCAGGAATATTGGCGACGCGGATTTGCAGATCAGCAGCATAACCACCAGCTGCTCGATTTGCCTGAAGGCGAGCGCCGACAAGGCGGTGATTCCGCCGGGGGGGAACGGGCACGGTGCGCGCGACGCTCGATCCGGCCACGCTCAACGGCGAGGTGACCCGGGAAATCATGGTTTACAGCAATGATCCCAAGACCGGCGTGCTGGAAATTGAACTGAGCGGAGTCGTGGTCCCGTGCTACCAGGTCACGCCGTCGACGATAAGGCTTGATTTGTCGCAGGGCCAGAAGGAGGGCACCGCCGAGATCCTCTTGATGATGGGTCTTCGCGCGCCTCTCTCGCAGGTCACGACCAGCGATGACAGGATTTCCGCAACGATAATTCCGGGGGACGACGGCAGCTACGAGCTTGAGGTCAAGGTGCGAGGATCGTTTCCGCGGGGCAGTTCATCGGTCGGCCTTACGGTGAAAAGCGGCGATCCCAGCGACCCGGTTTGTCAGGTACCGGTATTCATACGCAATCCGGGCGATTTGGAGCTGCTTCCCGAGAAACTCAGGTTCCTCCCGGGATCGGAGCCGCAGACTGCCTTCCTTTGGGTGAAGCAGCACGGGGCGGCGCCCCTTGTTTTACTTGACGCGGTCCCGCCCTCGGGCAATTTCCACTGCGAGATCGATCCTGTTCCGTCCTCGGACGACTATATGATCTATCTGTCGGTGGAGGGCCAGAGGGATAGAGCCGTAAACGCCGGGGTGTTGATGCTTAAGATGCGGGATCAGAACAACAAGGAATTGTCTGTGCCGGTCCCGGTCACGATCAATTAGATGAAAATCTTTGAGAGATCAATGAACGACCCTATAGGCATTGGCAGCCTCCGTACCAAGCTGGTCGAGTGCATGCGCGATGAGCGAGGGGCGGCGATGGTCGAGTACCTTCTGGTGACCGGCGTCATGGTGCCTGTGGCGGCCTACCTATTCCACCCGGACAATGGGCTCTACCAGGCCCTGCGGACGCAGTATGATTTGACGATGGATGTGTTGCAGTTTTATGGCCCTTGAAAAGGGCGGTATCCATGCACCCTTCCAGTCCATACGATCCCATTCCCAAGGTCTCCCCGACGGCTACATTGGGATCAGCCGCGGCCTTGTTGGTGCTGGCAGTGATGCTTTCGGTCGCGGTGTACGCGGAGCTGCGGGAGCGGCGCATCCCGAATTGGCTGACGCTCTCGGGGATGGCCCTTGGCCTGCTCATCAGCTACTCAAACGGATCGGCCGCCTTCAGGATGAGCCTTGCGGGTCTCGCTGTCGGGTTTGGGTTTCTGTTTATCTTCTACGTCTTCGGCGGCCTGGGTGGGGGGGACGTGAAGCTGATGGGGGCGGTCGGTGCGTTGATGCGGTTGGATCTGGTCAAGTCCGCCTTGTTTTACACCACGTTTTTTGGCGCATTCCTTGCGGTGCTGATCCTGGTCTGGCGAAGGGATTTCTGGCTGCGCGCCGGGCAGTTTGTTCGGCAGATCGCCTTTTGGAGGAAGCGCGCGCCGGAGGAGGCGATAAAGCTCCCTCCGGTTACCGTGCCCTACGGTGTGGCCATCGCGGTCGGATGTTTGCTGGCATTGCTCACAAACCGAGGAGGCTAGGGTCTTGTCATGCGACGCCTATTGAAGAGCGAGGATTTCAGGTGCGACGCGCGGGGAGTGGCGCTTACGGAATTCTGCATCGTGATTCCGGTGGTCCTCATCTTTTTCATGTCGATGTTGCAGTATGTGGAGATCCTCCAGACTGCGCAGCTCGGCGACTACGCGGCGTACGTCGCGGCACGCGCCTATTCCGTGCGCTTCAAGGCCGCCGCGCAGCCCGACAACTATACGCCGATGCAGGCCGCGCAAGATGCGGCGGAGATGGCCCTTGCCCCGGCGGCCAGCCTCACCCCGCTCCCGGTGCCGGGCCTCTCGAGCTTGGAGTCGGGGCTTGGGCAACTTCTGAGCCTGATGGGGTCGTCCAATGCCAAGGCGTTTGGTGTGGGGTATACGAACGCCAAGCTGCTCTTCGCATTTGGCGGGGTTTTTCAAACCCCCAAGGAGACCCAGGTGGGCTCGCATTATGAGGAGCAGGTGGCGATCAACTATCCCCAGCAGATCAATGTGCCCGGCCTCGCCTCTCTGTGGAACATGCTTGGTGAAAACGGCCAGCAACCGAGCCTTATCAGCGATCCGGAGCAATATTTGCAGGACATTGAGGCGGAAGCCGAGACCGGCCAGTCTTCCGCCTCCGCGATGTCGGTGAGCCTCGTGAAGCTGGGCAACCAGACCGACTATGAGTTGGAGTGGCTTACCGGCATGCCCTACATCAATATCCCGTGCAATGCCAGGGCCGGTAGCGAGGTGTGGTCGGGAAAGCAGGTAGCCGCAGATTCCTCGCCGGGTCCGTACACCAATTGAAGTCCAAGGAAGCCATTTTTCCCTTCGAGGACCGCCTGAGGCGGCTGCCGGGCGACCAGGGCGGGAGCGTGCTATTGTTGACGGGCCTGATGGCCTTCGTCATCGCGATTGCGACTCTCATCGCCTTGGACACCAGCCAGGCCATCTACAGCAGGATCATCGCGCAGAACGCGGTCGATGCCGCGGCGGAGACGGGGGCGCTTTGGCAGGCGCGCGGCCTCAACATGCTTCAGAACCTCAACAATGATCATTACTTGTTCAACGTTGGGGTTTGGGATATCGAGTCCGCGGCGATGGGGTATTGCACCGGTTCCATTGGAGCCATAGCCGACATGTGGTCAACGTGTGCCGACCCCTTTACCTTTGAGGCTTGCCCGGGAGCGATTGAGAACGCCGAATCCCATTGTTCGGCATGTTCCTTCGCCATCACGTGCAATAACACCCAGACCAGTTATGCCTCGTTGTGTCAGGCCTGGCAGGAAGCCATCGCGGTGGCGATTCCGATCCTGGCAGACGCCTACGCAAGCGATGCGGCCCAGGACGCAGGGGCCGATGACATCAATACGGTATTCGCCCAGTATCCTGGCGGTGATCTGCTGGAGGCCAAGACGCTGGAGGATCCGCTGACGTACGCCAGGACGATTAGTCCGACGTCGACCTTTCTGAACCAACAGATGACCAGTGGATCCTACTTCCCGTGGAACTGGGTCTTGTTCGGGGTCCCGGCGATTGTTGTCAAGGCCGGGTTTGCCGCCGACTATACCGCAAACGCCGCCGCGTGTGAGGCCGACGGCCTGGGGAGCTACGACCCCAGCTGGTCGGATCCCGATAAATGGGGCTGGAGCGACAGCTATTCCCGCGGGGTCCCGGGAAACATGCAGTGGATCGCGGGTAAGAAAAACCAGAGCGAGCTGGCCAATCTGGGTGCGTTGAGGTGGATGAATGGGGGCAGCCCGCCGGCCGACGTGCAGTATTCCTTCCTCAACCAGCAGAACCTTGCCATGTATACGGGTTCCGCGCTTAACAGCTCGTCACTGATGATCCCTGCCTTTATCGCGGTGGCCGGAAGCCAGGCTGAGCCGCCGCTTAACAGCAATCATGTTCAGGCTGAAGGCAAGGACGTGTGGGACTCCGCCATTCCTGAGATTGATCTTATTGCACGCGATCTGCCCGCTGCGGATTCCGCGCCGAAGCTGACGACGGCAAACGATCCCTTTCTAGGGACTACGGGCTCCGACACCAATATTTTCCACTGACCATAGCCGACACGTTTTCCATGTACACGATGCTTTCCACCGGTTCGGACGGGGCGAACCGCCGCCGGAGGCTCAACTCGGGTCAGATCCTTGCAGAGGCCGCGATTGGGTTGAGCGTCATGGCGCTTGCCTGGGTGATGCTGGCCTACATGACCTACATGGCCAACAATCGGATTCACACGGCCATGGCCGTCCGGGACGCCGTGTGGCTGCAGTCGAACGGCGAGGCGACCGATACTGTTGCGGCTGCATTCTTCACCACCGGTGATGCAACCTTGGTGACGATTCCCGCGGCCACGTCGACGTCGCTTCCGCTCCCGGGAGGAGTTCCCGCCGGGCCGTGGAGCGCGACGGCCACAACGAATACCGTGTCCTTCGGGCTGGCGGCGGACAAGCTTTCAACGACCACGCAGTTCCCCTTCGTCCTGCTCAACACGACGCTTCCCTTCCTGGGCGCGCCCACGGTCACCGCCGTTGGAGCCGGCACGGCGCCTCTGAGTTGGAGCCTCCTGACGGTCAGCACCGCGGGGGCCTGGCCCGCCAACACGTCCGACGCCTTCTCCAGCGACAGCGATGCGTATGGGGGGATCTTTTCGGGATTCCAGCTCCCCTGACGAAGCTTTCTAAATGCTGTCGTCCGAGGATGGGAAAATGGCGCGTGGAAAGAGGCCCATTCCGCCGTGGGCCGGCGTATTGCTGAGAATCGTGGTTTCACTCGCCGCCGCGGCGGTGTTTTGGGCGGTTCCAACGCTCTTGCGGAAGGTGTACACGTCCAACCCCCTTTTGGCCTTGGCCCCCAGGATCCCGGCAACGTCTGCGCCTCCCGCAAATAGGCCGGATGGGTCGTCAGAGGCTGTGTCGACGTTCTGGCCCCACTTTCCCGGAAGCAGCGGGGCGTCGATTCATACGATGTCCGTCAACGGGGTGGACATGATTGTCGAGGAGTGGCGGACCGCGGCGCCTGGAGAGGCGGTCATCGACTATTACCGCGATCAGATGGTCGCCCGCGGATGGCGGGATGCCACGCTGGAGCTCTTTGACTTCGGGCCCGACGCGACTGGCACTCGCGGCGATGGAGACTCCACCGCAAGTCCGCGCGTGCCTGGGGCCGACGGAGCGCCAAGCGCCTCGACACTCGTCCTGAACCGCGGGCAATGGTCGATGCAGGTCCTGACCCGTCCCAACGAGGAACAGATCAGGAACACGGGGGTCAGGATTGTTGCGGCCGCGACACCGTCAATCAGGGACTTCTTTCTATCGATAGCCGCCAATGCATTTGGTTCCGGACCCCTGGGAATGAGCGGTGGGCCCATCGACACCGTGGAGGAAAGCCGAGACCAGCGCAGGAGGACCCTGTTCACCGCCCGCAACGGCGAGCCGGGAGAGATATTTGACGAGATGCTTGGCGAATACCGGAGCAAGGGCTGGCAATGCATCGTTGTCCGCTCCCCCAACCAGGACCGGTCCGATTATTTCGCGTGGATGCTGAAGGGGAGGGCGTATGCCACCGTGGGCGTTCGGCCCGCGCAGCGAGAGGGAAGCTGCTGGACGGAACTGACGGAGATCACCCCGAAGTGACCCGGGACGGGCCCGCGGCCTGCGGCGCTGCGGCACGGGGCCTGATGCGTCACTTCTCGGCCTCTGCCAGCCCGCTCGCAGCCTGTTCCCATGCCGCCGTGGCCGCACTGAGCTCGTCCACCACGGTGCTCAGCTCCCGGTTCAGATGCTGGGCCTTGCCGGGCTCGCTGTAGGTCTCGGGCGCCTCGAGGGCGGCCGTGAGCTCGTTCTGCTTGGCCTCGAGCTTGGAGACGTTCTCCTCCAGGTGGCCGACCTCGATGCGAAGCTTCTTCAGCTCGGAGGGGCTGGCGCGGACGGGCTCCTTGGCCGCCTTGGCGCCGGGGCGCGGTGCATTCGCCTGGACCGGGCGCGCGTCGGTGAAACCGGCGGTGAGCGCGGCACGCTCGTTCTTCGCCCGGGACTTGTCGAGGTAGTAGTCGTAGTTGCCGGCATACGGTGTCAGCCGGCCGGAATGCACGTGGAGGACGTTCTGCGCGAGGGCCCGGATGAAGTAGACGTCGTGGCTGATGAAGATGAACGTTCCGTCATACTCCTTGAGCGCGCCGACCAGGGCGTCGATCGAGGGGATGTCGAGGTGGGTCGTGGGCTCGTCCATCAGGAGCAGGTTGGGCGGCTTGACGAGAAGGCGGGCCAGGGCGAGGCGTGACTTCTCCCCACCCGAGAGCACGGAGACCTTCTTGTGGACGTCGTCCTTGCGGAACAGGAAGGCGCCGAGGATCGCGCGACCCTGCTGCTCGGTGAGCTGGTTCTCGTTCGTGCGCAGCTCCATCACGTTCTCGAAAACCGTCGCGCCGACGTGGAGGTTGTCCAGGCGGTTCTGGGAGAAGTAGCCGGTGACGACATTGCTGCCGAGCTCGAGCGTCCCCCCGTTGATGGGCACCACGCCGGCCAGGATCTTGAGAAGGGTCGACTTGCCGGCCCCGTTTGGGCCGACGAGCACGATCTTCTGCCCGCGCTCCGCGGTGAAGTTGAGGTAGCGGTACACGACGTGGTCCCCGTAGGCCTGCTCGACATGCTCCAGTTCGACCACCTTCAGGCCCGAGCGGGGCGGCTTGGGGAACTTGAAGTGGATGCGCTTCAAGTCGTCCTGGGGCTCGTCGACCGCGACGGCCTCCAGGCGCTCGATCTGCTTCTCCTTCGACTTCGCGCGCGAGGCCATGGAGGCCTTCGCGCCGAAACGGTCCACGAACCTCTGGAGATGGGCGATCTCCCTCTGCTGGTTCTTGAAGGCCGCCGCCTGCTGCTCCTTGCGGGCCTCCTTCTCGGCGAGGTAGTCGTCGTAGTTGCCGGTGTAGCGGTTGAGCGTGCCGCCGCGCATCTCGAGGATGCCCGTGCAGAGCGCGTTGAGGAACGCGCGGTCGTGGGAGATGACGACGAGCCCGCCCGGGTAGCGCGTGAGGTGGTCCTGGAACCAGAGGAGCGCCTCCAGGTCGAGGTGGTTGGTCGGCTCGTCGAGAAGGAGGAGCGAGGGCTCGGCGACAAGGAGTCGCGCTATGTGCGCGCGCATCACCCATCCGCCCGAGAAGGTCCTCGCCTGCTTGTCCGCGTCGCCCTCGCGGAATCCGAGCCCGGCGAGGATCTTCTTTGCGCGCGGCTCGAGGGTCCAGTCGATGTCGTAGTCGTCATCGTCCTCGGGCAGGAGCTTCCTGCCGCTGGTCGCGATCTGCAGCACCGTCTCGTCGCCGACGGGGGCGCTCTCCTGGGGCAGGAACCCGAAGTTCGCCCCGCGCTCCCACTCGATCGTCCCGCTGTCGGGGGACTCCTCGCTGAGGATCAGGTTGAAGAGCGTCGTCTTTCCCGCGCCGTTGGGACCCACCAGGCCGTAGCGGTCGCTGCGCGCGATGAAGAGCGACACGTCCGAGAAAAGGGTGCGTGTGCCATAGGACTTCGAGACGTCGGCGATCGTGAGCATGGAAACCCTGTATCAAACACGGTCCGGGCAGGCCACGTCAACAGTGCCGATTTTGGGTGGCAACGGGGTTCCCCGGCGTTCAGCGTAATGCACCAAACAGGCCACAATGAGCGCAAAATCGCGAAAAAACCTCCCGGAAGCACGCAATGCGGCGCTTGCGCGGTCGAAGGGCCCGGTGTCCCGGTTCATCGCGCGCCACTACCGGCATTTCAACGCGGCCACGCTGCTCGACGCCGCGAAGGGATATGAGGGCCACGTGAAGGCGGGGGGCAAGATGCTCGTGACGCTCGCCGGGGCGATGTCCACGGCGGAGCTGGGGATCTCGCTCGCCGAGATGATCCGCCGCGGGAAGGTCCACGCGATCGTCTGCACGGGAGCGAACCTGGAGGAGGACGTGTTCAACCTGGTCGCCCACGACTACTACGAGCGTGTCCCCGACTACCGCAACCTCACGGCCGAGGACGAGGCGGCGCTCCTTGGGAGGCACATGAACCGGGTCACCGACACCTGCATCCCGGAGATGGAGGCCATGAGGCGCATCGAGGGGATCGTGCTCGAGGAGTGGATCGCGGCCGACCGCGCTACGGAGAGCTTCTTCCCGCATGAGTTCATCTACAAGGTCCTGCGCAGCGGGAAGCTGAAAAAGCTCCACCAGGTGGACCCCGGGAATTCCTGGCTGATCGCCGCCTGCGAGAAGGACCTGCCCATCGTCGTCCCGGGGTGGGAGGACTCGACGCTGGGCAACATGTTTGCGGCCCATGTCATCTCCGGGGTGATCAAGAACGTCCACACGGTGCGCTCGGGGATCGAGTACATGGGCTACCTCGCCCACTGGTATTCCAAGTCGGCGAAGCCCTTGAAGACGGGCGAGGGCTCCATCGGCTTCTTCCAGATTGGCGGCGGGATCGCGGGCGACTTCCCGATATGCGTCGTCCCGATGCTGCACCAGGACCTGATGCGCACGGGCATCCCGCTGTGGGGGTATTTCTGCCAGGTCAGCGACTCGACGACGAGCTACGGCAGCTACTCGGGCGCGGTCCCGAACGAGAAGATCACGTGGGGCAAGCTGGGCGCGTCCACGCCGAAATTCATCATCGAGTCCGACGCGACCATCGTCGCGCCGCTGATCTTCGCCTGGGTGCTCGGGGACTGAGAATGCCCAACCGGCTCGCGAACGAGACGTCGCCCTACCTCCTCCAGCACGCGGGCAACCCGGTGGACTGGTTCCCCTGGGGCCCGGAGGCGTTCGAGGCGGCCCGCGTCCGGGATCAGCCGATCTTCCTGTCGGTCGGGTATTCCACGTGCCACTGGTGCCATGTGATGGCCCACGAGTCGTTCGAGGACGAGGCGATCGCCGGCGTGCTGAACGGGAGCTTCGTGTCCATCAAGCTCGACCGGGAGGAGCGGCCGGACGTCGACCGGGTCTACATGGCGTACCTGCAGGCGCTCACCGGGCAGGGGGGGTGGCCCCTCAGCGTCTGGCTGACCCCCGATCTCAAGCCGTTCTACGCGGGGACCTACTTCCCGCCCGCGGACCGACAGGGCCGCGCCGGATTCCCGACCGTGATCCGGGCGATCGCGCGCGGCTGGAGGGAGGACCGGGCCAGGCTTGTCGAGGAGGCGGAGCGGGTGGTCCGGTCGCTCAGGGAGCGATCTGACGTTTCGGCTCCCGCGGAGGGCGCGGTCACGACGCTGGCCGCAGCCGCGGGCGCCGCGTTCGAGAAGGCCTACCAGTACTACGCCGAGGGTTTCGACGCGCGCCACGGGGGCTTCGGAGGGGCGCCGAAGTTCCCCAGGCCCGCCAATCTCGCGTTCCTGCTCCGCTGTGCGTCGGTCCAGGGGCTCGCGAGCGAGGCCGGGACCGAGGCCGCTGGCATGGTCGCGAGGACGCTGGGCGGGATGGCCCGCGGCGGGATCCACGACCACGTCGGCGGAGGGTTCCACCGCTACTCGGTCGACGCCGAGTGGTTCGTGCCGCACTTCGAGAAGATGCTCTACGACCAGGCGCAGATCGTGACGTGCGCGCTCGACGCCTGGCGGGCGACCTCCCAGGAGCCGCCCGCGTGGCTCGCGCGCGCAACGCTCGAGTACGTGCTGCGCGACATGACGGGGGAGGGCGGCGGTTTCCATTCGGCCGAGGACGCGGACTCGGCGGCGCAGGAAGGCCAGGAATCCACCGAGGGGGCCTATTACCTGTGGACGATGGCCGAGCTGGAGGAGGTGCTGGGCGCCGACGCGGCCTTCATCGCGGACCATTACGGGGCCACGGCCGGGGGAAACGTGGCGCCCGGGCGCGACCCGCACGGGGACTTTGCAGGCAGGAACATCCTGGCCCAGGTGCGCCCGCTGGCCGAGACGGCGAGGCTCCGCGGCATGGATCCCCAGGCGGCGAGCGACCTCATCGTGTCGGCACTCTCAAGGCTGCTCGGCGCCCGCGCCGCAAGGCCCAGGCCGCACAGG
>Ga0206831_1280_pt1 | contig 9664 bp, 13 predicted proteins | sample Alteio_BWOrgCont_73_FD_152876 | JGI IMG/M metagenome (GOLD analysis project Ga0206831, IMG submission 152876) | Enriched cells from forest soil in Barre Woods Harvard Forest LTER site, Petersham, Massachusetts, United States -... | ecosystem: Environmental > Terrestrial > Soil > Temperate forest > O...
GCGTCAGCAGAAGTTGATTAAACGGACGTATTGCTCCGGGAGACATCCGCACGACCTCGGAATTGCTGACGGCGGGAACCACCCAAGCGCGTTCGCTATCTATCAGAACGTCAACGCTGCGACTAGCGGCCAAGGCAGCGTCTCTGGTGGCGGTAGCCGCGCGACGAGTCTCAAAGGACTGCCAGCCAATTACCAGGAATGTGATGCATCCGACGATAACGAGTATCCATTCGGGAGATTTATACCAGTGTGGAGATTGATTGCCAGCGGGTTGCGCTTCTGCGGAGATCCATTGATTGTTTATCTGGTATGGAGCGTTCACCGGAACATCCCGGTTTGTTTCCTGGGCCGAAACGTGTGCGTCTTTGGCGGGGCGATTCTGGGCTTCGCACTGCGGTGCAAAGTAAATAGTTATTGCCAGCATTGCAGCAAGAATAAAGCTTGGTTTCAAAGCGGTGCGCCGCGCCGTGCGACAGGGCGCAAACGCTCTAGGAATCATTCTTCGCCCATCGCGCCCTTGCCGCTTTCTGGGCAATCGCGCTGCGCTGTGCCTTGTTGAGCGCTTTGGCGCGTGCAATTCCTCCGGCGCGGTTTATCTCGCTAAGCTGCCCCGGCGGGAGTTCGGCCTTGGCCTTGCCTCCGAGCTTCCCCAGCGCAACCGCGTGAGGGTTCTTTTTGGCCATCTTTCATCAGGATACACATACCGAACACGAATCGTCCATGCTTGCGTAGCGATTATGCTTGCATAGCGCCACGCTAGAAGGTATGATTGGCTAATGACAAGTAGAGTCTGTCACCAACACAAAGGAGAAACCAGCATGAAAAACCAACCCATAACCACATTGAGCGATGCCGAGTGGTTTCGGAAACTCGTGATGCGCTGCGTCGAGGAAGACCGACTGAAGCGGCCTGGCGCTTCCACGCCGCTGCCGGCTATTTCAATTGCCCGCTTAAGCCCTTTCGATGCCATGTTTGGACCACTGCGCGGGCTCATCTCAGACTGCATCATGGAAGATCGAATGCGGCACGCCGACGCACTCGAAGCCGACGGCCATGTCGAAGACGCTGACGCTATCAACCAGTCGATCCCCGACGAGTGGTTTGAAGACCCGTACCAATTCGTCGACCGGAGGATAGCGTGATAGCGCTAATCCTGGCCCTTGAACGCCAACCGCAGACTCTCTGCGCTTTCACGGCTCGTCTTCGCGTCCGCAATGCGGCAGAGCTGATGGTCTACCTTCGTCTGTTGATCGCCCTGGGAGCACGCGCATGAGCGCCGCACTGGTTCCACTCAGTCACCAGGAACTCATCGTTTCCGCAGCCAGCCGGGCGCATGACTACGCCGCCAACTCGAAGGCGCCGGCTACTGTACGTGCCTACCGCGCTTGCTGGCAACACTTCCAGGCATGGTGCCGCGATCGCGGATTGGTCGCGCTGCCTGCTGAACCGCGAACCGTGGCTCTGTTCATCGCTGACTGCGCTTCGAAGCATAAGCCGGCCAGTATCTCGCTCCGGATGGCCGCGATCTCGGCCGCACACAGACTTGCGGGTTTCGAAAGTCCGGCCTTGATGAGACATGCCGTGGTGAGCGAGACATGGGCGGGAATTCGGCGCACGCTTGGGACGGCGCAGATCGGCAAGAGTGCGCTATTGACAGAAAACATCCGCGCGATGGTAGACGCGTTGCCGGTTACGCTGCGAGGAACTCGAGACGCGGCGCTGTTGTTAGTGGGATTTGCCAGCGCATGCAGACGTAGCGAATTGGCCGCGATGACGGTTGAGGATCTCTGTTGGGTTGAGGAAGGCTTGCGGATCACGCTGAGACGCTCAAAGACGGATCAGGAAGGCAAAGGGCAGACCATCGGCGTACCTTATGGTTCCGATCCGGCTACGTGCCCAGTGCGCGCCATGAAGCGTTGGTTAGCCGCGGCAGGGATTACTGATGGGTTTGCGTTCCGAGGCGTGCTGAAGGGCGGACGTGTGCAGGTGGGAAGAATGGCGGGGGATTCAATCGCGCTCTGCATCAAGCGTGCATGCGGATCGGTCGGTATGGAGAAAGCGCAGTACGCCGGCCACTCACTGAGGGCTGGCTTTGTAACGCAAGCCGCGCGGGCCGGCTGTTCGGAGTCGAGCATCATGAAGCAGACGCGACACAAGAGCACGGCTATGTTGGTGCGGTACACCCGAGACCCGAATTTGTTCCGGAACAACGCCGCCACCAAGCTCGGGTTGTGACACACAAGCCAAGTTATCGGAGGCTATTTCGAAATACACAATAGCAGCTGTTGTGTATTGGTTTCAATAACTTACAGGTTGACAGTCCCCTGGAATTGCACGAGACTATTCAAAGGAGGGTCGATGTGATAGAGAAAAACCATTCGCCGGAAAGCCCCTCCAAGGCTCCGGAGTTCGTGGCGCCCTGGAGGGGCGACATGGCAAGGAAACGCGGAAGGCAAAAGGGATACCTGCGCCGAGAGAAGAACTCTTGGATGGGGTACTGGTGGGAAGAGGTCCGCGATTCATCCGGAAAGCTGGACTGGCGCCGTGCTTCAAAATCGGTCTGCGCTGTTACGCGCACGGCCGGCAATGGTCGCGCTGTTACCGTGACCAAACACGAAGCGCAAAGGATTTTTCAGGAAACGATCCTCGACACGCTGGAGATTAGGTCTTTGAACCCACAATCTCTGGCGACCTTGAGGGAGTTCATCGAGCAGAAGTATCGTCCGACGATCATATTGAAGCGAAGAAAGACACAAGAGCACTTAAGGAACATGCTCGACAATCATATCCTGCCGGAACTCGGACCTAAAAAACTGCGGGATTTCAGTCCGGAAGACGTCGAGGGATTGGTGCTGCGAAAATTCGCATCCGGTAAATCATCTCAAACCGTTTGGCACATCCGGAAGACGCTGCAGGCGATCTTCAAACGCGCCAAACGGATCGGATGGTACTTCGGGGAACTGCCGACCGAAGGAATCGAGATGCCGGAGCTCAAGCACAGGGAGCGCGTAGCGTTGACGCGGGAGCAGACCATCGACCTGCTGGAACGGTTACCCGTAACCGACCGAGCCATGGTGCTGCTACTAGCCCTCACAGGGCTACGGATCGGCGAGCTCTGCGGTCTACGTTGGTTCCGAGTGAACCTAACGACTGATCCGTCGTCGATGGAAGGCGAGACCTTGGCTCCGTTGTCACTAGCAGTCAGGGAATCGTTCATCCGCGTGTACGGGAAGTCCCTGGAAGAGACTCAGAGGGGCGGCCAATACCAGGAGGTTAAGACTAAGAAGTCGCGCCGCGACGTTCCCCTCGTGGCGCTGGCCGTACAGATCCTTGGAGAGCTAAAGGCGTCCAGTAAATTCACGGCGCCCAAGGACCCGGTATTCGCCGGCAGAAACGGCAATCCGATCGACGCCCATAACGAACTGGCAAGAAAGCTTAAGCCGGCACTGATCGACCTGGGAATACCGAAGGTTTCATGGCACGACCTCCGACATACTTCGGCAACATTCGCGGACCAGGCGGGCCTGACTTCCACGGAGCGCCAGAGGATACTGGGCCACTCGGCGGCCAGCATGACGGACCATTACACCCACGCTGAAATGGCACGTGTGAGGGCTCCCATGGAACTTATGTCGCAGGGATTCGAGACTGTAATGCAGCAACCGACCAAGGTAGTCGAAATCCGGAAGATGAGCCCGAAGGGAGGGAACGCTAGATGACGAACTGTCATGATGCTGGACACGCCCTAGAAAGGCGGCTAGTCTAAGCCTGAGTATGCCTTTATTCCAGAGCAAACAGTACGGCCTTAAGGTTGTTCACGAACCATCAAACACCGTAACCAGTGAAAAGTGGTTCAACACTGAGCTGGAACGCAACAGCGCAATGGCCGGCAGCACGATGGAGCGGGACTACATTTACGTAGTCGAGGAGAAGGAAATTGAGGCGCCTCAGCAAAACATGACGAACGCCGAGGCGCTCCGCGATGCCCTGCGCGCAATCAAGGATGCGCTTGAGGAATACTCGGGCGGTTACAACAATCCTGAGGCGAAGCGGCTAATTGAAGATCAGCTTTTTCGCATCACTTCCCGCGTACAACACGGAACCCTTGAGGTTGCCAACTTTCGAACCCGCCTCGACGAATTCTACAGCCCCAGAAAATGGCAGCACTGGGGAACAATTGACGATGCCAGAGTCGAGGTCCTGCAGGCGTTGAACAGCCTATCGATAGCCGTTCAGCGAACGAGCTGAGGGATCATCAAAACACGCCAGCCTCATGGAGCGTGAGTAGCTAGTCAAGCTCCCCGCACTCCCGTCTCTTGGCTGCCAGGGCCTCGCGGAGATGCTGCACCTCGTTATTTGCTTGAACCGCCGCAAAACCCACAAGACAATTCCAGCCGCACAACTCTACGATTTCCCCGGTGAGTTCCAACCGAAGACATTCCTCCACTTCGCGGCGGCAAAACTCGCAGGTGTGAGACGGGATACCAACGGCCGGCGCCGACTCTCGGATTTCCATCGTCACGACTGCCATCATCGAAACAACTCCTTCTGCGACTCCAGCAGAAAGTATCGAAGCGCGAGCTGGTACGCCTTCGAAGGAACTCCGGGCGCTTGTTTTGAAGCTCGGTGTCTCCAATTCCCGGTTGGACGGCGCACAAACCATCCAGGTTTCTTCGGGTCCATTTCGATGTCGAGAGTGCCAGTGATCAAATTCGGCGCCGGGCGGTCTGCGCTCGATGTCGCACACCCTCACTCGCTGACAACACGGGCAGTATCCCGATCGACGCAGCGCGGTGACGCGGACATGGAGAGCCTTGGTTGATTCGGTAACAATATAGTTGACAACTCACACAATGCGCTACAATCGCGAAGACGTGACAGGCGGGTGCCCGTTTTTCAAAACTATTGCTTCGCTTGCTTGAGACCGGAATAGATAAGCCGAGCGGCTAGCGCGAACTGAAGGCCATCCCAGAAGTATGCGCTGGAGGGATCGACCCTGGGCCACTGCAAAATCCACTGGCTTATTTTTAATGCAATCAGGATGACTCCGGCGGCTATCGAGTGCTTTGGACTCATATTCACTTTGCCTTCTTCGCCCGCTTCTTCGTGCTGGCCCGCTTGAGCCGCGCTTCCTTCCTCAGTAGTTCAGCTTTTGAAACAGTGAGCACCATGCTGAGCGCGTTGCTTATACGCTCTGCCTCTGTCCTGCCGGGTACGTCTGGTGCTGGTGATGGCCTAATCTGGCCACATCATACCGCACCGACGGCCTGTCGCTCGGTAGTACGCTAAATCTGTGTCCCTGGTCGCTGCCCGTATTGCCGAATTCCACGCATTGAAGCAACGGCTCAGGATCGAGTATCATTGGAGACGAAGCGAGCGGCCCATACGCTCACTGTTCTTGATCGGCGACTGATAGGCTCAATCCGAAACCTTTCGAGAGAGAAGACCTAGCGGCCCGGCGCTACAAAGCGCGGGCCGCTTTGTATTTTTGACTGTGAAAGGATATATCTCCATATGGAACAAAAGACCATATACCGGCCCTTCGTTGAGTGCCAAGCCAACGGATGTAATCAACCAATTCCTGTCCGACAGGCATTCGGAAAAGATGAGATTCGCCCCATGAAATGTCCCAAGGGTCACACCAACCTGTACCGCGCTTCTGATGTTCGGTCGTACTTCGCCGAAATGAAAATCGGTCACCAAGGTAAATAGGGCGTCTGCTGCTAAACTGCCCATAGCCGCCTAGCCCGGCCAGGCGACAAGCAGGGAACCCTACCTTGCTGGCGGCTACACCACCATAGGGCATCGCAAAGGGAGCGATGGCTGACACCGAGCTTGTCTTACCACTTGCCGCCCAATCGCGGCTAGAAAAACGACGCTCCGAAGCCGAACTTGAGTTCCTCCAGGCCTGCCAGAAGTTGATTGAGGGCGGTGCTTCCGACGGGGACAGTCAAATAGAAAACCTCTTGGTTCAGTACATTCACCACGTCTTTTTCGTTTTTGCGGAAGAGGCGGTCAACTCAGTCTCAAACACATGGACCGTGCGAAAGAGCCTGGAAGCGTACCTGCCAGCCGTAATAGACAGGGCCTTCATGCGGCGACACCGCGCCGTTGGGACGATAGACCAGAACACCCATCGTGCAAGATTTCAAGCAATGGCTAGATTCATTCTCACGAACTCCCCAAGTTGGTTGGAACTGCAAAAGATACTGATGGAGCGTGCTGACTTAGAGAGTAAGCACATTGAATCCATGCAAATGCTAGATCAACCCGAAGGGCGCGGTCCAACACAAAGAGACTCATTAAAGCCTAGGTTTCCCTGCGTTACATCGCGGCTGTGCATCCTTCGCTTGCGACTTGGGGAGTTCGCTACGCCGTTTGTAAATTGGGCTCCCATGTCTCCCATACCACCGTAAAATTCTCCCCAGCGGGCGGAAGGATCGCGAGTAGTACAGTCTGCATTTCTGGGCTTCCGACCGGAACCCAAGCTGTTGTTCTGGGCGCGGTATCGATCCCTCGGACGACAGCCCGCACCAATTTGTGTGACATCAGGTGCTGGGCGAGAGTATACGCCCGTTCCAGAAACGATTCAACCGTAACGTACCTTTAGGCCTTGGGCGCTCCTGGACATTTGTCTAGTTCAGCGAGGCTCCGCTTCGTGCTATGTTTTCAATCCTGAGACGATGTGCCACGAGCGAGAAGTGCATCTGCGGGAGTACCGCGAGGCGGTGCGAGCCTACGGCGAAGCGGTTGTCTGCTTGGACGCAGATCTGACAACCAAGGAGTTTGAACTGGCCCATCGACGTGCAGAACAAGCACGGGCGGCATTTGACCGCGCACGCAAGGCACTGAAAGAGCATGAGACCGAGCACGATTGCCGGCCAACTCCGTTGCCCGTCAGGCGCATAAGCTAGCGGCTGAACCAGCTTCACTCGTGTGGAGTTTCTAGTTCCGTGTCACTCGGAGGTTGCCGATCCTCGGGGCTCGGCGTTGTTGCTGTCAGAGCGTCCAAGCACGCAATGCATGTCGAAAAGCCGTTTTCGGTTTCAGCGCCGCATCGGAAACATTTCTTCATCATGGTTCTTTCGGTTTAGGCGCACGCTGCCACGGGGCGGCGCTGCATTCGCACTGGCACGCGAATTAGTCTGGACCGAGCCTCTAGGTCAACCTCAAAGACGTTGTAAATCCGGTTCTCGAACATGACCTCGACGCCCTCCGACAGACAGGAAGATGGTCCAATAACGTGAAGCTTCACTCCTGCTGGCAGGAAAACAATCCGCCCTTTTCCGGATCTGTCGAAATGAACGGCAACGAAGGAAGTTCTGGTCCGATACGCTCGCATGGCGGGAGCGTTGCTCTCATTGATGGTCGCGCTGATAGGTATTGCCGTGGAAAACACACCCGGTGTTGTCATCTGATCCGTCCGTTCACACCACCCTGCGGATGAGCCAAACAACCAGGCAAATCACAATAATGGTTCCGAGCACTCCTAATCCGAGCATTTCATTTCTCCTTTGGTACCGACATCCGTCACTTCCTCTAAGGCAGGAGGATGGCCGAACGCCGCCCAGCGGAGTAAACTAAGGCGGCCTCCGGCCAAACGGCCAAACGGACGGTTCACCGTACTCCGAGAGGCCTTAGGCCGGCGGCGATATATGGTCATGTGACCGGGTGTGGTTACCTGCAGACACCCCCCCCCAACCGTCACAATCTTGTCGGATTGCCAACCGTACACGTTCTCTCCGGTTGAAACAGCGCGTGGCCGAGCTTCGCGGCCTGCGCCCGAGGCCACGAGATTGGCAGCTGAGAAGCTTCGCGAAGCAAGCGCCTAGAACGCGCAGACGCCGGCCCACGCACGACGCCACTGATAAGGGTTGCAATTTTCGCTGGGTTCCCTAGGGATTGACCACGCGCTGGATCTCGGCTCCGATCCTGTGCGGGCTCTGGAGAACCGGGATGAGCGCATCTGCGAACTGCTGGCCGTGATCCATGAAGCTCTTAGAATCAAAGGTGGATACGTGGACCGTAATTGGAGGAGCGGTGTTGACCGGCATAGCGTGTGAGGCAGCAGGAACCATTCCGCTAGGATCGAGCGACCATCCCGAGGAAGAAAGAACGTGACTTGGATTGTAGGGATCGAAGCCAAGCAACGTGTTGACCTTCGAAGCCGTTGGAAGCGCATCCAAGGATTCAACTTTGCCCCGATAATCCGTGGTGGTCATCATCCCATTTGCATTGGTGTTCACGTTCAATGGCGTCGGAGCCGTGTATGTCTGGGCGATCTCTTGTTCGGTGAGTTGCTTCGCGCGATTCGCCCGCGGATCACCCATGAAGGCAGATATTAGGCTGGACACAGCTCCGGCTGCGGCCACGAATGGTGCGGCGATCTGGGCGCCTGGAATCATAGCGAGAATGCCAGCCGCTCCCATTAGCGTCGATCCGAGACCGCCAGTGATGTTCTGCGCGCCACCATGGGTCATTTCCGTAATGCCCTGATACATACCGAAGGCTCCACTAGCGGCCTGGAATCCCATGCCGAGCGGAGTAGGATTCGCAGAACCTGTCCCGCCTCCGACACTTCTTGCTCCGTTGGACAGCGCCGACCCGACGGCCTTCGATACCTGAGCTGTCAGGCCTCCACTTGTAGGTGTGGATTCGCCGCTCAATGCGGAATCAAAGGCCGAACCAATCGTGTCGGTCATCTGGGATTGGAACGCAGGGGCGGAAGACGCTCCTGGAATCGCCATCGATCCTATGTCGCTGCTGCTGATGCCCAGAGCGGGAAAGCTGATCCCGGAATCCGACGTTCCGCCGCCAAAGGTTGGATCTTGGCCTGCCGTCAAGAAACTCCAGCCGCTAGAATCATCGCCGCCATACGGAAACGGAGGAAATATTCCAGCTCCGGTTCCCCAGCCCGGCTGGGAGCTGGCGCTAGGACCGGAGTTCCCGATACCGAACAGCTTCAGGATCGCGCTAATGGCTGGATTGGCAGACGCCGACGAACTCGCGCCGCGGCCGTGCGAAGTCACGCCCGGCAATGTAATTCCGAGACCCTTAGCTAGGCCTTGAACCTGATCGAGCAAGGGACTGCTCGCGGTAGAGCCGGATCCAAAGAACGGAATGGATACACTACTCGCCCCGGCGATCCCGAGCGAGTTTGGATCAACGCCTAACGCAGCACAGAGGGCCAAGGTGGCCGTCGTGTTGGCCGTGGTAGCGGAAGTATTGTCGATTGTGGCTGCGCTCGCCTGAGCCTTGGGATCTTGGGCGAACATGGTTCCCTGTAGGATCTTGCCGAGGAATGTTGGATCGTCCGCATCGCCCTGCCCTGGAATCGACAGCATGCCGGGTTGATAGACCGACTTGGCGACGTTACCGACCATCTTGTCAGCCTGGCCAAGCAGGAAGTTCCGACTGTAGGTTCCAGCGTGCCCCTTTAACCCAGCGCTAAATAGACCTTCTGCGAAGCTGCCAAACTCGTCTCGGAGTTTGTTGCTGGCTTCCTCCACCGACTCGTTGAACTTCCCGAGGGCCTCGGTTGATTGCGTCAGACGGTCGTTCTGTAGCTTTTGAAGTTCCGCTTGGGCATCGCCTATTTTCCGATCAATATCACTCTTCTGCTCGTCTGTGATCGGAACGACTTGCCTGAGACTGGCAATGCTGG
>Ga0206831_1281_pt1 | contig 9641 bp, 7 predicted proteins | sample Alteio_BWOrgCont_73_FD_152876 | JGI IMG/M metagenome (GOLD analysis project Ga0206831, IMG submission 152876) | Enriched cells from forest soil in Barre Woods Harvard Forest LTER site, Petersham, Massachusetts, United States -... | ecosystem: Environmental > Terrestrial > Soil > Temperate forest > O...
GGAATATGTTGGAAAGGAAGAAGGGGGACATCCGGTCATCAAGGTTGATCTGGAAAAGGTAGTCGTCAGTTCTGTTAAGCGGCATCTTGATGTAAAAGTTCTTCATCAACTATCCCTTGAGCTTGGTTTGCCTCAGATGTTGGGCAAGGCTGCTAACCCTTTATTGGCTATGATATATGCACACCTTCTTCAGAAAAGCAGCATAGTAAAGTTGCCGCAGTGGTTTGCTCATACTACTATATACGAGTTGCTTGGGTGTGACCCTTTTTCGACCAAAGAACTTTATGAATCGCTGGAACAGATTCAGAGAATAAATTTTGAAGCTGTTGAAGCGAAGCTTATAGCCTTCTGGCGTAGTATAGCCCCCGATGACGATAATACAGTAGTACTGGATGTTACAGATACTTATTTTGCAGGAAGTACATCAGAAAGCAAAAAGAGGCGGGGTAAGGACGGACATGTTTCAAGGCTTCTGCAGATTGGGCTAATAGTAAGCTTCAAAAATGGGTTTCCTCTGTTGCATCGCACATTTGAGGGCAATGTTCATAATGTAAAAGTATTTGAGAACATGCTCACTCATATTGCCGCCAATGGATTTAAAGGCATCATAATGGACAGGGGATTTTTCAGCAAGGAAGTCATTGCAGATTTGATGGCCCTTGGCATGCTTGCTATTGTAGGTGTAAAGCAAACGGAAGCTTTGCAAAAACAATTCCTCAGCCAGATCATAAGAGATGATATTTACAATAAGAAACACCAGGTGGTATTAAAAGAGACAACCGTGTATATCCAGTCTTTTGAATATCTGGGCGGTAAACTGATAGCAATTTATAATCCCACACTGGAATTACTCAAAAGAGACAAAGCAATGGCAGAAGCAAAAGATGGTATTGAGCCGGACAATATGAAATATGCCGGTTTCTCTTTGGTATTCCATAACACCGCTTACGATGACAAAGAGGTAATAAGGAAATACTTCGAAAAAGACGTAGTAGAACGAGCCTTTAAATCATTAAAAGGACCATTGTCTCTACGGCCTATACGGGTCTGGGTGCGTCAGCATGTTGATGCCCATGTAAAAATATGCTACCTGGCAATGGCTATACTGGCATTGTTGGATTATAGAAGCAGGCAAATAAAAATATCAGCAATTGATGCTCTGAAAATGTTGCAATACACCTATAAAGTAAATCTCAAACATAATGAAACTAAAAAGGAATGGCAAAAATTAGTTACCATGACCAATAAAGAAAAAGAATTACTGAAAATACTAAATTGTAGTGTATAAAACAGGGGGCAAATTCAGGTAATTAACCATTACATGAAACACTTACCTTTGCTGCCAAATAATGCTCCAAAGTAAAAAATAAATGCAGGATACAACAAGGACTGAAATAGTTTCTTTAGGTGAATTTGGCCTGATAGAACATTTAACGAAAAACAATGAGACCAGGCAGGCAGGCACTATACTGAGTATAGGCGACGATGCCGCTGTGATAGACCAGTTTGGCAGGCAATCGGTGATCTCGAACGACTTGCTGATAGAAGGCATCCACTTCGACCTGATGTACACCCCTTTGAAACACCTGGGATATAAAGCGGTTGCGGTGAACCTTTCTGATATATACGCTATGATGGCTACGCCTACGCATATCACCCTGGCGTTGGGCATAAGCAATAAGTTTTCGGTAGAGGCGCTGGAGGAGTTTTATGAGGGGGTTTACGCGGCCTGTGAGCAATTTGGTGTGGACCTTATAGGCGGGGATACTTCGAGTTCCAAAATAGGTTTTATCATCAGCGTTACGGCGATAGGCGAGGTGGCGCCTGATAAGTATGTGACACGCAAGGGCGCACAGGTAAATAACCTGATCTGTGTATCGGGCGACCTGGGAGCGGCATACCTGGGGCTGCAATTGCTGGAACGGGAGAAAAAGATATTCTTAGAAAACCCGGCCATACAGCCCGACCTGCACAACCAGAAATACCTTGTGGGGCGAATGCTGAAACCCACGCCCAGGGCTGATATTGCGGAATGGCTGCAGGAAGCGGGTATTACCCCCACAGCAATGATAGATATAAGCGACGGCCTGAGTTCGGAACTGCTGCATATATGCACGGGCAGCGATGTGGGTTGCATTGTGTATGAGGAAAAAATTCCGGTACACGAGGAGGCGCGTAAAATGGCAATGGAGTTTGGCGTGGGCGCCGCAGCCTGCGCCCTGAGCGGCGGAGAGGATTATGAATTGCTGTTTACGATAAGGCAGGAAGACTATGAGCAGGTGGCCAAGCATAAAGATATTAGCGTGATCGGGTACATTACCGAAAAAAGCGATGGAGTGAACCTGCTCACCACCGGCGGCAATAAACATAAGCTGACGGCGCAGGGGTGGAATGCTTTTGTGTAGATATGGAATTGGGTCCTTCGGCGCGGCTCAGGATGAAAGGGATTTGGAATTTGGATTGTTGTTTTACACAATATCACTAGTTCGGCTGTCGCTCACTATGGTGAAAAAATAATGGGAGGTTGATGGGATATGCAGCGCTGAAATGCTTTTCTGGCTTGTTTATTACTATTTTCCTCCTTATCTCATCATATCGCATTGCTACGCATTTTGTATGGCATGTTTGTCTGGAATATTTATCTGTGCATGTTTACAACTACATGCACAGATAAATTTAGTGCGTAATCCAAGTTTTGAGCAATACAGCCAATGTCCATGGCAGGAAAATCAAGTCAGATTAGCAAATTATTGGGACGGAATAGATACCAGCTACCATGATGGAGATTCCACTTTTTATGATCCTCCATATTTACCTGATTATTGCAATGTTTGTATTGACAACTTTTGTTGCAGTATTCCTTTAAGTGGAGCTTATTTTCATTATCCTCGTACTGGTAATGGCATGGTGGATGTTGTCATGTATTTTGATAATAGTTTCACCTATCCGAATCAAAGGGATTATTTGCAGGGGCGGCTAAACACTCCGTTGACGGCAGGCAAATATTACTGCGTAACTTTTTACGTATGTTTCGATGGCATTACGGCATCATTACCATCTGCTTATGCTATTGACCATATAGGAGCTTACTTAGACGATGGAACAATAGATTTAGATACAGGAAATACCTGCGGGCTACCTCATCCGAGTATCATCCCGCAGGTATATACCTCTACAATAATAACAGATACGCTAAACTGGACGATGATACAAGGCTTGATAACAGCCAGCGGAACGGAAAGATTCATTACCATAGGTAATTTTTTTGATAATGCACATACGGATGTTGATACCTTTGCAGGAGCGTCTTTAGGCGATGAATTGTCAGTATATCTTGTTGATGATGTAAGCGTGGTCGAAACCGGCACTATACCAGATGCCGGACCAGATGGTTTTGTGTCTCCGGGTAGTGATAGCGCAACCATAGGCAGCAGCGAAGAAGGGCTGCCGCTAACGTGGTTCGTGTATGGCAGCCTTGTACCCATAGGCCACACAGGGAGCCTGAAGGTACACCCGGATACTACTACCACATATGTGCTAAGTATGGACTTATGTGATGGAGTGACTTTTGATACGGTGACGGTGTGGGCTTCTCCTGCACGAGTAGGCAATGTGGCAATGCGGCAATACGATAATGTGAAAATATGGCCGAACCCTGCGAAGGGTCAGCTAACGGTCTCTAATGCGGCTAATAGTGAAATGAAAATATTAAACTTGCTTGGACAACAGGTGTATGATGCTACTGTTATTTCTAATAAAGATGTACTCAATGTATCGCAATTAATTCCGGGTGTGTATGTAGTTCAAATCATAGCTCCTGACGGGAGTAAAAAATGTATGCAGTTGGTGAAGGAGTGATTGTCTGAACTATGATTAGGGCATCTCTAAAAACTCTTTATTTTTCCTAAGCGAATTGTATCCTTGATTTTATTTTGTAATTGTTCTGTTTACATCAGCGACATTTTTTATATTTTCTCTTGTTTTTCCATCAGTTCAGCCATTTTTTTCATTACCGGACACACGTATCCCATAACTTATGCCATTTGAGTAGTGCGAAACATGTTGTAAGTAAGATTCATTAACCCAATTACAGCCTTTGCTCTTTTTATTCCTATTGTTTTGATAAATGATCCGTTCATACTGTTTTCAACAAAACCAAATATATGCTCTACGCGTACCCTTACCTTTGATTTTTCTTTATTAGTCGCTTCCTGTTGCTCGGTCAATGGTTTATTGCGATAACCTTTTTCTACAATCTGTAGGATAACCTTCTTTTCTTGTACCAGTTCATTTTGAAAATCTTCTCCGGTATATGCACTATCTGCATAGAAGGGTTGGCCTTCATCTTCTTTATTGAGCAAACCTTTTGTAGGTTGGCTATCATGTACTGATGCGTCTGTAACAGTATAGCTTGTAATCAATTTGCTTTTCTCATCGCACTTTACATGATTTTTATAGCCATAATAAGATACTCCGTTTTTCATTGTCCAGCGAGCATCTGTGTCTTTCTGTTCCAGTTTGTTTTCATTTCCTTTTTTCATCCATTCCTTAGGAATCTGACCGTCCTTTATCTGTTTATTTTCTTCCCTGGTGTTACGCTGCTTGGGTACTTCCACAAAACTTGCGTCCACTATTTTGCCTTCATGGATTATCAGACCCAAAGATTCTAACTTAGCCTTGAACAGATTGAACAGCTTATCAATCATATCCAGGTCAATGAGTCGTTCACGAAAGTTCCATATCGTTTTACTATCCGGCACATCATCGGCAATAGTTAATTTCAAAAAGCGCATAAAGCTCAACCGGTCACATATCTGGTATTCAGTCTGGTCATCGCCTAAATTATAATAACGTTGCAAGATGAGTATTTTAAACATCAACACATAATCGTAAGGCTTACGACCGCCATCATCCTTGGGTGCAACATGTAACTCGTCTATCAAAAGTGGTCTGAATAGCTCAAAATCAACTCCTTTTGATAGTCTTACCAGAGGGTCGCCTAATTTAGAGAGTTTTTCCAGCCTGAAATCCTCATCAAATAAACCAATTGCTTTACTTCGTTTAAATTTCTTCATTAATTAATTTGTTATCAACAACTAATGTACAACAATTAATAAAAATAAATTGTTAAAATTATACTAAAATATTTGCATTTTAGTTTTTAGAGGTGCCCATTAGAATGATTTTTCTGATTGGCTATGATTTTTTGTACTCGTGTTTGTCATGCTGACCGCGTGCCGCATTAGCTTTAGCGGTGGCGCACGGAGGAAGCATCTTTACTCGTGATGGTAATTCCCCCTTTAGCGTTGGTCATGTGCGTGAGCGAAGGGGGTTAGGGGGATGTTTTTTAGCAGTACTCCGGAAAGCTCAATAAGGAACAGAACGTACAAGGGAGTGACCCTTCGACAAATGCTCAGGACAGGCTACACGATGCTTAATAGTAGTAATACAGCTAAGTACCAAAAATCAGGCTCCAATCTGTTTATTTGTTCTTCATTGCGGTTTTTCAATTACTTTTGTTTTTTAGCCTCACTTATGCGTTTGTTTGTTGTTGTTTTTATAACTTGTTTATTCTTAAATAGTAATGCCCGCTCGCAGCCGGGTATAAACTTAGATAATGTATGGTCGCTGGAGCAATGTGTTAAGTACGCTATTGACCATAATATTTCTATAAAGCAAGACTCGCTGACTGCGCGGCTTGCGAGATATACATTATTACAAAGCCAGTTGTCGCAGTTGCCGGTGGTGAGCGCCAATGGCAGTTATGGGAAAAGTTTCGGGCGATCTATTAATCCTACGAGCAATGAGTTTGTGGAAGGGGATTATAATTCGCTTACGGCATCGGGTACCGGCAGCCTGCTGTTGTTTGGCTGGAACCAGGTACGCAATACAATTGCTAAAAACAGATACAGCCTCGAAGCATCGCTGGCCGCACTTGACCAGCTAAAGGATGATATTTCGCTTAATGTTGCCAATAGCTTTCTTATTGCGTTGCTGGCGCAGGAGCAAATAGAGATAAGCGCAAACCAGGTGGCGCTATCCAAAGCGCAGCTTGACCAGACGAGGGCGTTTGCGGAATCGGGCAGGCTACCGGAACTGAATGTTGCACAGCTTGAATCGCAACTGGCATCGGACAGCGCTACGCTTATCAATTCTATAGCAAGTTATAATTCGGATATACTGGACCTGAAAGCCCTGCTCAACCTTGATTTCAATGTGCCTCTTTCCATAAAAGTACCGGGGGTGGAACCGGGAGAGCAGGCATTGGTAAGCAATCTGCAACCGGAAGAAATATACCAGGAAGCCCGTAAACATTTTGGCGCAATAAAAGGCAGCCTATTGCAGGTAAGCTCGGCAGAGAAAGGAGTAGATGCTGCAAAGGGCAACCTGTACCCGCAACTGAGCCTGGGCTACCAGGTGGGTACTAACTGGGCAAGTAATTATCTGAATTACGTGCCTACCAACCAATTGATCGGGTCGCAACCAATAGGTATTACCGGGCATAGCCTTGATACTGTTTACCAGCCGGTATATAAAATATTAACGCCTGCTATTCCTTTTAACACCCAGATCAATAATAACTTCCGCCAGTTGGTGTTTTTAAACATTAATATACCCATATTTAATTCGTGGCAATCGCAATACGCGCTGCGGCAGGCTAAAATAAACCTTTCGCAACAGCAACTGAATGAATACAATGCCGAACTGACGCTGAAACAGAATGTATATAAGGCACATAATAACGCGCTCAATTCGATACAGAAATACTATGCGGCAAAACGTGCTGATGACGCTGCTGAACGCGCGCTTGATTTCGCACAAAAACGCTATGACCTGGGACTGACCAGTACTGTTGACTTGCTGGTGACCAAAAACACCGCGTTCAATTCGGCTTCAAACCTGATAAGCGCAAAATACGACCTGATCTTTAAACTTAAAGTAATAGACTATTACCTGGGCAAAGAACTAAAATTATAACCAATGGATGAATTGTCAATGGACGATCTGAGAGCAGTATTATTCCGGGCCACCAATGAGGCCGGTAAAATAATATCGCAGTATTTCAACAGTGCGTTTAAGATAGACCATAAGGAAGGTATCAATAACTTAGTGACTGAGGTTGACAAACATTCTGAAGATAAGATCATTGAGGTGATAAGGTCTGTGTTTCCTGCCCATACCATTATAAGTGAAGAAGTAGGTGAGCTGATAAAACCATCTGATTACCAATGGATCATAGACCCTATAGATGGCACTGTGAATTTTGCGCACAGCATACCTATATGCTGTGTAAGCATAGGGTTGCTGCATAACAACATACTTGTATTGGGCGCTGTTTATAACCCCATAATGAATGAGTTGTTTTTTGCTGAAAAAGGCAAGGGCGCAACGCTGAATGGTATGCCCATCAGCGTATCCACCAAAAAAGATTTCAGGACGGCGTGCTTAGTTACCGGGTTCCCGTATAAATGGCCGGATAATACAGAGCATCCGATAAAAGTATTTGAACGCATAGTGATGGAAGGATTGCCGGTAAGGAGGCTTGGCTCGGCGGCAATTGATCTTTGCTGGGTAGCGTGTGGCCGTTTTGATGGTTTCTGGGAATACAATCTTAATGCCTGGGATGTTGCTGCAGGCTATTTAATATTGCAGGAGGCGGGAGGCAGGATCACTGATTTTGATGGGGCTGAATACAATGTGTTTGAACGGGAGACACTTGCCACCAATGGCCTCATACATGACCAGATGCTTGCGTTGATAAAAAATAAGAAGGGGTAATGGCAATTGTGTACGAAGTTACCGCACGAAATGATCTCTCGCAAAGGCGCAAAGGCGCGGTTTCCAGTGTGATGTTTTAAAGTCCGCAAAGGTATTAGCCGATAAATATTTTCGCGGTTTTAATGGCCTCACTTACCATTTTTTGAAAATAATAAATACTGCCGCAACTATCAGGCAGAAGCCCACAATATGGTTCCATTCCAGTTTTTGTTTAAAGACAACCATTGAGAAAAGGGCGAAGACGCCTAAAGTGATAGCTTCCTGTATTGTTTTTAACTGCACAAGGCTGAATGGCCCGCCATCATCTTTGAAGCCTATACGGTTTGCGGGTACCTGGAATAAATATTCAAAAAAAGCAAGCCCCCAGCTAATGAGGATTATTGAGAACAGCCCCAGGTTTTTACTCCATACCATGTCTTTAAACTTCAGATGGCCGTACCAGGCGAAGGTCATAAAAGTGTTGGAGATGAACAGGAAGATAATTGTGGTAAATGCTTTCAAGGCTGGGAGTAAATTTAACCATGAGAATAGGTGATGTAATCAGTAATCACATCACCATTAATGATTACTGTGCTGGGGCTTGATGGCAGAATCATGGCATTGGGTTGCAGGTTTAATTGGGAAAAAAATGAATCATTAAGCGCATAGGTTGAGTCGAAAGGGTAGGTGGCGGAAGAATCGGTGAAAAAAGGTACCTGGTCGGGTTGGTTGTTTGCCAGGTCGCTTAAAAGGAAAGTCATCATCAATACATTTGGATTATTCGGAGAGATCTGGAAAGTTACTGTAGTGCCACCTTGCACCTGGTCTTCGCAAACCCCTCTGCCCACGCATAGCCCGTGATTGGGTTGTTCGGTTCCAAAAAATATAGGTCCCGCAATTGAGGAGTATGTAGGTTTGAAACCGGTACAAAAAGTCACAACTAACAATACGATAAACGACAAGCCGAAAATAGCGTTGGATTTCATAATAAAGTTTTTAAGGTTACTTTCATTCAACGCCTGCTGGTATATTTCAACGGCGTTCTTGTAATCTTTCTCCAGTTTGTATGTTTTACTGATACCGATGAGGCTCCATATCAGCAATTTGGAATTATTTATTGCATGGCTTATATCCCGCGCCTGTTTATAATTTCCTGCTGCCTTACCGGCATCAAGCGTAGCAAGGTAAATATCGCCTACATCCAGTAGCAGCGCTGCTTCCATAAGGGTATCCTGCAGGCTTGCTTTTTGCGATCTTGTTACTGTAATTACCAGGTGCAGGGCGCTGTCGTAATAAGAAAGAGCATGTGTATAATCGCCGATCTCATCATATACCGCTCCCATATTTCCTAAAATATTTGGTTGGGCAACATCTGGTTTTAGCTTTAAAACCTGTGCATAGTAATCTAATGCTTTATCATATTGATGTAACTCTACATAAAATCTGGCTATAGTTTCCAGGGCTATACACTCATTAAGCGTATCATTGAATTTTTTTGCCAGTTCCACATTTTCCTGGTAATATTCAGACGTTTTCTGGATGTTTTTAGCGCATTTAAAGTATATCTCTCCCAGGTTCCTTATTGAATTATACAGACCCTCATGCCACTCAATTTTTTCTGCAAGTTCCTTCGCTTCAACGGCAATAAATATTTTATCTGCCACATCTTCGCAATACATGGAAGAAGACTTATCAATAAGCGTTTTAACCTTTTCCGTATCGGAAGACAGCATTTGCACCAACGCATTAATAGAATCAATATTTTCCTTGTGCGATTGCGCTAACGAGTAATGGGAACTAAATAAGGTTATTAAAAAGGCTAATAAAGCAATGCTATTTCGGAAAAAAATGTTCATTTTGCTGCTTTATTAATTGTGCTGTTT
>Ga0206831_1282_pt1 | contig 9630 bp, 9 predicted proteins | sample Alteio_BWOrgCont_73_FD_152876 | JGI IMG/M metagenome (GOLD analysis project Ga0206831, IMG submission 152876) | Enriched cells from forest soil in Barre Woods Harvard Forest LTER site, Petersham, Massachusetts, United States -... | ecosystem: Environmental > Terrestrial > Soil > Temperate forest > O...
GTGGGATAAACTCCGCAATTGCCACTGTCAATAATCACATCAATTTGTTTATGCCACGTTGCGGGTAAATCTTCAATGTCGGCAATAGGAAATTCTTCACCCGGTAATTGCAAGGTCACACTCATCAAGGGTTCATTTAATTCAGCAAGCAACGCTTGCACTACTTTGTGATCCGGAATCCGCAAACCTATCGTTTTGCGTTTCGGATGCTGCAAGCGTCGCGGCACTTCATTGCTCGCGGGCAAAATGAAAGTATAAGCGCCCGGCGTATGCGCGCGCAAGATCCGATATACGCTATTACTCACTTTAGCGTAAGTGGCTAATTCTGATAAATCACGACAGACTAGCGTAAAATGGTGCTTATCATCCAATTGCCGCAAAGCGCGGATGCGATCAACCGCATCTTTTTCATTCAAATGACAGCCCAAAGCATAACTCGAATCGGTCGGGTAAGCCACCAACGCACCACCTCGAATTAATTCAGCAGCTTGGTGAATTAAACGCAATTGGGGGTTGTCAGGATGAATAGCTAAGAGCATGATTTTAAGGGTGAGATTGTATCATAATTTGGTATAATTAACCCCCTATGCAAATGCTCGCCGATTTCTTTCCTATTCTTATTTTCTTTATTGTCTTTAAAATCTGGGGCGTGTTTGCCGCCACTGCGGCTGCCATCGTAGTATCCATTATCCAAGTAATTTTTTACCGCGTAAAACACGGCAAATTTGAAAAAATGCAGCTCATTACCTTAGCTATTATTGTGATATTAGGCGGTGCTACTTTAATCGCGCATAACGATATTTTTATTAAGTGGAAAGTCAGCGTCGTTAATTGGGTTTTCGGAATTGTTTTACTTGCCACACAGTGGTCTGATATGCCGTTGATGAAACGTTTGCTAAGCCAAAAAATTAATTTACCTGATCAGGTATGGAAAAAATTAAATTTAAGCTGGGCAATCTTTTTTATTGTGATGGGGATCATCAATATTTATGTGGCTTATCACACCAGTACCGCAACCTGGGTCAATTTTAAATTATTTGGCGTGCTTGGCTTAACGGTTTTATTTGCCATTGGCCAAGCGTTTTTTTTGGCGAAGCATATTAAGGAGTGAGTCGGTTTCCGACATTCCAAAAATTAATGTAGGGGACGCTCGCGAGCGTCCCGCGGGCGGGTCGCGACCCGCCCCTACAAAAACAATTGAAGTTAACATGAAGTAAAAAAATGAACACTACTATCGAAACAATGACTAAGCAATTAACGGACGCATTAGCACCAACCGTTTTAGAAATCATCGACGACAGCGCTGATCACATTGGTCATTACGCCAGCGGTGGACATTACACCGTCAAAATTGCCAGTGGAAAATTTGCTGATTTGTCACGCTTAGAATCTCATCAATTAGTTTACGAAGCCTTAGGCGATTTAATGAAAGAAGAAATTCACGCTTTACGTATTGAAATTATCAAGGAGTAACCCATGACTTTTATTGAACACATGGCCGCTTATTATGCCCACCACACTAAGAAAGCCACGATTGTTACCCATATCTTTGGCATCCCATTAGTAATGTTTTCAATCCTGGTGTTATTAGCATGGATTAGAATCCCCACCGCAAGTTACATCAATTTAGCCTGGGTGTTTGTCATCATCAGTGGTATTTTTTATTTCTTTTTTGATATCAGCTTAGCCATCGGCATGGCGATTTTGCTCATTATTTTAGGTATCCTTGCGACGTGGACCAGCCATAACGGACCTGATAAATTAAGCGTGTTTATTTTTGTTGTCACTTTTGTTTTAGGCTGGATATTACAATTCGTCGGACATTGGATTGAAGGCAAACGCCCCGCCTTTTCTGAAAATTTAACTCGCGGTGCTATCGGCCCCTTATTTATTATCGCGGATATTTGTTTTGCCTTTGGCTTTAGACGCGATTTACAAAAAGAAATTTTACGAACCGCTGGTCAACAACATCATCACAAGTAACTATGTTAAACACTCTCGCGCGCTATTGGATTGTTTCTCGCTCTATCTTTACCACTTGGTTTTGGTCTCTCATCGCCATGTCGGTGATCATACCGGGACTCCGCAGCCGACAACGCAGTAATTATTTTGTGCGTACCTGGTCAGCTTCTCTCTTGCGCATCATCGATCTCGATTATCAGGTATTTAATCCACACAATGTCAAATTTGAACCTGGCAAACATTATATTGTGATGTGTAATCACAGCAGCCTCTATGATATTCCTTTGAGCGTAATGGCCATTGATGGCAGCGTGCGTATGCTAGCTAAAAAAGAATTACGCCACATCCCTATTTTTGGTTATGCGATGGCAAAAAATGAATTCTTATTTATTGACCGAAAGAATCGCAATCAAGCCATCAAAGATTTAAAACTCGCCGCTGAAAAAATGCGCAGTGGGATTATTTTATGGATTGCTCCGGAGGGGACACGTTCTCGTGATGGCCGCTTATTACCGTTTAAAAAAGGGGGATTTATGCTCGCTATTGAAACTGGCGCCACTATTGTGCCGCTCGGTATTCGCGGCGCGATTGATATCGTTGAACCCCGCACTTTCAAAGTCAAGCGCGGACAACATGCCGAAATGCACATCGGTCAACCGATTGATGCTTCTGCTTATACACTAGAACAACGCGATGCGTTGATGGAGAAAGTAAGGGCTGCAATTAGTGAAGTGGCCGCTGTAGGTCGGCTTCCGGGGTTTCACCGCTAGGTGAAACGAACAAGCCGACAGCCAATGTCGGCTTACTCATCCCGCACTTAAATCTTCTGTAAGAAGCAGTAAGTAGTTTATATTACTGTTCGATTTTCCTATGCTAATTTAAGTGCGGGATTCGGGAAGCCGACCTACTCGCGAAACGATACTATCTCCCAATTTTTTTCTTCGGCAATTTTTTTCAACACCGGATCGGGGTCAACTGCGATTGCTTTGTCAGCATGATAAAGCAAGGGCAAATCATTTTGCGAATCAGAATAAAAGGTAATGTAAGTGGGTTTAATCGCCTGCTGTTTTAACCAATGTTCAAAACATCGTAATTTACCGGCACCGATACAAGGCTCGGGAATAAAATCACCTGTGTAGCGACCATCGATCATTTCAGCACGACTGGCAATTAAGGTATCCGCTTTAAAATAATCCGCTACCGGCTCAGCAATAAAATCAACCGTGGCGGTAATGATAATAATGTGCTCCCCCTGCTCACGATGGTGGCGAATTTTAGCCTGACCTTTTACCGTTAAAAACGGAGCTAATTTAGTCCGTAAATATTCTTCCCGCAGCGCCAATCGTTGCTCAGGTGGAAGCGCTTGTATCATTTCTAATTCAAAGGCATACGCCGCTTTAATATCTAAGCGAGCCTGATGGTAATCATCTACAAATTGTTCGCGTAACGCTCGCTGTGCAGCTGAAATCAATTTTTTCTCCCACAAAAACTCATTCCACAACGCACTCGAATCGGCGGCAACCAAAGTATGATCCATATCAAATAAAGCCAATTTCATAATATTTTCCAGCTTTAAGAATAGGCGTACCTGATACACCCTACCCTCTTTATTAATTAAAACGCATTTTAGCAAACCTCAAGAGTAGGAAGCGAGTTGAGTAATAAAAAATCTTTTACGCCAAGGTATGAATACGGTAAAATAGGTCTTCATTCGGGCCTATAGCTCAGTTGGTTAGAGCAGAGGACTCATAATCCTTTGGTCCCAGGTTCAAGTCCTGGTGGGCCCACCAAATCATTTTCGAAACAGACTCGAAACCTTCCTCTCCCAAGCTCTAGCATACTCATTATGCTTTTGCTATCCTGTGCAAAGAATGCAACTCCCTCACCCTTCCAAAATCCTCGGCCCATTTGCCTTAGCGATGATGGCCATCGTCGCCATCATTGATTTGCGTGGCGTGCCAATCATGGCGAGCTATGGCTTGAGTGCCTTATTTCTCTACGCGATTGCAGCCGTTTGTTTTTTAATTCCCAGCGCCTTAATTTGCACTGAATTGAGCACAGCTTTTCCAGAAGCAGGTGGATTATATGCCTGGATTAGCAAAGCTTTTGGCCCTCAAACGGGGTTTTTTGCGATGTGGTTGGAATGGATTAATAATGTGGTGAGTTTCCCTGCCATGCTCACATTTATCGTCGTCACTTTAACGTATATTTTTAATCCGCATTTAGCAACCCATAAATATTTTATCTTTGGCAGCACGCTATTGATTTTATGGCTCGTCACGCTCTTTACGAGTTTAGGTGTGAAAGCATCGAGCCGTTTAAATATTATCGGCGCGCTACTCGGCACCATTTTCCCTGCGCTACTCATCATTATTTTGAGCATGGCATGGTTATTCAGCAAACATACACTACAAATTCATTTTGCTTGGCACGCTTTATTGCCGGTGTTTCATTTTGATAATTTAGCGTTTTTTAGTGGTACTTTATTAGGTTACGCTGGCATGCAAGTGATTGCTTTTCATGCGCTGAATGTCCGCCATCCGGCCCGTGATTATCCGCGTGGCATTTGGGCTGCGGTAATTATTATTTTAATCGTCACGGCGGGCACCTCATTAGCCGTTGCAGTGGTGGTGCCCGCACAAAAATTAGATTTAGTATCCGGATTGATTGAAGGATTTAATTATTTCTTCGTGGCTTTTCATATGAGTTGGGCAACGCCGATCATTGCAGCGTTGATCGTGTTAAGCGTGCTTGCCAGTTTAAACACTTGGTTTTTAGGGCCTGCGCGTGGCTTAGTGGTGGCGGCACAAAAGGGTTATTTCTTTCAGCCGTTTGCGTATGTTAATCGTCATGAAGCACCTGTCTTAATTTTAATTTTGCAAGCCATCATTGCCACGCTATTTTTAGCAATCTTTTTTTATATGCCGACAATTACCAGCGGCTTTTGGGTGTTGTTAGATTTATCAGCGCAATCCACTTTAATTATGTACGGTTTATTATTTGCCTGCGCCATTCGCTTACGTTATAAAACGTTACCGCGCGCGCCACAAGCTTACTTTATTCCCGGTGGAAAAAGTTTGCTCTGGTTAGTGGGAGGATTAGGAATTGCCTGTTGCGCCATTGCATGGCTCATGAGTTTTACACCGCCGCATATTTTAAATACGGGTAGTGTGTGGCATTATGAAGCTGTTTTAATTATCAGTAATTTAATTTTTCTTAGCATTCCTTTCGTGATCATGCTTTATAGAAGTCATTCTTCAGCAGTGATCGGAAAATTAAAGTAAGTGTTGGGATACGGTTCATCTTTCAACGTAAAATGCCACCATTCATAGGGATAGGGATTAAAGCCATATTTCAACATCAATTGTTGCAAGATCATACGGTGTTGATACGCAACAACTCCCACCATTATATTATCGGGATGCGCGCGCTCATCCATGCAATCAAAACCGGTGCCCATGTCAATGCTATTGTCTTGGAAACGATCATGATAGGCTGCGTAACAACTCACTAATTTTTGACCGCGATGATAAGTCGCTTCTTGTAAAGTGGGAATTGGCACGATAGTTAAATCCATGGTGCTGCCGCGGCTGTGTGAAGATTTTGCAGCGACATAACCTAACTTAAACAGATCGGCTTTATCAACTTGCGGATAAAATTCTGCTTTAGTAATTTGATCACCTTTCACTGCACTCCAGGCAATAAAATCATCCACCGCCATTTGCGGCCGATAGCAATCGTACACTTTTAAAGAGAGATTTGATTTTAATAATTCCTCTTGTACTTTATGCAAAGCTTTTGCTGCAGGCTTGGTTAAAATACATTCGGCCGCTTCATAGCCTTGAATCGGGCGACCGACAAAATTATGATAGGTACTGTAACGGATATCTTGCAAAATGCTGGGGTCGACATCTTTTAGATACACAAAACCGGAAGGTAAATTATTTGCCAAGCTGGCAGTAAAACTCAATACACCGAACACACCAAACAAGAGTTTGCGGACCATGATAATTCTCCTCGTTAATCGAGGAATATTTTATCAAATTGCCAAACAAGAAAATCTTGATAATTGTCAAATTACTTTGTACCTGATTTTAACAACTGACAATTGGGATTTTCGATTTTCGTCATCCCCGCGAAAGCGGGGATCCGGGCCTCTGTTAGATTTTTTCTGGATTCCCGCCTGCGCGGGAATGACGGCAAAATCTAATTATGTAACTCATGTTACGCAGTTAACATGAATTCTTTACGCGATGGGGGATTTTTAAGGGGGAGAACCGCGATTCTCCCCCTTAAATTTGAGCAAAAATTTACTTTTTGCTCAAATTCAAAACAAAGATACTCATGTTACGCAAAATGTTTCTCCGGCATGCTTTGAAACTCATCCACCAGCAAACTATCAACGCGTGCAGCTTCATAATCGCGTAACACAGTGGCTTCGGCTACATCGATCACATGGGCATTAAGCGCTTGCTCGATTTGTTTTACAAAATCGGTAGTACGCGTTAATTTCTTTTCACTGATTGCGGTACGGATTTTTTTCTCAATCGGTTCAGCGGCTAACATTTTCACGAGCGCATCTTCCATGCGACCGACGGGTTGCGAAGCATCGCCAATGTAACAAAGGTACGTTAGACGGTTACGTAATTCAGAATGTTGCATCATATGTTTTGCGACTTGATGCGACAGTTGATCGCTGGGTTTTTGATAACTCAAACCAAAGGGGAAAATGATCCGTTTTAGAATCCAGCTCACACCACGCGGGGTGAAGTTAGCAAAGAAATCGAGAAACGCCGCTTGCATATCCCACAAACATTTATCGAGCGCCCATTGCACATAAGGTAAATCTTCTGGTGGCGAATTTTGATCGGCATGATATTTCAATACGGTCGAAGCCAAATATAAAGCGCTTAATACATCGCCTAAACGCGCCGATAAGCTTTCTTTACGCTTCAATGCGCCACCCAACATCAGCATGGCAAAATCGGCGGTCATAGCGAGCGCGGAGCTCATGCGGGTTAATTGCCGATAATAAGCTGCTAAGGCCGGTGATAAAGGGCTGTGCGCAAAGCGTGCATTCGTTAAGCCAAAACTGAAAGTCCGCACCACATTGCTCACCGCAAAACCAATGTGCGAAGTTAACAAAGTATCAAATTCTGCAAGATTATTTTCGCCTGCCGCCTGCATTTCTTTTAACACAAACGGATGGCAGCGAATCGCGCCTTGTCCAAACACAATTAAATTGCGGGTTAAAATATTGGCACCTTCCACCGTAATGGCCACCGGTATTGCAAAATAGCCTTGCGCCACATAGTTACGCGGCCCCAACTGCACGCCACGCCCACTGTGAATATCCATTGAATCATTGCAGACTTGCCGGCTCATTTCCGAACAGTGATATTTAGCAATCGCAGAAGCCACCGCCGGTTTCACTTTTAAATCCACCGCACCTGCAGTCATGCGTCGACATGCTTCTAAAATATAAGTGTAAGCACCGATACGGGCTAACACCGCTTCAATGCCTTCAAATTCACCGATCGACACTTTAAATTGCTTACGCAAGCGCGAATACGCACCGGCCATGCGAAAATTTAACATACCGGCAGCCGTACCCAAAGCGGGCAAGGAAATACCGCGCCCTATCGATAAACATTCCATCAACATGCGCCAGCCGCGACCGATCATTTTCGGGCCGCCGATAATCCACTCTAAAGGCACAAACACATCCTGGCCACGCGTCGGACCATTCATGAACGCGAGGCCAACCGGAAAATGCCGCGCACCGACTTCAACGCCGGGATGACTAGTCGGCAATAAACACACGGTGATGCCGAGCTCAACTTTATCGCCGAGCAAATGCTCCGGATCAAATAATTTAAACGCTAAGCCTAAAACAGTTGCGATCGGTGCGAGAGTAATATAACGCTTATTCCAGCTAATCCGCATGCCAATGACTTCTTTGCCCTGATATTCGCCTTTACAAACATAACCCATATCCGTCATCGCGCCGGCATCGCTGCCCGCATCAACGCCCGTTAAAGCGAAGCAAGGAATTTCTTCACCGCGCGCTAAACGCGGCAAATAATAATTTTTTTGTTCCTCAGTACCATAGTGAAATAATAATTCGCCAGGCCCTAAAGAATTGGGCACCATGGTGTTCACCGCCAAGCTTAAACTACGCGTAGCAATTTTTGCGATCACACACGAGTGCAAAAAAGCTGAAAACCCATGCCCGCCATATTGTTTGGCGATCACCATACCGAGGAAGCGATTATCTTTTAAATATTGCCACACTTCCGGTGATAGATCATGCCGCTCATACATTACATTCCAATCGCTCACCATGCTGCATAAAGTTTCTACTTCATTATTTAAAAAGGCTTGTTCTTCGGGAGTTAAACGCGGTTGCGGAATGCTGTGGAGTTTTTTCCAATCGGGCCGGCCGGCAAATAAATCGCCTTCCCACCACACATCGCCCGATTCAATGGCTTCGCGTTCGGTCGCACTCATGGGCGGTAAAATTTTTTGAAAGCGTTTTAAAAAGGGAGCGCTGAATAAAACAATGCGTAAAGGTTTTACATTGGCAAACAGTGCCGCCACGATGAAGATGATCCAGAAAATCAAGGCTAAAACAAAGCAATCGCCAGGCGCTAGCGAATATAACACCAGCATGATGAACATCGTCACAGTCCACTTGCGTGGGTTAACGCGCTTAAACATCAAGCCCCAGGCAAAGGCTAAAAGAATAATAATTTTAAGTGCTAACATTTTGCTTGTTCCGCCGAGCTATTAAAAGTGCCATATGATAATGGATTATGCGTTAAGATGCGAGTGTTAACCTTACATTGAGCAAATTAAGCTTGCGCACTCGCAAAGCAAAAATGACAGCTTAATGGCGTGGTTGTTTGCTCATATGGCACCCAACACAAACCTTATATCCCTCTGCCGACTGCCAAAACGGTACTCCAACCGCCCCACATTGACTGCATATCTCTCCTTGGCGTAATGTTTTAGGAGTCGAAGGATGAGCAAAGTTTGCTTCATGCACAGACATATTGCAGGTTTTTAGAAATTCCCTAAAAGATGGTAGTAAAGGATTGCTAGGAGTTGGAGGAGGTAATGAAGGAACATAACCCGGCCAGTTTGTTGGAATCACGGGCGGTAACTCTATCGAAAATTTAAATGTACGTGTTTTGGTGTGAGGCGGCTGAAAAAGACGTGATATAAAGCGCGAAGAGAATTCACGCCATAACCTATCATCTTCCAAAGAGAATGTCGGCATAAGCTGCCAGGGAGGAGTGGCAAAATAAATAGCTCGCAAGCGTTGCGCATATCGACCACAAACCCACAGTAGCTCTTCGAGATAGGCATCAGGAATAGAGTACTCAATTTCGTATATGTCGGTCGTATTTCCATCTAAAGCTTTTTGCCATAAAAGTAAAAAATAAGCCTCAGGTTGATATTCTGGTCCAGATTCATAATGATACAAAAATGAACCTGCGGGACGTTGATCTGGTGAATAGGAGTTAGAAGGTAGACAAAGAAGATGAATAAACACCACATACTCCGGTTAATTTTATTATTAGCGGCCGGGTAAAAGCATAGCACAAAAAACCCGCGTTACCGCGGGTTTTCTTTATACAAATTAAGCTTGGCGCTTAAAACCGC
>Ga0206831_1283_pt1 | contig 9565 bp, 8 predicted proteins | sample Alteio_BWOrgCont_73_FD_152876 | JGI IMG/M metagenome (GOLD analysis project Ga0206831, IMG submission 152876) | Enriched cells from forest soil in Barre Woods Harvard Forest LTER site, Petersham, Massachusetts, United States -... | ecosystem: Environmental > Terrestrial > Soil > Temperate forest > O...
ATTCAATTTTATCCGGCAAAGTGGTCATTTGCGTAATACACGCTAAACCATTTTTACCATTGATGTTGATGCCATCGGAACCGCATACGCCTTCGCCACAGGAGCGGCGAAATGACAAACTGTCATCGAGTTCATCTTTGATGTAGCAAATTACATTCAGCAGCATTTTGCCACTGACTTTTTCTAACTCGACTTGATAATCTTTCATGTACGGCTTTTTATCCGTTTCGGGATCGAAGCGGTAGATGGAGACGGTGACTGTGCGAGTGGCCGCTTCTGTTTTTACTGCTGTATTTGTAGTTTGTTCTGCTGACATAATTTGTGCCTCGACCGTCATTCCCGCTTGCGCGGGAATGACGTGCCATTAGTTTATTCACTGGATTCCCGCTGGAGTTTACCCTCGTTAAAACGGGACGGAAATGATGCGTGATTATTCCACTTAATAGCAATAATATTTCGTCATTCCCGCGAAAGCGGGAATCCAGTGTTTTTCAATTGGTTTAAAAACCTTGGATTCCCATCGCTGCGCGATGAGAATGACAAACCGCTTTCCCCTCAATCCTCAACCCTCGTTCCTCTACTAAAATTGATCCCGCGCTTCTAATTTAAACGGTTCCACATCTCTCGGGCTCATATTCACGGGCCGCATCGTAATGCGACCATCGCGGAAGAACACCGAATGTTTGTGCCAATTCTTATCATCGCGTTCGGGTAAATCGACACGTGAATGCGCGCCACGCGTTTCGGTGCGATTATTTGCCAGCACCGCCGTTGCATACGCAACTTCTAATAAATTATCCAGTTCTAAGGCTTCCATCCGCGCAGTGTTAAAAACTTTCGAATGATCTTTAATCGCGGCTTTTTTCACTCGCTCGCGCAATTCAGTGATTTTAGCTAAACCTTCGAGCATCGCTGGACCATCGCGGAAGACGCTGAACGTCTTTTGCATAGTACGTTGCATTTCATCGCGTATGCCTTCCACCGATTCGCCAGATTTGTTTTCATCCCAACGATGGAAGCGTTCGGTTGCGGCTTCAATTTCAGCATTCGCAACTTCCGGCATTGCTAAATGACCTTCTTCTAAAGCTTCGCTCAAATGCGTACCCGCTGCACGACCAAACACCACTAAATCTAATAAAGAGTTAGTACCTAAACGATTAGCGCCATGCACTGATACGCAAGCACATTCACCGGCCGCATATAAACCCGGGATCACTTGATCGCGACCTTGTGCATCAACCGTGATCGCTTGACCATGAATATTAGTCGGAATACCGCCCATCATGTAATGGCAGGTCGGCACAACCGGAATCGGTTCTTTGGTGATATCCACACCCGCAAAGGTTTTGGCGAGTTCCGTAATACCCGGTAAGCGTTCTTTCAACACATCGGGGCCTAAATGATCCAGTTTTAATAATACATAATCACCTTTGGGACCACAGCCGCGGCCTTCATTGATTTCGACCATCGAGCAGCGCGACACGATATCGCGGCAATCTAAATCTTTTAAAGTCGGCGAGTAGCGTTCCATGAAACGTTCACCATTTTTATTCAATAAATATGCGCCTTCGCCACGCGCGCCTTCAGTAATCAAAGTACCTGCGCCAGCGATACCGGTCGGGTGGAATTGCCAAAACTCCATGTCTTGCGCAGGAAATCCGGCGCGTAATACCATGCCGATGCCATCGCCGGTGTTGATGCGCGCATTGGTGGTGGCATGATAAATGCGACCGGCGCCGCCAGTGGCAAAGACGATGGCGCGTGATTTGAAGTAAACCACTTCACCGGTTTCGATGCACATGGCTGTCACGCCCGCTACGCCACCGCTTTTTGATTTGACGATATCCAAAGCTAACCATTCACTGAAGAAAATCGTTTTCGCGGCTAAATTTTGTTGATACAAAGTGTGGAGCATTGCGTGCCCGGTGCGATCGGCCACTGCACAAGCCCGATTCACTGGATTTTTACCGAAATTTTGCGTGTGTCCGCCGAAGGGACGTTGATAAATTTTGCCCTCGGCTGTGCGAGAGAAGGGCATGCCCATGTGTTCCAACTCGATGACAGCGGGACCTGCTTGCTGGCACATGTATTCAATCGCATCTTGATCGCCCATGTAATCGCTGCCATGCACGCTGTCATACATATGCCAAATCCAATTATCTTCCATCATATTGCCGAGTGAAGCGCTGATGCCGCCTTGCGCCGAAACCGTGTGGGAGCGGGTCGGAAATACTTTAGAAACGACGGCGGTACGTTTACCGGAGCTGGATAATTGCAGGGCCGCGCGCAAACCTGCACCGCCACCGCCGACGACGATCGCGTCAAATTCTTGCATAGCGATAGATTTATTAATGTCTGCCACGATTTACACTCCCCACAAAATTTGAATGGCCCAAATGAAAAAGGCTAATAAAGCCACTGCGACGATGACATCGTAAATTAAGCGCACGGCCAGCGGTTTTAAATAATCGGTGCCAATGGTCCACATGCCCACCCAAGTGTGTAAAATCAAACTGATGACGACGACTAAAGAAAATACCCGCATCGCATTGCAGGTAAATAAAGTTTGCCATTGCGCATATTCCAAACCCGGATGGGTTAAGAAATAAATGACCAGAAAAATCACATAAATCGCGATCAGCACTGCACTGACGCGTTGCACGATCCAATCGCGCAGCCCATTGCGCGTTAAACTGGTGACGCTTTTTACCATAACCACACTCCCAGCAAAATAATCAAAATGACGGCCAAAACGATGACCACCCAAGAACTGATTTTGCCGCCGCGTAAGGTTTCGAAGCAGCCCCAGTCCATCAGCAAATGGCGAATGCCGGCTAACAAGTGGTAACACAGCATCGCTAACACGAGCCAGGTAATGATTTTTCCAGCCATATTACCGACAATAATGCTTTGGATGCAGTCAAAACCTTGCGCACTGCTTAAAGAACAGTCTAGTGCCCATAACAACAATGGGATGCAGAAAAATAAAATGAAGCCAGAGATGCGATGTAAGATGGAAATAATGGCGGTGACAGGAAACTTAATCTGAAACAGATTAAGGTGTATCGGTCGGGTGTCTTTCACAGCGAATCCTTTAAAATTTTTACCGGGCGGTATTATAGTCCTTTCATGCATTTCGTGCAATTTTCGTGATTAATGCAAAAATTTATGGCATAATAAATACACTTACTGCCCGTATAGTAAGTGTTTTGCCCTCAACAACATTTTTAAGGTATGGAAAACATGAGTGAAATCAAACAAAGATTAAATGACGCTAAGTTAAAACTGCATCAAATTTTACGGCAACTAATGGGAGAAGTGCACGTTAGCGAAGCTGAGCTGGCACGCCGCACTAAAATTCCACAACCGACTTTGCATCGCATTTTGTCGGGTTCTACTAAATCGCCGCGCGGTGCTTCATTAGCGCCTTTAGCGAACTTTTTCTCGGTGACGATTAATCAATTGTTGGGTGAAGACCCCTTGCCGGCTAATCGCATTCCGGGCACTTATAATCCGCGCATTCAAGGCTGGAAACCCGTGCCGCTTATTAACATGAAAGATGCAGCGCGCTGGTCTGAATTACAAAGCGAAATTTCTAATTGGGATAAATGGGTATCGACTGATGTGGCGGTGGGTGAAACAGCCTTTGGCGTATTGGTACAAGGCAATTCGATGTCGCCGCGCTTTGAAGAAGGCACGATCTTGATCGTTGAACCACAACGTGAACCGAAAGATCGCGATTTCGTGATTGGTGTGGTCGAAAACCAAAGCACTGCTGTGTTCAAGCAAATTTTAATCGACGGCGAAGAGCGGTATCTGAAATCTTTGAATGATGATTATCGCACTGTCGTGATGCAAAACAATAGCAAAGTGATCGGTTGCGTGGTGCAGGCAAGAACGGATTTCTTGCGTTAGGAAATTACGTTCGTCATTCCCGCGTAAGCGGGAATCCAGAGAACTTGCCGTGGCTAATTTGTAAAAAAGCCTGGATCCCCGCCTGCGCGGGGATGACAATGAATTTAAATTTTACGATGTTGTAAAGCCGGTATTTTCCGGCGCACTTCTTTTAAATAATTTAAATCCACTTCGGCCACAATCACGCCCTCTCCTGCTTCTCGCTGCGCAATAATTTTCCCCCAGGGATCAATAATCACACTGTGGCCGTAGGTTTGGCGTTTGGCATTATGTTGCCCGGTTTGCGCGGGGGCTAGCACGTAGCATTGATTTTCAATCGCGCGGGCGCGCAATAATATTTCCCAATGTGCCTGCCCGGTCGGCACGGTAAAAGCTGAAGGAACACTTAGAATTTCAGCGCCTTGTTCACTCAAGTGGCGATATAATTCTGGAAAACGCACATCGTAACAAACTGATAGGCCTACTTTTCCAATCGATGTTTCAACCGTTTTAATTTCTGTGCCCGGTTCAATGAAATCAGATTCGCGATAAATTTCGGTGGTCGTATTGAGTTGCACATCGAAGAGGTGCATCTTGTCATAACGGGCAACGCAAATACCTTCCGGGTTATAAACCAAACACGCGGCACGGCTTTTGTTGGGGATATCACAGATTAAGGGAATCGTTCCGCCAATCAGCCAAATTTTATGCTGCTTCGCTTGTTCACTTAAAAAAGTTTGAATTTTTCCTACGCCAAATGTTTCACGCGCTGCTTTCTTTTCGGTATCCGTACCAAAAATTACAAACATTTCTGGCAGCGCGATTAACGTTGCGCCTTGCGCAGCGGCTTGTGCAATAAACCGCGCAGCGGTTTGCAGATTAATTTCAACATCATTTGTTGATGTCATTTGTATGGCGGCAATGTGTGGCATTGAATACCTCTTAATTTTTAACTTAGGAAGGAAGGTTTCGCAGCAGCTGCAGGCGCGGCTGATTTTGCTTCCCAGAGAGCGAATGTTTCTATTTTAGAATAACGATTAAATTGCTTTGCAAATTCACGACAATTATCCATCAACCAATAAAAAGCAGAAGGGATTTCAGGTATAAACTGACTATCGCGTAAAGGAACACAGATAGGGAGTTCATACGTAATGCTTTGTTCAATTGCATCCCACGTTAATTGCCAACTGGTTTGAAAACAAACCAGGCTTGGCAGGCGAATCATTGACTGCGGTAAATCATGTTGTGGCGAGGGTGTCGGATCGGCTGTTAAAAAACCATCAATATAAGTGAGTTTACTCATCAAAACTATTTTTTTATGAGCTTCTTTTTTAACCCATATTCGCAAACCACTACTAGCTGTAGTGAGAATATGGGGTTTATAGTTTTTCCTGTCTGGGTGCTTGCACATTACCTTTTCTATGTCGCTTTCATATTTTAAAAACCCATGAGGGTGTAGTAATGCGACAAAAGTTTGGAATAACATAGGGCTATCATGCTCATGGCTGGTCAGGAGGTGAAAGAATTGAGCAGTATTGTCTGGCGTTAAAATAAAACTGATGCCATTTAACATAATCGGGAGACCATTTGGTAAATGATTTTCTCGTGGCGAATTGCTTGATACGAGCTGCTTCCAAATTTCCTGGAAGCCAGAGAGATAAAAACCTCCGGTTTGTCTAGCAGTGTTTTTAATCTTTTGATAATTATCAAATGGAAAAAAATGTGCAGCGCGCGGCAGTTTAAAATAGAATTGATAGCTTGGATCCAAAGAGAGTGGTAGAGAAAAAAATTGATTGGTTTCTTCTTCTATTAGCTTTTGCAAAGATTGTTTTTGGCTTTGTTTAAATTCCCAAATATCCACGATGCGTTTTTCTAAGTTTTCTTCCAAATTTATAATGGAAGCCTGGATAAGCAAATGACGCAACCATTCTTTAAGTAGGTGGGCGATTCTCTCGGGGACCACAACAGGCGATGCGACGGTTACAGGCGCAGATGGATTAGACGCGGCGCGCGGCCGAGCAGCCACATCACACGCATAATTTTTCAGTATCTCTATGGCTTGTTGAGTGTAATTCGTAGGGGATGCAGAGGGTGAGCTGCCGCTAAATGCTCGCAGTACCGGTGGTGTTGGGAGAGGTGGTGGTGATGAAGGTGGTGGTGGCAGCAGTAAATTTGGGTATTCCTCTATGATTGTCGGAGGAATGTACCATTGGGATGCTAGAACATCAAAAAGAATGGGCATAGAGGAGTTGGCAGCTGCATGAAGATTTGGTGAGGAATAAGCTGCGGAACTACTAAAATTCCTGCACTCGCCAGAGAAAGTAAGTAGTTGGTGACCCTTGGGAGGAAGCTTTAATTCGAAATTAGATAACAAGGAAAGCGCGCTTCCTTTTGTGGAGTATAGAAAATAAAATACCTCTTCATCAATTAAACCTAATTCAAATAATTTCAAAACACAAACATCCCACGGTAATGTTTCCTCCAGCATTGCTGTGGGGTTTGGTGTTTGATGCAATTGATTGATAGCTAAAAACTGGTTACTGACTAATTGAGTTGTTTTAGGATCGTAAGCTTGATACATAGGTTTACCCCCGCTATGATTATTTACTCATGTTACTTGCGTACCATGGACTATTTATTAAGTTTCGCTTTTCCTACCCGATCTTCATCTCCAACATCATTATCATACAGATGTTTTTCAGTCAGTAAATAGTAATCCACCACTTGGCGTGCAATACCGGCGGCTTCGTGATTGTTTTGCGTCACGACAGCAATGGCAATTTTGGGTTGATTGACGGGAGCAAACGCAATAAACATAGCGTTATCCCGCAAGTGCATAGCGACTTTTGAATCGACATATTTTTCATTTTGCCCGACGGTAAATAACTGCCCGGTACCAGTTTTGGCCGCGACGGTATAAGCCGGATTACCGAAGCGATATCCGGTGCCTTGTGGATCAATGATCACGCCACGCATACCGCCGATTACCACATCCCAGGTGCTGTCTTTAAACTCGATTTTATTGGTTATTTGTGGGGTAGATTGGCTCAATAATTTTCCGTGTGGATCAGTCCATTTTAAAATTAAAGTCGGTTTATAGTGGACACCGCGATTGGCAATCGTTGCGACCGCTACGGCTAATTGCAATGGAGTTACTAAACTCAAACCTTGGCCGATACTGGTATTTAAGGTATCGCCCGGATACCAGGGTTGGTCGGTCAACTTCTTTTTGCTGGTTGGCGAGGGCACCACACCTGGCAATTCATCGGGCATTTCGATGCCCGTGATTTGCCCATAACCAAATTCACTTAACACTTCAGTGATATCGGCGATGCCCATTTTATTAGACAAATAATAAAAATAGGTATCGCAGGATTGGGCGATGGCAGCGTGTAAATCCATCCAACCTTGTCCTTCGCGTCGCCAATTACGATATTTGCGCGAGCGGGATGTCAATTGAAAATAACCCGGGTCATAAATTTTAAACTCCGGTGTCACAAAGCCTTTATCCAAACCTTCTAAACCTAAAATCGGTTTAACCGTGGAAGCCGGTGGATATTGGCCGCGAATGGTGCGATTGAATAAGGGTTCAGCCGGATCGTTGCGTAATTCGGCATATTCTTTTTGCGGTACACCGCGCACAAAATCGTTAGGATCAAATCCGGGATTGGATACCATCGCTAACACTTGACCATTGCTGGGATCGATCGCCACAATGGCACCGCGATAATTACCCATCGCTTTAACTGCCGCTTCTTGCAAGGGCGCATCGATCGTGAGATATAAATTTTCCCCTGGCACCGGCGGAATTTCTTTTAGCACTTGTAAAGCTTGGCCTTGCGCATTAGTTTGCACTTGGTTGTAACCTGCTTGGCCACGCAAATTATCTTCAAATTCTTTTTCTAATCCGCTTTTGCCAATGTAATCAATGCCATTGTAAACATCAGGATTTAAGTTGCGCAATTCATCTAAGCTGATGCGGCCAGCATAACCAATCGCGCTGACAAAATCGCCATGATAAGGATAATTGCGAATGAGACGCACATTGATATTGACACCTGGGAAGCGAAATTTATTGACGTAAAAAATTGCGACTTCAGTATCAGTTAGTTTTACTTTCAGTGGAATCGAATCGAAAGGGCGGTTTTCATCTAATTGTTTGTAGAAACGATCCACATCATCGGGATCGATGTTGAGTAAATGTTGCAAGTCGGTAACCGTTTTATCTAAGTTGTCGGTTTGATCGGGAATAATGTCTAAGCTGTAAACCGGAGTATTATCAGCGAGCAAAATACCATTGCGATCGTAAATTAAGCCACGTGGTGGCGCGATGGGTTGCAGGCTGATGCTATTGTTGAGTGATAAATCGTTGTAATAATGATATTTAATAATTTGCAGATAAAATAATCGGATCAACAATAAAGCAAAACACCCAAGCACTAAACCTACCACCAGGATCAAGCGAGTTTGAAATAATTTGGTTTCCTGATAAGGGTTGTTAAGCGGTTGATGCTTCATGCTTTATGTTTCATGCGCGGTGATAAGGGTGGTGCGTTAAAATAGTAAAAGCTCGGTACAATTGTTCTAACACCAGCACACGCGCCAGCGCATGGGGTAGAGTTAAAGGCGAGAGTGACCAGCTATATTCAGCTCGTTTTTTACAAGCTGGGGCGAGACCATCGGTGCCCCCTATCAGTAAACAAATACTGTGATTTTCATCCCGCCAGTTTTGCAATTGTTCGCTCAACTCGAGCGTAGTCCATAATTTACCACGTTCATCCAAACTAATCACTTTTTCTTGCGGCCCGATGGTTGCCAACATACGCTCGCCTTCTTTTTCGAGGAGGCGTTTTAAGTCAGGATTTTTACCGCGTTTCTCGGCTTTCAGTTCAATGAGGTCAAAATTAAATTCAGGCGGCAAACGTTTGAGGTAGTCGTCACAGGCAGATTTGGCCCAGGCGGGGAGTTGGTCGCCAATGGTAATAAGTTTGAGTTTCATTGGTATACCTGTCCTCTTCACAATTTGCGCATTCTGACACGGCGCCTTTTGAGCCATATTAAACTTTTTTTGCTCACCATATGAATAACTATGCTATCACAAAAAAAATTTAATCTGACTCAAAATTCTTGGTCAGAAAAGCTCAAATTGTGAAGAGGACAGGTATAGCTACTTTTTCAAGGCCACGGTTAACACCACATCGGCCATGCCAAGAGTTGCATTGGGTTGCGCGCTGAATTGCAGAACGTCCACTTGATATTTTGTATGCAGCATCGCTAGCCATTGCAACAACGCATCGACGGGAACTGCTTTAAAACGAATTTGTACGCCATTATTGCTGCTTTGGCTGAGCTCCGTGACGGTGTTAGCAAAGGCTGTTTGCTTGACCGATTGATCGACAGTCACTAACAAAGCGCTGGCAGAAATAGCTTGACTGGCTTGCGTTACACTTTGTTGGCCTTGCAAAGCTTGTACGCGTGGTTGCATCCAACTCAGTAACTGACGATTGCTTTGCCATTCTTTTTGAACCGTTTGCACTTGGGTTTGTAGGGGGCTTGCAATCCCAAAATACACAATGATGACTAGCACAAACAGCCCGCCCACTCCTAAAATGAAGTGTTCTTGTTGACTGCGTTGTTGCCACCAGTGGCCGATTGGTTGTAGCATATTCAT
>Ga0206831_1284_pt1 | contig 9560 bp, 7 predicted proteins | sample Alteio_BWOrgCont_73_FD_152876 | JGI IMG/M metagenome (GOLD analysis project Ga0206831, IMG submission 152876) | Enriched cells from forest soil in Barre Woods Harvard Forest LTER site, Petersham, Massachusetts, United States -... | ecosystem: Environmental > Terrestrial > Soil > Temperate forest > O...
ATGTAATGATGTTAATATAACTCATCATATCCCGGAAATTAATAATATTCAGGATGAAGTTAACCAGTTGATTAAGTTATTTGTTGCAAAAAAAATCGAATAAGGAATAAATTACTCTAATAAATTAGGAGCATGTTAGAAAAATGCTCTTATATGAGGATGTAAGCCCAACTACAAAGACAATATCTCTTAATTAAGAGAGCTATGAGAATAAACAAAAAACAAAAGTAAAGGTAAATTATGGCCGTAAACCATGAAAAAATTGACAGCAAACAACTTGAGGCACTTATTCACGCTGCCGTCAAGAAAATCCAAGGAAGGAAAGAAAACGATATTTGTCGTTACCTTCCAGTAGATACCGGTGGTTATATCCACCATTTCACAATGCGAAAAATGAAGACTGAGGCTCCTCAAGCTCTTCAAACGCTAATTTCAAAGCATATCATTAATGCTGATAAGCCAACGAAAGTGCACCCAAAATCACGTGCTCCAAGAGGTTCCCGTAAGCGGCGAGATCAAGTCTTGTTTACGAAGCAAGATTTAGAACGTATGCTCATTATGGCAAGAAATGTTGGCGATAAAGAGATGATTCGCAAATTAACTCCTAAGCGCGACTTGCGCTCCTTAAAAAAGGAATTAATTTCAGCAATTAAACATGGCCTTCATGGTCCTATAGAACAAGAACTATGGAATTCTTATATTGAATCCATGTCTACAGCACATAGCTACGTTTAAGAGTCTACTGTAATTCTCTAGATATATAGGGCTCAGAGTAAGATATAAGTGGTTTTTAAGGATTCATTCTTTGATCACATATGTTTTACTCTGAGCCCTATTTTTTTTATAGGAAGCGCATCTTTTTAGGACATTTTACCACAGAGAAAGGACGAAGGGACCTAAAGGACGCAAAGGACATAAAGGACATAGAAGGGCGCATATCGCTTACGTCCTTAAGCCCCTTATGTCCTTTAGGTCCCTTCGCCCTTTCTCTGTGGTAAAAATGTCCTAAACACTCTACCCACTGATACCTGACAAACTTTCGCTGCAAATCATTATTTGACGACTCGACCTTTACTCTACTTTTTCCTTGCACGTTTATTCTTAAAAAGTTACAATTGCTCTTTTCTTAGAAACAATTTGAGGTTTATATGTCCCAACAAACAACACCAGCGTTTGGTAAGCTTCGGTCATTTTTCTGGCCGGTTTATACTTACGAACTTAAGAAACTTTTACCCATGTTGATGATGTTCTTCTTCATCAACTTTAATTACACAATTTTGAGAGATACCAAAGACACTTTGGTCGTAACGGCTTCAGGTCCTGAAACCATTCTCTTTTTAAAGACTTGGGGTGTCGCTCCTTGTGCTGTTATTTTCTTACTTCTATATGCCAAGTTGAGCAATATGCTCAGTCGTGAAAACTTATTCTATGCAGCGATTGTGCCCTTTCTTGCCTTCTTCGCATTGTTTGTATATGTGCTTTATCCTAATCGCGATCTATTACATCCAAATGAGACTGCCGATTATCTTCAATCTATCTTACCTTTAGGCCTGCATGGCCTAGTCTCCGTATATCGCAACTGGACCTATTCAGTATTTTACATTTTCTCTGAATTGTGGGGAAGTGCAGTGCTTTCCTTGATGTTCTGGGGATTTGCCAACGAAATCACAAGAGTGACAGAATCGAAACGTTTCTATACGCTATTCGGCTTGGGTGCTAACGTGGCGATGCTATTCTCCGGACCTGCGATTGTGTATGTTTCTGACATTCGCAAACACCTTCCTGCTGATGTTGATGCATGGCAAGTGACTTTGAACTATCTGATGACAATGGTTGTCATTGCAGGCGTTGCAGTCATTGCAATCTACTGGTGGATGAACCGCAATATTCTTACGGACACGCGTTATTACGATCCTGAAGAAAAAAAGAGCGGGAAGAAATCTAAACCAAAGATGGGAATTTTCGAAAGTTTTGCCTACCTGGCAAAGTCTAAATATATCCTGAGTATTGCGATTATTGTTATTGCTTATGGCATTTGCATCAACCTTGTTGAAGTGACTTGGAAAGGTCAACTTAAACTGCAATATCCTAATCCAAATGATTATAGCGCATTCATGGGCAAGTTCTCCTTCTTAACAGGAGCGACAACAATTGTTATGTTGTTTGTAGGAGGATATATCATCCGTAAAAAGGGTTGGGGCTTTTCTGCTATGGTCACACCAGCAGTATTGCTGATCACCGGTGCTCTATTCTTCGCTTTTGTTATCTTTAGAGATAACCTCGGCGGTTATATTGCGATGATGGGAACCTCTCCTTTAATGCTAGCAGTTATCTTTGGAATGCTTCAAAACATTATGAGTAAGTCAACCAAGTACTCGCTGTTTGATCCGACCAAAGAGATGTCCTACATTCCTCTTGACCAAGAATCAAAAGTTAAAGGGAAAGCGGCCATCGACGTTGTTGGAGCTCGCCTCGGTAAATCCGGTGGTGCTTTCATTCAGCAAGGTCTGGTAATCTTCCTTGGAACTGTAGCAGCGATTACACCTTACATTGCAGTGACGATGGTTGTTATCATCGCCTTGTGGATGTATGCTGTTAAATCTCTAAATCGTCAATTCCTTGCCTTGACAACAGAGCCAAAAGCTCCAGAGTCAAAAGAGGCGACAACAGCTGGTGCAACTGCTGCTGTGTAAAGAGACCTAGGACTAAGAAGGGTCATTGGCGAATGAACCCCATCAGACTGTAGCGTAGGCTTTAGAGGTAATTTCGGAATTACCTCTAAAGCCTACGCTACAGATCTGAGTGAGTTCATTCGTTAATGACCCTTTCCTTTTGCGTACATATCATTGATTTTTCACAGCTTCTCACAACAAAGACAAACCACACCGAATCATTTTCATAGAATCATTTAAGATTCTTCTCTATACTCGCTCATCTAATGTGTTGTCACTGAGGCTGTGAAAAAATAAAAACTATGTGGAATTATAAATACCTATCGCGCATTGATCTTCGCGTGATCCCTATCATTCTCATACTGATGATTGTCAGTGTCTTAGTTATTGCTGCTCAAACTGCGATTCCTTCAGAGGAGGGAAACTTCCTAACTCCTATAGCCCGCAGTCAAATTCAATGGTTCTTCATGGGATGGGCTGTCTTTCTTTTCTGTGTCGGATTCGATTATAACAAGCTAAGAGAATGGAGCTGGATTCTTTATAGCTTCATGATTATTGCTCTTATCGGATTATTCTTTACCGATCCCATTCAACGCGTGCAGCGCTGGTATCGTCTTCCCTTTATTAATTTTGGTTTTCAGCCTTCTGAAGCAGCTAAACTTATCGTCGTCATTGCTCTCAGCTGGTTCTTGGAGCGTCGCAAGATGCAGTCAGGGCAGCTAAGTACAGCGTTATATGCAATTCTCATTGTCGCCATCCCATTCGTATTAATCCTCAAACAGCCCGACTTAGGCACTGCACTTATTCTCTTTCCTGTGGCCTTAGTGATGTTTTATTTTGGCGAACTGCGTCCGGGAATCATTCGGCTGATGGCATGGACGGCAACCTGCGCATTAATCGGGATAGCCTTGATTTTTCTAGGGGTGATCTCGCATGAAGATATTCGCCCGTATGCAACAAAAATTTTAAAGAGTTACCAGTTCGATCGATTAGATCCACAGACGCATCATCAGAAAGCAGCGGCGACAGCAATTGCTTTAGGAGGGGTGACAGGAAGTGGTTGGAAAAAAAGCGAATTTACCGGAGGGGGCTGGCTTCCAACGCCTTATACCGATGCGATTTTTCCTGCTTTTGGCGAAGAATTTGGATTGATTGGAATGATATTCTTAATCTCTATATTCTACGCCTTGATTTACTGCAGTTTTCAAGTTTCTGTGGTTGCGAAGGATCATTTTGGCAGACTTCTCTCGGCAGGAATCACGGTCTACCTCGCTGTGCATATATTAGTGAATATCGGCATGATGAGTGGTTTTTTTCCCATTACCGGTGTGCCGTTGTTATTAGTATCCTATGGAGGGACTTCCATTTTAGCTACGATGGCTGCATTGGGCGTTTTACAAAGTATTTACAGTCGACGATTCATGTTTTAAATTGAGAAATAGTGATGAGCAAGCATAATTTTATTTTTTGTCCAGGGACTTGGTTAGGCTTGGGGAAACTTGAGCTTACTGGTTCGCCTACCAAAATACGCTTCTATATGAAATGGAGCGTGTTGCCAATTGAAGAAAATGTGATTTACTGTGAACAACTGATTGAACTTGAAGAGGGCGATGAGCCCATTCTTAATCGCTTTCAGATCACCATCACTTCCCCAAATTCCTTTGATGTTAAATTGGAAAATATGACCTCAGGAATTGTTTACGGCAAAGGAGCTATTGATGGGGAAGTCATAAGCTGGGAATACAAAGAGCCTGTTTTTTTTGAAGACACGACAGGTTTTACCGGAGAAGAGGTCTATATTTTGCAACCTAATGGCGAATATATGCTGAGAAGTGAGTACAAAGCTGATGGGGAGTTTAAAACAATTATCGAGGGCAGAATCTGGAAGAAAGAGGACCTGTAGCGTTATCTCAGAGGCTGTCAAGTATCCGTACCTTTTTTAGGGCATTTTACCACAGAGACACAGAGATCACAGAGAGGGCATTAATTAAGGGCTACAGCAGCTAAGGAAGTTTCTGCATAACTATTAATAGTTACGCAGAAACTTTCTTAACTGCTGTAACCCTTAACTAATGCCCTCTCTGTGATCTCTGTGTCTCTGTGGTAAAATGCCCTAAAAAAGATGCAGATACCTAACAAGAGGGCCTGTAGCTTGGTTCCAAGGGGTTGTCAATTATCTGCATCTTTTTTTAGGACATTTTTACCACAGAGACACAGAGATCACAGAGAGGGCGTTAATTAAGGGCTACAGCAGCTAAGGAAGTTTCTGCATAACTATTAATAGTTACGCAGAAACTTCCTTAACTGCTGTAGCCCTTAACTAATGCCCTCTCTGTGATTTCTGTGTCTCTGTGGTAAAATGCCCTAAAAAAGATGCAGATACCTAAGAGGAACTTTCGCTTGCCATAAGCATCTTGCAGTCGCGTTTTTCCCATGCTTTCTTTAAACTATCCATTTTCTTGTTGGAGATGCCCCCAAGAAAGGTAATCGCATTTAACAGACGCGCACGGACACGGTCTTTTCCTAAAAGCTCTGCCGAATCAAAAAGAGGAGGACCCTGCTGTTTACCCATTAAACTTGCGAAGAGCGCAGGGATGACCACTTTTTTATAGTTAACTCCAAAGATCTCTGCAACTAATCGAGAGGCACTATTTAAGCCGGCACTCATCCAGTTTTCTTGCTCATCCATTTGCCAAATGACGGCTTGAAGTAAATAGCATATGTGCTCGGAAGAATGTCCCTTTGATGCAAATAGTTCAGGAGTGTATTTTAAGTTGTTAATAAAAAAGAAATCGCAAAGCTCAATGAATTCGCCAAAAGTCTTGATGCGTGTATGGCATAAGGGCATGAGCTGTTGCATGAAAGCATCGTTAAAGCTCCATTCTTTCAGGCGTTCCCATAGCTTATCCTGAGGAATGTTATTGATTAAATATTGCTGATTCATCCAGTCAAGTTTTTGAATGTCAAAAACAGCCCCGGAGACCCCAATGCGTTTGACATCAAATTCCCGAATGACCTCTTCCAAAGAATAGATTTCACGGTCTCCAGGCATACTATAACCCATTAAAGTCAGGAAATTAGTAAACGCTTCAGGGAGATAACCACTATCTCGATAGAAAAAAATAGAAGTTGGGTTTTTGCGTTTTGAGAGCTTTTTGCCGTCCTTTCCTAGGAGGAGAGGCATGTGCATAAAAATAGGAGGGGTCCACCCAAATGCTTCATATAGATAAACATGCTTTGGAGTAGAGCTCATCCACTCATCTCCACGAATGACGTGAGAAATTTTCATCAAGTGATCATCGACAACATTAGCGAGATGATAGGTGGGGAATCCGTCAGATTTTAAAAGAACTTGGTCGTCAACATCAGCCCAAGGATTAGTGATGCGGCCTTTAATGGCGTCTTCGTAACAACATTCACCTGTTAGAGGCATCTTCAAGCGAATCACATAGGGAAGCCCTGCAGATTTGCGTTGCTCGATTTCTGCATGGCTTAGATTGCGGCAACGTCGATCATATCCTTGACGTCCGCCTTGTTTTGCTGCAAGTTCACGCATCTCATCCAGCTCTTCAGAGGTGCAAAAACATTCATAAGCTTTTTCGTTTTTCAGTAATTGATAAGCATAGTCTTTGTAGATCTCAAAACGTTCTGATTGGCGATATGGGCCATAAGGACCTCCAACATCAGGACCCTCATCCCATTGAATATTGCTCCAGCGAAGCGCTTTATAAATATTTTCTTCATACTCAGGACGGCTACGTGTGCGGTCAGTATCTTCAATGCGTAAAATAAATTGACCATGATAATGGCGTGCAAAAATCATATTGAAAAGAGCCATATAGGCCGTTCCTACGTGGGGATCTCCTGTAGGAGAGGGGGCAATGCGAACTCGAACAGACATGTCAGACCTCAGGATATATAATTTCAAATTCGATGCAGAATAAGATATACTAATTGATAGCCCATTGTCAAACCATCATTATGGTTTGACAATGTCTATATGGGATTTTTTACGCAGACTGAGCGTCCATATTATTTTGATTTGCCATTCTTCCTGCATATTCCTTTAGATCTTCTTCACGAATGACCCATGCTGCGCCTTTACGATGAGCTTTAAGCGCACCAATGCGGGTAGCATAATAGATCTTTTGAGCAGGAACGCTAAGAATACGTGCGGCTTGATTCACAGAGTATAATCCTTTAGTGTTATCAAAAAGGAGTTCTCCGTTAAATCGAGATTTAGCACGAGAGTACTTGTGCTTGCGATATTCTTCGAGATCATCAAGATGAATAGTCCAGCGCGTTGTCTCTTTCTTTGCTTTAAGTTTATTTAGCTTAATGGCTACATAAATGGCCTGCCGAGTAACATTATTCAATCGAGCAGCTTCAGTAATTGATACTAATTTATTTTCTGTTTTATTAGACATTTTTAGTCCTTTTGTTAATATGTTTATGTTTTAAAAAAATCGTTGTTTCTGTCACCTTTAAAAAAGCTTGGCTCCATATCTTTCCCTTGAACAAGAATCTTTATTGAATCTTTACTTATGTTCATAAGTTTTCCTTGTTATGAGAATATCATAGCATAGAAAAGAATTGAAAGCAAGCTTTTTTTTAGATAAGTTAAAAAATATTAAGCACTTAAAGGAGTAAAAAAATAAATTAAAGTTTGCTAATTATTTATTTTTTATAGACGCTCAAGTGTAAAGAAATTATAAAGAAAAACGCTATCAAAATATTAATTGGTAAAAGTCATAATGTTGTGGGCAATGAGGGATCGTTAAGCGTACGTCCTTAAAAAGTCATGGCAGTGGACATATGGTAACAAGGCCGTCCCGGCCTTGAATGTATCAACAGCCAGGTCGAGACGACCTGGTTACTTTCTTTGCCATAACTTTTTAAGGACGTACCGTTAAGCTTCCCATAAAACACCCTCTTTATTATACTGAGCTTTCTAGCATTGTCATACCTAAATCTTAGATGTCTGTGAGGCTTATGTTACGCAAGTTGTCTATTCTAGCTTGTCTTTTTGTGCTTCTTATATCTGTACCCCTGAGTGTTCATGCATCAAAATTGCCTCAGCTTACTCCTGCTATTGTTACTGCAAAAATTCATGAGATCATGAAAGCTCATGCGACTTATAAAGAGATGAATCCTGAGCTCGTACGACGAACCTTGCAGAATTATATTGAGCAATTGGATCCTAATAAAACATATTTTCTTGAATCGGATGTTAAGTATTGGCTGGAACCCACGGATAATCACGTCAACCGCATTCTTAAAGAATATAACCAAGGTGACTTCTCGACATTTTATGAAATTCACGATGAGATGGTAAGAGCGATAGCTCGGCGTGAGAAGTTGGAGAAGCAAATTAATATGGATTCATTACCTAAGCATGTGAATCCTAAGGAATTTAAAGATCTTAAATGGGCAAAGTCAGAGCAAGAATTAGTCGACAGATGGAGTAAAATTAAGGCTTTGCAAATAGAAACTTCAGCTAAACTTAACGGAGATTTGAAGGAGAAGGCTTTATTACGCATTGCAAAGAGTCAATCTAAGTATGAGAATGAAATACTGGATCCAAATCCAGTCAACAGAGAACGAAAAGTACTCACCAATGTTTTAAAGGCTACTACTGCGGCATTAGATGCGCACACTGCTTATTTTACTCCCGATGAAGCCTCTCAATTTATGATAAGCGTCCAACAGCGTCTTTTTGGTATTGGAGCACAACTTAGAGATGATATTAATGGATTCACAATTACAAAAATCATTGAAGGGGGCCCGGCAGCATTAGGTAAAGAATTAAAACTTAAAGATCGCGTTATTGCCGTTAATGGAGAACCTGTTGTAGGGATGGACATAGTTGAAGCTGTTGATCTGATTCGCGGTGAAAAAGGAACTCCTGTAACCCTCACAGTGATACGTGAAATCAAAGATGGTGATATCACCAGGGAAGAGAAACGAGATATCCTCATTCTTCGAGGAGAGGTTGTCTTAAAGGAAACGCGCTATTCTAGTTTTGTTGAGCCCTATGGTGACGGGGTTATAGGATATTTGCGGCTGTACTCCTTTTATCAAGATCCTGAAAGTGCTTCATCCACAGATTTAGCGAATGAAATAAAAAAGATGCAGGAAGAAAATAAACTTGAGGGATTGATCTTAGATTTGCGTTACAATACTGGAGGATTGCTCACTCAAGCTGTCGAAGTCGCAGGATTATTTATCACCAAAGGGATTGTTGTCTCCGTGAAAGACAACACTGGGGCCGTTCAACATCTTCGGGATCTTGAAGGCAAGGCTGCGTGGAGTGGACCTCTTATTATCCTTGTTAATCGTGCAAGCGCCTCTGCTTCAGAAATTGTTACTCAAACTCTGCAAGATTATGGAAGGGCTCTTATTGTAGGAGATGACCATACTTATGGAAAGGGAACTTTTCAAACGTTCACTCTTAATACAGGAAATAATGCCGTCGTGAATCCTGAAGGCGAATATAAGGTTACTAGGGGTAAGTACTACACTGTTTCTGGTAAAACACCCCAATTGACCGGAGTTCTTTCTGATATCGTTGTACCGGGTGTGCTTTCTAAAATGGATATAGGTGAGAAGTTTGCAAAATTTCCTCTAGAAAATGATCGAATTAAGGAGAACTTTGATGACGACCTCTCCGATGTTCCTTTCACTCAGCGCAATAAAATCCGCATGCTATATAAATTTGATCTGCAGCATAAGTTTTTTTATTCTTGAACAGTCTCTTTCAACGAGGCAGCCGTCGCATGAGTGTGGATTAGAAAGAGCAAATCTTTCATCACATTAAACGCTTCGTTAAGCTGCACATCATTCTGGCCAACCTGTTCTGGAGGTGCCTCAATTTCTTGTTCCATCGCT